>Ga0210387_10000492_pt1 | contig 27964 bp, 24 predicted proteins | sample IncBWC7OmetaG_FD_160108 | JGI IMG/M metagenome (GOLD analysis project Ga0210387, IMG submission 160108) | Forest soil microbial communities from Barre Woods Harvard Forest LTER site, Petersham, Massachusetts, United States - Inc-BW-C-7-O ...
TCGTGTCCTCGCGTGGCAAGGGCATCGCGACGGCCTCGATCGGACGACTTCTGGTGGCACGCGGGCTGACCGTGGCGATGCAGAAGTTCGACCCTTACATCAACGTCGACCCGGGCACCATGTCGCCGTACCAGCACGGCGAGGTGTTCGTCACCGAGGACGGCGCCGAGACCGATCTCGACCTCGGCCACTACGAGCGCTTCACCGATGCGAACACGAGCCGCGCATCGAACGTGACGGCGGGCGGGGTCTATGACACGGTCATCCGGCGCGAGCGTCGCGGGGACTACCTCGGGGGCACCGTGCAGGTCGTTCCGCACATCACCGACGAGATCAAGCAGCGGGTGGCGCTGATCGCGGAGTCAAGCGACGTCGACGTTGTCATCACCGAGATCGGGGGCACGGTCGGGGACATCGAGTCGCTGCCGTTCCTGGAGGCGATCCGCCAGTTCCCCGTCGATGTGGGACGGCGGCGATGCATGTACATCCACCTGACGCTGGTCCCCTACATCGGCCATGCGGGGGAGCTGAAGACCAAGCCGACGCAGCACTCGGTCAACGAGCTGCGGCGCATCGGGATCGCCCCGGACATGCTGATGTGCCGCTCTGAGGGTCCGCTCTCGAGCGAGATCCGCAAGAAGATCGCGCTGTTCGCAAGCCTGCCGATGGACGCCGTGGCGAGCGCGCGCGACGTGGACGACATCTACAAGGTGCCGCTCGTGTTCGCCGATCAGGGCGTGGACGACTTCATCCTCGACCACTTCGCGATGGAGGCTCCCCCTCCGGAGCTGGCCGATTGGCGCGAGCCGATCGAGCGCGCCGAACGTGCCGACCGCGAGGTCACGGTGGCGATCGTGGGCAAGTACATCCAGCTCGCGGACGCATATCTCTCCGTGTCCGAGGCGCTGCGTCATGCCGGCGCGCTGCAGGGAGGGCGCGTGAAGGTCGAGTGGGTGGACTCCGAGAGCCTCGAGGATCCCGACAGCGACGCGCCCCTGCGATTGGCGCGGGCGGATGGCATTCTCATACCGGGCGGGTTCGGAGGGCGCGGGATCGAGGGCAAGATCGCCGCGGCCCGGATCGCGCGCGAGCAGGGGATCCCGTACTTGGGCATCTGCCTGGGCATGCAGGTCGCGGTGGCGGAGTTCGCACGTCACCTCGCCGGGATGGAGGGTGCGAACTCGACCGAGTTCGATCTGGAGACGCCCTATCCGGTGATCGACCTGCTGCCCGAGCAGAAGGAGGTCGCGGATCTCGGCGGCACGATGCGCCTGGGCGCGGACCCGATCAAGCTCCACGACGGCACACGTGCACGCGAGATCTACGGCGAGGCGGTCGTGTATGAGCGCCACCGCCACCGCTATGAGGTCAACAACCTGCTGCGCAAGCGCCTGCAGTCGGCGGGATTGATCGTGTCGGGTACCTCGCCGGACGATCGTCTCGTGGAGACGATCGAGCTGGCCGAGCACCCGTTCTTCGTGGCCTCTCAGTTCCATCCCGAGTTCAAGTCCCGCCCGGAGCGCCCGGCGCCGCTGTTTCGCGAGTTCGTCACCGCAGCGCTCGCGCGGGCCGGAGAGGGCGCCGAGATAACCGACGAAGGGCCCGCTGAGATCGTCGTTCGCGCCGGCGAGACCCCGGCGTCGGCGTCCCGCTCGTGAGCGGCGCCGGGCCTCCGGTGACGCTGGTCCGGGAGCGGCGATGTCGCTGAGCGAGCCCGCGGTGCTGCTGCGTGTGGAGGCGGTCTTCCACGACCTCGCCCCCGAGCAGGCGGACACGCTCGCGGCCGAGCTGATCGCTCGCGCGCATGAGCTCGCCAACATGCCCGAGCATGGGTGCGACGTCGATGTGAACGTCCGGCGCGAGTCGTCCGGCACCGGCGGCGTCGGCAGCGTGTAGCTTGCGCCGTCCATGCTGAGGACCCCATGCTGAAGCTCCGCCGCGCCACCGTCACCGACGCCGGACCGCCCGACGGGCCCGAGCAGGAGCTGGTCGTCGAGCTGGAAGGTCGGGCACGCGCGGCGATAGCCGATGTCGCGCTGCTCGGCGCTGCCCAGGTGGGGGATGAGGTGATCGTCAATGCGCAGGCCCTCGACCTTGGATTGGGCTCGGGTGGCTTCGATGTCGTGCACGTGAACCTCACGCGTGGATTGAGCGGCGACGGCGCGCCCGGAGCGCACGTGATGAAGCTCAACTACACGAGCCTGCAGCATGCCGTCCGACCGGTCGAGGACGAGCGGTTGAGTCTGCCTCTGAGCCGACCCGTCGCGGTGCTCGCGCTGCACGGCCAGCTCGCGCCGGTCGCATGGGCCTTCTCCCAAGCCATGCCCGGTGCTCGCCTCGGCTACGTACAGACCGAGGGGGGAGCGCTGCCGGGGGGGCATTCGCGCACGGTTCGCGCGCTGCGCGAGCGCGGACTGCTCGCCGGACACCTGACGGCGGGCGCGGCGTTCGGCGGGGAAGCGGAGGCGATCACGACCGCGGGGGCTCTGCACCACGTGTTGGGCACGCTCGGCTGGGACGCTGTCGTGTGTGGGCCCGGACCGGGGATCGTGGGCTCGGACTCGCCCTTGGGACACGGTGGGCTGTCGGCACTCGACAGCGCGCACGCGGCGCTCGCGCTCGGCTGCGACGCCCTGATCGTCGCGCGGATGTCCTCGGGCGATCCCCGCGTGCGCCATCGCGGTATCTCCCATCACACGCTCACCGTGCTCGATCTGCTGCTTGCGCCCGTCACGGTCGCGCTTCCGGCGGGGATGCGCTCGCCCGTCGGCGCCGACCTGCGTGCGGGTCTCGGCGCGGTGTTCGGGGGAGCGATGCCGAGTCGGCCGGGACTCGAGCTCGATGTCGAGCGCCCCGCCCGCATTACACGCCACGATTGGCGTCGCGCGAGCATCGACCTGCCGGCGTATGCGACCTCGGATCTGCCCGCACACACGATGGGCCGCAGCCTCACGCAGGATCCGCTGTTCTTCGCCGCCGCGCTCGCCGCCGGCGCCGCGCTGGGAGAGCTCGTCGGTCAAGTGGCCAATGCACCGTCGGGCGGCGAGCGCGACGGCGACGATCCACGGGCAGGAGCCGCGCGGGCGGACGCGAAGCTCGGTATGTGAGCACCACCTCAGTACCTGCGGCTGCCAGTCCGATCGAGCCGCTGATGCTCGAGTTCCTCGCCTACCTGGAGCTCGAGCGGGGTCTGTCGCGCAACACCCTGCAGGCCTACCGCTCGGACCTGCTGCAGTTCGGGGAGTTCCTGCACCGGTGCGACGTCGAGCCGTTGCGGGCCGGGCATGGGGACCTCGCGGCGTTCCTGTCCGAGCTGGCCACAGACGTAGCGCCGAGAGCCGCCAACGGCGAGAACGACCAGCAGGAGCGTACGGCGGTATCCGCGGCCACATTGCGACGCAAGGCCGCATGCCTGCGCTCGTTCTACCGGCATCTGCGCCGCGAGGGAACGATCGCGCACGACCCGACCGCGGAGTTGCGCGGGCCGCGCCGCACCCAGCGCCTGCCCGTGGCGCTCACGCGCGGAGAGGTCACGAGACTACTCGGACAGCCACGCGGCACCGAGCCGCTGGCGCTGCGCGACCGGGCGCTATTGGAGCTGATGTACGCCTGTGGCCTGCGCGCATCGGAGGCGACGGGCATGGAGCTGAGCGACATCGACCTGGAGGAGGGAGTGTTGCGCGCTCGCGGCAAGGGATCGAAGGAGCGCATCGTCCCGATCGGCACGAGTGCGGTCGCCGCGACGCGTGCCTACCTGCAGCGGGGTCGTCCCGTGCTGGTCGGTGTACAGGTCCAGTCGCGGCTGTTCGTGAACGCGCGCGGCGGCGGTCTGACACGGCAGGGCCTCTACAAGATCGTCCAGGGCCATGCGAGCCGTGCCGGGCTTGCGCGCAAGATGAGCCCGCACACGCTGCGCCACACGTTCGCGACACATCTGCTCGCGGGCGGCTGCGATCTGCGCTCGCTGCAGGAGATGCTCGGTCACTCCGATCTGGCGACCACCCAGGTCTACACGCACCTGTCGGCCGAGCGCCTGAAGGACGTCTACTTCGACGCCCATCCCCGCGCCCGGCGCAGGCGCTGACGGTCGCAAAGTGAGCTAGGCAGTCAGCCGTGCGCGGGGGAGGATGCGTGGGTATCGTGAGGAAGATCACGATCCAATGAGCGAGCGCGGGAATCGACGAGGGATGGCGGAGGAGCCGAGTCGGCGGGCATTCGTGCTCGTGATCGACGCCTGCGGCGTCGGCGCGCTCCCGGACGCGGCCGAGTATGGCGACGAGGGCACGAACACGCTCGCACACGTGGCCGAGGCGGTCGACGGGATGGAGCTGCCGACGCTTGAATCGCTGGGCTTGGGCTCGATCCTGCCGCTGGCCGGGGTGGCACCCACCGACACACCGGCCATCTATGGGCGCCTGCACGCGCTCGGTCCCGGCAAGGACTCCACGGCCGGTCACTGGGAGCTGATGGGGATCGTGCTCGACCGACCAATGCCGACCTATCCCGATGGGTTCCCACCGTCGTTGATCGCCCGCCTGCAGGAGGCGATGGGCCGCGAGGTCATCTGCAACCGTCCCTACAACGGCATCGCCGCGATCGAGGACTACGGCGCCGAGCATTTGCGCACAGGCGCGCTGATCCTGTACACCTCCCAGGATTCGGTCCTGCAGCTGGCCGCGCACGTCGACCTGGTTCCGATCGAGGAGCTATATCGCGCGTGCGAAGCCGCGCGCGCGCAGACGACCGGAGAGCACGCCGTCGGTCGGGTGATCGCGCGGCCGTTCAGTGGCGAGCCCGGCGCCTTCGAGCGCACCGAAGGGCGGCGCGACTTCGCTCTGGTCCCGCCTTCGCGCAGCTACCTGCAGGCACTTCAAGACGTCGGCGTGCCCACGCATGGTGTCGGCAAGATCTCCGACCTGTTCGCGGGCGTCGGCCTCGGCCATTCTCACCCGAGCGCCACCAACGCGCGCGCATTGAAGAGCGCACGTCAGCTGTTCGAGGGGATCGACCGCGGGCTCGTGTTCGTCAACCTGATCGAGACCGACCAGGTGTACGGGCACCGCAAGGACTCACTCGGCTTCTACGAGGCCCTGCGCAAGATCGACGCCGAGCTGGCGCACTGGCTGCCGGAGCTGCGCGCGGATGATCTCCTGATCGTCACCGCCGATCACGGTGTGGACCCCGCTCACGCCGGAACAGATCACACGCGCGAGCACGTGCCGCTGCTGGCCGTCACCGGGGAGATGCTCGCATCGAGGCCCCGTTTGGTCACGGATAGGCCCGCGGGCGCCCGTCACGACGGACCGCTCGCGGATGTCGGCGCCACGGTGCTGCGCTGGCTGACCGGCTTGCACGCGGCGGTCCTGCCCGGGAGATCGTTCCTGGAGTAAACAGAGGGCCATGCCGGCGCGGCCCGGCTCTGACCGGAGACGCGAGCCCGGTGGTCATAAGCTGGGCGTCCATGCCCGAGCTTCCCGAGGTCGAGACGATCAGGCGCCAGCTGGCCCCCTTGGTGGAGGGCAGGAAGCTGGTCGGGATCGAGATTCTCGATCCCCGCTGGTCACGTCCACTCGCGCCCGACGAACTCGCCGACGCGCTCGTCGGGCGGCGCGTGGAGGAGCTGGGTCGCCGTGGCAAGTACCTGGTGTGGCGCTTCTCCGAAGAGGTCTTCCTCGCCCAGCACCTGCGCATGACCGGCGCCGTCCTGTCCGAGCCGGACCCGGAGCCAAGTCACGTTCGTGTCAGGTTGCAACTGCGACCGAAGCGTCATCTGGTGATCGTGGACCCTCGCCGCTTTGGCACCGGCGAGCTGCTGCTCGGCGAGCCCGCCCTCGAGGCTTTCTTCGCTTCGCGCCTGGGCTACGAGCCGTTCGACGAGCGCTTCACCGCCGAGTACCTGCGTTCGCTCGCACACGGGCGCAGGGCTCCGATCAAGGCGCTGCTGCTCGACCAGCGGCGAATCGCGGGCGTCGGCAACATCTACGCCGACGAGGCCCTGTTCCGCGCCGCCGTTCACCCGATGCGTTCTGCCGGAGAGCTGAAGCCGGCGCAGTACGCGCGCCTGCGCGAGACCATCATCGAGGCTCTGAGCGAAGGCATCGACGCGCGCGGCGCCACGATCGACGACTTCCGCCACGTCGACGGTGTGCGCGGCTCCTTCCAAGACCGCTTCCTCGTGCATCGCCGCGCCGGCGAACCCTGCCCGCGCTGCGGGAGGACGATCGCGAAGATGGTCGTGGCAGGTCGCGGCACCTATGTCTGCGAGAGATGCCAACCACGGCCCAGGGGGGCCGCTCGCGCTCGGCAGAGGAAGTGACTCGGTCTCCGAGGCGTCTCACCGGCGTCCCCGGGCTGTCCTCGCACCAGCCGCGGGGTGGCTCAGGCGGCCAGCAGCTCGTCGAGGCGGCCGCTGTCGATCGCGTTCTGCACCTCGGCGAACCCGCCGAGCAGCTCGTCGTCGACCAGCACCTGCGGGAAGGTCATCATCCCGGTCCTGCTCGCGAGCTCGATGCGACCCTGCGGGTCCTTGGAGAGGTTGACTTCGGAGAACTCGACTCCACGCGCCTTGAGCAGGCCCTTCACGCGAGCGCAGAACGAACACGGCTCAGTGCTGTATACGGTTATCTCACTCATTACTTCACTTAGTATAGCTCCGCTCTGGCGCTTTCCGCGGGCACCCACGGCGTGTGCTTGCGGGTGCGCAGGGCGCCGCCGGGGACGATCCTAGACTCGAACAGACGATGTCCGGACCTGTGAAGACGGAGGCGATCGTGCTGCGCTCGCTGCGCTATGGCGAGGCCGATCGGATTCTGCACCTCTACACGCCTCGCCGCGGTCGAGTTAGCGCGATCGCCAAGGGCGTGCGTCGTGCGCGCAGCCGTTTCGGGGGACGGTTGGAGCCCTTCTTTCGTCTGCAGCTGGACCTGCACGAAGGCCGCGGTGAGCTGCTGACGGTCACCGGCGCGGAGACGGTCGAGGGCTATCCGCGCCTGCGCTCGGACGCCCGCGCGCTCGATGCCGCCGCGCGCGCGTGCGACGCCGTCGGGCGGCTGTTCGAGACCGACGAGCCGCATCCGGGCGTGTTCAACCTGCTCTGCCGGCGACTGTCGCTGCTCGACACCGGCGCCGCCGGGGCGGCCAGCGGGCGCTCGGACGCGCTCGCCTTCCGGTTGAAGCTGATGCTCGCCGCGGGTCTCGCCCCGCAGCTGGCAGCGTGCGCAGGCTGCGGCGAGCGCGAGCACCTCGTCGGCTTCTCCGGCGCGGCCGGGGGTGTCGTGTGCGGAGCGTGCGAGGCCGTCTCGTTCCCGCTCGATCCCGACGCATACCGGTTCATGACCGAGGCGCTCGGGCAATCCCTGGCCGAGGTCCCGAACGCACCCGAGGCCGCCCTCGGCCAGGTCGAGCGGGCGATCTCCGAAACGCTCGAGCACCATGCCCACATTCGCCTAATGCCCGCCGCGGCAGCCGGTATGGCCGCCTGATGGGCGCCGCCACCGACCCCGAGTCCGTAGCGGCGCGGTTCGCCGCGCTCACGATCGCACACGAGGAAGCCTCGCTCTCGCCCTCGGCGGCTCGCTCCTATCCGGCTCGGCGCGCCCGCGAGGAGGCCGACTGCGCACTGCGCACACCCTTTCAGCGCGACCGCGACCGGATCGTTCACAGCAAGGCCTTTCGCCGGCTCACGCACAAGACGCAGGTGTTCGTCGCGCCCGAAGGCGACCATTACCGCACGCGGCTCACACACACGCTCGAGGTCACTACCATCTCTCGCACAGTCGCGCGCGCACTCGCTCTGAACGAGGATCTGACCGAGGCGATCGGGCTCGGCCACGACCTCGGGCATCCACCGTTCGGGCACATCGGCGAGGAGGTGCTCGACCGCTGCCTGCGCGAGCGCTTCGGCGGCTCCTTTCGCCACTACGAGCACTCGCTGCGCGTCGTCGAGGAGCTGGAGCCGGCGCCGAGCGGCTCCGGCCGGTTGGCGGGGGTCGGACTCAATCTCACCGAGCAGGTGCGCGACGGCATCGCGCACCACTCGGGGCGTGCCGACCCTCCGAGCACGCTGGAGGGACGCATCGTGCGCCTGATCGACCGCGTCGCCTACATCAACCACGACATCGACGATGCGCTGCGCGCCGGGCTGCTGCGCGAGCACGAGCTGCCGGGCGAGCCGATCGCAGTGCTCGGCGACAGCGGCTCTGCGCGGATCGACGCGCTCGTGCACGACCTCGTCGAGCACTCCGCGCGCGCCGGCGAGATCGTCCAGGGCCAAGAGGCCGGCGCGGCGATGGGCGAGCTGCGCAAGTTCATGTTCGCGCGCGTCTACCTCGGACCGGCCGTGCGTGCCGAGCACGCACGCATCGCGAACGTCGTGCAGACCCTGTTCGAGCACTATGCCGCTCATCCCGAGCTACTGCCGCCGCCTCGCGTGGCCGAGGAGAGCCTCGCGGAGCGCGTCACCGACTACCTCGCGGGCATGACCGACCGCTACTGCATCAGGATGTACACGGACCTCCGAGTGCCACAGGCCTTCGCCCGCTAGCGTTGGCGGGCGATGGCCCTCTACACCAGCGACTCTCGGGATCGCGTGCGCGACGCGGTCGACTTCGTCGAGCTCGTCTCCGCGCGCACCGACCTGCGCCGGGCGGGCCAGAACAGCTATGAGGGTCTGTGCCCGTTCCACGAGGAGCGCACGCCCTCGTTCGGGATCGATCCGACCCAGAAGGTCTACTACTGCTTCGGCTGCCAGGCCGGGGGAGACGTCTTCAAGTTCGTGCAGGAGACCGAGAACGTCGACTTCAAAGGCGCCCTGGAGCTGCTTGCCGACCGCTGCGGGATCGAGCTCGAGCGCGAGCAGGAGGACCCGGACGCGGCCAAGCGCCGCCGCGGACGTGAACGGCTGCTCGAGCTGTTGGCGCGCACGTGCGACTACTACGAACGCTGCCTGTGGGAGTCGCCCGAGGCCGCACGCGCTCGCGACTACCTGCTGGGACGCGGGCTGGGGGAGGAGATCCTGCGCGAGTTCCACGTCGGCTACGCCCCCAGCGCGTGGGACCGTGTGCTCACGGGCTCGCTGCGGGGCGGCTTCACCGAGTCAGAGCTCTACGCCACCGGGCTCGCGCAGCGCTCGCAGGAGAACGGGCGGCTGTACGACCGCTTCCGCTCGCGCATCATGTTCCCGCTCGCTGACACCCGTGGACGCGTGCTCGGGTTCGGCGCGCGCGCGCTGAGCGAGGACCAGCGCCCGAAGTACCTGAACACCTCCGACAACACCGTCTACCACAAGGGCCTGCACCTCTACGGCTCCGATCTAGCGCGCGCACCCGCCGCCAAGGCCGGGCAGACGATCCTGTGCGAGGGCTACACCGATGTCATCGCCCTGCATCAGGCCGGCTTTCGCAACACGGTCGGCCTGATGGGCACCGCGCTGACTGGCGAGCAGGTGGGGGAGCTGGCGCGGATGGCGCCCACCGTGCTGCTCGCGCTCGACGCCGACAGCGCCGGGCAGGAGGCGATGCTGCGTGCGGCCGGCCTGGCCGCCAAACGCAAGCTCGAGCTGCGCGTCGTGCCGCTGACTGCCGGTACCGATCCAGCCGAGCTCGTGCAGACCGAGGGAGCCTCCGCGATCGAGCGGGCCGTGCGAGCGTCCGTGCCGTTCGTGCGCTTTCGCGTCGAACGGGTCCTCGCCAGCGGCGACCACGGCAGCCCTGAGGGGCGCGATCGGATGCTCGACGAGCTGCGACCGATCTTCGCGACGCTCCCGCCGAGCGCCCTGCGCATGGAGCTGACGCGCACGGTCTCCGAGCGTCTGCAACTGCCCGAGAGCCTTGCCGAACAGACCCTGGCGACACGCAGCGCCCCGACGGCCAGCCCGAGGACATCCGCCGGCGGCGAGATCCGCGCTCGACCCTCGCGTCCGGCTTCGGTCGCCTCGCGCGGTGAGAGCACCGAGCGGGCGTTCCTCGCCCAGTGCATCGCCGAGCCAGAGTCCGGCGCCCGCGCGCTCGGGGAACTGGATCTGGACGCCCACTTCACCAGCGATCTGCTGCGCCGTGCGGCCGGACACCTGCGCACCCACCTCACCGATCCCGGCGCTCAGCTTCTCGATGACGACCCCGAGCTTTCGGGCCTGCTCGCCGAGCTGGTCGTCCAGGCCGGCCGCGAGTCGCCCGCTCCCGCGATGCTCGAGTCCCAGCGTATGCAGCTCGAGCTGGCGCGCATCGACCGCGAGATCGTGCGCGCTCGTGCGCAGGAGTCCGGTGAGGTCAGCGAGCTAGCCGTACGCCGCGCGGAGGTCAAGCGCGAGTTCGATCGCGCTTACGAGCGGGCGCTGGAGGAGACTGGGTAGGAGATCGGTAGAGTTGCCGATTCGATCCGGGGTAGCTCAATCGGCAGAGCATTCGGCTGTTAACCGAAGGGTTGTGGGTTCGAGTCCCACCCCCGGAGCTTCACCGTGCGCCAGCCGCTCGACCAGTGCGGCCGCTGTAGCGCCCGGGTCCTCCGCGGCGGTCCACGTTGCGAGCTCACCCGCGCGGGCTTTGATCGAGGGCTCGCTCAGAGCCCTTTCGACAGCCAACCGCAGCGGGCGTGGCCTCACGAAGCGCCACGGCAGCCGCACGCCCGCTCCGGCCCAGTCCAGTCGAGCGGCGTTCTCGTTCATGTCGCCGATATGCGGGCACGCGACCACCGCGCAGCCGCTCGCCAGTGCCCGCGCGAGCGTGCCGTGGCCCGCATGGCAGACGACCACGTCGCACCTGGGCATCGTCCGCGCATAGGAGACCCACTCGACCACCCTCGCATTCCCAGGCACCGGCAGGGGTCTCGAGGGCAGGCGGCGATTCCACGTCGCGAGCACCCGCACGGGCGCATCCGCGAGGCCGCGCAGGGCCGCGTGCAGCAGACGATGGTCGGGGTCCTGCGCCGTCGACGGCGCGATCAGCACCAGCGGATCATCGCCCGGCGGCAATTCGACGTCCTCGGCCGCCGGCTCCCACATCAAAGGTCCCACCACGTGCGCCCACTGCGGCCACGCGCGCGGGTACTCCAGCTGCGGGAACGTCGCCACGAGCGCCAGTTCGTGGCTCGTGCCGCCGTGACCGTACGCGAGCGGACCCAGTCCCAGGCGCGCGCGGGTTTCGTTCAGCTCGACCCTGCCGCGCTCGACCCCGCTGCGGATCGGTCCCTGCGCGTGCCGCCAGATCGCGCGGCCGAGCGCCGTCCGGGGCCGCCGCGCGCCCAGCGAGTAGATCGGCGCGTCCGGCTCGTTCTCCGGGAACACATGCGGGATCAGCGTCGCCCTGGGGACGCCGTTCAGCTCCGCCGCCAGCGCCGGCGCGAGCGTGAGGATGTCCGCCACCACCGCATCCGGACGCAGCTCGCGCACGAGCGGCAGCGTGTCCTCGGTGGCGTGCACCACGGCCTCGTAGAAGTCCAGCGGCTCCCCGTTCGGACCCCCGCTCGGAAACACCGTGTACTCGGGCGCCGCCGCGAAGCTCAAGCCCTCGCCCTCGACCTGCTCCCGCCAGCGCTGCCATGTCTGCAAGGTGACCTCGTGGCCGCGCTCCCGCAATGCCCTGCCGAGCGCGATCATCGGGAACGCATGCCCCGGATCGCCGAACGCGCCCAGCAGCAGCCGTCTCGAGGTGCTCGCTAGCGCCACAGGCAAAAGAAACCGGCGCCGACAGGGCCGGCACGAAGGGACTGGCTTGCGGGTTTCCCACCCATGAGCGACCCGTTACGCGCGCGACCGCGAGATCAGCTTGCCGCGAGCTCGGCGACGAGCCGCAGCTGTGCGAGACGATCCTCGGCCGTGAACGCGATCGGGGTGACCCCCAGCGTGCCCACGCCCGCGTCGCGATACACCGACAGTCGCTCGCGCACCACGTCGGGCGGACCGCACAGCGAGACCTGGTCGATCAGCGCGTCCGGTATCGCCGCCATCGCCTCGTCGCGCTTGCCTTCCAGGTAGTAGTCCTGCACCACCTTCGCCTCGGCCTCGAACCCGTACCGGCAGACGAGCTGGTTGTAGAAGTTCTGCTTGCGCGAGCCCATCCCGCCGACGTACAGCGCGATGAACGGGCGCATCGCGTCACGCGCGCCCTGCAGATCGTCGGTCACGAACACGTTCACCGTCGGCGCGATGTCGAACCCGTCGAGCGATTTGCCCGAGCGCGCCGCGCCTTCCTCCAGCAACGGGCGCAGCTCCGAGACGTGCTCGGGAGAGAACAGCGTCGGGATCCACCCGTCCGCGATCTCGCCCGCAAGCGCCGTGTTCTTCGGGCCGATCGCCGCGAGATAGATCGGGATCTGCTCCTGCACCGTGCCGATCGTCAGCTTCAGCGCCTTCCCCGGCCCGTCCGGCAGCGGCAGCTCCAGCGTCTCGCCGTGGAACTCCACCCGCTCGCGCCTCAGCGCCATCCGCACGACCGCCACGTACTCGCGCGTACGCTGCAGCTGCTTGGCGAACCGCTGCCCGTGCCAGCCCTCGGCGACCTGTGGTCCCGAGGAGCCGATCCCGCAGATCATCCGCCCGTTCGAGAGCTGATCGATCGTCGCCGCGGTCATCGCCGTCATCGCCGCCGAGCGGCCGGGCATCTGGAAGATCCCCGAGCCCAGGCGGATCTTGGAGGTCTGCCCGGCCAGCCATGCAAGCACCGTCGCCGTGTCCGAGCCGTAGGCCTCCGCTGCCCACACCGAGTCATAGCCCAGCCGCTCGGACTCCTGAACGATGTTCAGCTGATCCTCGCTGCTCAGGCCCAGTCCCCAGTAGCCGATGTGCACGCCCAGCTTCATCGCCCACACCCTACATGGAGTTTCATGGACGAACCCTCTCGTCGGCCGCGTCCGCCGCGCATGGCTTTCACTAGATCGAGTCGCCGGGACGCACGAACATCATCTCCGGCACCACGCACGCCGGCGAGACCTTCAGCAGATAGCGCACCGCCTCGGCGATGTCCTCGGGGCGGATCATCTCCTCGGCCTTCACCTGCTCCTTCACGAAATCCGTCATCGGCGTGTCCACGAACGCCGGGCACAGCGCCGTCGACTTGATCCCCTCGCTGCCCAGCTCCTTGTTCATCGCTTCCGTCCACCCGACCACGCCGTGCTTGCTCGCCGAGTACACCGACAGCCAGGCCTCGCCACGCTTGCCGCTGATCGAAGAGGTGTTCACGACCAGGGCGCTGCGGTGCTCCACCGCGGCCTCTTTGAGCATCGCCACGCACTCTCGATAGAACAGCACGATCGAGCGCAGATTGATGTCCAGCTGCATGTCCAGACGCTTCGTCTCGATCTCGCCCACCGGCGCGCCGATTCCAACGCCCGCGTTGTTCACGAGCACGTCCAGCCGGCCGTACTTCTCGCGATGCGCCGCCACCACCTTCTGGATCTCCGCCTCATCGGAGACGTTCGCCGCGACCGCCTGCAGCTCGAAGCCCTCCTCCGAGAGATCCGCCGCGGCCGCCTGAAGCTTCTCCGGCCTGCGCGCGGCCAGCGTCATCGCATAGCCCTCTTCTCCGAGGATCCGCGCGATCGCATAGCCGATCCCGCTCGAAGCCCCCGTCACGATCGCCGCACGCTCTGCCATCTCGCCACCATTCCTCTGCTCGTCGTCTCATCGCCACGCTCGGCGATCCGCCCAGCCGTGGGGCGGCGGCCGTGAGCATTCCACATCTCGCTGATAGCGTCCTCTGATCGCGTCCGGCCTTCGCGGTCCAGACGCGAGGAGGGCCCGTAGCTCAGTTGGTTAGAGCAGTCGACTCATAATCGATTGGTCCCAGGTTCGAGTCCTGGCGGGCCCATGGTGGGATCGGGCATTCTTGAGCCAGATCTTGGTCGCTCGGCCCTGTAGGCCCGGCTGTAGAGGTCCGCGAGAGCGTTGCCGCTGCCGAGTTCACGCAGCCGCACGCGGTGAGCCAAATGGGGGCGCAAGCGGTGGGATGATGGTCGTCTGCATGAAGTAGCGAATCTCATTTGGAAGGCGCTTTAGCTCACCTGCTGAATCACCATGGAGGCAGCGACGGGTTGTGTTCCTCCGGCGAGCGGTGTGATCGTGAGCGCCGGCGTGTTTCCCTCCGGGTTGCGAAGCTCGATCGTCGAGTTTGCGAGAGTGGTCATGACGAGCGCATCGCCAGAGATCTGACTCGTGCCGGTCGCTCTCCCGTATGCCGTGTAGGGAAGTTCGGCGGTTACGCCCCCGGAGTCGAGAGCGATTACCAGTTGCCCGGGCTCGGTAACGGACACCGAGAAACTGACGCTGTACGTGCCGATGCTGGGCAGCAGGAATTCGGCCGGGGTGAGTCTTGAGATAGCGCCCATCGCGGGACCGTTCCGGGGGAATGCGACCGGCGTTCCGGCCGCGACCGTCGCCGCGTTGTCCGGCGGCATGAGGGCGTAGAACTCGGCGTACGCCTCCGATCCGGTGGCGCCTTCCGAGCCGGCCGCGCCCGTGGACCCGGTGGCGCCTGTGACCCCGGCTACGCCCGTTTCGCCTTTCGGTCCAGCGGCGCCTTTTTCGCCTTTGGGTCCGGCTTGTCCTTCAAGTCCGGCGAGGCCCGGCAGCCCGGTTGGTCCCGCAGATCCCGTTGCACCCGCGGGTCCGGTGGACCCCGTGGTTCCACTGATGCCTGTAGTCCCCCTTGCACCCGCGGGTCCTGGAAGTCCTTCGAATCCCGTCGCGCCGGGGGCGCCGTTGAGCCCCGTCGGCCCGATCAGGCCTGTCGGTCCGGGTGCGCCTTCGCTCCCCGTCAATCCTTTGAGCCCCGCGATACCGGTAGTGCCGATCAGCCCCGTTGCACCTGCGGATCCGGCTGCCCCTGGTGTTCCGCCGATACCGGCCGCGCCTGCAAGCCCAGCCTGTCCTGCTACACCGACCTTTCCAGCGGCTCCTGTCGTGCCAGTGGCTCCCCGCGGTCCCCGATGGACTGCTCGATGAGGGCAGATCGGCGGCTGATGGGCACATCGGGAAGAGTGATCTCCGACACTGCCCGTGAGTGCCACCTGCTTGCAAGGTGGACGGGGGCGGGAAGGGCAAGCCGCGCCGGCCAACCCCACTGACTCCAGAGCACCGAGCGAGACTATCGCGATGACGAGCAGCGTTCGAAATCGTGGAGCTAGCATTCTTGGTATGCCTCTCTCGACTCCAGCACCGGCGTTTGCCGGTCCGCGAATCGCATTCGATGGCTGAGGGCGGAGGCAAGTTGTTGCTAGTCAGCCGGCAGGCTGAGGTCGAAAGGCAAGCGACCGTCATATTCTGCATCGGCAGCAAGGGTGGACCGCAATCGCGTAGTCACCTCATTTCAACTCGGGAAAACTACCCGCTGTGAGCGGGTATACAGCTACAGCGACCGCCACACCGCGTTGACCAAGCCCGCGAAGCGGCAAGCCCAAGCGCGCCCACTCCACATTCGGTCGATTATCTCGTTGACTTCTTGGCCTAAGCGGCCTGCGATCCGATAGGCCCGACTAGGAGCCATTCGAATGGCAGATATGAACAACCAGATCATGAGACACATCGGATTTGTCCTGGCGACACTCACGTCGCTGCTTGCGCTCACGGGCGCGGTGAGTCAGGCCGCCGGATATTCGCCCGGCTGCGGCCAAGTCCCGATCGTCTACGGGACGCCGCCGTGGGGCTTTCATACCGGTGCACCGATCACCGCAGCCACCGGCAGCTTCGCTCGCGGCCACGGCGAGATCAATCTCGAGGCGCACACCGTCTCCGGGATCATCTGCCAGGAAGACCACGTCCGCAACCAGCCAACTCATTCGATCACGATGACGGTCGAACATCACCTCCTCTACCAATCGCACTACGCGGTGATGTGGGGTTTTCCGGGGAACATCATGAAGATCAGGGTCCACGTGCGAGCGAGCAACGATCCGGAATGCAAGATCGGAACCATCGGACGCGCGATCCTGTTCGCCAGCTACAACGGCGTACGCAGCGACAGCGTCCAATTCAGGTTCCCGGCCTCCTGCAAGGCCCACGACCACCTGTATCACGGGACGCAGGTCAACAACCAGGTCCCGCCGCTGTAGCCCGTCCTTTCGCGTGCGCGACGGCTACGGCCGCACTGTGTCATGTCGGCCGCTACGCGTCGAGGTGGCGCACGAACCGCGCCCTGTGCTGCTGGCGCTCATAGCCGGCGGCCCGCCAGAATCCCATGGCGCCGGCTTCGTCGTCGGCGACGATGGCCGTCAGCCGGATCGCGCCGCGCTCGCGCAGACGCCGCTCTCCCGCTCTGAGCAGCCGGGTCGCCAGCCCTCGACGCCGCTGCTCGGGCGCGACCGCGAGCCGGTAGAAGCTTCCACGCCAGCCGTCCCAGGCCGCGATCAGCGACCCGACCAGGACGCCATCCACCTCGGCGACGAGCAGCGCCAGGGAGTCCGTGACCAGCAGTCGGGTCAGCCCGTCGGGGGAGTCGTCGCCGACGACCGGAACGCTGCCCGCTGACGCCCACAGGTCGAGCACGGCCGCGATGTCATGTGCGTCGCCACTGCGGATCGTCGGGCAGTCGCGAACCACGGCGCTCACCTGCATGCTCACGAGTCGACGGTGTGGACGAGCACGTGTGGCATCCCGCCGGGCGCAACCCTGCGAGAGGGGCTAGCGGTCCGGTGCCGAGTACGCATAGCCGGCCATGACCTCGGCGATCGCCAGATCATCGTCCCCGCCACGCTCGCGCAGCCCCGCGATGATCCCATGGCGATCCTCGGGCGTGCGGTTCTGGCTGAGCTTGCGCTTGCCCTGCAGCGCGTCGATCTCGAGGCTGAAGGCGGCGATGTGGGGCAATCGTTCCTCGACGTACTCGTGGGCGACCGCCGCGAGCGACCACGGCTGTGAGAAACGCCGCTCATGGACCGCGACGAGCTCGGAGAGATGCCCGAGCACGAGATCCGGATCCTCCAGCCGACGCGGGCGACCGTAGGCGTGGACGGCGAGGAAGTTGTACGTGGGCAGACCGCCGCTCGGGCACCAGCGCGGTGAGACGTAGGCGCGGGGCGCGGCGAAGATCGCGAGCGCCTCGTGCTCCCCGTCCAGATGACGCGCGAGCGGATCGCGGGCGGAGACGTGTGCGACGAGCGTCCCGAGGCGGCCCTCGTCGCGATGCAGGACGAACGGGATGTGCGCGGCCAGCGGCCCGTCGGAACAGACCACGAGGACGCCGAAGCGGGCCTCCTCGATGATGTCCTGCAAGACCGGCAGCTCACGCTCGGCGAAGTGGGGGTTGACGTACATCGGTCCTCCTGGAGCTCGATGACTCGCGTCGATAGGCGGGCAACCGAACGTTACTGTGCGAGCAGCGATGCTCCGTGAGCGCCTGACAGCCCAACTGCTGGCCGGACCGCCGGCGAGAGACGCCACGGCCGTCGTGGAGCGGCTGCTTGCGGTACAGGGTCAGGATCCGCGCGGAGCGCGCCTGGCGATCAGAGCACGCAGCGAAGGCCTGACGGCCCGTGACGTGGACCGCGCGCTCAATCAGCGGGCACTGGTGATCACGTGGTTGAACAGAGGCACGCTGCATCTGGTGAGCAGTGAGGACTACCCGTGGCTGCAGGCGCTGACGGCGCCGCGCCTGATGACGAGCGGCGCGCGGCGGCTGGCGCAGGAGGGTCTCACCGCAGATGCGGTCGAGCGCGGTATGAGGACGATCGAGCGGGCACTTGCCGAGGAGGGTCCGCAGACACGCATTCAGCTGCGCGAGCGGCTCGTCGCGGCCGGCGTGCGCACGGAGGGACAGGCATTGCTGCATCTGCTGTTCGCGGCAAGCCTGCGCGGCATCGCGGTGCGCGGGCCGATGGTCGGCCGCGAGCACGCATATGTGCTTGTCCGCGAATGGCTGCCGAAACCCGGGCCGGTCGACCGAGATAGGGCTCTGGAGGAGCTGGCCCGCCGTTATCTGGCAGGCCACGGTCCCGCGGGCGAGCGCGATCTGGCGAAGTGGGCGGGGCTGCCGTTGCGGGATGCGCGCGCTGGGTTGGGCGCGATCGCCTCGGAGTTGATCGAGCGGGATGACGGGCTCCTGGATCTTGCGCGACGCGATGTCGCGGCTGCGGAGCTGCCGCCGCCGCGGTTGCTGGGCTCGTTCGATCCGGTGCTGCACGGCTGGGTGTCGCGAGAGCCGATGCTGATGGACAAAGAGCCGATCATCACCCTCAACGGTGTATTCCGGCCGTTCGCGCTCGTGGGCGGCCGTGCGGTCGCCGTGTGGAGCATGCGTGCGGGCGAGATCGAGCTGCGGCCGTTCGCTCGCTTGACACGCACGGACACGGCGGCGTTGCGAGACGATGCGCTGGCCGTGACGGCCTATCTGGCCGGCGAGCCCGAACCAGCGTGACGGGATGAGCCGATAGTGCATGTTTCGCAGCTGAATGCACATCGAGCGGGCCGTGTTTGAAAGAAGACACAAAGTAGACAGACATTTGTACATATCTGGCTCTATCACCTGTAGTCATGTACTCGCCGACCAGCGAAGTTGCCGGAGTGTCCACACCGACACCAACGAATCCCGAGCTGGGTCGCGCGATCCGCCGTCTGCGCCGCGCGCGCAAGCTGACCATCGAAGGGCTCGCGCACGCCTCGGACATGCACCCGACCTACCTGTCGGGCATCGAGCGGGGTCGGCGCAACCCGACCTGGAGCAAGCTCACGAGCCTGGCCGACGGTCTCGGGATCCCCGTCCTGCAGATCGTCGCGGACGCCGAAGCGGAGGCCCAGCTGACCGAGCGGATGCGTGTCGCTCGATCCGAGCTCGGACTGTCCGAGCGCTTCGCCTGAGGTTGCGCGGGCGCGGCCCTTGGGTGCGCCGGAGCCCTCCGGCGCGACGAATACGCTGAGTGCATGACGGGGGTGCATGAATCGTGACGGTGCCGCGTGAGCGGCTGGCGGTGATCGATCTGGGCTCCAACTCGTTCCGGCTCGTCGTGTTCATGGCCTGGAAGGGATGGTGGCGGCGAACCGACGAGATCTACGAGCCCGTGCGCATCGGCGAGGGGCTCGCCGCGACGGGCAGCCTGGGGGAGGAGCCGATGCGCCGTGCACTGGCGACCTTGGACGTGTTCGACCATTTCTGTCGCGCCGCGGGCCTTGGCGGCAGCTCGGTTGACGCGCTCGCGACCAGTGCGATCAGAGACGCCGAGAACGCCGCCGACTTCTTGAAGCAGGCGCGCGCGCGCACGAGCCTTCCGATTCGCGTGCTGAGCCGGGAGGAAGAGGCGCGCTACGGCTACCTGGCGGCGGTCAACTCGACGACTCTGACCGACGGGTGCGTGCTGGACCTCGGCGGCGGATCGCTGCAGCTGGTTCGCGTCGTCGATCGAGCCGCGCGCGAGCTCGGCTCGTGGCGACTGGGAGCGGTGCGCATGACCGAGCGGTTCCTGCCCGCGAACGGGCCGGCGAAACGCAGGCAGATAGAGCAGCTGCGCGAGCACGTCGCGACCGAGTTGGAACGGGCCGAATGGCTGACGCATACCGGCTCGCGCCTGGTCGGCATCGGCGGCACCGTGCGCAACCTTGCCGCCGCCGTCCAGCGCGCATCGGGTCTGCCCTCCAATGGAGTGCAGGCGACCGTCGTCTCGAACGAGGCCCTGGAGGAGCTCGTGGAACGATTGGCCGCGTTACCGGCTTCGCAGCGCAGCACCGTTCCGGGCATCAAGCCGGCGCGCGCCGATCTGATCCTGGCGGGCGCGATCGTGGTGCAGGGCGCGCTGCTGGCGGGCGGGTTCGAAGGCCTGGAAGTCACCGAGGCGGGTCTGCGCGAGGGCGTGTTCTTCGAGCGGCTGCTCGCCGATCGAGACCCCCCGCTGTTCGCCGATCTGCGCCGTACGAGCGTGCTCAACCTGGCCGCGCAGTACCGTCCCGATGCAGCCCACACCGACCATGTCGCGACGCTCGCGCTGGCGATGTTCGACGAGCTCGCACGGCTGGGCCTGCACGCGGGCGATCCGGTCGAGCGGGAATTGCTGTGGGCGGCCTGCATGCTGCACGACATCGGCATGTCCGTCGACTACGACGACCACCACAAGCATTCTCGCTATCTGATCCTCAACGGAGGCCTACCCGGCTACTCGCCGATCGAGGTCGCGATCATCGCGCAGGCCGCCCGCTACCACCGCAAGGGCATGCCCCATCCGGGTCCCCTGGCGGCGCTGTTCGAGACAGACGACATCGCGCGCCTGGATCGCTGCTCGGTGTTGCTGCGGCTCGCCGAGGATCTCGAGCGCTCACGCGATCAGCTCGTGCGCGCGGCCCGGTTCACGCTGATCGGCACAGCAGGCGAGCAGACGACGACGGGAGGGAGTGCCGCCGATGGCGCGAGCGGAGAGATCGAACTGCGCTTGATCGCCGACGGCGAGTCGGCGGTTCCCCGTTGGGCGGCACGCCGCGAGAGCGAGCTGTTCGCGCGCGCCTTCCACCGCGAGCTGTCGGTCGCGGCTTGACGCTCCTCGCTGAGCCGGCCGGTGCCTGTGGCCTGTGTGCCGGTCAGTGGGCGCGCAGCGCGCGCTCGCGTCCGGCGCAGTCGTACAGCAGCAGCGCGTTGGGGTTGATCGGGCGCGGCTGCCACGCCACGGCCGGGATCACGCGGCAGGATTCGATCACGGCGTTAGAGGCGGCGTTGCCGCCGCGTTCGGCGTAGGCGCCGCCGAGCACGACATAGCGGGCTTCGCCCCGGGCCACCAGGCGCGCGAGGCCCGGTCCGTTCAGGGCGGGGTCGTTGCCGCTGTAACCGCCCATCGCGCCCGCCTCGTGGCCAAGCAGGATCATCGGCGCGGCCGTATCCGAGGCCTCGGTCAGTACGTTCCAGCGTGTCCCCGGATGACGCGGAGCGACGTAGCCGAGCAGCGCCTTGGTCACGCGCAGGTCTTTGGGGCTCTCACCTACCGGGCCTGCCGCTCCGGCAGCGTGGGGACCGGCGGCCGGGAACGTGCCCTCCACGTCGAACTTCCAGGTGGTCGCAGCGTAGGCCGCGGGCGCAAGCAGCAACAGGCCGAGCGTCAGCGCCATCGCCGGGCCCCTCCAGCGCTTTACGGACACGATCGCGACCACGCCGACAGCAGCGCCGACGATCAGCAAGGGCCTGAACCAATGCATGTAGTGGTCGTATCCGAGCAACGTCAGCTGCGCCGCGACGGCGCCGGCGACCGCGATCGGGATGAGCGCGAGCCGTGCGCGCCGGCGCGCTCCGGGCGCCACGAACGCCACGGCCCCCGCGCCGACCATCGCCGCCGTCCCGGGGCCCAGGGCGGACAGGTAGTAAGGGTGGACGATTCCCTTGGAGAGGCTCAGCACGGCGGCCTCCACGAGGAACCAGCCTCCCAGCACGATCAGTCCCGCCAGCCGCGGATCGCACCGCCCCCCGGTGCGCCCGAGGCCGCTGTCGCGTGCTCGACCCTGCGTCTCGTCGGCGTTGGGTGGACCTTCGTCGCTCGTCGAACCACCGTCACCGGACTGCGGTCCCACGCCGATCGACCATAGTGCAAGTGCGATCAGGCCGACGAGCGCGAACGGCAGCATCCAGCCGGCCTGGCCACCGAGCCCTTCTTCGAACAGGCGCAGCGGTCCGGTCGGGCCACCGAAGGCGACCGGATAGCGCAGTCGACCGTTGCGCAGGTATTTGGAGAGAACGACCTTCTTGACGACGGGTTTCGGGTGCGGAGCGGGCGCGGCCGGATGGGTGCCTTCACTGCCACCCGGGACCGGCGCGGCGGGGTGCGCGGTGGTGCCGGAGCCACCGACGGTGTGACCTTGCGCCGCGTGAGCTCGAAGCGCTTCTTTTTCGATGTGCGCGAGCGAGCCGTGTTTGAACACCACCGGGATGCGACCCGGTCCGCCGACCTGTCCTTCGACGCGACCGAAGCCGTTGTAGCCGAACGTAAGGTCGCGCTCGGTGTTGTCGACCGAGCCGCCGACGAACGGTCGCTGCGAGGCGGGCGTCAGTTCGACCACCAGCGACCACGAGGCCGACACGAGCGCCAGCACCACGCCGGCGGCTAGCAGCTGCGCGCTCCTGCGCGCGAGCGATCCGGGTGCGCAGACCAGGTAGCCGAGCGCGAGCCCCGGAACGATCAGATAGGGCGAGGGTCTTCGTGTTGAAGGCGAGTCCCACGAGTGCCGCACAGCCGAGCAGCGTGAGCAGCCTGCCGGAGCCGATCGCGCGCAGCCCGACGCCGCAGGCGAGGATCATCAGCAGGATGAGGACCGCGTCGAGGTTGTTGTCGCGCGAGACCGCGACGAACGATGGGAACACGGCCAGCGCGAGCGCGCTCATGACTCCCGCGGCAGGACCGAACCTGGGGGTCACCACCCAGTAGAGCGCGGCGACCGAGAGCACGCCGGCGATCGCCTCGGGCAGCAACAGGCTGAGTGGATGGAACCCGAACAGCGCGGCGCTGAGGCCCTGCACCCACAAGCCGAACGGCGGCTTGTCCACCGTGACCATCCCACCGGGGTCGAAGGAGACGAAGAAGAAGTTGTGCCACGAGCGCAGCATCGAGTGCACGGCGGCCGAGTAGAACGTGTTCGCGTAGCCGTTGCGCGAGAGGTGATTGACGTTCAGCACCGCCGAGAGCGCGAGCACGGCCGCGAGCGCGATGTGCTGGGGGAGTACGCGCGCGCCGCGCCGGGGGGCGGCAATGGCGGCGGGTCCCGCGTCGAGCGTCGGCGCGGCTGCGATGGTGGACGTCTGCGGAGCTGAGGTCATGTCGAGGGCGTCATCGTGCGAGCGCGCCCATCAGCCGGTCGAGGTCGTCCTCGTCGTTCCAGGCCCCGACGGACGCCCGCAGCCAGGGGGTGCCGGGAATGTTACGCACGATAACCCCGTGCTCGCGCAGGTGCTCACGCTCGCGCTCGGGATCTGGGCTCTCGAACGACACGAGCGTGGTGTCCCCGCGCGGCGCGACCGCGCGGCCGTGCTCGTCCAACAGCATGACCAGGTGCCCGGCGAGCTCTCGCGCACGCTCGTGCACTGTTTGCAGGCCTGCATCCTCCAGGACGCGCGCAGCGGCCAGCGCGCACGCGAGCGCCTCGGCGCTCAGCGACATGGTGTCGAGCGCGCGCGCGTCTGCGTGCAGCGGAGCGTCCAGGCCGGCGTTCGGTTCGGAGAGGTTGGCATAGCCTCGGCGTTCGATTCCCAGCCGTGCCCGCAACTCGGCGCTCACGTACAGCATCCCGGTGCCGTCGGGGCCGCACATCCACTTCTGACCGGCTCCCGCGTAGGCGTCACAGCCGAGCGCGTGAACGTCGACCGGGATCGCACCGACACCCTGGGCGCCGTCGAGCAGCACCGGTACCGGCAGGTGCGAGAGGGCCGCCGGGGCGAGACGCCCGCTCATCCAGCCAACGTGCGAGCACGCCACGAGGCGCGTCGTGCGCTCCTCGACCGCGTCGGCGACGCTCGCCAGGGGGACCATGCGCACGGTCACGCCTTTGATCTCGCTCGCACCCGCGAGCGCACCGAGGAGACCGGGATGCTCCTCGTCGCTCGTGAGGATCTCATCGCCCGGCCCCAGGTCGAGGCCGCCGATGATCTGCGCGAGGCCCTCGCTCGTGCAGGTTGTCAGTGCCACCTCCGCCGCTGTGCACCCGAGCGCGAGGGCGTAGGCGGCGCGCAGCTCGGTGCTCAGCTCGGTGCGTCGTTCGAAGTGAGCCATGGCGCGCCCGTCACGCGCCTCGCGCGCGAGCTCCTCGCCGGCGGCGCGCACCGCGGCGTCGGGCAGCGGACCGTCGGTGCCGGCGTTCAGATAGGCGAGCCGGCGCAGCACCGGGAACTCCTCGCGCAGGTCGTTGAGGGCCACGACGGGCGAGCATACCGGCGGCGGTCTCCGTACCGGGACGGTCACGCAGTGCGCTGGCCTGCTTTCGCGGGGAGCGAAAAGCGAGTATCACTTGCAAGAGGACGACACGGTGTGCGGACGGCGAGGAGGACAGCGGCCGTCCCCGCACCCATACAGGGTGAAGGAAGGGGTGCGCAGAATGACTTCCGACATGGGCGCAAGGCCGCTGTGGGAACCGAACGCACAGGACCGCGAGCGCATGGAGATGACGAGGTTCATGCGCTGGGCCGGTGAGCGCACGGGTCGAGCGTTCACCGACTACGGCGAGCTGTGGGCGTGGTCGGTGTCGGAGATCGAGGACTTCTGGGAGGCCATCTGGGAGTACTGCGGGGTGCGCGCATCCGCTCCCTACGAGCAGGTTCTCGACTCGCGCGAGATGCCCGGGGCCCGTTGGTTTGCCGGGAGCAAGCTGAACTACGCCGAGAACATGCTGATGCGCGCACGCGACCCGGATGCCGTCGCGGTGCTGCACGCTTCGGAGCTGCGTGCCCTCGATTCGCTGACCTGGGGGCAGCTGAATGCCCAGGTCGCGGAGGTGGCGGACGGCCTGCGCGCGCTGGGCGTCGGGCGTGGCGACCGTGTGGTCGCCTACATGCCGAATATCCCCGAGACGCTCGTGGCGCTGCTGGCGGTCGCCTCGATCGGGGCGATCTGGTCCAGCGCGGCGCCGGAGTTCGGCGCGCGCAGCGTGATCGATCGCTTCGCCCAGATCGAGCCGACGGTGCTGCTTGCGGTCGATGGCTACCGGCACGGCGGGCGCGACTACGATCGCACCGAGCCGCTGAAGGCGATCCTTGCGGAGCTTCCGAGCGTGCGTCACACGGTGCTGCTGCCCTACCTCTCGCCCACGGCCGGCGTCGAGGGGCTACCGGGCGGGATGCGCTGGAGCGAGCTGCTGGAGCTGGGGCACGACGCCGGGCGCGGAGATCGCGAAGGCGAGGGCGCGAACGCAGGCGCGATGCGATTCGAGCAGGTGCCCTTCGATCACCCGCTGTGGGTCTTGTACTCCTCGGGCACCACGGGGCTGCCCAAGGCGATCGTGCACGGACACGGGGGCATTCTGTTGGAGCAGCTGAAGAAGAGCCTGCTGCACCTCGACCTGCGGGCGGGCGATCGCATGTTCTGGTTCACGACGACCGGCTGGATGATGTGGAACTTCCTGATCGGCGCGTTGTTCACAGATGCCGCGATCGTGCTGTATGACGGCAGTCCCGGCCATCCCGACATGGGCGTGCTGTGGGATCTGGCGCAGCAGACCGAGATCACGTGCATGGGCGTCTCCGCGGGATGGCTCGGCGCGTGCGCGAAGGCCGGGGTGGAGCCGGCGCGCGACTACGACCTGCACGCGCTGCGTGCGATCGGATCGACCGGCTCGCCGCTGGCGCCCGAGAGCTACCGCTGGGTGAGCGAGCACGTCGGCGATCACATCTGGCTGTTCTCCACGAGCGGCGGAACGGACGTCTGCACGGCGTTCGTGGGCGGCTGTCCGCTGCTCCCGGTGTACGAGGGCGAACTGCAGGCGCGCGGGCTGGGATGCGCCGTCGAGGCGTGGGACGAGGGCGGACACAGCGTGGTGGACGAGGTGGGGGAGCTGGTGCTCACCCAGCCCCTGCCCTCGATGCCGCTGTACTTCTGGGGAGAGGGTCCTCCAGACAGCGAAGGGCATGGGGGTGCGCGCTACCGAGAGAGCTACTTCGCGATGTACCCGGGTGTCTGGCGCCACGGCGATTGGGTGCGGATCACCCCGCGCGGGGGTGCGGTCATCTACGGCCGCTCGGACTCGACGATCAACCGTCAGGGCGTGCGCATGGGCACGAGCGAAATCTACCGCGCGGCGGGGGCGGTAGAGGAGGTGCTGGATGCGCTCGTGGTCGACGTGCCACGCCCCGAGCGCGACGCGGAGCTGTGGATGATCCTGTTCGTGGTGCTCGGCGAGGGTGTGACGCTCGACGAGGAGTTGCGCGCGAAGATCGCGCGGCGCATCCGCGAAGACTGCTCGCCGCGACACGTCCCGAACGAGATCCTGCAGGTCGAGCAGGTGCCGCGCACGCTCTCGGGCAAGGTGCTGGAGGTGCCGATCAAGAAGATCCTGATGGGAACCCCGCCGGGCGAGGCGGCGAGCGTCGACTCGCTCGCGGACCCGCGAGCGCTGGACTACTTCGTGGAGCTCTCGAAGACGCTCTAGAGGCCCAGGGAACGGCCGACGATCTCGAGCATGATCTCGTTGGCGCCGCCGTAGATGCGCGTGACGCGGGCGTCGGCGTAGGCACGGGCGATGGGGTAGTCGAGCATGTAGCCGTAGCCGCCGTGCAGCTGCAGGCAGCGATCGACGACGCGTCCCTGCAGCTCGGTGCACCACCACTTGGCCGTCGCGGCGTCCTCGGGCGTGAGCTCGGCTGCGCTCAGTGCCTGTGCGCAGCGGTCGATGTAGGAGCGCGCGATGTCGGTCTCGGAGCGCATCCGCGCCAGCTCGAAGCGCGAGTTCTGGAAGGAGCCGATCGACTGACCGAAGGCCTGGCGCTCGCGCACGTAGTCGAGCGTCCAACCGAGCGCGGCCTCGCAGGCCGAGACGGCCGAGGCGGCGATCGAGAGCCGCTCCTGGGGGAGGTTGGAGACGAGGTAGCGAAAGCCCTGGCCCTCTTCGCCGAGCAGGTTCTCGGCGGGCACGCGCGCGTCGGCGAAGGAGAGCTCGGCGGTGTCCTGGGCGTGCTGACCGATCTTCTCCAGGTTGCGTCCCCGCTCGAACCCCTCGGTGCCGCGCTCGATCACCAGCAGCGAGATGCCGCGGTGGCGCTCGGAGGGGTCGGTCTTCACGGCGAGGATCACGAGGTCGGCGTTGATGCCGTTGGTGATGAAGGTCTTGGCGCCGTCCACCACGTAGTGGTCGCCGTCGCGGCGCGCGCGCGTGCTCATCGCGGCAAGGTCCGAGCCGATCCCGGGCTCGGTCATGGCGAGGGCCGTGATCAGCTCGCCCGAGGCGATCCCGGGCAACCAGCGCTCGCGCTGGGACTCGGAGCAGTAGGCGAGGAAGTAGGGGAGGCAGATGTCGTTGTGCAGGGTGATCCCCAGGCCGAAGCTGCCGACGCCGGCGAGCTGGGTCTCTTCGCCGACGATGAGGTTGAAGCGGAAGTCCTCGGCTCCCGCACCGCCGAAGCGCTCGGGCACGGCCATTCCCAGAAAGCCGCCGCGTCCGGCGAGGGCGAAGACCTCGCGGGGGACGATGCCCGCGCGCTCCCACTCGCCATAGCGACCCTTCTCGCCGAGGACCTCGCGCTGCAGGAACGTGCGGAAGCTCGCGCGGAAGTCTTCGTGTACGTCCTCGAACAGGGTGCGCCGCATCGTGCGCAGACCCTATCGGGCGCGAACGATCGGCTTGCGATCTCAGAGGAGCCGAGCAGGAGAGACGGGCGGGGGCGTCGAATCAGACCGCCGATGAAGCGTGTCGCCACTCCCACCGCTCCCGTGCCGCCCGTGAACGGCACGAGCGAGCACCAGAGCCTGTCGAAGTACATCCGTGCGCGCTTCGACGAGTGCTCGCGCTCGCAGAAGGACGTGGCGCAGTACATCGTCGACCATCTCGACGAGGCGGCGTTTCAGACCGCGGAGGAGCTGGCGCGCCGCGCGAACACCTCGAGCTCGACGGTCGTGCGCTTCTCGCAGGCGCTCGGGTTCGAGGGGTTCCCCGAGCTGCAGGCGGCGGCGCGCGAGGAATACCGCCGCGTGCACGCGAAGGCGCCGACGGGCGCGACCGAGACGACGAGCTCGACGCCGCTTTTCTCGCTCGACCAGAATGAGTTCGAGAGCGCGCTCACGGCCGACTACCTGAATGTGGAGGAGACCGCGCGCAAGGTCTCGCGCAGCTCCGTCGAGGCGCTCGTGGAGGCGATCGTTCAAGCAGAGAAGGTGCTCGTGGCGGGCACCGATCAGATGGCCTTCTTCGCGAGCTACCTCCGCCATCTGCTGATGCTGCTGGACCTGCGCGTGGACGTCGTCGCGAGCCCCTCGCAGGAGGCGCTCAGCCGATTGGGGCGGATCGACCAGGGCACGCTCGTGATCGGGCTCTCGGCAGGGCGCCCGCATCCGCTGGTGGTGCGCGCGATGAAGCTCGCGCGCCACCGCAAGGCCAGAACTG
>Ga0210387_10000496_pt1 | contig 27882 bp, 24 predicted proteins | sample IncBWC7OmetaG_FD_160108 | JGI IMG/M metagenome (GOLD analysis project Ga0210387, IMG submission 160108) | Forest soil microbial communities from Barre Woods Harvard Forest LTER site, Petersham, Massachusetts, United States - Inc-BW-C-7-O ...
TTCAAGCCTACGCGTCGGCTTGAAGTCGGTTGCAGTAACCGGCCTGGTCGCGCCTCATTTCGCTACGCAGCCTGTAGCCAATTGGAGCGTTCCTGACGCTGAAAGCGGTCGAGTCGAGCGGGGGGGCGTGGGCACTTCGCGCCACTTTCGCGCTCGGGCCGTCGTTGGCAAGCGAGCCCTGGTGCCTCGAATTTAGAAGCCAAATTCGTACGTGGGGCCCGAAAATTGGGCTGAGCTGAACGATCTCGAGCGGGTGCGGCAGCCTCGATCCGTAGACCGCGTCAGCGCTTCGCGGCATGGTGCCCGAGTGGCTCGCAAACCCGTAGACCCCGCTAGCAAGCAGGCTCATTCGCCGCCGGTGCAAGCCGCTGGGGCATCTTGGCGTTTGCAGCCGCCAACCATCTTTTCATACCTGGACGCGGTCGCTCATCACGGTTCGATCCGTAAGGCCGCGGAGGCGCTGCACATCGCGTCGTCGGCGCTCAATCGTCGCGTGCTCGATCTCGAGGCCGAGGTGGGTTCGCCGCTGTTCGAGCGCCTTCCGCGCGGCGTGCGCGCGACAGCCGCCGGTGAGTTGCTGCTCGCCTACGTGCGTCGATCGCTGAAAGAGCTGCGGCTCGTGGAAGCGCAGATCGACGGGCTGCGCGGCTTGGTGCACGGCCGCGTGCGCATCGCCGTCGCTGAGTCGGTCACCGGGCGTATGTTGCCCGACGCGATCGCCGACTATCACGGTCGACACCCGGGCGTGGGCTTCTTCGTGCGCGTGGGCGGCCCGAAAGAAATCTCGGCGGCGCTGGTCCGCGATCGCGTCGATCTGATCTTGACGCACGAGCAGGCAGAAGCCCCAGAGTTGGAGATTTTGGCCGAAGTTCACCAACCTTTGTGCGTCCTGGTTGCGCCCGAGCACCCGCTCGCGGCGCGCACCACCTTGCGTTTGCGCGAATGCGTCTCGTATCCGATCGCGATGCCCGACGAGACGCTCGCCGCGCGCCAGTTGATCGACATGTCGCTGCGCCGCGCTTCGATTCGCTTCGAGCCTGCGGTGGTTTCGAACTCGATCGAAACGACCAAGGTGTTCGCGCGTAGTAGCCATGGCTTGTGTTTCTCGTTCCACATCGGAAAGAAGCCGGATGTTTCCGGAATGATCTCGATCCCGTTGAGCGATCCTGAGCTGCAAAACGCGAGCCTACGCCTGGCGTGTCGGCGCGGTCGTGTGTTACCCGTCGCGGCCGCGTCGTTCGCCGAGCAGTTGATCACGGTCTTTGACGAGCTGTGAAGCGAGCTGGGAGCTTGCTTCTCGCTGCGCGCGCGAGCGCTCTGATTTAGAGCGCGGTGCGTGCGCTTATTGGCGCTAGTCAGAACGCGGACAACGCGAGTAGATCAGCATTGCCGCGGATTCGTCGCTCTCTCGAGCGAATCGGCGGCGAGAGCTGGAAAACGCTTCGAAACAATCCCGAAGCGTAGGCGCAGACGCGCGCCGTACGCACGACGGAGGTAAAATCGATGACGACTGAAAGCGCGAAACCAAAGCTGTGGACCCCAGGTGATTGGAACGCCTATTTCGGCTTCGGCACCAATATCCTAGTCAATCTACTCGTATTATCGGGCCTGCTCCGGTTCGTCCTCAAGATGCCGGATCACATCGTATTCGGGCGCATTCTACCCGCCACGGGCTTGATGATGTGTCTGAGCACGCTCTACTACGCGCGGCTCGCCTACAACCTGGCGAAGAAGACCGGACGCACGGACGTGTGCGCACTGCCCTCGGGCATCAGCGTGCCGCACATGTTCGTGGTCGTGTTCGTGATCATGTTGCCGATTGCGCTCAAAACGGGCGATCCGATCAAGGGCTGGGAGGCCGGCCTGTGTTGGGTGTTCGTGCAGAGCTTCGTGCTGATGGCGGGCGGCTTCATCGCGCCCGTGATTCGCAAGATCACGCCTCGCGCGGCCTTGCTCGGCACGCTCGCGGGCGTGTCCATCTCCTTCATCTCCATGCGCCCGGCGCTCGAGATGTTCATGACGCCCGTGATCGGCCTGGTTTGCTTCACCATCATCCTAGCCAGCTGGTTCGGCGGAGTGCGCTACTTCAAGGGCATGCCGGCCGGCTTGGTCGCGATCGGTGTTGGCAGCTTGATCGCGTGGGGCTCGACTGCTCTCGGCTACAACTTCGGCGGTATGTCGGCGTCGGGCCTGAAGGAATCGTTCTCGAACTTTGGCTTCTCGATTCCGATCCCGGCGTTCAACCACGTATTTGCGGGCTTCCAATACCTGGGTGTGATCTTGGTCACGGCGATCCCGTTCGGTATCTACGACTTGGTCGAAGCGCTCGACAACGTGGAGAGCGCCGCGGTCGCTGGTGACAGCTTCCCGACCACGCGAGTGCTCACGGCCGACGGCGTCGTCAGTCTGATCGGCTGCTGCATGGGCAACCCATTCATCAACGCGGTGTATATCGGTCACCCCGGCTGGAAATCGATGGGCGGCCGTATCGGGTACTCTGCCGCGACGGGCATCACGGTCATCGTCCTGGCGTGGCTCGGCATCATCAGTGTGATGGTGTCGCTCATTCCGGTCGTCGCGATCTCGCCCATTTTGCTGTACATCGGCATGCTGATCGGCTCGCAGGCATTTCAGGAAAATAAGAAATCCCACGCTCCGGCCATCGTGCTCGCGCTCACTCCGCACCTCGCAGCGTGGGGCAAACTACAGATCGACAACGCGCTCGGTGCAGCCGGCACGAACGCGCACGCCGTTGGTCTCGACAAGCTCGGACAGATGGGCGTGCTCTATCATGGGCTCGAGGTCATGGGCGGCGGCTCGATCCTCGGTGGCTTGATGCTGGGTGCCATCGGCACCTTCATCATCGATCGGGCGTTCACCAAAGCGGCGGCGTTCGCTGCGGCGGCGGCGGGCCTCACTTTCTTCGGCTTCATGCATGGTGAGGCGATCGGCGTCGGCCAATCGCCCGTCGTCACCATCGCGTACTTGGGTTGTGCCGTCGTGCTCTACGGTTGCGCCAAGTTCGCGACCGTGTCCGCCCCTGCGCCCGAGCACGAGGAAGAGGAAGAGCATCATCCTGCTGCAGTCGCCGCTGAATAGTCGATTTGAAACCGCGCGCGCTCAGCAGCGCTGCGTGTGTCCATGATGGCGGTATCACCTTCAAGATTGAAACGAGTGCCACTCTCCGGGTGCGGAGGGGAGGGCATGGGCGCCGTAGGCGTCCACCCCTCCGCGCTTTTTACGCCACCGTGAGGCGCGAGCTGCAACGATGAATACTCAGCAGTCACTTGAACTGAAATTTGCAATTCGACTCGATCAACAAGCACGCGAGAACCGAACCGTTCTGACGCCGCCCGAGGCGCTGCTCTGGTCGGCGCTCAAAGGTCGTCAACTGGGTGTCCGGTTTCGACCGCAGGTCCCGCTCGGAGGCTGCTTCATCGTGGACTTTCTGGCATCGAGTGTTGGTCTCGTCGTGGAGGTGGACGGCGAGTACCACGCCCAACGGCAACGCTCGAACCAGCGCCGCGACGACGAGCTCGAACGGCTCGGTTATCGCGTCGTGCGCGTCGAAGCGGAGCTCGTCCTTCGCGATCTAGCCGCGGCGGTGGAGCTGATTCGCGCGGCGCTGTGAGGCGGCGCCTCGGCGAAGGCGCGTCAGTCGCCGGGCTCGGCAAACTCTTGCTTTGGCTCGAGCGAGCGGTAACTGGCGTCGAACGCCCGTAAAACGCGGCAGCTCGCGCTCGAAATCGGGTCTGGAAGCGACCGCGCCGCTCAGCTTCTTGAGAGCGTGGCGTGCCTCGCCTAGCATCCCGCAACCAAAATGCAGAGCCTTTGGAATTCCGAACAGGCGGCGCGCTGCGCGACGGAGCTTGCGTTGCGTGTGTACAGCTCGCAGCTCCTCGGCGCGGACGACACACTCGTGCTGCATGGCGGGGGCAACACCTCGCTGAAGCAGCGCGAGAAGAATCTCGTCGGTGAAGAAGAGGAGATCCTGTACGTCAAAGGTAGCGGTTGGGATCTCGCGACTATTCAAGAGCCGGGGTTCGCGCCAGTACGCATGGCCCACTTGCTCAAGCTGGCGCGCCTCGACAGGCTGTCCGACCCGCAAATGGTGAACGAGCTTGCGACGCAAGTCACGCGCGCCGGAGCTCCGGGCCCGTCGGTGGAAGCGATCTTGCACGCGATCCTCCCGCATCGCTACGTCGATCACACCCACGCCGACGCCGTGCTCGCCGTGACGAACACGCGCGACGGCGCAGCGCGCGTGCGTGAGATCTACGGCGACGAGCTCGTGATCATCCCGTACGTCATGCCGGGCTTCGATTTAGCGCGCTTGTGCGCGCAGCGCCTCGAGGCCGACTCGCACGCTCGCACCATTGGCATGGTCCTTTTGAACCACGGCATCTTCTCGTTCGGGAGCACCGCGCGCGAGTCGTACGAGCGGATGGTCGCGCTGGTTGGGCGAGCGGAGGCGTATTTGGATAGAAACCACGCTTGGTCGCTGGCGCCGACGGTCGCCGAGCCACGTGCGGGCGCGCTGCGTCTGGAAATCGCGACGCTGAGAGCGCAACTCTCGACCTGCTCCGGCTTTCCCGTCCTGCTCAATACGGCGCAAGATCCCAAGTTTCTCTCGTTCGCGCAGCGGCAAGACATAGCCGTCGTGAGCCAACAGGGCCCGGCGACGCCCGATCACGTGCTGCGCACCAAGCGGCTGCCGATGATCGGGCGAGACGTGGCGGCTTACGCCCGCGCGTATGCGGAATATTTTGCGCGCAATGCGCCCCTCGCCAAAGAGCCGAAGACCATGCTCGACGCGGCGCCGCGTGTCGTGCTCGACCGCGAGCTCGGCTTGTGTGCCGTCGGCCGTAGCGCGCGTGAGGCGCGCATCGTGCAAGACCTGTACTCCCACACGATCGACGTCATTTTGCGCGCCACCGCGCTCGGCGGCTACCAAGCGCTGCCTGAAAAAGACCTCTTCGATGTCGAGTATTGGGATCTCGAGCAGGCCAAATTGAAGCGCGCGGGCAGTACGCCACTCTTCGCGGGCGAGGTTGCGCTGGTAACGGGCGCCGCTTCGGGCATCGGCAAGGCTTGTGTGGCGGCGCTACTCAAGCGCGGCGCTGCGGTGATCGGTCTCGATCTGAATCCCGAGGTAGTAACGCTCCATCAGCGCGCGGATTTCTTGGGCATCGCGTGCGATGTCACCTCGCGAGACGCGGTTCTGGCGGCGCTCGAGAGCGGAGTCCGCGCCTTCGGGGGCCTCGACGTGCTGGTGCTGAACGCCGGCATTTTCCCAGAAGCGATGCGCGTCGCGGGGCTCACAGACGAAGCCTGGCGCCGTGTGATGGGCGTCAATCTCGACTCGAATCTGCTCTTGCTGCGCGAGTGTCACCCACTCTTGACGCTCGCACCCAAAGGCGGACGAGTGGTCGTCATCGGCTCGAAGAACGTGCCCGCGCCTGGCCCTGGAGCCGCGGCGTACTCCGCGTCGAAGGCGGCCTTGACGCAACTCGCGCGCGTCACGGCTTTGGAGTGGGGGCGCGATCGCATTCGCGTCAACGTGCTGCACCCGAATGCCGTCTTCGACACCGGCTTGTGGACGAATGACGTGCTCGAGAGTCGCGCCGAGAGCTACGGCATGAGTATCGCCGAGTACAAGACCAACAACGTGCTCAACGTCGAGGTCACGAGCCGTGACGTAGGCGAGCTGGCGGCCGAGCTGTGCGGCCCGCTATTCGAGAAGACCACGGGCTTGCAGGTTCCGATCGACGGCGGCAATGAACGCGTGATTTGAACGGGAGAAACTGAGACATGCTCGGAATACTTGGCGGTAGCGGCGTTTACGACATCGAGGGTTTGAAGAACACGCGCTGGGTGCAGATCGATTCGCCGTTCGGCGCCCCATCCGATGATTTGCTGCTCGGTGAGCTCGACGGGCAGCGCTTGGCGTTTCTGCCCCGTCATGGCCGCGGTCACAAAATCCCACCGTCCGACATCAACTACCGCGCTAACATCGACGCGTTGAAGCGCGCTGGAGTCACGCAGTTGGTCTCGGTGAGCGCGGTCGGGTCGCGGCGCGAGCACCTAGCGCCGGGCACGTTCGTGATCGTCGACCAATTCATCGATCGCACGTTTGCGAGGAGCAAGAGCTTCTTCGGGCCTGGCCTCGTGGCGCACGTGTCGTTGGCTCGACCGACCTGCGCGCGCCTGGGCGACGCGCTGGAGGAGTCCGCGAAGCAAGCCGGCATTCGCTATGTGCGCGGCGGCACGTATCTGGTGATGGAAGGCCCGCAGTTTTCGACGCTCGCTGAATCCGAGCTGTACCGGACCTGGAATTGCGATGTGATCGGCATGACCAACATGCCGGAAGCGAAGCTCGCGCGCGAAGCCGAGCTCTGCTACGCGACGGTTGCCATGGTCACTGACTACGACTGTTGGCACCCGCAACACGACGACGTGACCGTGCAGATGATCATCGAAACCTTGACGGAGAATGCCGGCCGCGCGCGCGCACTCGTCACGCAGGTGGCGCCGCGCTTGGCCTCCTTCACTGCTGGGTGCCCGCACGGCTGTTCCACGGCTCTCGAGCACGCACTCATCACGGCACCGGACGCGCGCGAGCCCGAGCTGGTCGCGCAGCTCAGCGTCGTCGCGGGCCGCGTGCTCAAACGCTAAGCTATCCGAGAAGAAAATCATGACCGTCAAATCCCTGATTCGCACCGTTCCGCACTATCCCAAGCCTGGGGTCATGTTTCGTGACATCACGACGTTGCTCAAAGATCCGGTCGGCTTCCGCCTCACCATCAACGATCTGGTGAAACGCTACGAGAGCCAGAAGCTCGGCAAAGTGGTGGGCATCGAGTCGCGTGGCTTCATCATCGGCGCGGCCCTCGCGTATCAACTCGGCGCAGGCTTCGTGCCGATTCGAAAAAAAGGCAAATTGCCGGCTGATACACGGGGTCACGACTACGATCTCGAATATGGCGTGGACCGGGTCGAGATCCACGTGGACGCCATCGAGCGCGGGGAAAAAGTGCTCTTGGTCGATGACCTGATCGCAACGGGCGGCACCGCCGAAGCTGCCTGCAAGCTGATCGCCGAATGTGGCGGCGAGGTCGTCGAATGCTGTTTCGTCATCGATCTGCCGGATCTCGGCGGTCGCCAACGCCTGGAGGCGCAGGGCCAGCGAGTGTTCGCGCTGTGTGAGTTCGAAGGCGAATGAGCGCGGAGTCGCGTTCGGCGTCGCGCGTCGAAACGCTGCGCTTTCGCAGTGGGCGGCTGGAGCTCATCGATCAGCGCGTGTTGCCGAAAGAGTTCGTTTACTTGAGCTACGGCAGCGCGCGTGAAGTAGCAGACGCGATCCGAGCCATGGTCGTGCGTGGCGCGCCGGCCATCGGTTGTGCAGCAGCGTACGGTGTCGCCCTGGAAGCCCTCGCGCTCGAAAACGAGCCTGCAGAGCGGCGTGCGGCGGGGCTGACCGCCGGGTTTAGCGTGCTCTCCGAAAGCCGCCCCACCGCGGTCAACCTGTTCTGGGCGCTCGCGCGCATGAAGCGCGTGTATCAAGCGGCGCTCGCGCTGCCGGGCCGCGAACTCGCGCAACGCCTGCTGGAAGAAGCGCACGCGGTGACGCGCGAGGACATCGCGAACAACCGAAAAATGGGCGAGCACGGCGCGGCGCTGCTCCGCGACGGCACGACCGTGCTCACGCATTGCAACGCCGGCGCGTTGGCGACAGCCGGTCACGGCACGGCCCTAGGAGTGATTCGTTCCGCGGTCGAGTCCGGTAAGCGTATCGCGGTATTCGCCGATGAAACGCGGCCGTTTCTACAAGGGGCACGCCTCACGGCTTGGGAGCTCACTGAGGACAACATTCCCGTCACACTCATCACCGACAACATGGCCGGCCATTTCATGAGTCGTGGCGAAGTGCAGGCCGTGATCGTGGGCGCGGATCGCGTTGCCGCCAATGGTGACGTCGCCAACAAAATCGGGACGTACATGGTTGCTGTACTGGCTAGACGGCACGGCATCCCGTTCTATGTGGCTGCCCCACTGTCGACCATCGATCTCGAGACCCCGAACGGCCAAGCCATCCCGATCGAAGAGCGCGACAGCGCGGAAGTCACGGCCATTGCCGGCGTGCGTTTCGCGCCAAATGGCGTTACGGCGCGGCACCCTGCGTTCGACGTGACGCCGGCGGAGCTGGTGAGCGCCTTGATCACCGAGCGTGGCGTAGTGCTCGAGCCCAATCGCGAAAAGATCCAAGCGCTGTTCGACTCGCCGTCCGTGAAGTAACTCGCGTGTTGGCGGCCGACGCGGTGTCGAGCACGTAACCCACGGTTCGTTCCGGCGCCATTTTTTGCTTCGCGCGGGGGGCTTTCGTCGGCCGGATCTTTGCTTATGTATTGGGCAGGAGGATTCCAATGCACACTTTGCAGCGCATGCACGGGATTGCCAATGGCCGCTGGGAACCCACCCCCCCGCGATCGGCACGAGCGCTCAGCGTGGCCCGCATCGGTGTGGCCAAAGTATTGAAAAAGCTTTCCGACAGCTTGGCCGACCCAGAGGAGCTGGCTGCCGAGGAGCAAGCCGAGCACGAGCGGGAACGGCCCGTGGCGGCAGAGTAACGGCGCGCGACGGATAAAGCGCCTCACCATGACAAAAGGACACGGCGAGCGATAGAATTTCTGATCGCACGGGAGGCGAGTGTGCACTGACGGTGGCGCGGGACGTTCTTCGTTCCGCCTCACTCGTCATGAAAAAGAACTTTCGTCTCCTGCTGTCGGTCGGGTCGCTGTGTCTCGCGTGCTCGAATGCGGCACCGGCCACGCCGACTCCCGCGGATACTTCGATCTCGAACGGAGGCGGCGGCGCCGCGGGTTTCAGCTCGAGTGGCGGGTCGACTGCTAGCGCGGGTGGGGGTTCGGCCGGGAACGCGCAGGCGGGCGGCGCGCAAGGTGGCGCAGGCAATGGCGGCGGCGCCGGCCTGGGCGCTGCGGCGGGCGCAAGCGGCTCGAGTGGCGCAGCCGGCGCCGCGGGCAGCACGAGCGCGTGCAGCGGCTTGTTTTGTGAGGACTTCGAGCTGGGTATGATCGACCCAGCCAAGTGGGACCTGAAACAAGGCGCGGGTGGCACGGCCGTCGTCGAAAGCACCCTCGCCGCGCACGGCAAATACGCGCTTCAAGTGCACGGCCTGGCCAGCAACACGGATGACTACGCGCTGATCGTCACGAAGGCTGCGCCCGCCGCGCTCCAAGGCACGCACTTCGGGCGCGCGTATTTCTTCATCACGCCCAAGCCACTCACTAGCGGGCACACCTCAATGGTGTTCGCAGGCATGAACGGCTCGGGCTCGGCAAACGGCCCGGAGCCGTTTCCCAAGTTGCGCTACATGGAGCTGGCGAACATCAACGGCGGTTGGCAAATGGGCTTCGATTTGCTCGACATCTCACCGCTGGTCGAGGAGGTCGCGTACCCCGCGGGCTCGCCACAAGTGCCCACTACCGTGTGGACGTGCATGGAATGGCAATTCACGGATACGCCCGACACCATCAACCTGTGGATTGACGGCCAGCCCATCGGCACGTTCGACGACCAACACGTCTCGTATCCCGCCGGGCACACGCCCGGCAGCCCGCTCTACAACGGAACGAGCAGCGGGCTCATCGGCAGCTACCAGCTGTTCGGTTTCGGCTTCCATGACTGGCACCCGCACCAACCCTTCGATCTCTACTTCGACGACATCGTACTCGACACGAAGCGAGTTGGTTGCTTGCCCGATCAGCCAGGCCCCGCAACCCAATGAAGATTGTTCTGAAGAGCTTGGGCGTGGGCGATGCAACCACGCGGGCAAGCGCTGCGCGTGCGCTCACCGGGCGCGCCGCGGGCGGGCTGGTGCTATTTCGTCAGCGCCAGGATTTGTGTGCCGTAGTTGACGATGAAATACACGCGCGTCGCGTCGACGGCCGTCTGCTCGGTCGTCACTTGGTAGTTGGTCGGGATTGAAGCGAGCACGGTGGGACCGTTCGGACAGCCGGTGAGGGCACAGCGCTCCACCTGTTGCTCGCCGTTGTCGACCGAGAAATAGATGTTGTCGGTGTCGAGCGAAAGACCGCCGACCTGGGCCCCCTGCGGCAACCCCGCCACGACCACCTGGGGAGCAGCGCTGCAGCCCGTTGCGGGGCACGACAGGATGCTGCCCGCGTCGTACCAATAAACGGTGCTGCTCTCGACCACCACGCTGCTTCCGAGGTTCGTGAGCGAGGACAGCGTTCGGACGCCCGCGTCGCAGCCTGCGACTGGGCAGCTCAACACCCCGCCGTCGCTATACGTCAGGTTCTTTAGGCCAGAAGTGTGCTGGATTCCCCAATTGGACCAGGCGAGCTCAGTGCCGTCGGTCGCGATCTCGGTCGGTTGCAGCTGACCCGACGCGAGGGTGACGCCTGCGTCGGCGCAGCCCGCTGCGCTGCACTCCTCCACGAGGCCCGCGTAGGGGCTCGTGAAAAAGATGCTGTTCGCGGTCACCGCGAAGCCCAAGGGCTGGAGCTCGGGCAACGTGAAGAGGGGCGTCGCGTCATCCGCGCAATTGAGAGCGCAGCGCATCAGCGTTGCGGCGTTGTAGTTGAACCAATACAAGGCCGAGCCGTTGATTGCGATCTGCTGCGGGTAGTTCTGACCTGTCGCGATCACGGTCGGGCTACCGGTGCAGCCGCTGAGCGGGCACTTCGACACCGTGCCGTAGGAAAACGCCTCCGGATCGCCGGCATTCATCAAGGACCCGACCGTGAAGTACACGTTGGTCGCGTCGATCGCGAAGCCGGTAATGCCATGCGAAGAGGTAGCGATGATGGTGGCCTGCAGACCCGCGTCGCCGAGGACCGCGCCACCGTCGACGACTGGGACCCCAAGGATACTGGCCCCGGCGTTACCCGCGGTGCCACTACCCGCGGTGCTACTACCCGCCGTTGCGCTGTCCGAGTCGCGGCTGACCTTACCGCAGCCCGTAGCCCCGAGCGCGCCGCCACTCAGCGCGGCAGCGGCGAGCACGGCGTAGCGCACCCCGTTCAAACGTTGGCTCCTCCAAGTCACACGCCAAGCCTAGCACGCGCGCCTTGCGCGGCTTGCCCGCGTGTTTCTCGCCGTGTGTCCGCGCCGCCCAACGCCCACGCCCCAACTCCTTCACTCGGGCTCGCGGGCGCGCGGGTCAGTGCGTGAGACCATGCTTCTTCAGCAGCGCCGGCAGGCGCTCGGGGAGCAGTTTGCCGACCATGGTGCCGACCTCTCCGGTGATGCTCGGAATTTCCCGAAGCAGCTTGGCCCCCGTGGGAGTTTTGTAAAAAGTGATGATGTCTTCGAGCTCGCTGTCCTTGAAGCGTTCACCGTAGACCTTGGCGTTGAATCTCAGCAGCTCGTCATAGGGGAGCGCTTCGATCACGACGGCCTCGAGCTGTTGCTCTGTTTTCGCGTCTGGAGCTTGGCCTGAAGCCTTCATCATGTTCTGCATCATTTGTTTGACCATGTCCTCGTAGGTGTCCTTGGTCATCACCATCCGCGACAGGCGCATCGCCGTTGAATCCGCGCTCGCGGCATGAGCACTCCCAACCCAGCTCGTGCTCACTGCCGCGCTCAGCGCTCCGACCCCTAGCACCACACCGATCAATAGTTTTTTCACTTCGAGCCTCCCGGCGTTAGTCGAGGCTCCGAGAGTACGCGGTTTCCGCCAGCCGTCACGGCCGTTTTCCAGCCCGGAAGTGCCCGAAAATGTGGTCATGCGCGCGACCATGCGCCGTAAATTGCGATCGGGTGGGTTACACGGCCCGACGAAACGCCGTTTGTACGCGAAGTACAGCGTGTCCGCCTTTCCGCTCAAACTCTTTACCAGCCCCGGTGGCTCCCTGGCCGTGGAGGTCATTTCCACGCGCGTGGTCTCCACCAAGTTGTCGGGATTTTTGGACGTCGGCTTGGCCCAGTTGCTCATAGCAAGCCTGAACGAGTGTGTGACACTCGGTGCTGGGCACTTGATTGCCTTTCATGATTGGGAATCGATCACTGACTACGACACGGACGTGCGCGCCTTACTTGCGCCTTGGTCGAGACTGCACCGTTCCAATTTCGATTGCGTGCACCTGCTCGTACACAGCCGCACGTTGGCCTGGGGGATTCGCATCGTGACCGGCATTGCCGGCGGCTCTCTGGTCGCTCACCATGATCGAGCGTCCTTCGACCAAGCGTACCGCGCCGCTTTTTGAGGGCACCGCGTTGCGCCGCTCAGGCGCGCGCGGCGGCGATGGCGCGCAGCGCGCCGATGCGCTCCGCCAGTGGCGGGTGCGAGTAGTAGAACGCGGCGTAGAGCGGATGCGGGTGTAAATTGGACAGATTCTCGGTCCCCAGCTTAGCGAGCGCGTCGGCCAGGTGGCGCGGCGCGCCGTGCAAGTCCACCGCGAATTGATCCGCTTCACGCTCGTCGTGGCGCGACCAGGCGGCGAAGAGCGGCGTCAACGGGAATAGGAGCAGCGACGCGCCCACCGCCAAGATCACTGCCCGCGCCGCGAAGGACGCCGTCTCGAGCCCAACGAGGTGCGGCAGCCAGGCACTGGGTGAAAGCAGAAATAGCAGGTAAGCGCCGATGAATAGCAGCACTTGCATCACCAGCATGCGTACGAGCACGTGGTGCTTTTTCCAATGGCCGAGCTCGTGCGCCAGCACGGCTAGGATCTGCGGCTCCGACATTTGGGAGAGCAACGTGTCGAACAGCACGACTCGCTTCTGCCGGCCGAGACCGGTGAAATAGGCATTGGAGTGCGAGCTGCGTCGCGACGCGTCGACCTTGAGCACGCGCCCGACGTGCACGCCGGCCCGCTCTGTCAGCGAGCGGATGTCGTCGCGGAGCCCGGCGACATCCAGCGGCTCCATGCGATAAAAGAGCGGCTCGATCAGGTACGGTGAGAGAACCGTCAAGAGCAGGCTCGTGGCGCTCACGAGCGCGGTCACCCACAGCCACCACGTGTGCGGTGTGGCGCGAACCAGCGCGAGCGCCCCGGCCACCAGCACGAGGGTCAGCAGCAGGGAGAGGAGCGTGCTCTTCAGCCAATCACTCCACCACAACCCGGGTGTGGTGCGGTTGAAGCCGTAACGCGCCTCCAAGCGAAAGTCGGCATAGAGCTGAAATGGAATCGCCAGGACGGCGTTCGCGAGCAGCAGCCCCGCCACGAAAACTACGCCCCCGAGCACGAACGACGACGAGGCGCCGAGCACCCAAGTGTCGTACGCGCCGAGCCCACCGGCAAACACGAAACCGCCGATCACGAGCGTCGAGAGCGCGCTCCGCAGCAGCCCGAGTCGCCCGCGCGCCGCGGTGTAAGCGCTGATCCGTGATAGCCGTGCGCTGTCGACATCGGCCGCGAGCACCTCGGGCACGCGATGCCCCTCGCGCTGCAAGTGCCGCAAATTTAGCCATGAGAGCCAGAACCGTGCGGCCGCGACCAAGCCAAACACCAAGAGCGCCAACGCTCGCATCGCCCAAACGTACACCGCGACGCACTCGAGGTCACGCCGTGGGGGGGCGAAAAGCTCTCGGAGTTCCGGCGTCGCTCTCGCTCCGCCTTGCCTCTGATCGGAATCGCTACGGATTGCCGAAAACCGAGCCCGGCGCTATCAGGGGAGCGAGACGGCTCGCATGACGCTCGAAAATCCCAGCCCAGCGCGCGACTACTCGACCATCAGTCCCTCGGCGCTCTCGCTTTTGCTGATGAAGTCGCACTCGTCGATCGCATTTGCAAAGGAAGCAGCGGCGCTGCTCTGGGCTGGTCGCGTCCCGAGCGAGCTGGGAGACGCCGCGCAAATCGCCGGCGCGAAATCCAGGCTTCGGCACTTCGAGGCGCGCTACCGCAGTCTCGACGTCTTGCTCGAGGAGTCTGCTTGCTCGCGCGTGCTCGAGATCGGCGCAGGGCTGTCGTTTCGCGGCTTGGAGCTGGCCCGCAAGAGCGCTGTCTTTTACCTCGATACGGATTTGCCCGAGCTGGCCACGCTCAAGGCGGACCTGGTCGCGAAGATGCACCCTGCGCCGCTCGTCGGACAATTGCACGTGCAGCCGCTCAACGCGCTCGACGCCGAAGCATTCCAGGCTACCGTCGACGGTGTGCCGGACGGCCCGCTCGCGATCGCGAACGAGGGGCTACTGCCGTACCTCGACGAAACGGAGAAGGCGCGCCTGGCCGCGAACGTGCGCGCCGCTCTTCGAGCGCGCGGCGGCGTGTGGCTCACCGCGGACGTTTACGTGCGCCACGAGAAAGGCGCCGCCCCGACCGTCGGCTACGGGCGCTCCCGAAAGTTCCTCGAGCAACACCGAGTCGAAGAGAACAAATTCTCTGATTGGTCTGCGGCAGAAGCGTTCTTCAAGCAGCACGGCTTTGCGATCAAACGGAAATTGGCGCATCGCGATCCGCGCCACGTCCGCGAATCTTGGGCGCTCACGGTTTCGGATTAGCTCGAGGTACTGGTGTTGCTGGTCACGCGTCGCGCGCGTGTCGGCCCAGCCTTCGGCGTCGCGGTTCGGCTCGGAAATTAGCCGTTGCCCACGTCGCGCGCGACTTTGGAGTGTTTTGCGCCGTAGCCAAAGTAGATCACCAGGCCCACCGCCAACCAGACACCGAGCCGCACCCAGTTCAGCCAGCCTAGGCCGAAGATCATCGCCGCGCACAAAGCCGCGCCCAGCGTGGACACCACGGGCACCAACGGCACGCGAAACGGCCGCGCGAGGTTCGGTTCGCGCACGCGCAGCACCCACACGCCGAGCGAGACCAGAATGAACGCGAACAGCGTGCCGATGCTGGTCATGTCGCCGGCTACGTCGCCCGGCACGAAGCCCGCGAACAGCCCGACGAAGCCGAGGAAGAGCCAGTTCGATTTGTAAGGGCTGCGAAAGCGCGGGTGCAACTCGGAGAAAGCCGCGGGCACGAGCCCATCGCGACTCATCGAATAAAACACGCGCGACTGTCCGAGCAGCAAAACCAAAATCACCGACGAGAAGCCGCCCAAAATGGCCACGATCACCAAATTCGAGAGCCAAGCGTAGCCCGGCATCGCGTGTTGAATCGCTTGCACCACCGAGGCTTCGCTGCCCGTGTTGCGAAAGAACTCGACCGGTTCGAGACCTGTCAGCACGTGCGCGAACAAGACGTACAGCACGGTGCAAATCACGAGTGAGCCGAGAATGCCAAGCGGCATGTCACGCTTCGGATTCTTGGCCTCTTGGGCAGCGGTCGACACCGCGTCGAAGCCGATGAACGCGAAGAATACCGTGCCGGCAGCGCCCAGAATGCCGAACGCGCCGCCGAAATGGTGCATGACACCCGCCCGGTCCAGATACTCGCTCGGCGGCGGAATGTACGGCGTGTGGTTGGTAGGGTTGATATGTCCCCAACCCAAGCCAATGATCAGCACCACGATCAGCAGCTTCACGACCACGATCGCGGTATTAACCAGAGCCGACTCGTGAATGCCGCGTACGAGCAGCAACGTCAGTACGACGAGGATACCGAGCGCGGGCACGTTGACCAGGCCGTGCGCATGCGTCAGCGCGTCGACTTGGAACGGCGAATGGCACAGTGCATACGGCACCCGCAGGCCGCCGAGCTCCAGCAATTTGTTCAGGTATTCGCTCCAGGCGATGGCCACCGTGGCCGCGCCGAGCGCATACTCGAGCGTCAAATCCCAACCGATGATCCAGGCCACGAGCTCACCCATCGTCGCGTACGTGTAGCTGTACGCGCTGCCGGAAATGGGCAGCATCGCGGCAAGCTCTGCGTAACACAGCCCTGCGAACGCGCAGCCCACGGCGGCGACGACGAACCCGAACGTCACCGACGGCCCGGCGCTCTGCGCCGCGGCGGCCGCCGTGCGCACGAACAGACCCGCACCGATGATCGCGCCGATGCCGAGGGCGATCAGCGAGCCGGCGCCCAGCGTTCGTTTCAACCCAGTGTGATGAGCGTCGCTTGCCTCCGCCTCGAGTGCGGCGATCGGCTTTCGAACCCAGAGTCGCGCCATAGGTGACGCTACCTCGAAATGCGGCGCGGCGGTGCGGCAGCTGGTTTGCGGGGGCTTCGCCAATCGCCAATCGCGCGGCTTCAGACCACCCTTGCAGTCAACGGAACGGAGGGAGGCTCAGTCAACGGAACCGAGGGAGGCTCAGTCAACGGAACCGAGGGAGGCTCAGTCAACGGAACCGAGGGAGGGTGAAGGCTTACGCGGCGCGAAAGCCGATGTTTAAGTTTAAACTTCGGACTTGAGTCGAAAACACGGACAGCCGACGCCGGCCGTGGATTGTGAAGGCGAGCCCGCGAATTGCCTAGCGCGCGGCTTCAAATCCGGCCACTCCCCCGCCTTTGGCAGCGTGTCGCGCTCTGAAATCCGGCGCGGTTTTTGCGTCAATCCTGAGCATGATGACCCCAGAGCACGACCTCAATGCGCAGAATGAGCACAGCGGCATCGAGTTAGGCCACGCACCACGCCCGCCGCATTCTCGTCGGCGCTTAGTTGCGGCGGCGGGTGTGGCGGCTTGCCTCGCCGCAGCGACGGCTGTGCTCGCGGTGGCCAGCGTGCAGCAGCGCACGCGTGAACGACTCGGTCCTGACGTACTCGACTATGATCAAGGCGCAGCAAGGGAGCTTGGTGCGCCGCCGCTCGTCGCCAGCGCGATCCCGCGCGCTGCCACGGCTCGCTCCGTCGACGTGCGCGCGCCGACGCTCGCCGGCAGCGCGCTCAGCTCGAGCTTCGCGAAGCCCGAAGCGAGTGCCACTCCTCGCGCGCGGCCTGCGGCGACGCGCAGCTGGCAAGCGCAGCCATTTCCGAGCTCATCCTCGCCGAGCACCACGCCTTCGCGCACCGTCGACGACCGGCACCAGCACGGCGACACGCTGCTTCCCGGCGGGCTCGGCGATACGGGCTTCGCGCCGAGCGTCGGCAATGGGACGACTTCGGGCTCTACGTCGAACCCCGCCTTGCCCAACAACGGCTCGGTCAACCCCGGCTTGCCCAACAATAGCTCGGTCTCCGGCTCTTCCCCGAACCCCGCGCTGCCGAACAACAGTGGCTCGTCCTCCGATTCGTCGTCGACGCCCGGGTTGCCGTAACGCTCACGGCGGGTCGCAAGCGCGTCAGTCGCTGCCGAAACCGGGTTGATCGAGGCGGACGCGAGCCGGTGGGCTCAGCCTGACGCGACTCGGGTTCTCGTCGCTCGCGACATTCGGCGAAAGATCGTTGGGTGCGGTGCTGCAATAGAGCGCGGCCAGCTGGCGAGCTTGTGAGCGACCGACCCCGACCTCGAACATGCCGCCGACGTACCCTGTGACGCGCGCGCCGGTGGAACGCGGATCGAAGGCGAGATCGAGCCCGCGGAGCAGCTCGAGCGGGCCGCCCATCCTGGGCGCCTTCAGATTTACGGCCTCACCGCGGGCCCGCGCTGCGCCGACGGCTCGTGCGTTCAGCAAGCTCGCGTCGCGGGAAATCCGCGTTGAGCTCGCGTCGCGGTCTTCGAAGCCAGCGGGCGGGTCCTCGAACAGCGCGTGTGGGCTCAGCGAGGCCAAGCGCTGCGCGAAGGCCGCGTCGCCGCGACCCTTGAAGTCGAACACGGCGATGCTCGGATCTCGCGCCAATTCAGCGAGCGTCGCGTCGCTCCAAGTCGGAGCGACGTCGAGCTTCAAGTCACCCGTGTAAGAGGCCGCGCGCAAACGCTGAATCATCAGCTGCGGCTCGGCGTGTGCCGCGAGCGAGACGACGAATCGCAACGCGGCCTCGCGGACACCGGTCAGCTCATGGAGACTGAGCCCGGCTTGGCGCAGGCCGAGATCGATCAGCGCCGCTTCGAGCGCCGCGCGCCCGTACGGCGTCCCGTCCGGGCCGAGCGCCGCGCTCACTTTGAGCTCGGCGTTTTTTCGGTGCGTTTGCAGCCATGCCCTCGCCCAGCGCGCGAATTCATCGTGCTCGGCTTCGACGAAGGCGACGTGCTCGCCGAGGCCCGAGCAACCCGAGCCGGTCAGGCGAACGATGCAGCTCGGTCGCGGCCCGCCCGGATAGTCCGGCAGTGATACGGCGCGCCGCTCGACGTGCAGCGAATCGACGCGCACGCTGAGGTTACCCAAAGTGAGCGCGAGCTCAGCCGGGCGACAACGCGCCAGCACGACGGCGGTCGCGTCGCCTATCACGTCGTCTGTCACGTCGACCAGGCGCAGCGAAAACCAGCGAAGATCTGGCGTCGCTCGGGCAAATCCCAATTTCGAAACGTATTGCGCGCCACGACCGCGCGCGTGGCAAACGCACCACCGCGCAAGACTCGATAGCCTTGGCCGAAGAAGACTCGCGAATACTCTTCGTAAGGGAAGCTCTCGAAGCCGGGGTAGCCATCGAACCAGGTATTGGTCCACTCCCACACGTCGCCCAACAGGTGCAGGCAGCCGTACGCACTTTGCCCTTCTGGGTAAGCATTGGCTCGGGCGGGCTCCAAGCGTTCTTGGTCGAGGTTGGCGCGCGACGAGTCCCAGGGCGAGTCACCCCACGGGTGACGACGCGAGACGTTCTTCGTTGGGTCCCAGGCTGCGGCTTTTTCCCACTCGGCTTCGCTCGGCAGCCGCCCGCCCGCCCAGCGCGCGTACGCCTCGGCCTCGTACCAAGACACGTGCAGCACGATGCCGTCGGGGTGGAGCCGCTCGAGTCGTCCGAACGTCAGCGCTTGCCAATCGTGCAGCGAGCGAGCGCTCGTGTCGCGCCCGCGCCAGTGCGCGGGTGCGTGACACTCGGCCTCTTGTAACCACGCCCAACCGGCATCCGACCAGAGCTGGCGCTCGGAGTAGCCGCCAGCGACCATGAAAGCCAAGTACTCGCTGTTCGTCACCGGAGCGCGCGCCAGCCAGAAACTCGGCACATTCAGCTCGTGCGCGGGGCGTTCGTTGTCGTACGCCCAGGCTTTGTCGTTCGTGCCCATGATGAACGGGCCTCCCGGGATCAGCACGCGCTCCGGGACCGCGCGGGCAGCCAGCTGTGGGCAGGCGAGGCTCGCGAAGCTCGGCCGATACTCCAGGTCTTCGCGTAGTGCGATAGCCTGGAGGATCGTGTCTTGATGTTGCGCCTCGTGCTGCACCACGAGCGCGACGGAAAAATCACCCGCCGGCAAAGCGCTGCCGCTGACATGTTCCGCGCCGGACCGTTCGCCCTGCTCTACCTTGCTGAGCTGCTCTTCGACCCGTTGCCGCACGTCGCGCAGTCGGCCCCACAGCTCGTGAACCGCGGGTAGCGCGAGCTTCGACCGTTCCGCGCGTGGCGTGGCGAGCGCGTCATACAGCGCCGCAGGGTCGCCATCGGCCGCCGGTGAGCGCGCGGCCGATGCCGGCAACAGCCATTGTTCCTCGAACTGAGCGATGTGCCCGAGGTCCCACGCGATAGGACTCATCAAAGGACTGTGCTGGCGCTCGAGATCCGAGTCGCTGAGCGGCGCGACGATCTGCAGCGTGCGCGCTCGCGCAGCGCCGAGCAGCGCGCGTGCGTCGCACGCGTTGGGCGCGTTCGCCTGCAGGCGTTCAGGCCGGCCGGAGCGTGTCTGCTTCGGCTTCCTAAACAGAAATAGCCCGAAATCCCCATCGCCTTCCGCGCGCCAGCGCGTTTGCAGGCCGAAGCGCTCGACCGTGGCGATGAACGCCGCTGGGCGAAACTTGTGACTGACCTCGGTCAAAATGCGCTCGCCGCGTGCGATGCGAAACTCACGCCCCAGCGCTGACACTTGAATCGTAAATTCTTGCAGGGCTTGGGCGAAGATCTCGATGCGTTCACGCTCGGTGTCGTAATAGGCGACGTGCTCGATAGCGGATTCTGGAATGCGGGTGTGAAGCTCGCGATTCATGCGCGTAAAAAGGTTACGCGTGAAGGCTGCGGTGACGCCGGCGGCATCATTGTAAGCCGCTTCGATGCGCGCGGGGCTCTTCACCAAATCCAAACCGACCAAGAAATGATCGCCGGGCGAGAGCGCCCCGGCGACGAGCTCGCAAAAAGCGGGGTACTCCTGCCAGCCTAGGTTGCCCAGGCTCGAGCCCAGAAAAGCGATCGTCATTGGAGCCGAGCCGTGGAGCGTGGCGAGCGCGCGCTCGTAGGTCGCGGCGACGCCTTGGATCAGCAACCGTGCCGGGTCCGGGTAACGGCGCCTGAGCGCGCTGCACGCTTGCTCGATCGCCAACGCATCGACGTCGACGGGCACGTACGAGGCCGGGCCGGCCAATGTCCACGCGTCGAGCAAGCGCTGCGTCTTCAACGACGCGCCTGAACCGAGCTCGACCAACACGCTCGGGCCCGCTGCCTCGCGGATCTCGGCCGCGTGACTCGCTAGCAAGCGATCTTCAGCGCGCGTCAGGTAATATTCGGGTTGCTCCGTGATGCGTTCGAACAGCGTCGAGCCGGCGGCGTCATACAGGTAGCTCGCATCCAAGCGCCGCGGTCGGCTCGCGAGGCCCTGCGCAACCGACAACGCAAACGCAAGCGGTGACTGACGATGCGGGTCCACCCGAATCGTGAAGCCGGCCCGCTCGATGGCCTGCCATGGCCCCTGTGCCGTGAAGTGAGCAGTCGATTGCGTCACGTCTTCTCGTCTCTACCAAATCATGAGCTTTCAAGCTCGTGGCTTTTTTGCCTGATCAGGATCTGGGCGTGGGCCCTTGGCGAAATGGCCTAGGGCCCGAGGGCGGTACTGGCAAGTCCACGCGGTTTCCGCGCGCTCATTCAGCCGAATGCTGCCGCAATGCGCGAGGAACCAGCACTCGCTCGCTGATCTCGAATAGACCCTGAACCGCTAACGCCAAGAGCGACGCGGGAATCGCGCCTTGCAAAATCAGACTCAAATTGTCCAGCCGGATACCCGTGAAGATCGGTTGTCCGAGGCCGCCGGCACCGATCAACGCCCCCAGCGTCGCCGTGCCGACGTTGATGACCGCGGCGCTCTTGATGCCGGCCAGGATCAACGGGCTGGCCAGCGGTAGCTCGATCAAGCGCAGCTGCGCCCCGCGCGGTAGACCGAGGGCTTGCGCGGACTCGATCAGCGCGCTGGGAATGCCGCTCAGCCCGGCGTGCGTATTTCTGACGATCGGCAGCAGGCTATACAGGAACAACGCCGCAACTGCGGGCAAGCCGCCGATGCCGAACAGCGGAATCATGAACACCAAGAGCGCCAGGGTGGGCAGCGTTTGGATCACGCCTACGACGGCCAGCACGACTTGCCCCAATTTCCGATTCTTGGCCGAGAAAATTCCGAGCGGAATCGCGATTAGAATCGCCGCCAATAGCGACGTGCCCACGAGCCACAAGTGCTCCACGGTCCGAGCAGCGATCGCGCGCGGCACGCTGCGCTCGGAGCTCTGCTGCGCGATGCCGAACGCCTCGCGCAGGAAGCCGGCCGCTACCGTCGTCTCCGGCACGCGGTCCAACTTGGCGCGCGCGTTGAGCGCGGCCATCTGGCTGGCGCTGATACGGCCTTCGAGTCGGCGCAAGCTGCTGATCGCGGTAGCTCCGACGCGTGACTCGATATCCAAGCGGTACAGCAGCACCGCGTCGTAGCGCTGAAAAAACTGCAGGTCGTCTTGCAACGGCAGGAGCGTGTAGCGACGGATCTCCGCGTCGGTCGTGTACAGATCGGTGGCGTCGATGGCCCCGCTTTGTAAGGCTTTGTAAGCCAGATCGTGATCGAGCCCGTGGACGTTCGTCTGCGTCAACCCGTAGCGCTGCGCGAGCGTCGGCCAGCCGTCGTGGCGACTCAGGAACTCATTGCTGAACGCAAAGCGTAGCTCTGGGTGATTGCGCAAATCGGAGATCCGCGAAATACCGAGCGCCCGCGCGCGTGCTTCCGTGAGGCCGATCGCGTAGGTGTTGTTGAACCCGAGCGGCTCGCTCATGCCGACGCCGTGAGCTGCCAGCGCACGTTCGAGCCCGGCTCTGCTCGTCATGGCTGCGGAGTCAGCGCTGAGTATCTCGTCGAGCAACGTGCCCGTGTACTCGGGGTAGACGTCGATCGACCCGCCGATCAGAGCGTCCCAGACGAGCCGTGTGCCGCCGAGGCCCGCGCGGTGCTCGGCGTCGACACCGGCTGAACGCTCGAGTTGCGTGGCGATCTCAGCCAAAATCACCGATTCGGTGAACGCCTTGGACGCGACGCGAAGGGTCGTTGGCGCGCCCTGCGCGTCGCTCGGGCGCGCCACGACGCTCAGAAGGAGCATCACGCAGACGACCCAGCAGCGTGGCAACTGAACGACCCGCATCACGCGTTCGACTCGCTCTCTGCTCGCGCGTCGAAACGGCGCTGAGCGCGCACGAACCGCGTCACGAACGGATCGGCCGGCCGCGACACGAAGTCCTCGAGCGAGCCGCGTTGCACGATGCGACCGTCTTGCAACAGCACCAGCACGTGCCCGAAGAACGCCGCCTCGGCCAGGTCGTGCGTGACGAGCACCACTGATTTGCCCAAGCGTTCGAAGATGCGCGCCAGATCGTCCTGTAGCTCGGCGCGCACGATGGGATCGAGAGCGCCGAGCGGCTCGTCGAGGAACAATAACTCGGGGTCGAGCATGAGCGCCCGCATCAGCGCGACGCGCTGCTTTTGTCCGCCGGAGAGCTGGCTCGGATAGCGCCCGAGCGCGCTGTCCTCCAGCCGTACGAGCTCGCTGAGCTCCTTGAGCCGTTCACTGATGCGCGGCTCGGGCCACTTCAGGTAACGGGCCATCAGCCTCACGTTGTCTTTCGCCGTCAGATGCGGGAACAGGCCGCCGTCTTGCACGACATAACCCATTTGGGTGCGCGCTTTCAGCAGACTCTCCGGACCGAGTGGTGCTTGACGGAACAGCACCTGGCCAGTGTCCGGCTGCAGCAGCCCGAGCATCAAGCGGAGCGCGGTCGTCTTGCCGCAACCGCTCGGTCCAAGCAGAACGGTCGTGCGCGCCGCCTCGACCGACAGGTCCGTCGCGTGCAATGCGGTCGCAGCTCCGAAGCGTTTGCTGACCGAAACGAGCTGCAAAATGGCTGCGGTCATCGGCTCCTGACACCGCTCAAAGTCGCCGGAACCAGCCACTCTAGCAAGGTCTCATTTTCTGGATCGCGCAGCTACCGGCGTGGTTTTCGATTTTTTGCGGGAGACTCGCAGTAAAGTTGGCGTTTGCGCGGCGCTGCTCCGTCATGACAGCGCGTAGCGCGGCAATTTCATGACCGCGGTTTGCAGGCCCTCGGCGAAGCTCGGGTGCACGAATTCTCCGTCTACGATCGCGCGGACAGAGCTGCCCGCTTGCATGAGCACGCTAAAGACGTGGATCAGCTCGCCCGCGTCGACGCCGACGATGAACGCGCCCAGCAAGCGCTCGGACTTGGCGTCGATGATGACCTTCACCACGCCGGCGCGTTCGTCGGTCTCGATGGCGCGGGCGATATTGCCGAAGGGCAGGCTCGCGACCTCCACAGCGAGCCCCCGCTCGCGCGCCGCTCGTTCGGTCAAGCCCACACCAGCGACCTGCGGATCGGTGTAGACGGTGTACGGCACCAAGCGTTCGGTTCTGGCTCGCGCGGGTTGCCCCATCAGCAGATCGAAGAGCACCCGGTGGTCGTCCCACGCCACGTGCGTGAATTGCGGCCCCGGCACGCAGTCGCCCACCGCAAAAACGCCGGCTTGCGAGGTCTCGTAGCGCTCGTCCACGAGCACGCGCTGCTCCGCGTCGAGGGCGACATTGCCCAGCTCGCAGCCGAGCTGATTCGTATTCGGCGTGCGCCCGGTCGCGATCAACAAGTGGGAGCCCGAGACGCTCGCCGTGTGCTCACCGGGAGCAAAGCGCAGCTCCACCTGGCCGTCTTCTTGCGCGACCTCGGCCACGCGCTTGCCGAGCTCGAGCGCGATGCCCTCGCTCTGAAATACGCCCGTCAACGCCTCGGACAGCGCGGCGTCCTCGCGCGGCAGTAAGCGGGCCGAGGGCGCGACGAGTGTGACTTGCGCGCCAAAACGCCGGAACATTTGGCCCATTTCACAAGCGATGTAGCCCGCGCCCAAAATCACTAAATGCTTCGGAAGCTCTTTGAGCTCCAGCAAGCTCGTGCTGTCCAGGTACTGGGTCCGGTCGAGCCCGGCGAGCTCCGGCCGTGCCGGGCGCGCGCCGACGTTGATCACGATGCGCTCCGCTTCATAGCGTTCACCGTTCACCTCGACGGTGCGCGGAGCCACGAAGCGCGCGTGACCGCGAACGAAACGAAGCCGTTCACCGGCCGCCGCGAGCCGACGCTCGACGCCCGCGCGCCAGCGCGTGACCATCTCGTCCTTGCGCGCCATGACCGCCGCGAAATCTACGGTCACGTCGCTCGTGCTCACGCCCAAACGCCCGGCGGTGCGCGCGACGTGCGCTGCGCGCGCGCTGGCGACCAACGTTTTCGTGGGCGTGCAGCCGACGTTCACGCACGTGCCGCCGGGGTTGCCGCGCTCGGCGATCAGGACGCGCTTGCCCGCGGCGGCGAGTCGCGTGGCGAGCGGCACCCCCGCTTGACCCGTGCCAATAATGATCACGTCCGGGTTTCGCTCGGCGCTCATGACGCGCAGGCTAACACGCGGACAGGTCATGATTGATGGTCACCCTGCGCGCCCCGGAGCGCTCAGCCTTCGGCGTCGCGGCCGCTATTTCGCCTCACTGGACGAGACCGCAGCGAGGCCACTTCCGATCGCGCCGAACGAACCCTAGGTGTAGGGCATGCCAAACTCTGGACCGGGTTACGCGAAGAATCCAGACCACACCGTCACGGTCGCGCCATTCAAGGGCCGCGTCGTCGTGCAAGTGAACGGTGAAGTGCTCACCGATACCGAGCACGCGCTGGAGTTGAAGGAAGCGCGCTACCCCGCGGTGTATTACGTGCCGCGGCGTGACACGCGCATGGAGCGGCTGGTCGCGACCGACCATCACACGCACTGCCCATTCAAAGGGGAGGCCTCGTACTTCAGCGTCTCGGGCGGAGCTGAGAACGCCGTCTGGAGCTACGAGCAGCCCTACGACGAGGTGCTGTCCATCCGCGAGTACCTGGCGTTTTATCCCGATCGCGTCGACTTCATCAAAGCGGAGCCAGCCGCGTAGTTGGCAAAGCCGCGCTCGAGCGTCGGCATTTCGCCCCAGTGGAGTCGCTCATGAAAAAAGCTTCAGCTCGCCAAAACGTAGCGCTCGACCACGTCTCTTTGCCGGTGGCGCGCCTCGCCGCCGCTCGCAAGTTCTACCAGGCCGCGCTCGGCGCGCTCGGCATGCGCATCAATCTGGATGTCGGCAGCGCCTTCGGCATGGGCTCGAAGAAAGAGAAGATTTTTTGGATCTCGCACCGCCGTGGTGCCAAAGGCGGTGCTCATCATGCGTTTCGCGTCAGCCGGCCGTTGGACGTGGACGCGTTCCACCGCGCCGGCCTCGCTGCCGGCGGCACGGATCACGGCGCACCCGGGCCACGCCCGCACTACGGGCCGCACTACTATGCAGCATTCTTGACGGATCCCGAGGGTAACAACATCGAAGTCGTGTGTTATGCGAAAGTGGCGGCTCCGCGGCGCACAGCCGCGAAATCGCGACGCGCGCGTTGACCGCGCGCGTACGGTGAGCGGCCTTCGACGCCGAAGGCTGGGACGAGGCGCGCGAGGCAAGCGCGACCATCAAAAAACCAAGAACGTAGTAAGGAGCTCGAAATGCTGCAAAAATCCCCGATGTTCGCCTACATCCCCGCGAAGGACGTCGCGCGCGCTCGCCGCTTTTACGAGGACAAGCTGGGCTTTCGGCCCGCGCGCGAGCTCGACGGAGGCGTCAGCTACGAGTGCGCGGGCGGCACGGCCTGCTTTCTGTATCCGACGCCCAACGCGGGCACGTCAGCGGCGAGCCAGGCGTTCTGGCAGGTCGCGGACATCGAGCGAGAGGTGGCTGAGCTCAAAGCCAAAGGGGTGATCTTCGAGACGTACGACATGCCCGGCATGAAGGACGGCATCGCCACCGCTGGCGGCGCGAAGGCCGCGTGGTTCAAGGACACCGAAGGCAACATCTTGGCGATCATTCAAAGCCTCTGAGGCACGCTCAGCGCCCCTGAATGTAGCGTCACATTTTGGTGAACGTGAAGTACAGCGGGTTGAATTGATCGGCGACGAGCGTGAAGCGCATCAAGTAGGTGCCTGCTGCCGGAAACGTCACGCTGCCGACATTGCTGACCACGTTCCACGAGTGGTACGTCTCGGGGCACTTGCAGTCGTTGATCGGGCTCGCCGGTAAAGCCATCGGACCGGTCGTGACTCCGTTGCCAAAATCAAGCGTGATCACCGTGCCGCCGTCGATGGCCATCAGGCCGCCGATGCTGTACGTGCCGGCCTCCATGACCTGCACCGTGTAGTTCTCCCATTGCCCGGTGAACATGTACGAGATGTACGCGTCGTCCGAGGTGGTCGTGTTGGCGTGCTGTGGAACCGCGGTGCCTGCCGTCTCCATCGGACCGGTCAGGGTCGGCCCGTTCGCGCCCGCAACCCAAGTCGGCCCGGTCACGGCGTAGTTGTCGGGCTCGCCGGTATTCATGTGGCTCAGGCCCGCGTTGTCGTCGTCTTGGCGATAGACGGGGCATACTGCAGGCTGCGTTCGTTCGTCGCAGCCTTTTTGCGTGCCGCAACACCAATCGTTGATCTTGGCCATGCCGCAGGTTGCTGCGCTGGGCGGCATGGCCGCACCCACGCGGCAGTAAGCGATACCGGAGCCGCCCTTGTCGTAGTCGGCGGCGTAAATGAAGCCGGGGATGGTCAGCGTCTTGAACGGCGTTCCGGTGTAACCCGCGGGCACCGTGTTGACCGCGCCGCCTAGGCTCGTGCTCCCGGCGCTCGACGTGCCTGCGGTGCTCGTCGCGTCACCGCTGGCCCCGCCCAGGCCGGCGCTCGACGTGTCGCTGCCGCCAGTAGCGTTCGGTGCGCCGCCGCTGCCCGCGAATGGCAGCGAAGTGCCGGCATTGCCTGCGCTGCCGGCGAGCGACTGAGCGCCCGCGCTGCCGCCCTCTGCGCCGGGTGCAGGCATATTGGTGTTGGGTGGCGACGACGAGCACGCCGCACACGCCACGACACACGCACAAAAATGAATGAATACTCGCGAGCTCATGAATGCCTCCTCAAGACTGCGCCGGATCGCCGGCGCGGCGCGCACGGCGAACTCTCTATGTGCGTAAAGTACGCGGCGCGCATTCACGCGCAACAGTGATTTACACGGAAAATTTCGACATGTACGCGCAAATGGCGTGACCCGCGCTCAGCCCAACTCGAGCCCAAGACATTTCGATATGCCGTGTAGATTGCGTGACCCGCGCTTATGAGTTTGGCGAACGAGGAGCTGAATGAGCCCCGTCGCGGCGCTGATACTATTGGCTAATGCGTGCGCGTCCGCCGCGCGCTCGTCGGCGCCGCGCGCTGGCCAGTAGCAGTAACCCAATCAGCGAGGCGCCCGAAAGGTTGCGCGGGGCTGAGCCCACGGCGCTACAACCACAACCCCCGCTGTCTTTGCTGTTGGCGACGCTCGGCGCGCCGGATGCCGCGAGCCCCGCGTCGAGGCCGAGCGAGCCCGCACTGCCGTCGTTGCTCGCTCCGGCGCTCGGCGCTGCGTCGTTCGCGGCAGCGGAGCCGTCCGCGTCGCCGCTGTCGAGCGCGTCGCTCGCATCGCTCGCGGGTTGGCCTGCGCCGCCGCCCGCAGCCGAGGAGCCCGCCACGCCGCCGTCGAGCGCGCCGCCCACTCCCGCGCCGGAAGCGCCGCCCGTGTCCACCCCGCCCGCGCCCGCACCCGAAGTACCACTTGGGCCTGCGCCGCCCGTGCCGGCTCCGCCCGCGCCTCCGCTGCCGCT
>Ga0210387_10000497_pt1 | contig 27848 bp, 23 predicted proteins | sample IncBWC7OmetaG_FD_160108 | JGI IMG/M metagenome (GOLD analysis project Ga0210387, IMG submission 160108) | Forest soil microbial communities from Barre Woods Harvard Forest LTER site, Petersham, Massachusetts, United States - Inc-BW-C-7-O ...
CAACCCGACCAGTTCGGCGGGGACCAGCTTTTCATAGTCGGCGGCGGCGACCACCGCATCGAGGTCGACGGTCGGCGCGATCTTGGACCACGCGGCGATCTCCGGCCCCTTGAGCTGCGAGGCGGCAGGCGGGTTGCCGGCGATGATGTCGGCGCGCAGCTTGTTCATCATCTCGGTGGTGAAGCCGGGCACCGGGCTGTGCTGCCAGATGCCGCCTTCCTCCTCGAGCCGCTTGCCCAGCCCGGTGATCGCCGCACCGTCGCTGCCGGCCGACCATTGCGAGATGAACGTTACCCGCGGCTTGACCTGCGGCCAGGCCACTGCCGGGATGCCGGCCATCGCGGCCATGCCGGCGGCGCCGGCCAGGAAATCGCGCCGTCTTGAAAGCATTTCGTTCTCCCTCAGAACCACGAACACCGTGTCCGGCGACGTTCTGCTGCGGCAGGCCACCCGCGTCGCCTGAACGACATTCTCCGGCAAGCCGGGCGGAGCCACAAGCCGGTTCGAGCGCATGGCTGGCAGCGGGAGCCGCAGGGCGCCTTCCTACTGGCTACTGGCGCTTTCCTTTGAGGTAGACGCTGACGATCGTCTCATCTCCCGGATAGCTCTCGGGCGGCAGTGTCTGGATCTGCGCTTGGATGCACTTCCATTGGCCTTTCTGGAACAGGTAGGTGTCCGTGTAGGTCGACATGCTGGTCGTTTCGGTGCCGTCCCGGCGTATCGTGCGCTTGTTTGTCGAGCGAACGAGGGCGACATTGTCGATGATCGTGATGACCTCGTCGCGAACATCCCAGTAGACGACAACCTCCGGGTCGAACTGCGTGGCCCATTGCTTGAGATAGTCGGCCCGGTTCTGGCGTGTGCCCTTGGGCCCGATGCAGATGAAGTCCGCATGCATCATGGCGTCGTGCGAATCGACATCGTTGGTCACATAGTTGTGGATGAAGCGGGCATTCAGCGCCTTGAGCTCGGCCATAAGGTCGTCGTGCGGGAGACGTGACGCTACGGTTTGCATGGCATTTCCTTTCCTCGATCTAGACAGTGGCTGCCAGCCGACGGGCCACCTCGGCGGTCTTGGTGTCGGCCGGATAGAAGCACTCGATCTTCAATTGCTGCAGCGCGACGTCGAGCGGCATGGCGAACATTGTGAGCGTCGAGAAGAGGGCGAGATCCAGGTCGCCTTTGCGGAGGTGCATGGGAAGCACCGGCGAGGCGTGCGACGGGCCATGCGGCACCTTCCATCCCGACGGCAAGCCGGGGTAGGCGAAGATCTCATCGCGCAGCTGCGAGGCTGCGCTGTTGCCGCCCTGCGCGACTTCACGATGAAGGATTTGGATCAGGCTGCCCGCGAACTCTTCCCAATTCACGATGAACTGCCGCAGGCCCCTGGGGTGAAACACGACATGCATGGCGTTTCTGGCGCGCGCGTCGTCGATCTCGTAGGCTTCGTGAAAGGGGCGGAACAGCCGCCTGGAGGCGTCGTTTCGCATGCGGATGTCCCATCGTCCGTCGATGACGATTCCGGGATAGGGTTCTTGTTGGCGAAGAATGAACTCCAGCGCGCCCTGGACGTGCTGCAGATCCAATGCGTTGAAGTCGCGCTCGCCGAAAGGCGGGGCATAGCCCGCCGCGAGATGCAGGGCGTTTTGCTCGTTGAGCGGCAGGTCCAGCGTGTTGCCCAGCAGTTGGACCATTTCCCGGCTCGGTTGCGAACGGCCGGTTTCGAGGAAGCAAAGATGTCTCGCGGATACCGTCGCTTCAGCGGCGAGTTCGAGCTGGCTTAGCCTGCGAACCTGGCGCCAGTGACGCAGCAGGCTGCCAAAGTCGCGCGATGGGACATCGTGTCGGACGAGGTCTTTCGTCGTTTCCATGAGACGTAGACTAGACTTCGTCTGACGCGGATCAATTACCTCAGATGTAAGTGTCGGTCGTGCGGCCCGGCTAGAACGCCTTCGTTGGAACCGGGGATGGCGGGCAGGTCGGCGGCTTGTGAAGCTCGAGCGCCAGCAAATCTGCTGTCACGGTGGCCATCGGGGTTTCGATGGTCAGGCGATCCAGCACGCCCGAGTCGAAGAGCTGCGCGCTGATCGTGAACAGAGGTTTGTGCTGGTGCGGCTGCTCGTGGCCGCGCGAGAAGCTCATGAACACCGGCCAGGACTTCCCGGGCACGGCCACCGGCTTGTCGGCCGGCCGGCGACCGCGGATCGTGGCGGGATCCGCCGGCTTGACGTCGATCAGGAAGGTCTCGCCGGTCGCCTCGGCATCGAAGGCGACGGCCGGAAATTCCGCGGCGCCGCCGCGCAGCCGTTCGACCACGTGATCGATCAAGGCAACCGGCATCAGGGTGGGCTGCGGCAGCACGAGTTGCGCCGGCCCGTTCGGCGAGACAATTTGCGCCCTCAGCTCGTTGCCGGCCCGTTGCACCTTGCCATGGGTCTTGCGCTCGGCGCCGTTCTGGACCTGCAGGGTGCTGAAGCGGAAGGCATCGCCGGCGCGCGGCTCCTCGCCATCGAGCTTGGACGCGAGATTCATTTTCCATGTCGCCGACAGCGCGAGCTCGCCCTTGACGTCGCGCTTGAGATGCCAACCATCGCAGGTCAGCGTGAGGTCCTGCACCGCGCTGCCGACGCGCGCCGCGTTGACCGCCGCGCCCAGCCGCAGCGCATACTCCGCGCGGTACGGCTGTATTTGCGCGAACGCCGATTGCGGCAATAGCAGGGCGACAGCCGAGAGGAAACACATCAACGCGCGCATCGATGCACCTTGGGCAGTGCCGGCATGGAGGTCAATTGCCGCTTTGTCTCAGGCGCCTCGGCCCGCCGCCAAAACCGAGGTAGATTTTTTGCGCGCCAATGTTCAAACTTGGGTCGTGCTCCAAGAGTCGGGAGTGGCAAAGGGCATGATTGATCACGATGATCTCTTTACAACCCAGATGCGGGCGCTGGGATTCAGTCGCCCTGAACTGCCTGCGGATCCGCCCAGCCCCGCCGCCCTGGAAGCCGCAGACCGCATCTCGCGCTATTGGACCAGCCCGCATGCGGGCGCGCTGCGTCCGGGCTCCGAGGCCCACAAGCGTGAAGTGTGCCGGATGTTCCATGAAACGTTCAATCCCTACCGGCCGTCCATCATCGCCTGGCCAAAGCTCAGTCCGGAGGCGCTGCAACGTGTGACGTCGTTGCCGATCTGGGATGTCGCCGTACACACGGAGAGCCGGGCGCGGCTGCGCTTCGCCACCTATGCGCGTTCGGTCGAAGACGCGCAGGTGCGATCGGCCGTCGCGCTCAATGCCTGGGAAGAAGGCCGGCACAAGGAAGTGCTCGCCAACCTCGTCCAGGCTTACGGAATCGAGCTGGCCAGCGAACCGCCGTTTCCGCTTCCTCGCGATCCGCAGTGGGCCTACCTGATCACCGGATATTGCGAATGCATCGACAGTTTCTTTGCCTTCGGCCTGTTCGAGCTCGCCCGCCAATCCGGGTTCTTTCCGGCCGAACTGGTGGAGACGTTCGAGCCCGTCATCCAGGAGGAATGCCGCCACATCCTGCTGTTCGCAAATCTGATGGCATGGCAGCGGGCGAACCTGCCGTGGTGGCGGCGCCTCTACTTCGAGCTTCGCGTCGCGGCGGTCTGGGCGGTCATTGCCTGGGAACGCATCGTGCTGGCGCGCAGCATGGACGCCCAGGGCAATAACAAGGGGGATAAAGCGCAGCTCGACAGCACCTTCACCGCCAGCAGCGCCAACGCCATCAGCCCGGTCGAGATCGATGTTCGCGATCTCATGGCGCTTTGCCTGAAGGAGAATGATCGCCGCTTCGCGGGATACGATCCGCGGCTCTTACGCCCGACGACCGTGCCGAGGCTGGCCAGGTTTGCTCTTCTGGTCACCAAGCCCTGGATACGGAGAAAGGCCTCGTCGTCGGTTCAGGCCCAGAGCTGAGGGCAGCGATTCGGCAGAGGGCCTGCGTGAATCGGCACGGCCGGCGTGAGCCGGACATGGGCGATCGCCCGCGATGCCGCTATAACTTCCTGCATGAAATCGATGCCGGTGATTTTTGCCCGTCGAGCCGATCGGGGCGCGCAGGCGGGGGAACTGTCCCCACCGGTGGAGCCGCCCGCTCTCCATAATGTTGTGGCGTATCCTTGCCACAAGGTCGAACAATGAGCGAAACCCTGCGGCCGGACGATCTGGTCCTCGTGACGGGCGGCTCGGGCTTTCTCGGGTCGGCGGTCGTGCGCGCCCTGATTGCGCGCGGATCGCGCGTGCGGGCGATCGTCCGGTCGAGCAGCCCGCCCGACAATCTCGCGGGCCTGGGCTGCGAGATCGTCGCCGGCGACCTCACCGATCGGGAGTCCCTGGCGGCGGCCTTGCGCGGCGTTCGCTACTTGTTCCATGTCGCGGCGGACTATCGCTTCTGGGCGCCCGATCCTTCGGTCATCCTGCGCGTGAATGTCGACGGCACGTGCAGCCTGATGCGGGAAGCGCTGTCGGCGGGGGTCGAGCGGATCGTCTACACCAGCAGCGTCGCCGCGTTGAAGATCGCCGGTGCGACGAGCCCCGTCGACGAGACCTCGCCGCTCTCGCCGGACGAGGCCATCGGCGCCTACAAGCGCAGCAAGACCCTGGCGGAGCGTGCCGTCGAGGAAATGATCGCGCGCGACAGGCTGCCCGCCATCATCGTCAATCCGACGACGCCGATCGGGCCGCGCGACATCAAGCCGACGCCGACCGGACGCATCCTGCTCGATGCGGCGCGCGGCAGGATCCCGGCCTTCGTCGACACGGGCCTGAACTTCGCGCATGTCGACGACATCGCCGAGGGTCACCTGCTGGCCTTCGAGCATGGGCGGATCGGCGAACGCTACATTCTGGGCGGCGAGAACGTCCTGCTGCGCGACCTGCTCGCGGCAATCGCCGGCTTGAGCGGCCGTCGCGCGCCGCGCATCAGCCTGCCGCGGACGCCGCTTTACCCCCTGGCATACGGCGCCGAAGCGATCGCGCGACTGACCGGCAAGGAGCCCTTGCTCACGCTCGACGGCCTGCGCCTGGCGCGCTACCGGATGTTCTTCACCTCCGCCAAGGCCGAACGCGAGCTCGGCTACCGCAGCCGCCCCTATCTGGAGGGCGTGGCCGACGCCCTGACGTGGTTCCGGAAGGCGGGTTACCTGACATGAGTCTGGCGACGGCCCTCGGCGTCCTGGCGCTGGCGATCTGGCTCTACCTGCTGGTGGGTCGTGGCGGATTCTGGCTGACGCGCGAACGTGATGATCGCGAAGCGCCAACCCGGCCCGACCGCTGGCCGAGCGTGGTGGCCGTCGTGCCCGCGCGCAACGAGGCGGACGTCATCGGCCACTCTGTCAAAAGTCTACTGCAGCAGGATTATCCAGGCCCTTTCCGCGTCGTGCTGGTGGACGACAACAGCGATGACGGCACGGCGGCGACGGCCCGGGAAGCCGCCGCTGCCTTGGGCGCCTCCGAGCGCCTCGAGATCCTGCGCGGAACGGCTCTGCCGAAGGGCTGGACCGGCAAGCTCTGGGCTCTGCATCAGGGCGTCGAACATGCCTCCGCGGGAGGCGAGGCGCCGGACTATCTCCTGTTGACCGACGCGGATATCGGCCATGCGGCCGACAATCTCCGGTCGCTCGTGCTGCGCGCCGAGCGCTGCGGCTACGGGCTGGTTTCGCTGATGGCGCAGTTGCCGTGCCGGAGCTGGGCGGAGCGTTTCCTCGTCCCGGCCTTCGTCTTCTTCTTCCAGATGCTCTATCCGTTCGCCTGGGTAGCGCAGAAGGAGCGCAAGATCGCCGCGGCGGCCGGCGGCTGTATGCTGATCCGGCGCGGCGTGCTCGAGCGGGCGGGCGGGATCGCCTCCATCCGCTCGGAGATCATCGACGATTGCGCGCTCGCCCGCCGCCTGAAGGCCGAGGGGCCGATCTGGCTCGGCTTGACCCGTCGCGCTAAAAGCCTGCGGCCCTATGGCGGCTTCCGGGAGATCGGGCGGATGGTGTCGCGCTCGGCTTACGCGCAGCTCGGCTACTCGCCGCTGCTGCTGGCGGGAACCGTCGCCGGTATGATGTTAACCTTTGTGATGGCCTCGATCGTCACGCTTTTCGGCAGCGGACTTGCTCAGGCGGCGGGACTGTGCGCCTGGCTGCTGATGGCGTTCGCCTTCCAGCCCATGCTCCGCTTCTACCGCCTCTCGCCGCTCTGGGGTCTCGCCCTGCCGGCGATCGCCGCGGCCTATACGCTGTTCACCGTGCAGTCCGCCGTGGAAGTCTGGCGCGGCCGTGGCGGGATGTGGAAGGGGCGCAGCCAGGCCATGCCGGGTGACGCATGACGGGCGCCGCCGATTTCGCCTCGGGCAAAGGCCACCGGGATGAAAACTTCCCCGTCGCCTCCCGCCTGGTGCGCCCGGAGCTGCGGCCGCCGATCCTGGCCTTCTATCGTTTCGTGCGGGCCGCGGACGATGTGGCGGATCATGCCCGCGCGTCACCCGAGGAAAAGCTGGAGCAGCTTGCGCGGATGGAGGCCGGGCTGCGCGGCCAGGCCGGCGCGAGCCCGGAAGGCGACTCGTTGCGGGTGATCCTGCAGACGCATGGCCTGACCGATCGGCATGCGCTCGACCTGCTGGAAGCCTTCCGTCGCGACGTTACGAAACGGCGCTACGCCGATTGGGCGGAGCTCATGGACTACTGCCGCTATTCCGCGGCCCCGGTCGGTCGCTTCGTGCTCGACGTACATGGTGAATCCGCGACGCTCTGGCCGGCCAACGATGCGCTCTGCAGCGCTTTGCAGGTGATCAATCACCTGCAGGATTGCGCCAAGGACTACCGGTCCATCGATCGCGTCTACATCCCGCTCGACGCGCTCGAAGCCAACGGAACGGGAGTCGAAGCCCTGGCGGCATCGCAGGCCTCGCCGGCACTGCGCAAGACGATCGAACAACTGGCCCGCCGCACGCAAATGCTGCTCGAACAGTCACGGCCCTTCGCCGGAGACATCGCCGACCGCCGCCTGGCGCTGGAGGTCGGCGTCATCCAGGCCCTGGCGGAGAGCCTCGCGGCCCGCCTCGCGCGCCGCGATCCCTTGTCCCAGCGCGTCCATCACCATCCGGTGGAGGCTGCCGGGTTGGCGCTGCGCGGCGGGCTCGGCGTCGTCGCCGGCTGGTTCGCGCGCATCGGCCGTCACAAGCAGCCCCGTCTGGGCGACAGGCAGGGATGACGAGCGAACCTCAGGCCGCGGCCGATCCGGCGGCGCTTCAGGCGCAGGTTTCCGGCAGCTCCTTCTACGCGGCGATGCGCGTCATGCCGAAAGCGGAGCGGGCGGCCATGTTCGCCATCTACAGCTTCTGCCGGATGGTCGACGACATCGCCGACGATGGGACGCGGCCGCGCGCCATGCGGGCCATAGAGCTCGATCGGTGGCGCGCCGACCTGGGCGCCCTCTACGCCGACAGGCCGGCCGGCCAGGCCGCTTTCCTGAAGAAGGCGGTCCATGGCTTCGGCCTGCGGCAGGCGGATTTCCTGGCCGTGATCGACGGCATGCAGATGGACGTCGACACCGACATTCGCGCGCCCGATCTCGAAACGCTCAATCTCTACTGCGATCGGGTCGCGGTCGCGGTCGGGCGTCTTTCGATTCGCATCTTCGGCATGGAGGAGGGGCCGGGGCTGCAACTCGCGCACCGGCTGGGCCGCGCCCTGCAGCTCACCAACATCCTGCGCGACCTCGACGAGGATGCCGCGATCGGCCGTCTCTACCTGCCGCGCGAATTACTGGCGAAGGCCGGCATCGTCACCACCGATCCCGGCGCCGCGATCGGCGATCCGAGGATCGACGGCGCCTGCCGGGACCTGGCGGCCCTGGCGCTCGATCACTTCGCCGCCGCCGACCGCGTGATGCGCGCCAGGCCGCGCGGGCGCCTGCTGGCGCCGCGGCTGATGTCGGCTGTCTACCGCACCATCCTGCAGCAAATGCTTTTGGAGGGCTGGGTGGCGCCGCGCCGGCGCGTGCGCATCGGCAAGGCGCGATTGCTGTGGATCGTGGCACGCTGCAGCGTGTTCGGATGACGCAACCGGTCACGGGGGCGCGCGTCCACGTCGTCGGAGCAGGCCTGGCCGGATTGTCGGCGGCCGTGACCTTGGCTGGCCGCGGCGTGCCCGTCGTGCTGTCGGATGCCGCCCGACAGGCAGGCGGGCGCTGTCGCTCCTACCACGATGGCGTGCTCGACATGGAGATCGACAACGGCAATCACCTCGTCCTCTCGGGCAATCCCGCCGTCGCTCGCTACCTCGGCGCCATCGGCGCGCAGGACCGCGTGCGCGGACCCACCACGGCCGAGTTTCCGTTCTTCGACGTGCTGACGGGCCATACCTGGACCCTGCGCCCGAATGACGGACCGATTCCCTGGTGGGTCCTGGCAGAGAAGCGCCGCGTGCCGGGTACGCGATTCGGTGAGTACCTGGCGGCGGCGACCTTGATGCGACGCCACGCCGGTCGGCGGATCGACGAGGTGCTGCCATGCCGGGGCGTGTTGTGGGAGAAATTCCTGCGGCCCCTGCTGGTCTCCATCCTCAACACTTCGCCGGAGCAGGCGTCGGCCGATCTCGCGGGCGCGGTGATGCGCGAGACCCTCGCCAAGGGCGGCACCAGCATCCGTCCGCGGGTCGCAATGCCCAGCCTGGCCGGCGCCTTCGTCGATCCGGCCCTGCAGCGGTTGCGCCAAACCGGTGCGGAGATTCGACTCGGCCGCCGGCTGGCCGCGCTCAAGCTGGAAGGCGGCCGCGTGAGCGGATTGAGCTTCGCCGATGGTGAAGAACCGCTCGGCCCGGAAGACCGGGTGATTCTCGCCGTACCGCCCTGGACAGCGCAGGAGCTGCTGCCCGGTCTCACCGTGCCCGACGCTTTTTGCGCCATCGTCAATGCGCATTTCAAAGTGGCACCTCCCGCCCGCGCGCCCCTGCTGGTGGGACTTGTCGGCGGCACCGCGGAATGGGTCTTCGCCTTCCCCGACCGGCTGTCCGTCACCGTGAGTGCCGCCGATCGTCTTGTCGACATGGAGACGCAGCAGCTGACGGACTTGCTCTGGCGCGACGTCGCCGCGGTCCATCGTCTCGACGGTCCGCCGCCGCCGTGCCGCATCGTGAAGGAGAAACGGGCGACCTTCGCCGCCACGCCGGCGCAGGATGCGCGGCGTCCCGGGTGCCCGACGCGCTGGACGAACTTGTTCCTTGCCGGCGATTGGACCGCTACCGGATTGCCGGCGACCATCGAGGGGGCGCTGCGATCCGGGGAAAGAGCCGCGGCACTCGTGCCATGAACGACGCATTCGACGATCTGATGGCGATCGAAGCCGATATCCGGCGCGCGGCGCAGGCGCTGCTGCGCCAGCAGCGGAGCGACGGCCACTGGGTCTTCGAACTCGAGGCGGATGCGACGATTCCGGCCGAGTATATCCTGTTGCGCCAGTATCTGGGCGAGCCGGACGATCCGGAGCTCGAGCGCAAGATCGGCGTCTACCTGCGCCGCATCCAGGGCATGCATGGCGGCTGGCCGCTGTTCCATGGCGGTGAGTTCGATATCAGCGCGACGGTGAAAGCCTATTTCTGCCTGAAGATGATCGGCGACAGTCCGGACGCGCCGCACATGGCGCGGGCCCGTGCGGCGATCCTGGCGGCGGGCGGCGCCTGGCGGGCCAATGTCTTCACGCGCATCCTGCTGGCCCAGTTCGGCGAGCTCGCGTGGCGCCATGTGCCGACCATCCCGGTCGAGCTGGTGCTGCTGCCGCGCTGGTTCCCCATCCATCTCTCGCGCATGTCGTACTGGGCGCGCACCGTCATGGTGCCTCTGCTGGTGCTGGCGGCGCTCCGCGTGCGGGCGCGAAACCCGCGCGGCATCCGCATCCAGGAACTCTTCGCTGCGACTGCCAAGGCGCCGCCCAAGGCACCCACTCATCGCAAACGCGGTTGGGCGCTGTTCTTCAACGGGCTCGACGGCGTGTTGAAGGTAGTCGAGCCCTTGTGGCCCAAAGCCCTGCGCCGTCGCGCCATCGAGCGCTGCGCGGCCTTCGTGACGGAGCGTCTGAACGGCGAGGACGGGCTGGGGGCGATCTACCCCGCCATGGCCAATGCCGTGATGATGTATGACGCGCTGGGCCACCCGCCGGAGCATCCCCACCGCGCCATCGCCCGTCGCGCGATCGACAAGCTTCTGGTGATCCGTGCGGACGAGGCCTACTGCCAGCCCTGCGTCTCGCCGGTCTGGGATACCGCGCTCGCCATCCACGCCATGATGGACGTGGGGTCGGAGGAGGCGGTGGCCGCCGCGCGGCGCGGCCTTGGCTGGCTGCTGCCGCTGCAGGAGCTCGAGCTGAAGGGCGATTGGGCCGAGCGGCGCCCCGACGTGCGTCCGGGCGGCTGGGCCTTCCAATATCGCAACGCCCACTATCCGGATCTCGACGATACGGCGGTCGTCGTCATGGCCATGGATCGCGCGCGACGCGAGTTCAGGGCAGGCAATGGCTATGACCAGGCCGTGTCGCGGGGCGCCGAGTGGACCGTGGGACTGCAGAGCCGCAATGGCGGTTGGGGCGCCTTCGATGCCGACAATGTCGATCACTACCTCAACAACATCCCCTTCGCCGATCACGGCGCGCTGCTCGACCCGCCGACAGCGGATGTCAGCGCCCGCTGCGTCAGCATGATGGCCCAGCTCGGCGAAACGGCGGCCAGCCCTGCCATGCGGACAGGGCTCGACTATCTCCGGCGCGAGCAGGCCGCGGATGGAAGCTGGTTCGGCCGCTGGGGCGTGAACTATGTCTATGGCACGTGGTCGGCGCTTTGCGCGCTGAACGCGGCCGGCCTCGGCGGCAGCGATCCGTGCGTGCGCAAGGCGGCGGACTGGCTGATCGCCATCCAGAACCCCGACGGCGGCTGGGGAGAGGATTGCACCAGCTACAAGCTCGACTATCGCGGCTATGAAGCTGCGCCGTCCAACGCGTCTCAGACGGCCTGGGCGCTTCTCGGGCTGATGGCGGCAGGAGAAGTGGACCATCCCGCCGTGGCGCGCGGCATTGCGTATCTGCAACAGACCCAGGAGGCGACCGGCCTGTGGCGGCAGGACGCCTATACCGGCGGCGGTTTCCCGCGCGTCTTCTATCTGCGCTATCACGGCTACCCGGCGTTCTTCCCGCTATGGGCCTTGGCGCGCTACCGAAACCTCAAGCGCGGCAATGTCCGGCGCGCGCTTTTAGGCATGTGATGATCCTTGCCGCCACCGGCTTGCAGCGAGAACGGCGCATCATCGCCGGCGTCGACATCGAGGCCATCGCCAGCGGCGGCGATGTCGCGCAGCTGGAAGCCGTGCTCGACCGGCTCGCCGGTACGGCGAGTGGCCTCATCAGTATCGGCATCGCCGGAGGGCTGGCGCCCGAGCTGCAGGTCGGCCAGTGGGTCGTGGCCGACGCCGTGCTGGTCGACGGCGAGCCTATGCCGACCGACCGGGCCTGGACGAGCCGGCTGGCCGCCCGCTTGCCGGAGGCGGCGAGGGGATTGCTGCTCGGCGCCAACGCCATGGTGGTGGAGGCGACGCAAAAGGCTTCGCTGCACGGCACGACCGGCGCCGTCGCCGTCGACATGGAATCGCATATCGTGGCGCGGGTGGCTCGGCAGCACCGTCTGCCCTTTGCCGCCGCCCGGGTCATCTCCGATGCCGCGCACCACAGCTTGCCGCCGGCCGCGCGGGTCGGCATGAAATCCGATGGCACGATGGATCTGCCGGCCGTCCTGCGCTCGCTGCTGGCGGCGCCGAGCCAGCTTCCCGCCCTGATCCGGACTGGCCTCGAAGCGGAGCGGGGCTTTCGGGCGCTACTCCGCGGTCACCGCGCTCTTGGCCCCCGCCTCGGCGGCCCGGATCTCGCTTAGCCGCCGCTCGACATGACCGGAGAAAACGAAATCCGCCGGACGCTGGCCTTCAAGCGAAATGTCCTTGGCCATCGCGCCGTCAGTGCGGACGCCGCGCGTGGCGATCGACAGCGCCTTCAGGGGATGGCGCATCATGTCCTTCACCGCCGAGGCCTCGAAGCCGGAATGGACCATGCAATCGGCGCACTTCTCGTAGTTGCCGACGCCGTACTTGTCCCATTCGGTGTCGTCCATGAGTTCCCGGAACGTCTTGGCGTAGCCCTCGCCCAGCAGATAGCAGGGTTTCTGCCAGCCGAAGACCGTGCGCGTCGGGTTGCCCCAAGGCGTGCAGTGATAGGCCTCGTTCCCGGCGAGAAAGTTCAGGAACATGATCGACTGGCTGAACGGCCATTTCCGCCCGCCATCCCCGCGCGCCAGGATGCCGCGGAACAATTCCTTGGTCTTGGTGCGATTGAGGAAGTGCTGCTGGTCCGGCGCGCGCTCGTAGGCATAACCGGGCGAGACGGTGATGCCGTCCAGCCCGAGCGCCTTCATGTCGTCGAAGAAGTCGGCGACCTGCACCGGATCGGCGTCGTTGAACAGCGTGCAATTGATGCTGACGCGAAAGCCCTTCGACTTGGCGAGGCGAATCGCTTCCACCGCCTTGTCGTAGACGCCGCGCTGGCAGACCGACTTGTCGTGCATGGCCTGGTTGCCATCGAGATGAATGGACCAGGTGAAGGAGGGATGCGGCTTGAAGTCGTCGATCTTCTTGGCCAGCAGAAGCGCGTTGGTGCACAGGATCACGAACTTCTTGCGGGCGAGGTAACCTTTGACGATGGCCGGCATCTCGCGGTGCAACAGCGGCTCGCCGCCGGCGATTGAGACCACCGGTGCACCGCACTCGTCGATCGCCGTCATGCACTCGTCGTACGACAGGCGCTGGTTCAGGATCTCGTCCGGATAGTCGATCTTGCCGCAACCGGCGCAAGCCAGGTTGCAGCGGAACAACGGCTCCAGCATGAGCACAAGCGGGTAGCGTTTGCGGCCGGCCAAGTGCTGACGGACCACGTAGGTTCCGATTCGAGCCGCCTGCATCAGAGGAATTCCCACGACGACGCTCCTCTATCCCACCGACGGTACGACCGGCTTGCCCGACGGCGTCCTGAGCTCGTTGGGCAGCCTGAACTCGATATTCTCGCGGACACCGTCCATCTGCTCGACCTCGACCTTGCCATGCCGGCGCAGGGCCTCGATGACATCGAGAACGAGTTCTTCGGGCGCGGACGCGCCCGCTGTCAGCCCGACGGTCTCGACCCCGGCCAACCATGCCGGATCGATCTCGCTACCATCGGCGACCAGGTGACTCGGCAGCCCTTGCTCGACGCCGATCTCACGCAGCCGATTCGAGTTAGAGCTGTTGCGGCTGCCGACCACCAGCAGGAGATCCACCACCTCGCACAACTCGCGCACCGCCGACTGTCGATGTTGGGTCGCATAGCAGATATCCGAGACGTCAGGCCCCTCCAGATTCGGGAACCGCGCCTGGAGGGCAGCGATCACGCCCCGCGTATCGTCGACGCTCAGCGTGGTCTGGGTCACGTAGGCGACAAGCGCGTCGTCCGGAAGCTCGAGTCGCGCGACATCTTCGGCCGTGGAGACGAGATGGACCGGCGCGCCGACCTGCCCGATGGTGCCCTCGACCTCGGGATGACCGGCATGGCCGATCAGGATCAGATGGCGGCCACGTGCCACGTATCGCTTGCCCTGGATGTGGACCTTGGAGACGAGCGGGCACGTGGCATCGAGGACCGGCAGGCCGCGCGATTTCGCCTCGTCGATGATCGATTGGGCCACGCCATGGGCGCTGAAAATCGTCACCGCGCCGTCGGGAATCTCATCCAGCGTCTCGACAAAGACGGCGCCCATGCGCTCGAGCTTCTCGACCACATGGCGGTTGTGCACGATTTCGTGGCGGACATAGACCGGGGCGCCGAATTTCTCGAGGGACCGCTCGACGATCTCGATCGCCCGGACCACCCCCGCGCAAAACCCTCGAGGTTGAGCCATAAGAACCCGCATCCAGATCAATTCCTTCCATCAGCGTCGTCGCGATCGGACATTTGCAATCGTGGATTGCCTCAAGCGCAATAGCGGAATTGCAATGGCGGTACGGTCGCGTCAGAGGGCGTCGCCGGTGAGCGACCAGGGAGCACATGCCTGCCAATCAGGCCGTTTGCAAATCTGAAACATTTTCCGACACCAGCGGTCCGGACACAAGTGGTGCGTTGGCGCATGCACTGCAATGCCTGCGGAAAAGGTTGGCGGTGGTATCCGCAAGATACTGGCTGGTGAATCGCCAAAGCGGTCTGATTGTTGCGACGCCATTCGCGCGACGCATGATTGCAATCCGCTACGGCTCTAGGGGCCTTTGCCTTGGTACCGATAGGTCGCCGACTCGGCCTCTCGCTTGGCTTGCGAGTTCCACAGTCGCAGCGCCTTGAGCGCGGTTTTGGCCAGTTGAGGCAGGAAGCTCGGGCGCAGCAATTCCGGTTCGAAGGCGTTCATCCGACGGCTGTTTTCCGAATAGCAGTCCTCGAGGAACCGGCGAAAATTGAAGCCGTCGAGGAACATGCTGACCTGGGTGGCGGCAAAATTCTTACCGTCGTTCAATTCCTTGCCACGCCGTGCCAGGCCGGCCATGCGGCCCACGGCGCGCAGGTAATAGCGCAGGCTGGTGAGCGGCAGGATCGTCCGGGCGAGCCATCCTCGCCGCGCCTCCGTATAGGCCATCCAGTTGACGAAGAAGACGATGTGACGGGTTTCCTCGTACATCAACGTTTCGAAAATCTTGAGCAGCTCCTTGGGGAGAAACTCCGACTGCAAGGCGATCTTGAACAGGCCGAAGCCCAGGAACGAATCGAGGCATTCGCCGAAACCGAAGTCCTTGAACCGCCGGTCGATATTGTCGCTGATATCCTCCATCGGCCGCTCGGCGGCATCCAGGCCGTACTTCTCGATCATCACGCGGATCAGCCTGGCGTGACGGGTCTCCTCCAGGCCCTGCAGGGCAAGGGCTTCCCGCAGGACCGGATCGGCCACCGTTTCGGTGAACGCGGCCACGATCGCTCCGGCCCGGCGCTCGGTGTAATACACCTCTTCCCAGAATGGCACGGACCGCATCCGGTGCAGCGCCTCGTCGTCCAGCACGGGCCAGGGCAAGGTCGTGGGATCATATTCGCTGTAACTCTGCGTAAACTGCCGACAGAAAGCATCGCGATGTTCTAGCGATCCGATTTTCATGCTACTCGCCCTTTCTCGCGTGCATTCAAAGCCACCGATCCCGTCTTGTCCATTCCCGGCTTCCACTGTCCCACCGACCGTCTCCGTATCCATTCTTGAGGCGTTTTGTGTCCATCAGGACTTCGTTGATCGGTCGTGTCGTCGCGGCCAGTACCCGCTACCCGGTGATCGTGCTCCTCCTCGGCATCGTGCTGACCGGGGCGGCGCTGGTCTACACGGCACGGCATTTTGCCCTGACCGCCGACACCTCCGAACTGATCTCGACGAAGTTGAAATGGCGGCAATACGAGCTGGCGTTCGACCGGGCGTTCCCGCAGTTCAACAATCTGACGATGATCGTAGTGGACGGCGCGACCCCCGAACTGGCCGATGCCGCGGCCACAAGGCTCACCACAGCGCTGCAGGCAAATCCCCAACTTTTCAAGGCTGTGCGGCGCCCCGACGGCGGCGCGTTTTTCGATCACAACGGGCTGATGCTGCTGTCGCTGGATGAGGTCGAGGCGGCCACGCAAGGGCTCATGCGGGCCCGACCCATGCTTGCTTCGCTCGCCGCCGATCCCAGCCTGCGCGGCGTACTCGCCGCTATCTCGAACATCCTGGAAGGCGTCAAGCACGGACAGGCTACGCTCCATGACATAGAGCCGGCGATGACGGCGCTGGCGGGCACGTTTGACGAAGCGGTGGCCGGCGAGCCGGCCTTCTTCTCCTGGCGCACGCTCATCGCCGGGCAGCCCGCCAGGCCGCGCGAGACGCGGCATATCATACTGGTCCAGCCGGTCATGGACTATGCGGCGCTGGAGCCCGGAGCGGCCGCGAGCGAAGCCATTCGCGCGACGGCGCGGTCTCTCGACCTCGATGCGGCGCATGGGGTGATCGTGCGCTTGACCGGCCTGGTGCCGCTGTCGGACGAGGAATTCGCGACGCTGGCCCAGGATGCGCACCTGCTCCTCGGCGCGATGTTTGCCGCCCTATTGGGAATTCTGTGGCTCGCGGTGCGTTCTGCGCGCGTCGTACTGGCGATTCTCGTCACCACGGTCGTCGGCCTGATCATGACCGCCGCCATCGGTCTGCTGGCGATCGGCCGCTTCAACCTCATCTCGGTCGCCTTCATCCCGCTCTTCGTTGGCCTCGGCGTCGACTTCAGCATTCAGTTCAGCGTCCGCAGCCTGGCCGAGCGTCTGATACATCCCAATTTGAGGGCGGCCTTGATCGCGACCGGCGCGACGATTGGACGGGCGCTGTCGCTGTCGGCCGCCGCCATTGGCGCCGGCTTCTTTGCTTTCCTTCCGACCAGTTACGTCGGCGTGGCCGAACTCGGGACCATCGCCGGCCTCGGCATGATCGTGGCCTTCGCCTTGTGCATCGTGTTGCTGCCGGCGCTTTTGATGCTGCTGCGGCCGCCGACCGGCCGGCTGGCCGAGGTCGGTTTCACGATGCTGGCGCCCGTCGACACCTTGGTGCGTCGCTACCGCCGGACGGTCCTGGCCGGCGCGCTCGTCGTGGCGGTCGGCTCGTGCGCGTTGCTGCCGATGGTGCGTTTCGACTTCGATCCGCTCAACCTCAAGAGCGCCAGGGTGGAGTCGATGGCGACGCTGCAGGCCCTCTCGTCCGATCCCGACTGGACGCCCGATGCGATCAACATCCTGGCCCCGTCGCTCGCCGCGACGGAGCCGCTCGTGCGCCGCCTCGATGCCCTGCCGGCAGTCTCCCGGACGGTAACGCTCAACAGCTTTGTGCCTGCGCAGCAGAAGGAGAAACTGGCGCTGATCGGCGCCGCCGCGACGCTCCTCAAACCCGTTCTCGACGTCGCTCCGCTCGCGTCGCCATCGGACGCGGAATTGCAGCAGAGCCTCGCCGCAACGGCCGCTTCGTTACGCGGTGTGGCAGCGGATGCGACAGATGCCTCTGCCGTCTCGGCGCGTCGGCTTGCCGATGTGCTGGAGCGTCTGCAGGCCGCCACCCCGGATATCCGCGCCGCGGCCGCTTTTGCCGTGGTCACCCCGCTCGGGGTCATGCTCGATCAGACTCGCGCGCTGTTGCAGGCCGGGCCGGTGACGCTGCAGACCCTGCCCCCCGAGCTTGTCGCCGACTGGATCTCGAAGGATGGCCGCGCCCGCATGCAGGTCTTGCCGCGTGACAGCGGGGAAGACAACGCATCGCTGCGGCATTTCGCGGACGCGATCCTCGCCATCGCGCCGGATGCGACCGGCCGGCCGATTTCCATCAGCGCCTCCGGCGACGCCGTCGTCGAAGCGTTCCTTCAGGCCGGGCTTTATTCGCTCCTTGCCATCATCCTGCTCCTGGCGGTGGTGCTGCGCCGGGCCCGCGATGTCGTTTTGACGATGCTGCCCGTGCTGCTGAGCGGGCTGCTGACCTTCGCGACCTGCGCGGCGCTCGACCTGCCGCTCAACTTCACCAACATCATCGCGTTGCCCCTCCTGTTCGGCGTCGGCGTCGCCTTCAACATCTACTTCGTGCTGGCGTGGCGGGCGGGCGAGACGGGGATGCTGCAGTCGAGCCTGATGCGCGCCGTCGTCTTCAGCGCGCTCACGACCGCCACCGCGTTCGGCGCCCTGTGGCTGTCGAGTCATCCCGGCACGGCCAGCATGGGCAGGCTGCTGATGATCTCCCTGGGCTGGGAGCTTCTCGTCACCTTGCTGTTCCGTCCCGCCTTGCTGGCGCAGCCGCCGGCGAAATAGCACCCGGGACGAGCGGCTTGCGGCCATCGGGTCGCGCGGGCACCATGGCGGTCCAGAAAAGGGAGTGGGAGGTCGCTCATGTCGAACGAGCTGGCCAAGGTGTTGCGGCGCTTCGAGGAGCGGCTGGCTCACCTTGAATCCGAGATCCATAGCGGGCCCACGCATTGGAAACGATTCCACCTGCACAATGCGCTGGATGCTCTCGAGGACGATCATACCGCCGCCGACCTGCATCTCGACGAATTCGACAGGGTCGAACTCGCCCGGGAATTCCCCGAGCTCGAAGCCGACAGGGTGCCGACCGTCGAGGAGCTCAGAGCCCGCTTCGACACGATCGCCGGCGGAATGCTTTAGGGCAGAGGAGAGTTGCCGTGAGAGCTGAACGATGGACCGCCGAACCCTTGACCCAGGGCGAGATCGACCAGCGCGTGTTCGATCTCTACGACGAGTATTGTCATGGCCGCATCGATCGCCGCGCTTTCCTGCAACGGGCGGCCGTCGTGACGGTCGGCGGCCTCGCCATGGCGCAGGCGCTGCTGCCGCGTTATGCGCAGGCCCAGACGATCTCCTTCACCGACGAGCGCATCAAGGCAAACTACGTCACCTACCCGTCGCCCGGCGGCACCTCCGGCACCATGCGCGGCTACCTGGTGCAGCCCAAGGGCAACGGTCCGTTTCCTGTCGTGCTGGTGATCCACGAGAATCGCGGACTCAATCCCTATATCGAGGACGTGGCGCGGCGCGTCGCGACCGAGGGCTTTCTGGCGCTGGCGCCCGACGGCTTGTTTCCGGTCGGCGGCTATCCGGGCAACGACGATGACGGTCGCACGCTGCAGGCTGGCCTCGACCAGGGCAAGCTGCGCACCGACATGCTGAACAGCGCGCGCTACCTCAAGGCGCACGCGCTGTCGTCGGGCAAGCTCGGCGTCACCGGCTTCTGCTGGGGCGGTAGCACGACCAACTATTTGGCCGCCATGCTGGGCGCCGACATGAAGGCGGGCGTGCCGTTCTACGGCGCCGCGGCCGAGACCGCCGCGGTGCCGGCCATCAAGGCGCCGCTGATGGTCCAGTACGCCGAGAACGACGAGCGCATCGACTCGATGTGGCCGGCCTACGAGGCGGCGTTGAAGGCGGCCGGCGTGACGTACGAGATGTACATCTATCCCGGCACCCAGCACGGCTTTCACAACAACTCGACGCCGCGCTACAACGAGGCGCAGGCCAGGATCGCCTGGGAGCGGACGATCGCCTTCTTCAAGAAGAATCTCGCCTGAAGGCTTCAGGGCGTCGCCGAGGAATAGGCCTCGACCGGACCATGGATCGCCATCTTTCCCGGCCTGGCGATCGCGCCCTCCATGTTCGGCCTGTTCGGCGATGCGCCGCAGCCATCGACCCCACGCTGCGCGATCGGTGATCTACGCCCGGCCGAGCACCTCGCTTAATCCACCGAGCGCGTTGAGGGCGGGGGCGAAGCCGCTGAGCGGGGCGGTCTGGATCACCGCCTCGATCACCTCGGTGCGGCTCAGCCCCATGTTGAGCGCTGACTGGCCAAACTTCTTCACCTGGCCATCGAGTCTCAGTGCCGTGAACGCCGCCACGGCGACCAGCGCCCGTCGCCGCAGGTCCAGGCCGGGACGAAACCAGATCTCGCCGTAACCGTACTGGATCGCCAGCGGATAGAGCGCGCCCGTCACTTCATTGCCGGGCGCGGCATAGCCCTGTGTCGCGCGCTCGCCGTGCAGCTGCTGCATGAGCTCGCGGCCGCGCGCGCTGAGCGCCTCGAGCGAATCCTCGCGCGCGGTCTCGTTCGGTATCGCCTGGCTCCGCGCCGCGAACACCGCGCTGGCGGCCTCGACGGCATCCTCCGATGCCGCGAAGCCTGCATAGATGCCGATCTGGATCAGGATTTCGACGATCGCCTGTGCCGACAGGCCGAGATCGAGCGCGGCGCCGACATGGCGGCCGAGCTTGCGCAGGCGCTGGACCGCACCAAGGGCCGCGAGCGCGCACACCATACGGTCATCGAGCGCAAGGCCCGGCCGGCTCCAGATCGCGCCGTAGCTCGCCTCGGTGTTGAGCGTCCGCATGAGCGCCGGCGCGCCGTCGTCGTCGCCGAACAGGCGCCGGCGCATCGCTTCGCCTTGCTCGCGCAGCGTGTCGCGTCCGCTCATGGCAACCATCCTCCGATGAAAGTCAAAACACCATCTCGCCGGCGAGATGGCAGCGGGTGAAGTGGCCGGGCGAGATTTCGCGCAGCTCGGGCGCCTCGACGCGGCAGCGGGCGATGGCGTGGCGGCAGCGCGGATGGAAGTAGCAGCCCGATGGCGGCGCGGCGGGGCTGGGCACCTCGCCGCCTAAAATGCCGTCGCTGGTGTGCACCCGCGGATCGGGGACCGGCACGGCACGCATCAGGGCCGCGGTGTAGGGGTGCTGCGGGCTTTTGAAGATTTCGGCGGTCGGCGCCAGCTCGACGAGCTGGCCGACATACATCACCGCGATGCGATCGGAGATGTGGCGCACCACCGAAAGATCGTGGGCGACGAACAGGAAGGTGAGCTTGAGGCGGGCCTGCAGCTCGAGCAGCAGGTTCAGGACCTGCGCCTGGACGGAGACGTCGAGTGCCGAGACCGGCTCGTCGGCGACGACGAGGCGCGGGTTGGTGGCGAGCGCGCGGGCGATGCCGATGCGCTGGCGCTGGCCGCCCGAGAAGGCGTGCGGGAAGCGGTGCATGAATTCGGGCCGCAGGCCGACCAGGCGCAGCAGCTCGGCCACCCGGTCGGCGCGTTCGCGACGGTTGCCCATGCCGTTCACCAGCAGCGGCTCGCCGACATTGTCGAGCAGGGTCATGCGCGGGTTGAGCGAGCCGAACGGGTCCTGGAAGATCATCTGGATCTCGGCACGCAGCGGCAGCAGCTCGGCCGGCTTCAGCGTGGCGAGGTCGACCACTTTTCCGGCGCGCGTGCGGTAGAGGATTTCGCCGCCGGTCGGGTCGATGGCGCGCAGGATGCAGCGCGATGCGGTGGTCTTGCCGCAGCCGCTTTCGCCCACGAGGCCCAGGGTCTCGCCCTCGTTGACGGTGAAGTCGACGCCGTCGACGGCGCGCACATGGCCCACGGTGCGCTGCAGGAAGCCCTTGGTGATGGGAAAGAACTTCTGCAGGCCGCGCACATCGAGCAGCGGTTGGAGAGCGTCGCTCATGCCGGCTCCGCCGCGTCGTTATAGAGGAAGCAGCTGGCGAGCTGGCGGTCGCCCACCGGCTGCAGGCTGGGCACGGCGGCCGAGCAGCGCTCCATCACGTCGGGACAGCGCGGGTGGAACGGGCAGCCGGCCGGGCGGTTGAACGGATGGGGCAGCGAGCCGCTGATGACCGGCAGCGCCACGCGGGTCTCACCATAGAGGCTCGGGATCGAGCGCAGCAGGGCCTTGGTATAGGGATGCTTGGGGGCATGGAAGATGTCGTCGACCGGCCCCTGCTCCATGACGCGGCCGAGATACATGACGACGACATAGCTCGCCATCTGCGCGATCACGCCCAGATCATGGGTGATGAAGATGATGGCGGTGTTGTACTTGGCCTGCAGGTCGCGCAGCAGCGCCAGCACCTGGGCCTGGGTGGTGACGTCGATGGCGGTGGTCGGTTCGTCGGCGATCAGCAGGCGCGGCTTGCAGCTAAGCGCCATGGCGATCATGGCGCGCTGGCGCAGGCCGCCCGAGAGCTGCCAGGAGTAGGCGTCGACCCGCTGATCCGGCATCGAGATGCCGACGTCGCGGAACAGGCCGACCGTGATGTCGCGCGCTTCCTGGCGGCTGAGCTTTTCCGCCTGCCAGCGGTGGCTATGCAGCAGGATGGCCTCGATGACCTGATCGCCCACCGTGTGCACGGGGCTGAAGGCGGCCATCGGTTCCTGCGGGATGAGCGCGATCTCGCCGCCGCGGATGTCGCGCATCAGCGCGCCGCGCGGCGGCAGCTGGGCGAGGTCGATCACCTCGCCGCCGTCTTCCTGGCCGCCCTCCTTCCGGTTGGAGGCGCGGCGGCGGAAGCGGATCTCGCCCGAGGTGATGCGTCCCGGCCGATCGACCAGCTGCAGGATCGCCTTCATGGTCACGCTCTTGCCGCAGCCGCTCTCGCCCACGATGCCCAGCACCTGTCCGGGCATGACGTCGAAGCTGGTGCCGTCGACGGCGCGCACCAGGCCCTCGTCGAGCGCGAAGGAAACCCGGAGGTCGCGCACCGAGAGCAGCGGGGCTTGGGCGTCGGCGTTCACCGCTTCCTCAATGGCTGTACGGATCGGCGGCGTCGCGCAGCCCGTCGCCCACCAGGTTGAAGGCGAGCACGGCCACGATGACGACCAGGGCGGGGATCAGGAGCCACGGGGCGAGCGCCAGGGTCTGGATGTTCTGCGCCTCCTGCAGCAGCACGCCCCAGCTGATGGCGGGCGGACGGATGCCGAGGCCCAGGAAGGAGAGCGAGGTCTCGTTGATGATCATCACCGGGATGGCGAGCGAGCTGGTGGCGATGATGTGGCTCAGGAAGGTCGGCACCATGTGGCGCAGGATGATGCGCATGCGCGAGCAGCCAGCGAGGCGGGCGGCCAGCACGAAATCCTCCTCGCGCAGGGCGAGGAAGCGGCCGCGCACTTCGCGTCCCAGCGTGGTCCAGCCGACCAGCGACAGGATCACGGTGATGGCGAAGAACACCTGGATCGGCGTCCAGTCGCGCGGCAGGGCGGCCGACAGCGCCAGCCAGATCGGGATGGTCGGGACGGATTGCAGCAGCTCGATCAGGCGCTGGATCACCTGGTCGGTCTTGCCGCCGACATAGCCCGAGATGCCGCCCAGCACGACGCCCAGGATGACGCTCAGCGCCACCGCCACCAGGCCTACGGTCATCGAGGTTTGCGTGCCGTGCATGATGCGCGACCACTGATCGCGTCCCAGCCGGTCGGAGCCCAGCAGGAAGATGCGCTGCGCCGGGTCGGCGGGGGCGATCAGGTGAATGTCGGTGTCGAACAGGCCGAAGACGCGCCAGGTGAAGGCCGGGGCGAAGAAGCGCACCGGCACCTTCTTCTGGGGATCGGTCACCCATTCCATGCGCAAGGTCGTCGGGTTGCGCTTGCCGACGATGGCGGGCACCCAGGGCGAGAGCCGGCCGTCATCGAAGAAATGCACCATCTGCACCGGGATGAAGGCCTGCCGCGCATCGGTCCGCTCGGGATCCTGGGTCGAGAAGAAGTTCGGCACCAGGACGACCAGGTAGAGAAGGATCAGCAGCCCGGCGCTGGCCATCGCCAGGTGATGGCGGCGGAAGCGCCACCATACCAGCCGCCAGTTGGAGGCGACGGCGACGCGGTCTTCGGCGTCCTTGCCCGCGATTGTCGCGACGGTGTCCGTCATCCTACTTCTCCACCCGGATGCGCGGATCGATCAGCGCCAGCAGGACGTCGGACAAGAGGGTGCCGACGATGGTGAGGAACGAGTAGATCAGCAGGATGCCGCCGGCGAGATACATGTCCTGGTTGATCAGCGCGCGCAGCAGCAGCGGGCCGATGTTCGGCAGGTTCATGACGGTGGCCACGATCAGGCTGCCCGAGAACAGCGCCGGCAGATACCAGCCGATGGTGCTGACCAAGGGGTTGAAGGCCAGCCGCACGGGATAGCGCAGCACCAGCCGCCATTCCTTCATGCCCTTGGCGCGCGCGGTCACCACGTAGGGTTTGTTGAGCTCGTCCAGAAGGTTGGCGCGCATGATGCGACTGAGCCGCGCCGTGCCGGCGATGCCCAGCACCAGAGCGGGCAGCCAGATATGGCCCAAGAGGTCCCACACCCGGGCGAGGCTCCACGGCGCGTCGACGAACTCGGGCGAATAGAGGCCGGTGACGCTGATGTCGAAATAGGCGAAGGCGACCCACATCAGGATCAGCGCCAGCATGAAGTTGGGCGTGGCGACGCCGACATAGTTGATGACCGTCAGCACATGGTCGCCCAGCGAGCGCGGATGGGTCGCCGAATAGATGCCGGCCGGCACCGAGATCGCCCAGGTCAGCACGAAGGAGAACAGCGCCAGCGCGATGGTGAGGCCGATCTGCTCGCCGATCAGGTCGGCGTTGGGCCGCTGGTATTCGAGCGACAGGCCGAAATCGCCATGGAACAGGTTCTGCATCCACAGGAAATATTGCACGACGAAGGGCTGATCGAGCCCGTACTGATGGCGCAGGGCGGCGATCTGGTCGGCCGAGATCGACGAGCCCGACGACGCCAAGGTGGCGACATAGGCGCTGAGAAAGTCGCCCGGCGGCGCCTGGATGATGGCGAAGATGACGAAGGAATAGATCAGCATCAGCAGCGGCAGCAGGGCCAGCCGCTGGACGATGTAGAGGATCATGTCTTACGCCGACACTGATATGACCTCACCCTGAGGAGGCCCGCAGGGCCGTCTCGAAGGGTGGGCAACAGGTGCCATGCCTGAGGCCCATGCTTCGAGACGCTCGCTGCGCTCGCTCCTCAGCATGAGGTTGTTTGTTGATCGACATTCAACGACGAGGCGCACCTCATTTGGCAAAGAAGAACTGCTCGGTGCGGGCATTGCCCGGGCTGCGCAGCGGCCAGTCGTTGCCGAGCGTGGTCGGCACGTTGCGGAACTTGACGTTGGCCACGACCACGCCCTGCACCATGGGCGTGAGGCCGATGGTGCCGATCTCGTAGACGTTGTCGGCCCAGTTCCGGTAGAGCTCCTGCGACAGCTTGACCTGCTCGTCGGGCCCGACGGTGCGCGCCTTGTCGACGATCTCGACGATGCGCTTCATCTCCGGCGGCGGCTCGACCCCGTCCTTGCCGCCGGTCGCGTACCAGCGGCGCCACAGCGGCCCCATGGTCAGGATCGGCGCGTTGCGCGGATCGACCTTGGCGTTGCCGGTGTAGGGGAAGGCGCTGGTGTCCTCGTTCCAGATCTCGGCCATCAGCTCGTTGTTCTCGCCCATCTTGAAGTGCAGCGCGCGTTCGCGCACCTGCACGACGGTCTTGATGCCGACCGCCTCCCAGTCCTTGGCCACCAGCAGCGCCACGTCGGGCCAGGCGCCGAAGGCCGGCACGACGCTGATCTCGATGGTCGCCGGCTTGCCGTTGGGCAGCAGGCGGATGCCCTGGGCGTCCTTCTTGGCGAGGCCGATGCCGTCCAAGAGCTTGTTGGCCTCGTCGCGCTTGAACTCGGTGTATTTCTTCGCCCATTCGTCGCCGGGGAAATAGGGATGCCACGGCGCGGGCACGCCCTGGCGCGCTTCGCCCAGGCCCAGGAACACGCTCTCCTTGATCTGGTCGCGGTTGATCGCCAGCGACAGCGCCACCCGGAAATCCCGGGTCGCCATCACCTTGCCCATCACCGGATCGGCCGTGTAGGTCTGGTTGATGGCAATCACCGCATCGGCGCCGCCGAAGGTCGGCCAGGCGATGACGCGATACTTCCCGGTCTTCTCCTGATCCTTGAGGACCGGGTAGTTGGTCATGTTGATGTGGCGTTCCTGCATGTCGAAGTTGCCGGCGATGGCGGCGAGGTTGAGCGCCTGGACGTCGGCGAAATAGGTGAAGCGCACCTCGTCGAGATAGGGCAGCTGGTTGCCGGCCGTGTCGACGCCGATGTAGTAGGGATTGCGCCGCAGGGTGAAGACCGGATCGCTCGCCCGCGTTACCGGCGCCCATGCCGCCATGGTCGGCCGTTCGGGATTCTCCGGCGGGGCGTTCTTGTTGGCAAACAGCTCGGTCCAGGTCTTGAAGCCGGCGGCTTGCGCCGCCTTGTCGATGTCTTCCTTGGTGGCGTACGCCGGGTGGAACTTCTTGAGGTAGTGCGCCGGCAGGAACATCGCGAAGGTGCGGTCCGCGCCGTCCTGGTTGGCAACCGCCGTCAGGAACAGGGTCGCCGGTGCCGTGTAGGTGAAGCGCACCGCGTAGTCGTCGACCTTCTCCACCTTGGCGGGCGAGCCGTCGGGATTCTTGATCCAGCCCGGCAGGCTGGGCGTCAGCTCCTTGTTGAGCAGCACGTCCTTGTACCAGAACAGGATGTCGTCGGCGGTGAAGGGCTGGCCGTCCGACCAGCGTGCGCCCTTGCGCAGGTTGATCGTCCAGACCTTGTAGTCGGCCGAGGGCTCCGCCCCGAGCGCGATCTTGGGCTCGATCTTGGCGCCGTCGGGCGAGAAGCGGAACAGCGCGTCGTAGACGATGCGGACGTAGTTGTTGGCATCGGCCGGCCCGAGGAAGGCCCGGCGCCACACGCCGCCATACTCCCCGACCTTCTCGACCACCGGCACCACCAGTGGCTTCTCGGGCAGGCGCTGCTCGACCGGCGGCAGCTTGCCGGCCTTCACCAGCTCTGCCAGCGCCGGTGCCTCCTTGTAGGGGCCGCTTTGCGCCAGCGCCGTCTCGCCCGCGGCCAGCAGGCCCGCGCCTGCCGCCAACCCGATCAGCGCCTCTCGGCGTTTCATATCCGATCTCATGAACGTCCTCCCTTGTCTTTTTTCCGGCGTATCCGCCGGTCATCTTTGTCCGGCATGGCCGCCGGCTGATGTCACGCGAGCGTCAGTCGGCCGCCTTCGCCCACGGCTCCGGATCCAGCGCGTCCAGCACCTTCGGCGGCGACATGGGCAGGCTGCTGAGCCGAAGACCCAGGGCGCCGTGGACGGCATTGGTGACCGCCGCCATCACCGGCACCAGCGGCACCTCGCCGACGCCGCGGACGCCCTGCGGATGCTTCGGGTTGGGGACCTCGATCATGACCGTGTCGAGCTTCGGCAGGTCGGAGGTGACGGGCATGCGATAGTCGAGGAAGCCCGCGTTATCGAGCTTGCCGTTCTTGTCGTAGATGTACTCTTCGCTCAGCGCCCAGCCGATGCCCTGGGCGACGCCGCCCTGCATCTGGCCCTCGACATAGTCGGGATGGATCGCCCGGCCGACATCCTGGAAGGCGGTGTAGCGCGTTACCCAGACGCGGCCGGTGTCGCGGTCGACCTCGACGTCGCAGATATGCGTGCTGAAGCCACCCTCGGCGCCGGTCGTGTTGATCGACGAGCCGGCCCCGATCGGCCCGCCGGTCTCGGTCGCCCGGGCGGCGAGTTGGGCCAGCGACAGCGGATCGAACTTGCCGGCATTATCGCCGGCAGGCTTGGCCTCGCCGTTGTCCCAGGTGATGGCGTCGGGATCGATCTTCCAGATCTTGGCCGCGCGCTCGCGCAGCTGGGTGATGACCTTCTCCGCTGCCTGAGTGACCACCATGGCGGAGGCGAAGGTGACGCGGCTGCCGCCGGTCAGGTTCGAGAAGCCGATGCTGCTGGTGTCGCCGATCAGCACCTGCACCTTGCTGTGGTCGATGCCTAAAAGTTCGGCGGCGATGTTGGCCGTCGAGGCGCGCGAGCCGCCGATGTCGGGATGGCCGGTCATCACCACGACCGAGCCGTCCTCGTTGATGCTCACCTGGGCGCTCGATTCGCCGCCGGCGTTGAACCAGTAGCCGCTGGCCACGCCGCGGCCCTGGTTGGGCTTGAGCGGCGCCTTGTAGTGCGGATGGGCCATCGCCTGCTTCAGCGTCTCCTGGTAGCCCATGACCGGATAGACCGGACCATGCACCGCCTTGGTGCCCTGCTTGGCCGAGTTCTTCAGGCGCAGCTCGAGCGGATCCATCTTGAGCTTCTCGGCCAGCTCATCGAGCACGCACTCGACGGCATAGGCGCCGATCGGCGCGCCGGGGGCGCGGTAGGCCGCGACCTTCGAGCGGTTGGAGACGACGTCGTAGCCCACCGTGTGGGCATTCTCGATGTCGTAGGGTCCGAAAGCGCAGCCGGCGGCGCCGCGGATCGGCGAGCCGGGGAAGGCGCCGGCCTGTAGCCAGTAGGTGCCCTGGGCAGCGACGATCGTGCCGTCCTTCTTGGCGCCGATCTTGACCTTGCTCATCGAGCCCGAGGTCGGGCCGGA
>Ga0210387_10000499_pt1 | contig 27814 bp, 21 predicted proteins | sample IncBWC7OmetaG_FD_160108 | JGI IMG/M metagenome (GOLD analysis project Ga0210387, IMG submission 160108) | Forest soil microbial communities from Barre Woods Harvard Forest LTER site, Petersham, Massachusetts, United States - Inc-BW-C-7-O ...
AGAATACCGCGGATGGCGGCGTTCCTGGATTTAATGATCTGCATCTTTCCGTTCGAAAAATCATTGTACGAAGCCAGCGGACTGAGAACTGAATTCGTTGGCCATCCAATGATCGAAGAGTTGGATAAACACCGAATTGATGCGCCACGTGTGCCGTATCTGGTCGCTCTTTTACCAGGGAGCCGCAGTCGGGAGATCAAGCGCATATTCCCAGTGATGCTGGAAACGGCGAAACGACTGCAACGAAAAGATGAAACGATTCGTTTCGAGGCGTCCGCTGCTTCCGAACCCGCCCGCGAGTTAATGCAGAAAATGGCCGCCGAGGCGGGCATCGGCGATCTCCCGATCGGGTTAAAGAATTCCTCCGACCTGATGCAGCGAGCGTGCGTCGGGATGGTTGCCTCCGGAACGGCGACGTTAGAATCCAGTTTTTATCTTTTGCCGTTTGTTTTGATCTACAAGGTCTCCTGGCTTACTTACCTACCCGGACGTTTACTAATCCGGGTGGACCATTTGGGGATGCCGAACATCCTCGCCGGCAGAGAGATTATCCCGGAGTTCATTCAACACGAGGCGTTACCCGATCGGATCGCGGATTCGGTGTGGAAGCTCTACAGTGATCCGACCACGAGAGCGGCTATGGTCAGCGAAATGGGCCGGATCATCAAACTCCTGGGAGGGAAGGGCGCCGCCCGGGGAGCGGCTGAGGCCGTTGTTCGGGAACTGGATCTTACCGCGAATGGCGAGCGATCAGACAAAGGCGATCGCCATGAATGACGTCGAATGGCCGGCGATTGACGAATTGGCTCTGGAGGTCCGGCGGAGCGACTGGAAATTTTCAAAAGATCCTTCGACCTGTCGGCGGACCGCAGGTTAAACATACGTTGTGAACGAGTTAGGAGGTTGGCTCGAAAGTCTATGGGCTCCCTGGCGGATCGAGTATCTCGAACGGGAGCGTAAGACCGATTTTCTTCGTGAAGCGGCAGAGGCCGCGAATGATGTGGAATACCTGGTGGTCTGCCGGAGAAAGAATGCTTTTTTAATGATGAACCTCTATCCGTATGCGCCGGGGCATTTGATGGTGGTGCCGTACCGCACCATTGCACGGCTGGCGCAACTAACGGAGGGAGAAAAAATCGAGATAATCGATCTGGCTAGTTATGCCGAGCGTCTTCTCGAAGAGGTCGTTAAGGCTCAAGGATTTAATGTCGGCTGGAACGTTGGAACCGCTGCCGGCGCGGGCGTGGCGGAGCATTTGCACCTTCATATCGTTCCGCGCTGGCATGGAGATCACAACTTCATGACGGTTCTGGGTGGCGTGCGAGTTATCCCGGTCGGCTTAATGCCTCTCTATGAGAAATTGCGTGCGGCGGCAGAGCGCATTTCGTTTTCCACGTGATTACGGGAGAGCCGGACGGAGTTAAATCCTCTCCTTGTGTCCCTTGACTTCCCTAGGGGATCAAGATACAAGGTAGCCGTCTGCTAAGTCGGCGGCAGCAAGGAAAGCTGGGGCCTGAAGGCATGTTGCGGTCAAGGATCCGAAATTCCGACGGCTTTGGTGACTGGCTTTCACTGATTTCCCCCCTTTACGGCGCATGGCCCAAGAAAACCCGACAATATCTCACTCGACGACCCCTCCTGGCGAGCCTGCCCTGGCCTTACGAAATGTCAGTAAAACATTTCCGGGTGTCCGGGCTTTGGATGACGTTTCGTTCGATGTCTGGCCCGGTGAGGTGCACGCATTACTCGGCGAAAACGGGGCCGGGAAATCGACTCTGATCAAAATTGTCTCGGGTGTCTATCCACCGGGTTCCGGCGAGATGCAGGTGGACGGCAAGACGGTGCATTTTGCTCATCCTCGCGAAGCCCAGGCCCACGGGATCGCCACGATCTACCAGGAATTTAGTCTCTACCCGGAATTGACTGTTGCGGAGAATATTTTCTCCGGCAACATGCCGCGCACGTTGGGCGGGTTTGCGCTCGATTGGGGTCGGGCTGCCCGCGAATCGGCCACCCTTCTTGAATCCCTCGACGCCGGGGATCTGAACGTGCGGTCGCGTGTAGGGACGCTTTCGGTAGGGAACCGTCAAAGGGTGGAGATAGCAAAAGCGCTCTCGCGAAAGGCCCGGATCCTGATTTTGGATGAACCCACGGCGGTGCTTACTCAGCACGATACCGAGCGACTTTATGGCATCATCCATCGTCTCCGTGCTCAGAAAGTTGCCATTGTCTACATCAGCCATCGGCTCAACGAAATTTTCGCGCTGGCCAATCGCGTCACCGTGCTCCGCGACGGAAAGTTTATCGGGGTCAAATCGGCCGCCGAAACGAACGAAGCTGAACTGATTCGAATGATGGTGGGCCGGGCGTTGGAACTCGAACCGTTGCCTCACCTTGGAGAGGCAACTCCGGCCGGACCGGTGGTCCTGCGGGTGCGGAATCTGGCGCGGCGACCCCTCCTGCGGAATGCCTCACTCGAAGTCCGTGCAGGGGAGATTGTCGGGCTCGCCGGATTGGTCGGGTCCGGCCGTTCGGAGTTGGCGCAGGCTGTTTTCGGGGTGGCCCCGCCGGAATCGGGAACGATTGAGATTGATGGTCGAGCAGCCAATATTTCACGGCCGGAAGACGCAATTGCGCTTGGAATTGCCTACGCGCCGGAAGACCGGCAGCGCCAAGGCCTGGTAGTCGCCATGACCGTGGGCGAGAACATCGGGCTTACTCGAATCTGGAAACTGATGCGCGGTCCATTTCTGGATTTTGAGGCGGAAGACAGATTGGCCGACGAGTACATCCAAATGTTGCGGATCAAAACTCCCACCAGTCACCAAATCGCTCGCAACCTTTCCGGCGGTAATCAGCAGAAGATTGTGCTTGGCAAATGGCTAGCCACCAAACCGCGTTTATTGATTGTCGATGAACCGACGCGCGGAATCGATGTCGGTGCCCGGGCCGAAATACATCGCCTTTTGGACAAACTTGCGCGCGAGGAGAATATGGCGATCCTCGTTATTTCCAGCGACCTGCCTGAGGTCCTGCGCCTAAGCGACCGAATCTGCGTGATGCGTGAAGGGAACCTCGTTGCCGAATTTGCGCGCCACAACGCGACTCAAGAAAATATCCTTGCCGCCGCGGTCGGGCAGCAAGCGAACGGCGATTCCACCTCCACGCCATCTCGGGACCTTAGCTGACTGCCTTTCAATTACCACGAAACATTAAATTACTGCAGCGATTCCTCCTAAAACGTATGTCCCAAGCGGTGCCCCCCGAGAAGTCAGTGAATCCAGCGTTGGCGAACCTTTCCGGGCAAAGTGGCGCCGGGAGTTGGCTGGCCATCTTCAACCAGCAAGAAAGCGTTTTGGTCATCGCGTTTTTGTTGGTCTTGGGAGGCGTCACCATGATGAATCGCGGCTTCATTGCTCCGACCAATCTCGTTGATATTCTATACAACTCTTCCTACATCGGAGTGGCCGCCGTCGGAATGACCATGATCATTCTTTGCGGTCACATCGACATTTCGATCGGGGCTGCACTCGGGCTATGTGCCACGGTCGCAGGGAAACTGGCGGTGGCCGGAGTGCCACTTTGGATAGTCTTCACCGCGACGATTATCACGGGCGGAGTGATCGGTCTGGTGAATGGCCTGTTGGTTGCGTATTGCCGGATTCCAGCGATTGTCGCGACCTTGGGTATGGCCAGCATCCTGAAAGGCGGGCTAATCCTTTCGACCGGTGGGATATGGATTTACGGGCTACCTCCGGGATTTGGCATCAGCCGGCTGCTGATCATGGGGATCCCTGTGCCGATTTGCGCGCTCGTCCTTTTTGGCTTCATTTTTTCGATCTGGCTTAAGTACTCGGCTGCCGGACGGCAAATCTACGCGGTGGGCGGCAATGCCGAAGCCGCTCGTCTTTCCGGGATTCCGGTGCGTAGCGTGACGCTTGGCGTTTTTGTTCTGAACGGCCTGTTGGTGGGCATCTCGGCGATCTTGTACGCCACGAACTTCACGGCGATCCAATCGAACGTGGCTCCTGGTTTTGAACTGACGGTCATCACTTCGGCGGTCATCGGCGGCGTCAGCATCCTTGGGGGTACCGGTACGGTCATCGGCGCCCTGCTCGGAGCGGTCCTTCTCCACACCATCGGTACGGCGCTGGTGTACTTGCATATTCGCGCGGAATGGTTTCAAACGGTCCAAGGCAGCCTGATTCTCCTGACTATTCTCCTCGATGTTTTCCGCCGCAGGCAAACGTCGGGCGCCTCGGCCACCTTGGTTGCGGCGGGAGGAGGTGGAGGAGAGGCGGCTTCGCCCAAATTCATGAACCTTCGGTGGCTGACGGTTCAGGAAGTCGTGCTGATCGGCATCCTGATCGTAGCGGTCATCGTGTTGTCTTTTACGTCCGACCGATTTCTTACGCCGAATAATTTGCTCAACCAAACCCGCTTTTTGAGTGAGGTGGCGCTTCTCGCAGTGCCAATGACCTTCATTATCATTCTGGGGGGAATCGATCTTTCCGTCGGTTCGATGATGGCTCTCAGCACGATTCTCTTGGGTTTTTCCTGGCAAAGCTTTGGATTTCCGCTTTGGGCAGCTATCTGGTTCGCTATTTTCGGCGGCGCGTTGGCCGGACTTCTCAACGGTCTCGTCATTGTGTATCTCGGCGTCCCGCCGTTGATCGTGACGCTGGCAACGCTGGCAATCTATCGCGGACTCTCTTTTGGAATAAGTGAATCCCGTTCGGTGAACGGTTTTCCCGAATCTTTTGCCTTCTGGGGCAGCGGCGACATCGGGGGAGTGCCAGTGCAATTGTTCATCTTGATCGGAGTACTGATTATCAGCGCGCTGGTACTGGCGGGAACCCCCCTTGGCCGGTCGGTCTACGCGATTGGAAATAACGAGACGGCGGCACGGTTTGCCGGTTTGGGTGTCGGTCGGATCAAGCTGCTGATGTATTCCTTCAGTGGGTTCATGGCAGGAGTGGCCGGCTTCATTTTCACTTCCCGCGTGACCAGCACTCGAGCCGACGCCGCGACTGGTCTGGAGTTGGATGTCATTGCAGCGGTGGTCTTTGGCGGAACGAGTATCTTCGGAGGCCGAGGTACTATTCTGGGCACCACGATTGGTGTGGTGACTATCCAGCTGCTAAAAAACGGTCTGCAACTCGCCGGATTACGCGGGGAGTCAACCGTGATTTTGATCGGCACCGTCCTCATTCTTTCCATTTTGCTGAATCAGTTTTTGGAGAAGCACCTCCGTAGCGGACGTAGCTTCGCCAAATCAAAACCAACCCCAAACACTTAGTTCACCAGGATCTCTCTAAACATGAATTCATTTAGACAATTCCACCTGAAAACAACGGTCTTGCTTTTGGCCCTCGCCTCTATGGCAACGGCGTTCGCCGCCGATACTCCAACTGCTTACGACGGCGGAAAAGCCGTAAACCCAAAAGATCTAAAGGGTAAAAAGGTTGTCCTCGCCGATATACCCAAGCTCATAGGCATCGGCTATTTTAATGCCACCGCAAAAGGAATTGCGGAAGGATGCGCGGATCTGACCAAAGCCGGACTTCCGACCGAGGTCACCACAGACGGTCCGACAGTGGGAGATATCCAGAAACAAATCGAGTTTATCGATAATGCCATTTCGCGCGGCGTCGATGGTATTTTTTTTGCAGCGAACGATCCCGTCGCCATCTCGCCCGTGCTCCGCAAAGCGCTGAAAGCCGGCATTCACGTCATTGGTTATGATGCAGAGTCACAGCCGGATGCCCGCGAATGGTTTGCCCAAATGTGCACCCCGGAAGGAGTCGCAAAGGCCGATATTGATTCCTTGGTAGCGGAAATCGGTCCAGAAGCCGAATTTGCGATTGTCACTAGTTCCTTAACCGCCGCCGGCCAGAATGCCTGGATCGCGGAAATCAAGAAATACATCGCCTCTGCCTATCCGAAGCTGAAACTGGTCACCATTCTTCCTGCTGAAGAAGACCAGCAGAAGGCTTTCCAGGTCACAGGGGAGATTCTCAAGGCTTATCCCAACGTTAAGGGCATTATCGGCCTATCCAGTGTGGCTTTTCCGGCCGCCGCCGATGCGATAACGCAAGCCAATCTGATCGGCAAAATTGCGGTCGTGGGTCAGTCCACTCCGAATCAGATGAAGCCGTTCATCAAAAGTGGCGCTGTGAAGAGCGATGTTCTGTGGAACCCTGTCGATTTGGGGTACGCAGCGGCATACGCGATGCGCGCGGTGATCGACGGGAAGCTGAAACCGGGCGACACCGAGCTTGACGCCGGCAAACTTGGAAAGCTCAAGATCATTAACGGCAGCCAGATTCTCCTCGGTCCGCCGACGGTGTTCACCAAGGATAACGTCGACAAATACGATTTCTGAGACCAGAAGCCAGGAGTCAGAATTCAGGAGTCAGGAGTTACAGATGGGCGGCCACAAGGCCGCCCATTTTATTTCGGCGCGGAAAGCCCGTACCAAGTGTAATTCACCGCGAGCCAGCAGTTCCCACTGCGGCCATGGATGAGCTGGCTATAAAGCTAACCAACTTAGCTAACTAAAGCCTGTTGCGAAGTGTCCCGGAGGGACGGTGCGATCGTAGCCTGGCACGAAGTGCCTGGGAAAGCACCACCCAAAAGAGCCGTCCCGTAGGGTACGGTGTGATTCGTGCAGGTGTGCGAAACCCACGGGACGCGCTGCAGACATTTCGCAAACAGCATCTAGTTAAAGCCTGTTGCGAAATGTCCCGGAGGGACGGTGCGATCGTAGCCTGGCACGAAGTGCCTGGGACAACACCACCCAAAGAGCCGTCCCGTAGGGTACGGTGTGATTCGTGCAGGTGTGCGAACCGATTCGATGATTAGAGTCAGCTTTGGTGTCTCGCAGGTTCAGGAAGCGGTCCATTCCATCGAGTAACAGCTCGAACATCATCTGACACGAACCTTTCAAGAAGAGTCTTTAGCTTGCCTTAAGAAACACGGCGCACATTTCGACGAGAAATACCTCTGGGATTAACTAGCTGCGCCCGATCATACCGTACCCTACGGGACGGTTCTTTCGAGGGACGCTTTCCCAGGCACTTCGTGCCAGGCTACGATCGTGTTGTCCCTACGGGACGCGCTGGCAGACATTTCGCAACAGCATCTAGCTACCTGAAGCTTCCGTCAGTCACCGCAATGACAATCGCCCTTCCGCAACTTCTGACTTCTGACTCCTGAATTCTGAGTTTTGCTTCACCAACACGTATAGCCACCATCGACCACGAGATTGCTTCCCGTAAAATAGCTGCTCGCATCCGATGCGAGATACACCACGGCAGTCGCCACCTCACGCGGTTCGCCGACACGGCCCATCGGCGTGAGTTTTAGCCAGTCCGCCTGCCATTCCGGATTGGACATTCCTGCCTTGGTCATTTCCGTGCCGATGTAACCGGGAGAGATACTGTTGACGCGGACACCACGCTTTGCCCATTCGCCCGCCAGCGATTTTGTCAGCATGATCACCCCAGCCTTCGAGACGTTATAGGCCGATTGTGGTTGCGGCGTGTTTGAGATAATACCGGACATCGACGCGGTGTTGATAATGCTGCCTTTGCCCTGTTCGAGCATCACTTTGCCAAATTCCCGGCAACAGTAGAAAACGGCGTGCAGATTAACGTTGATCACCTTGTGCCAGTCTTCGTCGCTGCATACCTCCGAGGGCGCGTTGACCGCGATTCCGGCGTTATTGAACGCGATGTCAATCCGGCCAAGCTTCGACCGGACTTGCGTTGCCAGTCTGCTGACTTCCTCTGATCGGGTCAGATCCGTACGCACGAAATCGGCATCTAGTTCTTTGGCTGCCTTTTCGCCGGCTTCGCTGTTGATGTCTACGATTACGATCTTCGCACCGTTCTCTTTCAGGGCTTTCGCGGTCTCGAGCCCGATTCCGCGCGCGCCTCCGGTAACGATTGCGACTCGACCATCCAAGGGGGTCAGGGGGGAATAACTCATAGTTTTATCAGGGAATTAAAATCACCCGGCCGAAGAAAGCCAAAAATTTGAATTCCCTGACCCCCTGACACTGACACTGACACTGACACTGACAACCGCCCCTACATGAGAGTTGCGCCGGCCTCCGCGAGCGGGCTTCGTTCCCCCTTGGTGAGGCAGACATGCGCCGTGATAGGCTGACCTTTGAGCCGGTTCCGTGTGTAAACCAACCCATTTGAACGACTGTCCACGTACGGGTTGTCTATCTGAGCAGGGTCGCCGACCATCACCAGTTTGGAGCCCTTGGACATCCGGGTAACGACGGTTTTCGCCTCCAGCGGGGTCAGTTGTTGCGCTTCGTCCAGGACAAAATAACGATTCGGAATTGATCGTCCGCGGATATAACAAAGTGCCTCAATCTCCACGATCCCCTGTTCGATCAATTGCGCGTACGGTTTCATGGGAGTTCCGGCCCCATTTGTCGAAGGAACTTCAGGCATCCCAGGCTTCTTGTGCCGTTTCCCCATCTCGCCGGTTGGGTTGGCCGGCAGAAGCAATTCGAATGCATCGTAGATCGATTGCAGCCACGGCTTCATTTTTTCGTTTAACGTACCGGGCAGAAACCCGAGTGTCTCACCCATCGCGACGACGGGCCGGCTCACTGTCAAGCCGCTGAAAATCTGGGACCAGAAAAGGTGTAATCCAGCGGCGACCGCCAGAAGGGTCTTTCCGGTTCCCGCCTGACCGTAGCAGGTGACCAATGCGATATCTCGATCGAGCAATGCATCGAGAAGGCACTGCTGCCCGAGGTTCAACGGTCTTAAGTGCACCCCGCGAGGATTGGTCAGAACATGCGGCAGATTCAGGCGGCGGAAAAGTCCGTCTCCCGCGTGACGCGCGGCCACTAATTTGCTGTCGCCCGCCGATAGGAAAACATACTCATTAAGCTGTAGTCCTTCGGTTTCTTTCGTTTTGAGTGTTAGCTCGCGCGAGCTCGCAAAACGCTGGAGCGCGTGCGGATCGATTTCGATCGAGCGCTGTCCGTAGCCCTCCACGTCGGCTACCTCGACCTTGTCGTTTTCGTAGTCTTGAGCCTCCAGCCCGATCGCCAGAGCTTTCAACTGCATGTTCAGGTCCTTGGTGACCAGAATCGTGCGTTCAGTGTGTTTGCTCTTGACGTACAGACAAAGGGCCAGAATCCGGTTGTCGGGATTGTTCAGGTCGTGAAAAATCTGCTGAAAACGGCGGAGTTCTTTGCTCATCCGTTCCGCGGTCAAAAAATCGTTAATCGCTATCCGAATCGTTCCGCCCTCAGGGGTTTTGGCACCCTGCATGACCAGTTTACTGTTCTGGCGGAAGCAGCGTGACAGGAATCGGTGAACGGTTCGGGCGTTTGCTCCCCGTTCGGTCTGTTCGTTCTTGAAATTATCCAGCTCGGTTAAGACATCGATCGGGATCCAGACATGGTTATCCGCGAACCGGTACACGGAATGGGGGTCGTGGAGCAGAACATTCGTATCAAGAACATAGTTTTTGATGCGTGTCCGGTTGCCATTGAGCGAGTCCGCGGTGCGCGATCCGCTGGACTGCTTGACCGGTTCCTGAAACAGTCCGGGTTGATCTTCCGAGATGTGCATCTGGTTCAACAGCAACCGCACCGGCCCGTTCCGCACGTGGATTGTACGGACTGCACAGAGGAGCGAGCACCTGTCATGATTCCCAGTCCCCCGGAAATCACTCTGCGGACTTTCATTCCCGTGTGCGGATCATGGGTCAGCGGGGCGTCTTTCATGCTTTGCTTGATCTCAAACCGCCGAACCGGGGCTTCTGGAGAATCCGGCACCGTTTCATAGATATAGGTGGCCATGACTAGTGGTGATACTATCGATTGTACGTCAGCCTTAGCAAGCTAAAGCATTGGAAAGATTGCTCCTCTTTCAGCAGCTCAATGGAACGGGTCGCTCTTCGATGCGTCTTCGAACAATAGATCCACAGCGCGGGCAAACGCGGTCTCCGGGGGACCGGGCGGGCTGACCATTCTGGCCGCGGCGATGGCGGCAGAATTCCCGTGCCTCATCGCGACCCCCATACCAGCCCATTCCAGCATCTGCAGATCGTTTTCACCGTCGCCGAATGCCAAGACCTGCTCGTGTGGTACGCCAAACTCGCGCGCGACCTTTTCCAGAGCCGCCGCCTTGTTGATGCCGCGGGGCATGAACTCCAAGTTCTCCGATTCGGTCGATAGCACATCCACTTTTCCGTGGTATCGCGCGCCTATTTCCGGTCGGATCTTTTGCAGCACCACAGGGTCGCCATACCAAACGATCTTTAGTGCACGACGACCGTCAAGCTGACTCAGACTGGGGAGAGTCTCTGCACGTTCACCGACTCGCGACTCGTAGAGATTAATCCAGTGGCTGTTCCGCTCCGGTACGTACAGGTGATCCAAATGATAATAGATCGCTTCTACGCCGTTCTTTTCTGCTTCGCCGACGATTTCGCGTGCGACGGTTTGAGGCAGAAAATGCGCCTCGATGACGTTGCCGCTTTCGCCGTCTCTGATCAGGCCGCCCTGGCAGGCAATGATCGGTCCGTTCAATTGAAGCTGGCGTTGGAAACGAATGCTGTTCTGATGGCGTCGCCCGGACGCGATGATTACCTGTGCGCCATTTTCGTTCAGCCTGTGCACGGCCGCAGCGTTCTGGTCGCTGATGGCCTTGTCAGGCCCGAGCAGTGTGCCATCCAAGTCGATGGCAGCCAATCGATAAGGGAACTTCGTCGCGGATTGATCATCATTTTGCATTTTCGCATTTTTGGCTTAGCACGAACTTTTTGTCGCGACAATCTTTTGGCGGGGCGGTTTGTCTGCCGCTTTCCACCAGGTCGATCAGGAACCGTCAGATATCTTCGCCAAAAACCAGTTCATTGCTTGTTAGCCAAAGTTCCTTCCTCTATGATCAATCACGGAGGTGCAGTTCACAGGGGCAACCTCGCAATATAACCCAACAATTCCTACCCGATGTCTTCCCCCGGAAAATTCAGCTTCAGTTTTTCAAAATTCCCTGAGGGCGGTCTCATTTTGGTGATTATCGCGCTCGGGCTGCTTTTGGCTTTATTCGGCGGCTCAGTTCAACTGCCGAAATTCGAGACGACCCCGGACGGCAAACGAGCCAGAGTTTTTGAAACGAATGCGTCTGGGCAGAAGGTTCCAGCCTTCGAGACAGTCAACAAGTTCTTTAATGCGAGAACGATCGTTCAGATCGCCAAGGACACCAGTTTCTTCGCGATCATGGCGGTCGGAATGACATTCGTGATTATCACAGGGGGAATCGATCTTTCGGTCGGTGCCATTTATGCTCTGGCCTCTGTGAGCGGAGCCTTGGTATTGTCCCCGTATGGTCCCTCCGGCGGAGCCGTCGCTACCGCGCTCGGCATTCTTGTGACGATCGGTGTAGGCACCTTGCTCGGCTGCCTCAACGGCGCAATGATTACAGGGTTCAACGTCCATCCCTTTATCATCACCCTGGGGACGATGGCCATCTATCGTGGAATTGCTTTTGTGCAGACCAACGGCCAGTCGATCGGTGGTTTTCCAGAGGGCTTTCGGCAATTTGTGCGGTCGGAGATTCTACCCGGGCTAAGTCTTGTGCCGCTCATCGTCATGATAATCGTGACGGTCGTCGGCGGCATTTTTCTCTCTCAACTTTCGATCGGCAGAAAGATCTATGCTGTCGGTGGGAATGAGATTGCCAGCCGTTACAGCGGGATTCGCGTCGGTCGCGTCAAACTCCTGGCGTACGCCATTTCAGGATTAGCGGCCGGGATCGCTTCAGTATTGTCTCTCGGATACTATGGAGCGGGTTCCTCGGGCGATGGCCAAGGCTATGAGCTGAACGTCATCGCGGCCGCGGTTGTCGGAGGCGCAAGCCTGGTCGGAGGCAAAGGAACTGCGCTGGGCGCTTTCTTGGGAGCGGTTATTCTTCAAATGATCTCCAACGGGTTAGTAATTCTCAATATCCCGCAGAATTACAGCCAGATTGTGATCGGAGCGGTTGTCATCGCTGCTGTCCTCCTTGACCAATTCAACGCCTTGCTGGCGAAACGTCGCCTCTTGGCAAAAGCAAGTTCAATTAAGAAGGAAGTCGTTCGATCGAGCGACACCCCTGTTTCCTTAAAGCCCAAAACCACTTAGAAACTATGGCTTTCCTATCGGTAGAACATATTTCAAAATCTTTCCCGGGGGTACGTGCGCTTGACGATGTCTCCGTTGAATTTGAAAAAGCGTCTGTGCACGCTTTAATGGGCGAAAACGGTGCCGGCAAAAGTACTCTCGGTAAAATTATTGCCGGCGTCTACACACCCGACCAAGGCATTATCAAGATTGAGGGTCAGGAGATAAAACCGACCGACCCTCGAATTGCCCAGGGGTTAGGCATCGCTCTTGTCCACCAGGAGTTAGCTTTCTGTCCGAATATGACGGTTGCAGAGAACCTGCTGCTCGGAGGATTCCCGACCAAGGCCGGATTCATGGACTGGGGCAGGCTGCGGGAAAAGGCGCGGGCGCTGCTGCATGAGATTGGCGCCGAAATCGATGTCGACACGCCGCTCGCTCAGCTCACCACGGGTCAGGAGCAGATGGTGCAGATCGCCGGGGCGGTCGGGGTGAACGCTCGCATCATCATTTTTGACGAACCAACAAGCTCTTTGTCGACGAATGAAAGCGAGCACCTTTTTGAGTTGATGGCCCGGTTAAAGGCCCGTGGCGTGGCGATGCTTTATGTCTCGCATCGTATGGATGAGATTTTCCGGGTCTGCGATACGATCACGGTTCTTCGTGACGGCAAGCATGTTGCGACGGAGCCGATCGCGCAGACCAATCGCGATCGCTTGATTCGTCAGATGGTGGGTCGCGAAGTCTTGATGAAGCGTCCCAAACATCTCGACCTGGAACCTGGTGAGGAAATCCTCCGAGTCGAGAACCTTTCCTCGACGGGAAAGTTTGAGAACGTGTCGTTCAACGTGTGCCGCGGTGAGATCGTCGGCATGGGTGGACTGGTTGGAGCGGGGCGGACTGAAGTAGCGACGGCGATTTTCGGGCTGGATCCTCGAGCGACCGGGGCCGTCTTTATCAAGGGGCAAAAATTACCGCTCGGCAATGTAAATGAGGCAATGCGTCGCCGGATTGCCTTGTTGCCGGAAGATCGTAAGCGGGCGGGGCTGGTCCTAGGGATGAATATTTTGGACAACGTGTCGCTGGCGCATATCGACCATTTCAGTCATTTGGGATTTATCGATACGAGCCGCGAACTCACCGAAGTCGAGAAGTTAACCAAACGGTTGCGCGTGAAGGCGCCCTCGCTCGACACGATCACGGCAGGGCTCAGCGGAGGTAATCAGCAAAAGGTTGCTTTGGCGAAATGGATGGTGCGCGACTGCGACCTGTTAATTGTCGATGAGCCGACGCGCGGCGTTGACGTTGGCGCGAAGGCGGAAATCTATGAATTGCTGGATGAGGTGGCCTGTCAGGGTCTGGCCATCCTGATGATCTCGTCTGAGCTGCCGGAGCTACTTAACCTCGCTCGCAGAGTCGTGGTGCTGCGAGAAGGATTTGTGACGGGCCAGCTTCCGCACGAAAAATTTTCCCAGGAAGCCGTCCTGGAACTGATGGCTTAGAGCTCGGATGGGTCCGAGGATGGCGCATCCTTCCTACTAACAATATGTCTCTCAGAATCCCTCTTTGTTTCCCCCTCGTGGCGCTCGCGGCCCTTTTTTCCGGGTTGCAACCGACTTATGCAGCTCCAACCGCCGCCGAAAATAAGCTGGAAATCTTCTCTTGGTGGACGTCCGGCGGAGAAGCCGCGGGGCTCGATGCTCTGTTCGCTGTTTACAAAAAGCAGAACCCCGGCGTTGAAATAGTGAATGCCGCCGTGGCGGGCGGAGGAGGTTCCGCCGCGCGGCCTGTCTTGCAGACTCGTCTTGCCGGCGGTAGCCCGCCCGACACGTGGCAAAGTCATCCAGGCTACGAACTAATCGGTCAGTATGTCGATCCCGGGTATTGCGAACCGGTCACCGATCTCTACAAGGCGGACGGCTGGGACAAAGCTTTTCCGAAAGAACTGGTCGTAAACCTGATGTCCAAAGATCGCCAGATCTATTCGGTGCTCGCAGGAATCCACCGGGGGAACGTTCTTTGGTACAATGTGAAGCTGCTGGAAAAAAACGGCATCAAGGTGGGCGATCAGCTGACGGTTGATCAGTTTTTCGCTGCTTGTGACAAGCTGAAGGCGGCCGGAATTCCAGCGCTTGGTGTGGGCGATTCGGGCATATGGACCTCCGCGCAACTTTTTGAGAACACGCTTCTTGGAGTCATTGGGCCGAAAGGTTGGGTAGATCTGTTCGGCGGCCCCGCCCCGCGCGACGAGCGCGCGATGCAGTGGGATGATCCGAAGGTCAAGGAGGCCATGAAGATTTTTGCCAAAATGCAGGATTACTTGAACCCCGATCACGCGGCGCTTAGTTGGGATCAGGCGATCAAGCAACTCATTGAAGGTAAAGTCGCCTTTAGTTCGATGGGCGACTGGGCCGCTGGCGAATTTCTCAAAGTCAACTTCAAGGAAAAGGAAGATTTTGGATGGGTCAGTCATCCCGGCACCGAGGGCTCGTTTATCGTCGTGGCAGATGGCTTCACCCTCGCCAAAGGCGCTCCGCACAAAGAGGCTGCCATCGCCTGGCTGAAGTGCATCGGCAGTAAAGAGGCTCAGGAGGCGTTCAATCCTCTCAAGGGATCGATTCCGGCGCGGACGGACGTCGATCGTTCGAAATTTGACAGTTATCATCAGTGGTCGATGGATTCATTTGCCAAAGACAAGCTGCTACCGAGTTGCGTCCATGGCGAAGCCGCCCCCGCCGCGTTCCAACAAGCACTGAACGATGCCGTCACTGCTTTTGTGGTGGATAAGAACGTCGATAATTTTGCCAATACACTCGTTCAGGCGGCAAAAGAGTCTGAATCCGCGAAATAGGAAATTAGTTCTACGGAGCCAAGCGCCTGCATTATCAAGTCTTGGCGTCGACTTTGTCGAAAGCTTTTGCCATAAAGGAACAGACCACCCAAATAATATTCATGAAAAACATACGAGTCCCCCTGGGCTGCCTGCTCATGGTTAGCGCGGCAGCAATCACATCTTTCGTCCACGCAGCCGACAAACCGAAGGTATTTGCGCTAGTCCCCAAATCAATCAGCGTGCCTTTCTATGCCGATGTCGAAAAAGGGTGCAAGGAGGAAGCGAAAAAATTGGGGGTCGAAGTCTTGTATACCGGTCCTAATTCGCCGGATGAGGCTGAGCAAGTCGTCATTCTGAGAGATGTGGTTGCACGTGGGGTAAGCGGGTTAGCGGTTGCACCGATGAATGCCGATTCGGTGACTGGCGTCATCGCAGAGGCGCGTAAAAAAGGCATCCCGGTAATCACCTTCGACTCGGACGCTCCCAATTCGGAGCGGATGTGTTATGTGGGAACGGATAATCTGGACGCCGGAAGAGAAGCAGGGAAGGCGTTCAAAAAGCTGCTACCGAAAGGAAAATTTGCTATCCTCACCGGGGGGTTGGCCGCTGCGAATCTCAATGATCGCATCAAAGGGTTCAAGGAAGTAGTGAACGGAAGCGATTACACCGAAATTTCAGGCTCTCCTTTTCCGTGCGACGATGATGCAGTGAAAGGGGTTCAGATTGTCCAGGATATTTTGACCCGCTACCCTGACCTGGATGGGATTTTTTTTTCCGGCGGGTGGCCATTGTTCGGCGCACCAGAAGCCTTCATGAAGGCGGTTGGGAAGCGCGCTCCCGATGTTAAGGCAAATAAATTCGTTCTCGTTTCTTTTGACACTCTGCCGGAGGAACTGAAGTTGCTTAAAAACGGATATTGCAACGCTTTAATCGGTCAAAGGCCGCTCGCCATGGGGATCAAAAGCATGGATGTCCTCAATGACATTGCAAACGGTAAGAAACCGGAAAATATCAATACGGGAGTCGATGTTGTTGATTCAAGCAACGTAGACCAGTTTTTGAAATAGAACTACCTGAGGTGCGCCCGGCAAGAATCTGAGTTTCTCAGAAGCCCAAATCGGCCAGTTCCGTTATTCCGGTAAAAGAAGACTCTGTCGGCGAACGAGCATTACCTCAGCCAACCGGCTAAATGGTTACTGGACCTTTTAGAACCAACGTGGAAATGGGTAGTGTCCTCTGCACATTTCGAGACTCGGGCGTTTTACCGCCGAACGAGGTGAACGCCGACAAACAGCAGGGCAGTCCCGAACAACCGTCATCCTGATGGGCTACCTGACGCAGAGCCAAATCTGAAACCGCCTGGTGCGCTTTATCGCAGTAGTGTTGTGGTGAGCGATTGCAGTTGGAAACTTTTGCCCTAGGATCGTGCGTTTTCAAGTTGCTTGGAAAGTTGGAAACTTTCGACTTCCGCAAATTTAGACCAGACATTAAAGTTGGAAGCTTTTCGTCGGCGTGAACTCTGGGCGTCTGCTTACTTCTGTCGAGGCGCCGGCGGTCGCAATGGGTACTGGCTATCACTACAAGCGGCAAATGAGGAGTTCGCGTTCGTAAATGAGTTCCTTGGGAAGACGATCGTGCAAGTCGAGGAACAGCTCCTCATGCCCAATAACTTCCCGGCGCCAGGCGGTGCGGTCGAGGCGCTGGAGCTCCTCGAATTTCTCCTTTGGAAAATCCAGTCCATCCCAGTTGATGTCTTCGTAGCGAGGTTGCCAGCCGACGGCGGCTTCCTTGCCGAGGGCACGGCCGCGAGCGCGCTCCACGATCCACTTGAGGACGCGCATGTTTTCGCCGAAGCCGGGCCAGAGAAATTTCCCATCCTCCCCCTTGCGAAACCAGTTCACATGGAAAATGCGAGGCGTCTCGCTCAGTGAACGCTGCATATTGATCCAGTGGCGGAAATAGTCGCCCATGTGATAACCGCAAAATGGCAACATGGCCATGGGATCGCGTCGAACTTTTCCCAACGCTCCGGCGGCAGCGGCCGTCATCTCCGAGCCCATCGTGGCGCCAATGTAAACACCTGCACTCCAGTTGAACGCCTGGTAAACTAACGGCATGGTGGCGGCGCGGCGGCCGCCGAAGATAATCGCGCTGATGAGTACACCTTCAGGGTTCTCCCAGGCCGGATCGATGGTCGGGCATTGCGATGCGGGAGCAGTGAACCGCGCATTGGGATGAGCGGCCTTGGCTCCGGTCTCCTTGGCGATCTCGGGCGTCCACTTTTTTCCCTGCCAATCGAGACACTCTGCCGGAGGTTGGTCGGTCATTCCCTCCCACCAGACCCCTCCTTCGGGGGTGAGTGCGACGTTGGTAAAAATCGTGTTCTTCGCGAGCGAGGCCATGGCGTTCGGGTTCGTCTTGACAGAAGTGCCGGGCGCGACGCCAAAGAAGCCAAACTCCGGATTGATCGCGCGGAGTCGACCCTCCGCGTCGGGTCGAATCCAGGCGATGTCGTCGCCGACGGTCCAGATTCTCCAGCCTTCCTTCTGAAAATGAGCAGGCGGAATGAGCATTGCGAAATTCGTCTTGCCGCAGGCGCTCGGGAAAGCCGCAGCGACGTAGGTTTTCTCCCCCTGGGGGCTCTCGACCCCCAGGATGAGCATATGCTCGGCCATCCACCCCTCGTCCCGCGCAATGTTGGAGGCAATGCGAAGGGCGAAACATTTTTTGCCAAGCAGGGCGTTGCCGCCGTAACCGGAGCCATAGCTCCAGATTTCGCGTGTTTCGGGGAAGTGGACGATGTATTTGTCGGCGTTGCATGGCCACGGGACATCCTTTTGACCAGCCTCGAGCGGAGCGCCTACTGAATGCATACAGGGCACCACGCGTTTTCCGTGGGCATCGATCTCCTGGTAAACGGGTAGGCCGATGCGCGCCATGATACGCATGTTGACGACGACATAGGGTGAATCGGTCAACTGAACACCGATTTGCGATATCGGCGAGCCAATATGGCCCATGCTGAACGGCAGCACATACATGGTGCGTCCGCGCATGCAGCCGTTGAAAAGCTCTTTCAGCTTCCGGCGCATTTCAAATGGGTTTGCCCAGTTGTTGGTCGGGCCCGCACCGTCCTTGGAAAGGGAGCAGATGAAGGTGCGATCTTCCACGCGGGCCACGTCGCCCGGATCGGATTTGGCGTAATAGCACCCCGGCCAAAGTTCCTCGTTAAGCTTGATGAAAGTGCCTCCATCGACCATCTGTTGGCAGAGCGTGGCATTTTCCTCCTCAGAGCCGTTCACCCAATGGACGGCCTCGGGCTGAGTGAGGGTAACCATTTTCTGGATCCACTTAAGAAGGTGTTTGTTACTGGAAAGCGGCAGGGAAGGATCACGGACAGGGATCGTTGCCCTGCGCGACAAGTTCTTGGGATCTGACATTGTAGATTGTTCCTCTTTATAATTAGACTCGACTTAGTGCTCTAACATACTGGAGGAGGTCCGACAGCGGAGGTAAAATTCGGGCAACGATATAGATTCCACACGAACAGGACCGCCTTGGGACATGGAGGCCAGTACTGCCTGCGATGTAACCGCCGCGCGATAGCCATCCCACGCGTCGGGCCCGTCTACCGGACCAGCCTCGGTTTTGACGTCGCCTAAACGCCAACGTGAGACTGCGTTAACCCATGTCTGTAGTTCACGTCGATATGCCTCGGCGAAACGCCCTCGCCAGTCAGGTGGAAAGTCCCGGCTAATTTTCAAACCGGAGCGAACAACGGTTCGCGCGGTCGGAGCCAACTCGACCGTGCCTTTTTCGCCGACGATTTCACATTTGATCTCATAACCGTAACCCGACGTAACAAAAAGCTCGAGGAAGATGAGAGCTCCGCCCTCGAGCTCCAAAATCACTACCTGCGGGTCACATAGTCTGCCAGGAGTCGAAGGGATTGGCGACATCCAGTTCGCTCTGATTACCTCGCGATGGAAGATCCAAGGCATCACATCGATCTCATGCGAAGCACTACTAGTGACCGTGGTAGCGGATGTCCAACTTGCAGGCACATCGACGTTGCGGTGCACGCAGTGCGCGAGTAGGGGAGTGCCTATCTCTCCCGAGCCGATCCGTTTGCGCAGTTCAACGTAGCCAAGGTCGAATCGCCGCATGAATCCTACCTGAACCATGCGTTTCCCTGCCGTCTCTTCGAGTCGAAGGATCTCTTCACACTCAGCCACAGTAGGCGCGAGGGGCTTCTCACACAGGACTGGTTTTTGCGCAGCGATACTGGCAGCGACATATTTAGCATGCGTTGCGTCGCTCGAAGCGATAATCAGGGCATCCACGTCAGGCGACTCGATAAGGCTTTCAGCTGATGATAGCGCTTTTGCGCTGGGAACCCTCGAGGCAATCATTTCAGCACGTTTCGCGTCGATATCGGCGATGCAGGAGATTTCCGCACCTGAAATCGAAGCCGTAACGGTCTCGATGTGATCGGATCCCATTATCCCAGTGCCTATCACTCCTATCCTGATGGGCCTCATTTTTTCCTATTCTTTTAATATATTTAAGAACATGTATGCTACTCACTTAGTCTTTTCATCTTTGTCCACGCTCCTCCGTTCGTTGCGCTTTCCACCGCTGCCTCAACGAAAGCCATCCCCGCAACACCGTCTTCCACGCATGGAAAATCGCAGCTTTCCGGAATGTTCTTCCCGGAAGTCTCGGCCTCGATTGCTCGCGCTGCTTCAATATAGATGTTTGCACAGGCCTCGATAAAGCCTTCCGGTTGCCCTCGAATCAAGCGAGTAAATCGTTTGGCGATATCGCTAACGTAATCATTTCCGCGTCGAAGGGTTCTCCGCGAAGCATTAGCATATTTGATGGTGAGCTCATTTGGATGCTCCTGGTCCCACTCGAGCGATGCGTGAGTACCGTACGCCCGAATATTTAAGCGATTCTCTTCGCCCGTAGAAATCTTCGAACAGTGCATTATGCCACGCGCGCCGCCTTTGTAATGAACGAGAAGACTTGCATCGTCTTCCAGTCGCTGTCCGGCACCAAATTTTGTGAAGTCAGCGCACAACTCATCGATTTCCAATCCGGTGATATAGCGCGAAAGGTGCTCGACGTGGGTACCGATGTCGCCCAAGCAACCAGTGGCTCCCGCTTTACTAGGATCATTTCGCCAAGCGTGGTCCTTATCGGTCGCTTCGAGCGGGTTTAATTGCCAGCCCTGCGGATATTCGGTTATGACTTTGAGAATCTGTCCGAGTTCCCCGCGACGAACCACGTCACGAGCCTCTTTTACCATTGGATAACCTGCGTAACTGTACGTCAATGCGAATACCTTCCCCGATTTCCTGACAAGGCTCCTCAGCTCAAGTGCCTCGGCAAGATTGAACGTCATCGGCTTCTCGCACACAACGTTGAACCCATTCTCCAAAAACGCCTTTGCCACCGGGAAGTGCAAATGGTTTGGTGTGACGACGGAGACAAAGTCAATTCGTTCCCCTGCTGGTAGGTCCGCTTCCTGGGTCGCCATTCTTTGATAGTCGCTATAAACCCGGGAGGCGTGAAGACCCAATGCCTCCCCAGATCTCTGCGACCTATCGAAATGCGAAGAAAATGCTCCGGCGACGAGCTCACTCTTTCCATCGAGCTGTGCAGCGATTTTATGAATCGCTCCGATCGTAGCATCACCGCCTCCGCCGACCATGCCCATCTTCAATCTTGGTTTCATATGTAGCTCCGTTCTCACCGATCGCCTCCGGATGTATCCATTGGCCAGAGCGACTGAGCAATTTCTTTAGCCAGACACATCTCAATAACCTATCTGCTCGCACCATCTAGGATGCTGGCTCTACGAAAGTTATTATATGACGCGTGGCCTACTGTGTGATTTCGGATACTTTGACCGGCCTTTTCTCACGCCAGCTCTTCGTGACCGCCAGAGCTAGGCGGAGCGATTCGAGGGCGTCTTCAGGACCAGGCGTTGGGGTGCGGCCCTCGCGCAAAGCAGAAAAGAAGGCTTCCAATTCCAACCGGTAACCCACTTCAAAGCGGTCGGGAAAATTCTCGTAATGATCGAAGCTGGACGAGAAATCTTTGGCAAACAGTAACGGCGTTTTCTGAGGCGCTTCCACCACAACTTTGCCTATCGAGCCGGCCACTTCGGTGCGAATGTCGTATCCCCAATTGGAGCGCCGCGAGGTTTCAATAACTCCCAACACTCCGTTCTTAAACTTTAAAAGCGTTACCGCAGTATCGGCATCATCTGCTTGGGCGAATTTATCATCAATCAGCACGCTGGCCCAGGCAGATACTTGCTCGACCTCGCCGACGAGAAAGCGGGCAAGATCCAGGTCGTGCACCGACATGTCCAAAAAGAGACCCCCACTTCCTAGCAGGTATTCCAGGCTTGGAGGATAAGTGTCTCGACTCAATGCCCGAAAGGTCTCGAGCTTACCTAACTCCCCAGCGTCAATCTTGGCTTTTGCTTTGGCGTACCCCGGGTCAAATCTTCGCATGAAACCCACTTGCACTGGACTTTTGCGGTCTCGAACCAAGTTGACCACCCGCTGAGTCTCGGCCAGGTTCAGTGCGATCGGTTTCTCGCTCCAGACCGCCTTGCCGGCGTTGACGGCTTGTTCGATCAACAGAGCATGCGTATCGGTAGTAGTTACGATGACTACCGCATCAACCGAAGGGTGCTCGATCGCCTTCAGGCTATCGGTCATTGCAAGCTCAGCGCCAGTCATGGCGCGGCCACGCTCGGCTCGTTCTTGAACCAGATCAGCTACTGCTATTACCCTGATACCACTGATCGCAGCTAAGTTGCGGAGGTGGGTCTCGCCCATACGACCCACGCCCAGAAACGCCACTCCTATTGTGTCTTTTGTAATCATACTAATATGTCTGTGAATCTGCTTATTTGGTAGATTGGATTAAATAGCGGCCGAATGACCTAGATAGCTATTGGTGCAAAACGTAGAACGTTATTGTTCGAATCAAACCAGCGAACTAGACAGCCGGCCCCATAACGGACTGGGCACCGGCTGCTAGTGCTCCCCCCGAGCAAGTGTTAGTTGTGACCAAGAGCCATGAGGTGGGTGCTTCCCTCAACATAGGTGTTAGAATGAATCAGAACTATTCGCCTCGTAAACCAAGTGCTATCCAGATTGCAAGCGTTACTCCCTTCATAGGGGAATTCGCATTGGGACCGTTACTGTCCGGTCTGTCACTTCACATTCGTGCCGGCTTAGGGTTTTGGCGTCGCCAGGCCCCCGAAACAGAGATATTTCACCTCCAGAAATTCGTCGATTCCATGGCTTGAACCTTCGCGCCCCAGGCCAGACTGCTTTACGCCACCGAAGGGAGCGACCTCAGTCGAGATCATTCCCGTGTTAATACCGACCATGCCGCTCTCCAGTCCTTCAGCCACCTTCCAGACCCGCCCAACGTCACGGCTGTAGAAATAACTGGCCAGGCCAAACTCAGTATCATTGGCCAGCCGTAGTGCCTCCTCATCTGTTTCGAAGCGAAAGAGAGGCGCCAAAGGACCAAAAGTTTCCTCCTGTGCTACCTTGGCGTCCTTGGACACATTGGCAAGCACGGTTGGCTCAAAAAAGGTTTCTCCAAGGGCATGACGGTTCCCACCAGTCAGTATTTCCGCCCCTTTGGAGACGGCGTCCCGAATATGTTCCTCGACCTTATCGACGGCGGCCTGATTAATCAGGGGCCCTTGCAGAACCCCCGGTTCGAGTCCGTTGCCGACTTTAAGTGCTTTGACGGCTTCCACTAACTTTGCCGCAAAAGCGTCGTAAACCCCGGCTTGCACATAGAGTCGATTGACACAGACGCAGGTCTGGCCAGCATTGCGGTACTTTGAAGCGATCGCTCCGTTGACGGCAGCGTCCAAATCCGCGTCGTCGAACACAATAAACGGGGCATTGCCACCCAATTCGAGCGAGAGTTTTTTGATCGTGTCGGCGCTCTGTCTCATCAAGGTGCGACCGACTGCAGTCGAACCGGTAAACGTTAGTTTACGGACATCGGGGTTTTCTGTCATTTCTCCCCCTATTTCTCTCGGGTTACCGGTGAGAACGCTGAAAACTCCAGCGGGGACACCTGCACGTTCGGCCAAGACTGCCAGCGCCAATGCTGAAAAGGGGGTTGACTCTGCAGGCTTCGCGATCATCGTGCAGCCAGCAGCCAGCGCCGGACCAAGTTTTCGAGTGATCATCGCTGCAGGAAAATTCCACGGTGTAATCGCAGCACACACGCCGATTGGTTCTTTGATGACTACCAGACGGCGATCTTGCCAAGGCGAAGGGATGGTATCGCCGTAAACCCGCTTGGCTTCTTCGGCAAACCATTCGATAAAGCTAGCCGCATAGGCCACTTCACCTTTTGATTCCTCAAGCGGTTTGCCTTGTTCGGCTGTCATCAGTTTTCCAAGATCTTCGACGTTGTCCAGCATCAGATCGTGCCACTTGCGCATGATCCTGCTCCGGGCAATGGCCGGACGACGGCGCCAATCGATCCATGCGATTTTGGCGGCTTCGATGGCCCTTCGAGTTTCGGGCCGCCCCATCAGAGGAACGCAGCCCAGGATTTCTCCTGTTGCAGGGTTGTTTACGTCAAACGTTTCCCCGCTATCAGCATCGCACCAAAGTCCGCCCAAATAGGCCTGTTGCCGAAACAAATCCTGGTCTCGCAATAGTGAAGTCTGCATGCCTGAACCTTCTACGTTGCTGGGTGGACAATCGTCTTCACCCGCGCGCACAGCGGAACCGGCGAGAGCTCAAAGAGATTCAGCAAATATTCATTAGGGGCAGACTCGCCCCAGCGGTCTTGTATACCAAGACGGATCACCGTCTTAGGTGACTGTTCTGACAGTACTTCGCAGACTAAACCGCCTAAGCCACCATGGACATTGTGCTCTTCAACCGTGATAATTGTCTTGAAGGGTTCGCAAGCTTTAATGAGCTCCTCCCGATTAAGAGGCTTGATCGACGGTACGTGGAGCACGCCGGCGGATACCTCCTGTTGGTCCAGCAAATTCGCAGCCTCCAGGCAGCGTTGACTTTGCGGGCCTGTCGAAACCAGCAGCACGTCCTTACCCCCTTTAAGTAGATACGTTTTGCCCAGCTTGAATTCATATCCCCCGTCGAAAACGTCCGGACACACATCCCGAGCAAGGCGAAGATACACGGGGCCTTCGTATTCGGTAGCCCATCTCATCGCCGCCTCGCATTCCGTCCTGTCAATCGGCGCTACAATCGTCATCCCCGGCATGGCCCGCATGATGGCTAGATCTTCAACATCGTGGTGCGTTTTGCCCGTCAGTCCGGTTAGAACGCCGGCATAGGCCGCGCCTATCTTCACGTTGGCATGCGTTTGAGCGACTAGCATACGGATCGGATCGATCGCGCGGTGAGTGAAAAAGACCGCAAAAGTCGAAAGCCACGGAATATAACCAACTGAGGCCAAACCTACCGCAGCACCGACAAAGTTCTGTTCGGCAATGCCCATCTGAAGAAATCTTTCCGGACACGCCTTGGCGAATTTATCCGCCTTGGTTGAGTTCGCCAGGTCTGCGTCCAAAACCAGCACGTTGGGATTCGCTTTGCCTAACGCCACCAACGTATCGCCCCAGACATCACGCATCGCTTTCATTTTAGCTCCTCCTGGATCTCAAGTTCTTCGGCAATGATCTTTAGTTCCTCTTTGCTCGCCACCTTTGAATGCCACTCGTGTTTACCTTCCGTAAAACTGACTCCTTTTCCCTTGATCGTGTGCGCGATGATCATGGTGGGCTGATCGGAATCTCCTGACGCTTTCACACTTTCGAGAGCGGGGAGAATCTGGGAGAAATCGTGCCCATTGATCTCCAAGCAACGCCAACCGAGGCGTTCGAAAATCCCCCGGAGATCAATCCCAGACCAAGGATCCTTGCGATCGCCACGATGCTCCTCGTTAATGGCCAGGACCCAACCGAATTGCTGGAGACCATTCCAGTCCAGAATTGCGGTCAGATTGCCCAGCTTATACCGAGGCGCGATGTGCAAGGCTTCCCAAATCATGCCTTCTTGCAGTTCGCCATCCCCAATCATGACAAAGGTGTGAAACTTCTCGCCACGCAAACGGGAGCCAAGGGCCATCCCCAAACCGACTGAAAGTCCCTGACCCAAAGATCCCGTTGAAGTGTCTAACCCAGGCAGTTTGGTCACGTCAGGATGTCCCTGGAGCCGCGAGTTACCTTTGTCGAAGGTCTTCAATTCTTCGATCGGGAAATATCCGCGCAAAGCCATGACTACATAGAGACCAATTGAGGAGTGCCCCTTCGAGAGGATAAATCGGTCTCGAGCCGCCCACTTCGGATTTTGCGGATCGATGCGCAGAATTCGGAAAAAAAGGGCGGTCAAAATATCCATCGCCGAAAACGGACCACCGACGTGCCCAGCCCCGCTCTTGGCGACGGTGCTAATCGCAAGCCAGCGCCCTTTTCTTGCCAATCCCTCCAGTTCGCTATAATCGCTTTTCATGTCGCTTCGAGTTTTTCCAGATGGTGGATTTGTGTTAGATCTCCGTAAGTTTCACCGCCCGGTTTTCCTTCAAGCTACGCGTCGCCGCAATGGCGATTTTAAGAGATTCCAAAGCGTCGACCGGACCGGGACTAGGCGGCGTGCTGTTGGCGACCGAATTGAAAAATGCCTGCAACTCGGCGCGAAAGGCTGGTCCAAAACGGTCCATAAAGAAGTGGAAATGATCTAGCTTATAGCCATCCTTATGATAGTGCCTCAGAGGCGTCTTTGGCTCCGCCTGAACCAACAGCTTGCCATTTTCCCCAAAGACTTCGGTGACAATATCGTATCCGTAGACGGCTTGCCTCGAGTTCTCGACCACTCCCAAGGCCCCGCTGGCAAACCGCAAGAGTGTGGTCGCCGTATCAATGTCTCCAAATTCACCGGCGTCTGGGTGAAATCTGACGGAGCCCCAAGCATTTACTTCCTCGACTTCGCCCATCAAAAACCGGGCAATATCAAATTCATGGATTGCCTGGTCTAAAAAAAGACCGCCACTTTTCTCTAAATATTCTCTGGGTGGCGGCGCAGGGTCACGGCCCACGGTTCGAAATTGATCGAGGCGGCCCAGTTCGCCGCTCTCGATCCGGCGCCTCGCTTCGGCGTATCCGGTGTCAAAGCGGCGCTGAAACCCAATTTGGAATGGCACTCTCGTCTCTGCAACCTTCCGCAGCGCCTCTTGGGTTCGCTCAAGCCCGAGCGCGACCGGCTTTTCACAAAAGATTGCCTTCCCGGTATCTGCTGCGGCTTCGATCAGACCGGCATGAGTATCTGTCGGCGTACATATAATGATGGCGTCAATGTCCTTGCTACTGAGCACTTCATCGGCCTGGTCAGTAACTTTTTCGGCGCGTACCAGCGGCCGCAGCATTTTCGCGGCATCCAGCCGAGGATCGCAGACAATCCTCACTTCCACCCCCGGGATCGATACCAGGTTCTTTGCGTGTTCCTGACCGATCCTTCCGGCACCCAATAAAGCAACCCGAATTGTATTGTTTTTCATAAATTTTCTCGCTTCGCGATAACCAGCGCGCCGGTCTAACTACCCTCTGCCTGACCTAACTTCATTCCTCCGTATAACGTCTCGTAGTTATGGGTGTAGATTTCGATGATATTTCCAAAAGGATCCTCGCAATAACAGAGCCGATACCTATCCGTCGTTGCGTTATTCCACCATATCTTGGAACGTTGCCGCCCACCGGAGGACGCAATTCGAGCCGCCAATTCTTCAATGTTCGGATCAGTAACGCAGATATGAAAAAACCCACTTTTCCAGTATTCTAACGATGGCTCCCGCCTCTCATGAGGCGGGTCCAAAAGCTGAAACAGCTCCAGGCCAATTCCATTGACAGAAACCATGTGAGCCTGGAGCATCGCATTGAAAGTCTCACCAAGAACATCCCGAGCATTCGTGCCTGGTTCAGCTCTCACCTCCGTAGGCTCCATGAGAAGGGTAAACCCAAGCACCTCCTGGTACCACTGAACCGCGCGCCGGATGTCGGCTACCCCTACCCCGATGTGATTGATCGCCCGGGGATAAACGGAGGCGGTGGGTGCATCGTGCTTTTCCATTTTCAGCGCGACTACGGCTTTTTGGCTATGAATTGATCCACGTTATCGGCCGTAACGACGTCGACTCCTGTATCCTCGTTTTGGACTGGCTTTCCTTCGGTGGCCGCTTTAAGCGCCTCGATGCTCTGGACGCCCATCTTGAAGGGGCGTTGGCCAATCAAGGCGGTGAGGTACCCATCTTTCAGGACCTCTAATTGTTGCGGTAAGGTGTCGAAGGAAACCACCACGAATTTGTTACTCGCGATGTCCGCCTTTTTCTTCGCCATCGCGTTTTTGTAGGCTTCGGGAGCTCCGAAAGTGGACCAACCTCCGGAGAAGAAGAACCCATCGAGATCCGGGTAACGCGTCAAGGTATCCTGGATAATCTGGATCGACTTGGCCACGTCGTCATCGCAAGGGAAGGGAGAGCCCTGCACTTCCTGGTAGTCACTTCCATTCACGATGTTATGGAAACCTTTCACCCGCTCGCCATGGTTGGCCGCCGCAAGATGGCCGGTGATCACAGCAATTTTGCCTTTCGCCAAGTGGCTCTTGAACGCCTTACCGGCTTCCTCCCCGGCAGCAAGATTATTGGTGCCGATATACGCGAGGCGCTTCGAGTCGGGCGCGTCCGAGTCGAACGTCACCACCGGGATATGCTTCCCCGCCGCGCTGTCAATCACTCCCATAACTGCATCGGCG
>Ga0210387_10000500_pt1 | contig 27805 bp, 28 predicted proteins | sample IncBWC7OmetaG_FD_160108 | JGI IMG/M metagenome (GOLD analysis project Ga0210387, IMG submission 160108) | Forest soil microbial communities from Barre Woods Harvard Forest LTER site, Petersham, Massachusetts, United States - Inc-BW-C-7-O ...
AGTCCGCCGGACGGATCGATCCCGAGCTCATTCCCCAGTATTTCGCGCTCGGACTCATGGGGATCGAGGTCCCGGAGAGCTACGGCGGCGCCGCCGGCACGCTGACCATGGTCGCTCTGGCCGTCGTGGCGATCAGCCAGGTGGATGCCGCGGCGGCCATCATGGTCGACGTGCAGAACACGCTGGTCAACTATCCGATCACCCGCTACGGGACCGAGGCCCAGCGCGCGAAGTATCTGACACGTCTCGTCGCGGGCGAGGTCGGCGCGTACGCGCTGTCGGAGCCAGGCTCGGGCTCTGACGCGTTCGGCCTGGCGACCGTGGCGACGCAGCGCGGCTCCGATTGGGTGCTGAACGGCCGCAAGATGTGGATCACGAATGGCGGCGAGGCCAACATCTTCGTGATCTTCGCCAACGTGAACCCGAGCCAGGGGTACCGCGGGATCACCGCGTTCATCGTCGAGCGGGATTGTCCGGGGTTCAGCGTCGGCAAGCGAGAGGACAAGCTCGGGATTCGGGCGTCGAGCACCGTCGAGTTGATCCTCGACGACTGTGTCGTGCCGGGCGAGAACGTGCTGGGCCCCGTGGGCCAGGGCTACAAGATCGCGATCGAGACGTTGAATGGCGGTCGGATCGGCATCGGCGCGCAGATGATCGGGGTCGCGGGTGGCGCACTGAACGCTGCCCTCGGGTACCTGAAAGAGCGCAAGCAGTTCGGCAAGCCGTTGGCCGAGTTCCAGGGGATTCAATTCCAGGTTGCGCAGGCCGCGACGGAGCTCGAGGCGGCGCGGCTCATGGTGTACAACGCGGCGCGGCTCAAGGACGCCGGGCAGGACATTGCGCGCGAAGGGGCGATGGCGAAGCTCTTCTCCTCGCAGGTGTGCGAGCGCGTGACCTCGCTCTGCGTGGAATTGTTCGGCGGGTATGGGTATACGACGGAGTATCCCGTCGAGAAGTTCTATCGGGACGCGAAGATCGGCACGATCTACGAAGGGACGTCGAACATGCAGCTTCAGACGATCGCCAAGGCGGTGCTGCGCTGAGCATTCCGTGGCCTGACGCCGCCCATCCGGACGCGCTGGCCCGTTGGACGAGATTGCGTGCCGGCGGGCGGGCTGCGTTCCTGTGGCGCTACGGCGTCGTCGGGTGGGGTGTGCCGTGCAGTATCGTCACGGTTGCGTATCACACCCTGCGTGAGCGCGCCATTGTTTGGAGTGCGGTCGTCGGACTCTTTGTCGCGTGCGGTGCCGTCGGCTACTTGCTGGCGGCGTGGGTGTGGGATGAGTGCGAGGCGCACTACGAGGCCGGCGCGGGCGAGCCCTCGACGTAGCCCGCTATTTACTTCCAGGGCCATTCGGCGCGATCTTAGCCCGCCAGCCTTTCCCCTTCCTGGAGGCTTCAGTGTCGGCTGCCGCGTACCGGGCCCGCTCGGCCACGGAGTTGATCGACGCGACGATACAGATCCTGCGCCGCAACTTCGCGACATTCTACACGTTATCGGCGCTGTTCACGGTGCCGCTCTACGTGATCCCGCCACTGCTCGTGCCCCAAAGCGCGCGCGGAGCGGTTGGCACGCCGAGCGCCTTCAGCATCACCGCGCTCCTCGTGTGGTTCATCCTGTTCATCGTTCTGAGCGCGATCTTCCAGACCGCACTCTTCCTGGCCAGCTCGGATGCGTATCTCGGCAAGCCCGTCGTCGTCGCCGACGCGATCAGCCGCGCCACGAAGCGAGCGGCCGCGATGGCGGTCGGCTATATCTATCAGTCGTTCGCGGTTGGTCTCGCGTCGCTCCTCTTCCTTATTCCGGGCATTTATGTCGCCCTTGGTCTCTTCGCGATGCCGTGCATCATCGCGCTCGAAGGGTTGAGCGCCGGTGATGCCGCGTCCCGATCGTTCGACTTGTCGAAGGGGCTCAAAGGACACGTTTTTGTCACCGGGCTGGTCGGGTTCATCATCTACTTCGTCGGCTTCTTGATCGTCTTTTTGATCGCGAGCCTCGCGAGCGGCTTCGCCGGGCAGACGTTGATCAGCCAGATCATCTTGGCACTGGGAGCCAGCGCGCTGCTGCCCCTCGTGCCCGTCACGATCACACTGTTGTACTATGATGCGCGCATTCGGAAAGAGGGGTACGACATCGAATTGATGGCGCAGCAAACGGGCGGACCCGGAGCACCCCCGGCCAAGCCCCAACCGGCGTAGCCTCCTGCAACTCGATACCGCTCGCGCGGCGGCCGTCCAGGATACGGTCGCCGCCGTCTTTCAGCAGCACGCGTACGGTCGCACGGCCACCGGGCCGACCTCGATCATGAGTCGCTGGTTTCTGCGCTTCATGAATTGGGTGGCGAGTTTCTTCAACGCGATCGACCGATCCCCGGCGGCCAAGCACCTCATCGCGTACGGTATCGTGGCGGTGGCCGTGCTCACCATTGGGCATTTCGTGCTGCTCGCGTACTCGCCGGGCGGCGGGTACGCGGCGCATTTCACACGCCGGATGCGTTCCGGCAAGGGCGGCGATCCGTGGGCGCTCGCGAAACGACTCGCGGCGAGCGGTGCGTACACGGACGCGGCCCACGCGCTCTATGAAGCGCTCCTCGACCGCGTGTCGGCGCGGGTGCCGCTCCGGTTGCATCCCTCCAAGACCGCGGGCGACTACGCGCGCGATCTGCGGCGCGCGGCGCCGACGGTCTTCGGCCCGTTTCGTGAGTTCGCCAGAGGCTACGAGGTCGTGATCTACCGACTCGGGTCGTGCGACCAGCCCAGGTTCCAGTCTCTCCTCGAGCTGGCCGGGCGGATCGACCCGGAGCTCGGGTCGCTCGGCTGACGCGGTATGGCGAAGTCACTCGCCGAACGGCTCCTTTCGCCGAAGATCGCGCTGCCTGTTATCGCCGCCGCGCTCATTGCGGCGATTCTGCTCCAGCCGACGACGACCACGCCGGCAAATCTCTTCCCCCGCGGAGTGCTGTCGTCCGACTCGGCGACTCCCGGCGGCGCCCGCGGGCTGTACGAGATCGCGGGGCGATTCGGATGGCCCGAGTCGCGGCGCCGGGCAGCATTCACCGCGCCGCTCGACTCGGATCGCGTATACCTGATCCTCGATCCGCCGGTGTCGCCGACCATACCTGAGGCGCACGCGATTCTCAACGCGGTGCGACGGGGCGCCGGACTCGTCTACGTCGTGAGCGAGAGCGAGCGGTCTGCCCTGAACGACTCGCTGCACGTTGCCGTGGCGCGCGGCCGCGTGATGGTCCCACAGCCGCCGCTCGACTGTCCACATGAGGACGCGGGGTCGCCCGTGCCTTTGTGGGTAGATGATTCGGTGCGACTCTACACGATCAAGCGCTCGCGCGCCTGGCCGGACGATACCGCGCTGTTCGTCGCCGTCCAGTCGGACACCGACACGACGACGACGCCGTCGCCCGCGGCCGTCGGCTACCGATTTGGCCAGGGGCGCGTCGTCGTGGTCTCGGACGCGGATCTTTTGCGGAATGACGTCATTCGCGTGTGCCGGTACGGCCTGGGCCCAGCCGCCGTCCGCATGCTCGACTACGCCTCGGCCGGCAAGCGACCCATGCTCGTGTTCGACGAGCATCATTTCGGGGCGAGGCCGGGTATCTGGTCGACCATCGGCAATTTCCTCACCGAGACGTCCGAAGGACGCACCATGGCGCAGATCGCGGTGGCGGCGCTCGTCCTCCTGGCGGCGGCCGCGTGGCGGCCGGTGGCGCCGACCAGCCGCAAGCGCATCGAGCGGCGATCGGCGCTCGAGCACGTCGCGGCGCTCGCGCGGACGTACGCGCGCGTCAACGCCACGCGCACCGCCGTGCGGCGTCTCGTTCGGGGGCTCAGGCGGCGGCATTCGCGTAAGGGCGTGCGGAACGATGAGGCGTATCTCCAGGGCGTCGCGGCGCAGAATCCGCCGCTGGCCGATGACGTCCAGCATATCCTTCACGGCGTGAGCAACGGGATCACTCCGGCTGAGCTCTTAGCGGTCGGACGCGCGGTGGACCACATCGACCGGGTACTAGGGACGTGACGGGATATCTCAACGCCACAGAGATCGCCGAGACGCTGCGACGCATTCGCGACAGCGTGGGGCAGCGCATCATCGGTCAGGACGTCGTGATCGACGAGATACTGGTGGCGTTTCTCGCGCGCGGGCATGTGTTGGTGGAGGGCGTGCCGGGTACCGCCAAGACGCTGCTCGTTCGTTCGCTGGCCGAGTCACTCGGCGCGGGGTTCGGACGGATACAGTTTACGCCCGACCTCATGCCGTCGGACATGACTGGCGTCTCCGTGTTCAGCGAGGCGACGCGCGGGTTCGAGTTTCGCGCGGGGCCGGTGTTCACGGATCTCTTGCTGGCGGACGAGATCAATCGGGCGCCGGCGAAGACGCAGGCGGCGTTGCTCGAGGCCATGCAGGAACGCCAGGTCACCACCGATGGGAAGACGCGACCGTTGAGCGCGTTGTTCACGGTGTTCGCGACCCAAAACCCCGTCGAGTACGAGGGAACGTTTCCGTTGCCCGAGGCGCAGCTCGACCGCTTTCTCGTCAAGGTGCGCGTCGATTATCCGACGGCGGAGGCGGAAGTCGCGATCCTCGATCGGTACGCCGGAGGGTTCGACGCTGATCGCCTGGGTGACCGGCCGATCGCGCCGGTGCTCGACGCGGCGGGAATGGCGGCGCTGCGCAGCGCGGTCGACGCGGTCACGGTCGCGCCCGAGGTGCGAGCGTACATCGCCGCGATTGTTCGCGCGACGCGCGACGACTCCGGCCTCACGCTCGGCGGCAGCCCCCGGGCGACGGTGGCATTGTTCCGGGCGGCGCGCGGCGCGGCGTTGCTCGCCGGTCGCGATTTCGCGACGCCGGACGACGTCAAAGACTTGGCGCCGGCCGTGCTCCGGCACCGGTTGATCGTCGCGCCGGAGCTGGATGTCGAGGGGCGGACCGCGGATGAGGTGCTCGCGACGATCCTGACGCGGGTGCCGGCGCCGCAGTGATGATCCCGTTCTCGCCGACGCGGCGATTGGCCACGGCGGTGCTCGTCTCCTCCGTGCTCTGGCTGGTGCCAATCGAGTGGTTCGGGCTGTCGCCGGCGGTGTATGCGCTCATCGCGCTCGCGATCGGTTGCCTCGCCGACATGGCGCTCATGCCGGGGCGCCGCTCGGTCATCGTCGAACGTCTCGCGCCGGGCGCGGTCGGCGTCACTGACTCGGCGCCGGTCGTCTATCGCCTCCAGTCCCGGTGGCCGGTCGTCGTGAACGGCGCGCTCTACGACGCTCTGCCCCGCGCGATCACGCGCACCGAACCGCAGCCGGTGGCGTTTGCGCTACGGACTCAGGCCGAAGTCGCACTGCCCGTCACGTTCGTCGGTCGCGAGCGCGGCGAGTTCCCCTTGGGGCCCGTCGTCCTCCGCATGATCGGCCCATTGGGCCTGGTGGCGCGCACGTTGCGCTACAAGCTAGCCGACACGATGACGGTCATTCCATCGGTGGCGGCCCTCCGTCGCTTCGAGCTGCGCTCCCTGCCCGTGCGCCTCCGCGAGGTCGGCTTGCGCGTGCTGCGCCGCCGCGGCGAGGGGACCGCGTTCGCTGGACTGCGCGAGTACGCGATCGGCGACGATCCGCGGCACATCGACTGGAAGGCAACGGCGCGCCGCCGCCGGTTGATCTCGCGCGAGTATTCGATCGAGCAGGGGCAGACCATCATGATCATGGTCGATGCGGGCCGCCTGATGACCCAACTCGCGGGCTCGCTGCCGCGCTTCGAGTACGCGCTCTCGTCTGCTCTCGTGTTGGCGAACGTGGTCACGCGCGCTGGTGACCACGCGGGGCTCCTGGTCTTCGACGACGAGGTCCGCTCGTACATCCCTCCTACCCGCGGTGCGGCGGCATTGCGGTTGATTCGCGACGCGTTGGTTCCCGTGCAGCCGACGATGGTAGAGCCGGACTATGCGGCCGCGTTCCGTACGATCCAAACGCGTCTCACGCGCCGCTCTTTGTTGGTGCTGTTCACGGACGTGATCGACGTCCGCTCATCGCGTTCGTTGTTAGCCCTCACGACACGCGGCGCCCGCGTGCATTTGCCCGTGGTCGTGGCTTTGCGCAACGACGCCCTGGTCGCCGCCGCAACGCCGGCGGGCGCCACAACCACGGATGCGCTCTACGAGAGCGCGGCGGCCGAGGAGCTGCTCTCGGCGCGCGACGAGGCGCTCGAGGGCATGCGGCAGGCCGGCGTCTCGGTGCTGGACGTCAAGCCGCAGGCGATGACGGCGGCCGTCATCAACCGGTATCTCGAGATCAAGGGGCGGGGGCAGTTGTAACCGCGCGGGTCGCCACCATCCCGGCGCCGGCGATCACGCAAGCGATCGCCGACAACGGTCTTGTGCTCGTCTACATCAAAACGGACACAGCGGCCGATTCGGCAGCCGTGTGGACGCCACTGCCCTATAGGTGGTGGTAGCCAGTGGCAGTGCGGGGGGGCTGCTGGCCGACCGACATGAGCTGCGGTGAGCGAGCGGGACCGCGACAGGCCAGAAGACAGGGGTTCCCGCCATTTTGTCTCGAATACTAACGAAAGTGGTAGGGGAAGCTGTATGTCAGGTGTCGACGTCCGATTGACACTTTGGCAGGAGCCCAACTTTGCGCGCATTCTGGTTCGCCGTGCCGTTCGCGTTAATCGCCTGTTCGGAGGCGAACAATCCGGTCTTCACCGACGGTACTCTGAAAGTCGATAACATCGAGGTCAACCTCAATCCCTACAACGCGATCTCGTTTCGTGTCACGTTCACGGCGACAAACGCGGATTCTGCCCAGATCATGTACGCGGGGACTGGCGACTCCAGCCAGACGCCCTGGATGAAGCTCGTCTCAGGCCAGAACGTCATGCCGGTGCTGGGACTCCTCCCCACCACATTTTATCGGTTGACGCTCGTGGTGCGGGGGCCAAATGGTCTCGTGGTGACGCCGAAATTCCAACACATCACCGGCCAGTTACCGGCCAGCGTGGTCGATGCCCACATCGCGTATACGGGCACACCCGGTCCCGGGTACACGCTCATCTCCCCGATCGAGGGAACGACGGGCAACACGTTCGCCATGGCGTTCGATACCGCTGGCGTGTTGCGGTGGTATCGCGAGGTTGATGGGTATGGGTCGCTCGATGTCCAGATGCAGCATAACGGGCACTATACGATCGGTCTCGCTGTGGAGGCCGACAGCCAGGGCCGGCAGATCGGCCCGTTCATCGAAGTGCTGCCGACCGGGGACAGCGTCGGCGGGTATACGGCACCGCCGAACTACGATACCGATGGGCACGAGATCGTGCTCACGGGAAATTCCGAGACCGGCGAGGTCGCGTCGTTTTTCGCGTACGACACGGCACGGACGGTCGACCTGACGTCGCTAGGCGGTCCGGCGAGCGCGTCGATCTTCGGCCACTCGATGTTCCGCATGACGTCGAGCGGCACCGTGCAGTTCTCCTGGGACACGTGGAACCACTATACCCTCGCGACAGACTGGACCGACGCCCAAACGAACCAATTCGGGGGAGATTTCGACCATCCGAACGCGCTCTCGCTCGATGCCGACAGCAACTACATCGTGTCGTTCCGGAACATGAATGCGGTCGCCAAGGTGGATCGCAATACCGGCGCGATCATCTGGCAGTTGGGCGGTGGAAGCAGCACGCTCACGATCGTCAACGATCCGTTCGGGTTCTTCAGTGGTCAGCACTTCGCGCGCCGGCTGCCGAACGGTCACATCCTGATGTACGACGACGGTATCCGCCGCGGCGTGAACTCGCGCGCCGTCGAGTATGCGATCGACACGGTCCACAGTACGGCGACCATGGTCTGGCAGTACCTCCCGACGCCCGCGCTGTTCACGCCCATCGTCGGATCGGCCCAACGGCTGCAAAACGGCAACACGGTCGTTGGATTCGGGACCGCCAAGCAGATCGACGAGGTCAACGCGAACGCCCAGCTCCTCTCCCGCGGGATGTTCGTGTGGAAGGGCGCGCCGGCGTTCTATCGCGCGATCCGCCTGCCCTCGCTCTATCAGTACGAGACGCCGTAGCGCCTAGCGCGTCGGCTGACTCGACGGTGGCACCATGCCGAGCATGCGCATGTAGGTGACGATGTTTCCGTAATGCTCGTTGTCGTGCACCGTACTGTAGAGCAACGCCCAGAGCGCGGTGCGTTCGCCAGCGAACGTCTTGACCGTGCGCTTCATCGCGTCGGCGTCCGTCATCGCGTACGCCTTTTGGCAGTGCGCGGTGGAGGCTTTGAGCGCCGCCACTAATGCGGCCTTCCCGGTCGTGGTCTTCTCGATCTCGTCCGAGGGGTTCGCCTGCTCGCCGAGCGCCTGGGCGCAGAACATGTCCTGGGAGCCGGCGATGTGCGCGATGAGCTGGCCGAAGGTGCGCACGCTCGGCACGGGGCGATACGAGTAGCTCGAGTCCGGCACCTGCTCGGCGGCCGCGGTGACGTAGCCGATCACCATTGTCCAGATCTCGCGATCCGCCGCCAGGACCGACGGCGGCGCGGCACCCAGGGTGGCGACAAGGCATAGCGGGAGCATCGAACGCATCATGACGAAGTGCCTCCGAAAATTATGGTGATCACTCGGCTCTCAGCGCCTCAAGAGGCTCGGCTGATGCGGCCTGGTACGCGGGTCCGAAACAGGCTACCAAGGCGGCAGCCAACAAGAGCATTCCGACCACGCTGAAGGCGGGGACGTCGATCGCGCCCACGCCGAACAGCGTTGCCTGCATCAGGCGACCGACGAGGTACGCTCCGGCGAGACCCATTCCAAGCCCCGCCCCTGCCAACACCGCACCCTCTTTCATCACGAGCCCGATCACATCGACACGGCTGGCACCGAGAGCGGAACGAATCGCCATCTCGCGCCACCGCTGACGAACGGAGAATGCCATGACCCCGTAGATGCCGATCGATGCGAGGAGGAGCGCGATCACCGCGAAGCTCGCGAAGAGAATGAGCGTCAAGCGGTCATTGGCCATGTCCTCACTCTTGGCCTGATCCATCGTTTGCGGGCTTGCCAGTGGAATGTCCGGGTCGACGGCATGGACCGCGGCCGCAATGCTCTTGGTCATGGAGCCCGGATCCCGCGTGGTGCGCACGCCGACGTCGGCGCTGGACCACGGCACCTGCCAGAAGGGCAAATCCACTTCAGGCTCGTCTTCCCGCAATCCGCGCCAGACGCCGAGCACATCATGATAGCGAACGTTGTGAACAACGCCGACGATCTGCCACTCGGTCATCGGGGCCACCTGTTGTGTGACGCCCGGACTGAACCAGTCGATGACCAGACGATGTTCCAGTGGATCCGCACCCTTGAGGAAGAGTTCAGCGAAGCGTTCGTTGACGACGGCGACCTTGACGCCCGATCGGGTGTCCTGCGCATTAAACAGACGCCCCTTCTTCAAGGCAATGCCGTATGTGCTGAAATAGTCCGGCGAAACCATCCTGAAGTCAGCACCCGGCCACTTGGAATGATCACTCGGGATCGGTTGGCCTGCGATGAGGACTGCCCGGTTAGGGCCGGGCCCCCATAGTGGAGCACCTGATCCCACTGCAACGGACGAGACGCCGGGAACGGCCTCGATACTGGCAAGCAGGCGCTGATAGTAGGCGATGACGCGCTCAGGGTCCGTGGATCGCGAATCCGGGACTGGGACACCGAACATGAAGACGTGATCGGTTCGGGCGCCGACATCCGCGCGCGCGATATTGAGAAAACTGTGCGCGGCGAGTCCCGCTCCAGCCAGCAGCGACAGCGCGAGCGCAAACTCTCCGATCACGAGCCCCCGGCGCACGCGCCGGCTGCCAACCCCTCTACCGGTCCGTCCGCCCTCTTTGAGTACCTCGCCCGGCTCCAGCCGCGAGGCGAGCCACGCTGGCGCGCACCCGACCAAGAGACCGGTGATCGTCGTGGCAGCCAACGTAAAGAGGAGCACGGGCACACTCAGTCGCACGTCGGCCTCGGCCGGTATCGTACCGGGCGGCGCGATGGCGAGAAGACCCTGCAACAACGCGTATCCCGTGACGACACCAAGCGCGCCACCGAGGGTGACCAGCAGCAGATGCTCCGTCAATAAGTGCGCGAAGATGGTCCGGGGTGTCGCACCGAGCGAGCTGCGAATCACGATGTCCCGCTCCCGCGTGGCGCCTTTGGCTAACAGGAGGTTGACCACGTTGACGCAGGCGATCAGCAAGACGAAGGCGCCGGCTCCCATGAGTAGCCAGAGCGTCGATTGTCTCTCGTGGGTGAGAAAGTCATTCTTGAGTGGCTGGACCGACGCGCCCCAGCCTTGGTTCGTTCGTGGGTAGAGCTCAGCGAGGCCAGCGGCGATCTTGTCCATGTCCGCCTGGGCCTGTCGAATGGTGACGCCGGGCTTGAGTCGCGCATACACAGCCAGCCACTCAAAGTCGTGGTCGAACTGAGCCGAGTCGAGCACCAGCGGCAGCGTGACGTCGTCCTTCTGACGATCGGCAATCCCGGGCGCGAGCACTCCGACGACCGTATATGGCTGGCCATCTATTCGAATAGCGGTACCGAGGATCCCCGGATTGGCACCGAGGCGTTCCCACATCTCATGGTTGATGATCGCCACATGGTTTCGCCCGGCGCGCCCTTCCTCGGGGACAAAATCTCGGCCGAGGACAAACCCAACACCGAGCATCCGCCAGTAGCCGGCGGTCGCGGCCAACCCGTCGACGCGTTCGGGTTCCGCGCGGCCAGCGATGTTGAATGCGGTTTCGCGAGCCGCAGTCACGGTCTCGAACGAGGTGGCTTGTGCCTTCCACGCATTGAAGTTGGCGGCCGACACGAAGTCGCGACTGCCTTGAATTGTCCGCCAGACGACCACGAGGCGATCGGGTTGCCGATAGGGCAGCGGCGCGAGCAGTGTCGCGTAGTCGAGCGTGAAGATCGCCGTGGTGGCGCCGATCCCCAGCGCTACGGTCAGGAGAATGGTGACGGTCAGGCCCGGACTTTTGCGCAGGGACCTGAGGCCATCGCGAAGTCTGTCCAGAACAGTTGCCATTGGGGCCGCTCCCGAGCAAACTGTATTCTAACTAATCGCCAAGGTCATGCGCCGCACCGCACTGATGGTCCTCTTTGCTTCCCCGCTCATGGCACAGCAGCCGCGCGCCCGCGACTTGGGCGTTCCATTCGATGGCACGCCCGGCCCGTTGAACGCGATCACGGACATCGCCGGCGTCGAGGTCGGCTTCGTGACGCTGATCGCCGGCGATGGCAAACGCATCGTCGGCCGCGGCCCGATCCGCACCGGTGTCACCGCCATTCTCCCGCGCGGCAAGGCGTCGACTGACGGCGTGTTCGCGGCCTTCTATTCGGGCAATGGCAACGGCGACATGACCGGCACGCACTGGGTGGATGAGAGTGGCGTGCTCGAGACGCCGATCATGATCACCAACACGCTGAGCGTCGGCGTGGTCCGCGACGCCGTCGTCGAGTGGATGGTCTCGCGCAACCGCGCTGGCCCGTTCTGGTACCCGCTGGTGGCCGAGACCTCCGACCAGCGCCTCAACGACATGAAGGGCCAGCACGTCAAGCGCGAGCACGCCCTCCAGGCACTGGACTCCGCTCACGGCGGCCCCGTGCGCGAGGGGAACGTGGGCGGCGGCACCGGTATGCAGTGCAACGGCTTCAAGGGTGGCACCGGTACATCGTCACGCCGCCTGAGTGCGGAGCAGGGCGGTTATACCGTCGGCGTTCTGGTGCAGTGCAACTACGGCAACCGCTCAGAGTTTCGTATGGCGGGCATCACGGTCGGCCGCGAGATCACCGGGTATCCGACTGGCTGTGTCGCGCGTCTCCTCGACCCGCCGGTGCTTCGCGGTGACGGCCAGCCCGCGGCGCTCTGCGAGCATCAGACAAGCGCGATCGATGAGAGCCCGGAAGAGGCCGAGCGTGGCTCGATCATCGTCATCGTGGCGACCGACGCGCCGCTCACGCCCGACCAACTCAAGCGTCTCGCCAAGCGTGTTCCGCTCGGCCTTGGTCGCACCGGCTCGATTCACGGCAATGGCTCCGGCGATCTGTTCCTTGCTTTCTCGACCGCGAACACCGGCGCGGACAATGGGAACAGCACATCGTCAGACCACCCGCCGGTCTCCACGGTCCAACGGGTCGTCAGCGACCGCATTGACCCGCTGTTCCTGGCGACCGTGCAGGCCACCGAAGAAGCCGTGGACAATGCGATGATCGCCGCCGAGACGATGACCGGCGCTGACTACTGGCGGTCGTTCGGCATCCCGCACGCCGAGCTCCAGGCGGTTCTTCGCAAGCACAACGTTCTGCGCGAGTGAGGGTGATTAGATGCGACGGATAGTGACGGCTGGGGCGTGCGTGTGCCGGTCGTTCGCACTCCGCGGGCCGAGGCTATTCGCGAGATGCGTGCGGGTCGTTAGTGTAAACGATCGCGCTGAGCCGATGGATATCAGCGCACGGAGAAACGACAGCGGGTTGCGCCTCATCATGATCGTCTACGGTGTGGCGAGCCTGTTGCACTTTGCGCACAACGCCGTGTATCTGCGGGAATATCCCAACATGCCGCCGTGGCTCAAACCCGTCGGAGTCTGGGCGGCGTTCTTAGCCATGACGGCTATCGGTGTACTCGGCTACTGTGTCTATCGCTTCCGTTCGCGCGCGGTCGGTGTGCTGATGATCGCAGTGTACGGGGCGATGGGGTTTGGCGGGTTGGACCACTATGTCGTGGCGCCGGTCGCGGCGCACTCGATCGTCATGAACATGACGATCGCCACCGAGGCCGCGGCCGCCGCAACACTGCTGGTTTACTTGGCGCGCTGTCGCACCTCGTATCGCAACTCCACCATGCCGCTTTTATAGGCTCTGACCTCGGCGAGATGGAGCGCGACGTCTCTGTCGAGCTTGTCGAAGAATGGGATCCCCTCACCGATCAAGATCGGCAGCACCGAATAGCGCACTTCGTCGGCGAGCCCGAGACGAAGGCATTCGGCGGAGACCACACCGCCCCCAACGAACCAAATGGTACGGAACGCGGGGCGGAGGCGACCATTCACGAACTGCGCGAGATCGCCGGAGTGGAACTCGACGGTGTCCCGCGTCCGTGGTAGTTGGCGGCTCGTGAGGACGAAGGTGGGTTTGTCGCCGTACGCCCACCCGAATCCTTGGGCTTCAAAACGCAGCGCGGTCTCATACGTTCGCGATCCCATGACGTAGCAGTCGATCGTCTTCAGGAACGCCTCGACGAATCCTGGCTCCATCGTGGCACCGCCTACGAATTCATCCGAGGTTTCGAGCCAGTCGACGCGGCCGTCCTTTCGAGCGATGAAGCCATCGAGGCTTGCCGCCATGTGTATCGTTACGCGAGAATCATCTGATAGCATCTGGCGCTCCCGGCGCTATATATCAACTCATGCCACACCAATTCTTGATGACTCTGTCGTTCAAGCAGCAAGGCAAGGTCAAGGGCTCGATTCCGAGCAAGTCGCACGCAGGTACGAGCCGGATTCCGATACTCACCGTCTACACCGGACCGCTGCTGCCATGGCTCGGGTCGAGTGGCGGATCAGCGAAGGGCGGCAAGACGATCGTGATCACCAAGCAGGTTGACTCCGCCTCTTCCGCATTGTGGTCATCGCTCGCGACTCAAGAAGTGATCGCATCGGTCAAATTCGAGATCCATGGTCCCGGCGATGGCAAAAATCTCGGAACTCCTATTGGCCAGGTCGGGTTGACGAATGTCGTCGTTCGAAACATTCACACGGTGGGGCATCACGTGAAATCGCCCCCTAAAGGTTCGGGGACAGTGCAGCAAGTCACGCTCGGCTTTCAAACCGCCTCGCTTGACCTCGGGTCGAGTTCGGCAGAATGGACGCGTGAATGGACGAGCAGCGACACGTGATCGCCGTCGCTCAGGGAGCTTGGAACACGACGGACGAGATCTGACCGCTCGCGTCGTATGCGATCGATGCGTGCACCGGCTGGGTGGAAAATTCGAGCTCGAGGACCACGGTGCGTCCACCGGCGGGGCCTTGCTCTACGCGCGCCGCTCCGAATCGCCGGAACGCGCCAACCTGGGACACGAGCACATGCCAGAGCGAGTCACGCTGCGCCGCCGTGCGACGCTGTTGTGCCTCGGCCGTCATGCGGCGCTGCACGCTGTCGGCGTGACCGGTGTTCAAGAACGAGATGACGCTCTTGGCGTCGTTGATGGGATCCGCCGGCAATGAATCGTGAGCGGCGATATTCCCGTGCGCGAGCACGGCGGCGAGCACAATCTCGACGAGTGTCATAGTCTCGTATAATGGCTATGCCGCTCTGAGGCGACAAGTTTAAACGGGTTCCGACGCCACGGCTCTCTCGTGAGCGTCGTCGGAGGCCATACGGTTTGCGGATGCTTGCCGCCACCCCGAGGCAACCAGAGGTAGCCGACGAAGTGTCGTCGTGCCATCCGCGCTCGGGAGGTGCACCGTTTGGGGGAGCTGAGCGCCTGCGTGGCTGGCCGGCAGCACGCACAGGCACAGGTACCGCGCGTCAGGGACCTGCACGTCGGGGCGTCGTGGGACGCGGTTGCCCCATCGGCATGATGAAGTCCTCGGTCGCGTTCCACCAGTTCGTGCTGTTGTTCCACGCCGTCGCTTTACTCCAGATAACTACGCCATCGCCATACTGGTAGGCCGTTTTCAGTTGGAACATCCAATAGTCGTAATCGACATACTGGTACTGCTTCGCCGTGCCCGTCGCGTACTGCGGCCACAGGTAGAAATAGATCGGCTGCCCCGTGCCCCACGCTTGTGCCTGCGTTGCCGCCGCTTGGACGCGCGCCGCCCAACTCGTCTCATCATCATCGCGCGTATACGCCGAGGGAAACCACGCCTCCACGTTCGCACCCAGCTGAATCGCGTAGCTATAATCGGACATGGGCGTATTCAACATCTGCGTGAACCCGAAGTAGCCGACCGGATGACCCGGCGCCGCCGTGTGTGCCCAGTCGGCGAGCGTCGACAGGGTCTGCGCATTGGCGGTCGACGTGAGCAACAGCTTTTCGACATCGAGGACGAGCGGCCCGCTGCCGGTGACGGCCTTGCGGACGATCGACGCGAAGGTGCTCTGCGCCGGGAGCGTGCCGTAGTTCTTGAGACCGGGCCAGATGCTCGCTTCACCGAGCAGGTTGATGTGCTTGAGCAGGCCTTTGACCGTCGACGGCTTGCCCGAGTACTGCATGTTATCGTAGACCACAAAGGATTTCGGCATGATCCAACCTACGGACGACACCTCACTCGCTGCATGATCGCCGCGTTGGCGGCACGATACCTCGAACTCGGGCGCGCGGCTGACGAACATTGGTCGCATGCGCACCATCCTGTGTTATCTCCTGGCGCTCGTGCCGCCCGCGCGCCAGATGGTTGAACGCAGCGCGGCGGCGATCGGCGGTCTCGACAGGCTGCAGGCCGTGTCAGCCGTTCGCACGGTCGAAGAGGGGATCGAGTACTTCACGTCAGTCGGCGATCCACGTGTAGCTCCGGCGGCCATAGCGGAGACGATCACGACGTTGCGGCGGATGGCGCCGGTGGGGCTCCGGGTGACTACCATGACCCGCTTTGCGATGGCGAACCAATCGTTCACGCAAACGATTGTCGCCAGTGACAGCGTCGTGAGCCGCGGTGGACTCGCCGCGGCGTCGGGGTTCGATGCCGCGGTCGCCTCCGAGGTGCTCGCACTCGCGCCAGACCGCATTTTGCTCACGGCGCTCGCCGCACCGGATCTCACGGCACTGCGTGATTCGGTGATCGACGGCGTCCCCCATCACGTCGTCGCGTTCCACTGGGCGGACGCGCGCGTCCGGCTTGCCATCGATGCCGCGACGGGCTTTCCCGACGCCGTCTGGCTCGTGCGCGCATATCCGACATTCGTGTTCTGGTCGTTGTGGGGCGACATCACGTTCAGCACGCGCTGGTCGGGGTGGACCCTCGAGGCGAACGGTGTATGGTATCCGCGTCAACGACTCGTCACGTTCAACGGCGAGCCGTGGCGCCGATTTCTGGTGACGGAGATCGACGTCGCGCCAGCGGCGCCCCCGGACTCATTTGCCATCGCCGATTCCGTGCGACCACAATTCGCGACGGTGAGCCATGGCGCACCGACCACCATGCCGCAGCCGACGCTCACTCCAGTGACGCTGGCCGACGGCGTGGTGCTCTTCGCGGGGTACTATCAGTCGGCGCTCATTCGCGAGCCCGACGGGATTATCGTCCTCGACGCGTCGCAGTCGAACGCCAAGTCACGCGCGGTCCTGGCGCAGGCGGCCCGTCTGTTTCCCGGTATTCCGATCGCCGGGGTCATCACCACGGCGTCGGCTTGGATGCAGATCGGTGGCGTTCGCGAATACGTGAGTCGCGGCATTCCGATCTACGCGCTCGATGTCAACGCCGCGCGCGTGCGGGCCGTCATTGCGGCGCCATACGCGACGCAACCGGACTCGCTCGCCCGCGCGCCACGCACCGCATCGCTGCGCGTTGTTCACGCTCCCATCACGCTGGGCAGCGGGGCGAACGAGATCCGTCTCCTACCAGCCGCTTCCGGCGATCTCCTCGTCTACTGGCCGGCGCGCCGGTGGCTCTACGCCAGCGATATGATTGTGCCGCCGGCCTTCGAGCCGAACTACAACGCCGCGCGCGCGGAGACGCTCCGTCGTACGATCACCGCGCTCGGTATCCCGGTCGACAGCGTCTTCGCCTTTCATCTGCCGCTGGCGGCATGGCACTGAGTCGCCGCGGTTTCGATCAGGGTCGCGACGGCCTTGGGATTCGACACGTAGATCGCGTGACTTCCCGGAACTTCGGTCGCGTCGGCTCCGGCGCGCTCGCACATGAAGCGCTGCGCCGCGATCGGGATCATGCGGTCATCCGTGACGCGCAGGTACCAGCTCGGCTTCGTCCTCCATGCCGCATTCGTGACGGTGCCATTGAGCGCATTGAGCCCCCATGGCACCTGCGAATCGGCCATGAACCGCGCGGCCTCCGGGTCCACGTCGCCCGCGAACGAGGCGGCAAACTGGGTTCGATCGAGGAACAGGAACCCATCGATCGGCGGCAGGATCGGCGGCACCGGCGCACCTGGTGGCGGGTTGGCAATGAGCGTTCCCACGGATTCACCCGCGTCCGGCATGAATGCGGTGATGTACACGAGCCCCGCGACGTTGGGATCGTTGCCGGCCTCGGTGATCACCGCGCCGCCGTATGAATGGCCAACCAGGATGACTGGACCGGCCTGTTGGCCGATCACGAGCTTCGCGGCGGCAGCGTCGCCCGCGAGTGATATCGTGGGATTCTGTACAATGCTTACGGTGAATCCCTTGCGCTTCAGGATGCTGTAGACGCCCACCCAGCCAGAGCCGTCTACGAACCCGCCGTGCACGAGAACGACGTTGGTGATCTTGTCGCTCGCCATACGAACCTCCGGTTTGGTGACCGCACCGCTACGGAGTTTGGAAATAATCGAGGGACGCGCGACAAGGCAATTTTTGTGTGACGCTTCGTCCCAGCCTACGCTGGCACGAAGGCGGTGAATTGGCGTTCGAGGGCCTTGGTGGCACCGTTGCGCCAGCCGTCCGCGACGGACCGAGACGCCGGGTCCGGGAAAATGTCCTCGTCGCCATTCGCCAGGCCGTCGAAGATTCCTTTCGCGGCGGAGTCGGTCGAGGCTTTCGGGATGTCGAAGCCTCGGTTCATGTCGGTGTCGATGGGGCCGAGGATGACCGCGTGCACTTGGACGCCGTGGCCTGCCAGGAGCGCCCGCAGCGACTGCGTCATGCTGAGCGCGGCTGCTTTTGAAATGGAGTAGGCCGGTATGATCGGCAGAGGGGCGAGTGCCGCCAACGAGAGGTTGTTGACGATGGCCCCTTTGGAGCGCTTGAGTTGCGGCAAGAATGCGTTCGTCATGCTGAGCACGCCCGAGAAATTGACGGCGAGGTGCTGGGCGATCACGTCCGGGTTGCTCAGGTCATCGTAGATCGCGACGCCGGCGTTGTTGATCAGCAGGTCGAGATCCTGAACGTCTCTAGCCGCACGGTGGATCTGCGAGGCATTGGTCACGTCGAGCGTCACTGGCGTGACGCGGGCATCGACCATCGTGAGGGGCGCGCCGCGCGTGCCGGCGTACACCCGCTTTGCGCCGCGGCGCAGCGCCTCGATGACCAGGGCCTCGCCGATGCCGCGGTTCGCGCCAGTGATCAGGACCGTTTTGTTCTCGATGTTCATACTATTCTCCATTCGGGTCGACTTTATATTCAACCAATGGGTTGAACATTGAATCGGTTCCCCAGAAAAGGAGAGATCATGTCCAATCGCGCGCTGGCCGTTCTGACGTCGGTCGCACTTGTCGCCGGTTCCGTTCGAGGCCAAACAGTGCAATCGATCACGCCGGACGAGATCAAGTGGAGCCAACATCCCGCCTTACCCACCGGAGCGATGCGCGCGGTGGTGTATGGCACGCCGACCAAGCCCGGCCTGTATGCGACGCGGCTGCGTGCGCCGAATGGCCTCAAGATCATGCCGCACACGCACCCGGATGACCGGATCTATACGGTGCTCTCGGGGACGCTGTACCTCGGCGTCGGGGATACGTGGGACGAGACGAAGCTGAAAGCGTATCCCGAAGGCACCGTGCTCTTCCTACCCGCGAACCTGAGCCACTTTCAGTACTCGAAGTCGGGCGAGTACTTGATACAGATCAGTGGCGTCGGCCCGACGGATCTCACGTTCATCAATCCCAAGGACGATCTCCGGCGTCATTGATGGGAGCCGGGGGACTTGATCATGTGAGTGACGAAGTTCCCACTGGCGGGATTGAACCCCCACGTGGCACTGCCGTCCCAGGATCGCTCGACCATTCGTAAGGCGTACTCATAGCCGCCCGGCTTGTTCTCGTTGGGCGTGCGCACGATGCTGAAGTAGCGCGTCACGTCTTTCTCCGTGTCGCTCCCCTTTGGGTTGCGCGTGTGTACGCGGTCGCCGTGGACTTCGTACGGGCCGTCGCCTTGCCAGCTCCGGTCGACCTCCCACACATAACCCGGGGTGGATGACGCCTGGTACGATTGGTAGACGGCAACCGTACTGAAGTGACCGTTCGGCGCGAAGATCGCGGCGTTCCCCGCGCCGCCGCTGGCGCTGGTCCACATCCCGACCAATTGCTCGGCGAGCTTCGGCGAGTCCTGTGTGTAGCCGGGAATCTGCAAGCTGTGGAACAAGAGCGCCCAGACATCGTTGTCGCGCATTGCTTGGTTGCCGAGGCAATTCCAGACTTTGGTGAAGCCGACGATCGGCAGCACCTGGCCGCCTCCCATGTCGACCATGAGCACGCGCACGGTGATGCCGCTCTGGCCCAATTGGCCTGAGAGGTCCACGTAGTTCCAGCCAGTGCCCGATACGCCGTCTTCGCGTGACTGCATCACGGTCTTGCCGTACTGGCCCTGGTAGGGTCCGAGTCGATTCTGGTTGGAGAATGCTTGCACCATCTGAAAACCCATTTGCGCGGGATCGCCCTGTGCAGCGGCGGGCGGCAGCATCCGGATCTCGCATGGCTGCTCTTGGGGGTTGACCGCGTGAGCCAGCACGGTGATACCATTGGGACCACGCTGGACAGTCCAGCCGGCCGGCGCGATGAACCCGATTGCGCCGTGGCGCTGCGGCGAGCCATCGGGACGAGGAGTTTGGGCGAACGTGGTCGTGGCAACTGCTATCGTGCAGAGTACAAGGCGAAGTGATGTGGACATGAGAAACTCCGTGCTCGCGATGGGCTCACTAGAAAGAACGCGCGCAGGCGCGAACGGCTCTCACTGTGCAACCTGATCTGCAGCCGACGCTGGAGGGTGAGCTCGTGACACTCCGGCCGCTCCGGGCGGAGGACTTCCAGGATCTCTATGCCGTGGCGTCGGATCCGCTCCTCTGGGAACAGCATCCGGCATCGGATCGGTACAAGCCGGACGTCTTCGCGGCCTTCTTCCGGGAAGCGCTGGCGTCCGGCGGGGCGCTCATCGCGATCGACAAGGCGGACGGCCGGGTTGTCGGGTCATCGCGGTACTACGGCTATGATCCCGAGAAAAGCGAGATCGAGATCGGCTGGACGTTTCTTGCACGATCACACTGGGGCGGGACGTACAATGGCGAGATGAAGCGGCTGATGCTGCGGCACGCGTTCGCGTTCGTCGACCACGTCGTGTTTCTCATCGGGCCCGAGAATTGGCGCTCCCGGCGCGCCATCGAGAAGATCGGCGGCGTGCTCGTGGAGTCGTCGCGCCTCAACTCGGCGGGGCTCGCGTGCGTCGTCTACCGGATCACTGCGTCCAGCCGCCTGTAAGTATTACATTGCCGCCCATGGCATACACGTTTTATCGAGGCGACTCGAGACAGCCGAAGGATCTCCGCGACGGGTTCCAGGCATGGGTCCCGCTCAGCGTGGTGCAGGCCCGCGATCTCATCCGGCGGTTCTCCGGAATGCAGGCGCTCAAGGTCACGCTGCCGGCGTTGAAGAAGGATCTGCAGGACACGCTGAACAAAGGCGAGAAGTGGACGATGCTGGATCTGGTGCGCATGATCAAACTGGAGAAAAATCGCACCACGATTCATATCTCGACCGATCTCACCGACGACTGCGGCGGGTACTCCAGCGGTTTTATTTACGAGATCGTGTTCGACGACCTGGTGTACTTCGACAGAGGTGGGAAGTGCACCGAGAATCCCACGTCACTCGAGTGCAACTCGCACTTCAACTCGCTCGTGGTCGCCGACGACAAATCGTTGAGCGACTCGAGCATGATCGCGTTGTCGAGCAAGGGGAACGAAGTCTCGTTCCTCACAACGATTCCCTACTCCAACATCAAGCGGTACAAAACGGCCAAGGCTACGACCTGGACCGCGATGCCGGCCTAGGCGCGCGACCGAGCGCTCTGGCGGCACTTGACGGCTGTGTAACCATAGGGTTACTAGAGGCACATGCGCTATGTCCTCGTGGCTTCGGCCGCGCTCGCCCTGGCGGCTTCCGCCGGCGCGCAGAGCACCGCCGGCGTGTGGAACAACCGGTTCATGATCGGGCCCAAAGACAGCGTGATCGGAGCCGTCGTCATCACGGTCTCCGACGATCAGAAGACGTGGATCATGAAGTTCGCGGACCGGCCGCCCATCCCCGTGCGAGTCATCGCGACGGGCGGGGACAGTGTCGTAACCGATGCGGGACCGTATCCAAGTACGAAGCGACCCGGCCAGTCCGTGACACTATTGCACAGCGTATCGCACTACAAAGGCGATCACATGACGGGCACGTTCGAAGCGCACTACTCGGGCGGCCTCGTCGTCGAGGGGAAGACCGCTGCGACCCGGACGAAGTGAGGGCGTGCCATGAACTGGCGCAGCGCGAGGAACGGGCGCTCGATCAGCCAGTAGGAGACGAGCGCCGCCAATACGGTGAAGGCCACGCTGATCGGGAGCGCCGTCCACCACCCGGTCTGGTGGCTCGCCAGGAATGGCTGTTGCCAGAGATAGAGCGAGTAGCTCAAGACACCGGTGGCGACAAAGGCGCGCGTGTTGAGCAGGCGACCGACCGGGTCGGTCGAGAAGCGCATGCCGCGATCGACCATCGCGACGATCAGGAGGTTCATGATCGACGCGCCGATGATCGCCTGGAACGCGTGGGAGCCGACGAATGAGAGCGCGATGACGCCGGTGGGCACGAGCCAGAACCACGGGGTGGTCAACAATCGGCGGTACCACCTCATGGCCCACAGCTGCCCGCGGTACCCGGCCAGCGCACACCCGACCGCGATCCCGTCGGCGACGGTCTCGAATCGATATCGGATCGTGCCCTTCATGGCATCCGGCAACGACTCGTGCACGGCAATGCGCACGAGGGGCGCCAAGCAAATGACCAGGAGCGCGAACTGGAGCCCCCGCTTCCTCCCCAAGATCAGCAGCAACGCCGGCCACAATAAGTAGAACTGCTCCTCGACCGCCAGCGACCAGGCGTGCTGGACGAACACCGAGGATGCCGGCATGTGGTAATTCACGGTGTACGTGAGACCGTACAGCAGATCACCACGGTGCAACTGGATCACGCCAAGCGAGCCCGCGAGTGCAATTACGGCGAGATAGGCGTAGTATGCCGGGAAGATGCGGAGCGCGCGCCGGAAATAGAAACGGGGCAGATTGATCGCGCCGTACTGATCCCACTCGTGCAGCAGCAGCGTCGTGATCAAAAATCCGGAGAGCACGAAAAAGACGCGCACGCCGATGGTCCCCAGGTCGAGTGGGGCCGACGGACCACCGATGAGATGGGAGATGCAGACGAAGCTGACAGCAACAGCGCGCATACCGTCGAGCGACGGAATGCGACCAGACGACGTGGGAGCGCCGGCCTCGTCCGTAATTGTCACTAGGGACTAGTACTCCCAAGTCGCGTATAGCGTTGGTACTCATAGACATATGAATCGAATCGCTACAGGGGATGCGCATGGGTGACTCGAAACAGGTCGTCGTCATTACTGGCGCCAGCACGGGATTCGGGCGTTTTCTGGCCGAGGCGCTCGCGGGGCGCAACTACCGTGTTTTCGCGACGATGCGCGGCGTCAACGGGAAGAACGCCACCGCTGCCCGGGAGCTTCGTTCTCTCACCGAGGTCGTAGAGCTGGATGTCACCAGCGACACGTCGGTCGAGCGTGCCGTCGCCGACGTGATGGCCGCCGCGGGGCGCATCGACATTCTGATCAACAACGCCGGGCGGGTGCTGACCGGCGTCTCGGAAGCCGTCACGTTGGCCCAGGTCCAGTCGCTCATGGACACGAACTTCTACAGTGTCGTGCGCACGTGCCGGGCGGTGCTCCCGGCGATGCGTCGCCAGGGAAGCGGCCTGCTGCTTCACGTGTCGAGTGGCGCCGGGCGAATCGTCTTGCCGGCGATGGCGTACTACTGCGCGAGCAAGTGGGCGATGGAAGCGTTAGCCGAGTCGTACCGCTATGAGCTCGCCGCGCAGCACATCGACTCGGTGATCCTCGAGCCGGGATCGTACAAGACCGCGATCGCGGGCAATCTCGAACAGGCCGCCGATACCGCGCGGACGACGACGTACGGACCCGTGAACGGGATCGCCGACTCGATCATGCACACGCTGGAGCAGATCGCGGGCGATCCCACCGAGATCGTCGAGGCCGTGATACGCATCATCGAGACGCCGTTCGGTCAACGACAGCTGCGCTATCGCGTCGGCGGCGGGGCACAAGGCGTTCAACAGCTGAATGCGATGTCCGATGAGCTCCAGAAGCAGCTGCTGACGAACTTCGGGATCGCCGCGATTACGGCCCCTTAGCGCGCTCTTCCGGTTGCAGTCCGACATCGTGCAAGAAATGTCGCATCTGCCTGATCTGTTCGTCGTTCAGCGTCTTCTGGTACGCGTGGTGAAAGACGACCGTCTTCCCATTCACCGTGACGCGCAAACCATCATGGCCGGCGTCTTCCGTCGTGCCGAGCTGGTTCAGCATGTGAATGACGTCTTTCCACTCGATGTTGTGCGAGGTCGGATGGTCGAATACCATGCCCAGTGTCCGTTCGTGGGAGGCCATCCCCCGAATCTAGCGCGTTATCCGCCGAACTGAAGCGCGCGCGTGGGCTGAATCCGCATGGCGCGCCGCGCGGGCACGAGGATTGCCGCGACGGCGACTCCGCCCAGGACGACCCCCACGGCGACGAACGTCACCGGATCCCACGGCGTGACACCGTAGAGCGCGCTCCGTAGGAGCCGCGCGCTCAGGAGCGACACGACGGTGCCGACGCTCAGGCCGATGAGGACCGGCCGCAGGCCCTGGCGTGTCATGAGCCACAACACATCGTTCGCGGTCGCGCCGAGCGCGCGGCGCACGCCGATCTCGTGAGTCCGAAGGGCGACGAAGTAGGCGATGACGCCGAAAATCCCGGCCGCCGAGAGCAAGAGCCCGATCGCCGCGAGGGCGCCGAGGAGGAGGGCGTTGAAGCGAGCGGGCGCGAGGGCCGTCCGAAAGGCTTGGTCTGCGGTCTGGATGTTCGACACGGGTAGCGTCGGGTCGAGGGACCGCACGGCGGCGCGCATGGTGCTGGCCGCATCGCCGGGCGACGGGCTTCGCACGACCATCGTCATGGACTGGCCAATCCACATCCAGGCTGCGTCGGGCGCTTGGTCGATCGGCAGATAGAACTCGGGATCGATCTGTCCCGCGGGGCCCCGCGATCGCACGTCGCCGGCCACGCCGATGACCGTCTTCCACATTGGGTCCGTCTCGGTTCCCTCGCAGCACACGACACGGCGGCCGATCGCATCGCCTCCTGGCCACGCCATCTCGGCGAAACGGGCACTGACGATCATGACGCGCGTCGCGCCGCGGACGTCCTGCGACGTGAATGCCCGTCCCCGCCGGATCGGAATTCGCATCGTCGTGAAGTAGTCCGGCGACACGATTCTCATGTTGCTCGCGATCGCGCTCTGCGGGCCGAGCGGGCGGCCCTCGGGAATGAGGCCGTTGTCACCGCCGGGGCCACTGAGCGGGCGCGTGGAGACGAGCGTCACGCGCTCGGCAATCTGTTCGAACGCGTGCCGGACGCTCGCCGGATCGCGGTAGGTCGCGGCAGGCAAGGACACACCGGCTGCCGAGATCCCCGTTTTGTCGAATCCCGTCTGCGTGCGCTGGAGGACCATCGCGCTTCTCACGAGTAGCCCGGAGCCGACGAGGAGCATGAGCGCGAGCGTCACTTCGATGGTGACGAGGGCGCCGCGGAGCTTCTCGCGCGAGCGCCCTGCCCCGATCCCCCGCCCCTCGCCGCGCAGCGTCTCGTGCGGATCCTGACGCGCGAGCCGCAGGGCTGGCAGCAGGCCGCTCGCGACCGTCGCGACCGCTGCGACCGCCAGCGCGAACGCCAGCACGCCGATATCGATGTGCGTCTGCTCGAGACGCGGGATGACGCCAACCGGTGCCGCGGCCACGAGCACGCGAATGAGGACCGCGGCCACGACGACGCCGAGGATCGACGCGAGGAACGACAGGACGGCGCCTTCCGTGAGCAGTTGACGGACGAGACGACCGCGTCCAGCGCCGATCGCCGCGCGAATCGCGATCTCGCGCGCGCGCACCGAGGACCGCGCGAGGAGCAAGTTGGCGACGTTCACGCAAGCGATGAGAAAGACGAGCGAGACGGCACCGAGCACGAACAGCAATTGGTCGTGCGCGTTGCCGACGAGATAGGGGCCGAGTAAGTAGGCGGTCGCCGAGCGGTCGACATCGGCCCGCGGGTAACGAGCGGCCAGGAGCTCGGCGGCATGACGAACATCGCGTTGCGCGGCGGCGAGGGTCGCGGTCGGCGTCAACAATCCGACGACCTGCAGGGAGTGCTCATCGTGCTCGGCGCGCTGCGCCGGGGTAAAAACGGCTGGCACCCAGAGTTGTTCTTCCGACAGCGTCGGGTCGAACGCGGCGGGCATCACGCCAATGACCGTGTATGGCGTGACGTTGATCGTGATCGTGCGGCCGAGGATGCCGCTGTCGGCGCCAAATCGTGATCGCCACAGACCCTCGCTGAGGACGACGACATGCTCGTCATCATCAGAGCGAAGCGTGCGGCCGAGGATCGGGCGTTGGCCGAAGACGGCGAAGAAATTGTCGGTGACTTGGCCGCCCGTGACCCGTTCCGGCGCCGGGGCGGCATCCAGTGTGAAGCCGGCGAATTTCTCGGCGGCCAGCTCGGTGAAGGACGACGTCAGTGCGCGCCAGTCGACGTAGTTCCCGACGGACACGCTGCCATCGAGGTCGTGCCATCGCTCGGGAACGAAGAGCGTGCGATTGGGGTGCGCCCAGGGGAATGGCGCGAGCACGACGGCTTTGACCGCGCTGAAGATCGCGGTTGTCCCACCGATGCCGATCGCGAGCGTGCCGATCGCGATCGCGGCGAAGGTTGGGGCGGCGGCCATCTGGCGCAACGCGAACCGTATGTCGTACCAGAGCTCCGACAATCGCTCGCGGCGGTGGGTCGATTGGCCGATGGCGACGAGTCGCGCCTTGAGGTTGGCCGGGTCGCCGAGGCGCTCGCGCGCTTGGCGCCACGCTTCATCTTCGGGTACGCCGCGTGCCATCAGCTCACGCGCGCGCATCTCGATGTGGAACGCGAGTTCGGCATCGACCTCTTTGGGGCGCATTAGGCGGTTTCCAGGACGCGGGAGACGAAGGCGGCGAACACGGTCCACTCGCGCGTCGCAACGGCGAGCTGACGGCGGCCTTTGCGGGTCAAGCGATAGAAGCGCGCTCGCCGACCGAGCTCGGTCACACCCCAATCCGCCTCGATCCACTGGCGTTGTTCCAACCGGTAGAGCGCCGGATACAGCGAGCCATCTTCGATCACGACGGCGCCTGCGGCGGCCTGCTCGAGCCATCGCGCCACCGCGTACCCGTGGCGCGGGCCGAGTTTCAACGCTTTGAGAATCAAGGCATCGAGTGTGCCGTACATGACTCGACGATACCTAGACAGTCTTGGTTAGGCAAGGCCCTCCTCGCGCTTCGCGCTCGTCGCCTGGATTCGCGGCTGCGAAGATCCAGATGCGACACTTCGATTAGATCCAGATGCGACACTTCGACGAGATCCGGATGCGACACTTCGACGAGATCCGGATGCGGCACTTCGACGAGATCCAGATGCGGCACTTCGATATGTTTAGATATGCGTTCTACCGCTGGACCGCAGCTGATCACGCACCTGCCGATCGATCGCGACTCGCGCGTGCCGTTGTACCAGCAGATTTATGAGGGCTATCGCCGCGCGATTCTCGCGGGGCATCTGCGGCCCGGCCAGCGCATCCCGTCGACCCGCGCGCTCGCGGCCGAACTCGGCGTCTCGCGGCTTCCGGTCCTCGCCGCGTACGAGCAGCTGCTGAATGAGGGCTACTTCGCCGGGCGGCGCGGATCGGGGACGTATGTCAATGCCGACCTCGTCGCGGGACGCCGAGCCGGCAAGCGCACTGCGTCAACGTCGTGGCCGGATGAAGGGGTACGGCCGTTCCGCGTCAGCTCCCCCGCGCTTGACCAGTTTCCACGGAACGCGTGGGCGCGGATTGTCGCCCGGCACGCACGGGCAATGCCGCCGGAGCTCATGGGATATGGCGATCCGGCGGGATATCTGCCGCTGCGCGAGCAGATCGCCGAGTACTTGCGGACCGCGCGCGCTGTGCGCTGCGAGGCGAGCCATGTGCTCGTCGTCTCGAGCTCGCAGGCGGCCCTCAACATCTGCGCCAAGGCGTTGGTGGCGCCCGGTGACACGATTGGGATCGAGGAGCCAGGGTATCCCGGGGCCCGGTTCGCTCTTGCGGTTCCGGGCGCGGCCATCGCCTATGTCCCGGTGGACGACGAAGGGATACACGTCGATGCGATTGGCACATCGCGCGCCGTCTACGTCACGCCGGCGCATCAATATCCCCTCGGTGTCTCGATGACCGCCGCCCGGCGTGTGGCGCTCTTGGCATGGGCCGAGCGAGCCGATGCGTGGATTATTGAGGACGACTACGATAGCGAGTATCGCTACGTCAGTCGGCCGCTCGGCGCCCTGCAGGGGATGGATGCGCACGAACGGGTCGTGTATATGGGAACGTTCAGCAAGGTGTTGTTCCCCGCCTTGCGCGTGGCGTACGTCGTCGTGCCGCCACGACTCAGGGACGCGTTCCTCCACGCGCGAGAGGCGCTCGACATCTTTTCGCCGACGCTCTATCAACTGGCGCT
>Ga0210387_10000501_pt1 | contig 27790 bp, 22 predicted proteins | sample IncBWC7OmetaG_FD_160108 | JGI IMG/M metagenome (GOLD analysis project Ga0210387, IMG submission 160108) | Forest soil microbial communities from Barre Woods Harvard Forest LTER site, Petersham, Massachusetts, United States - Inc-BW-C-7-O ...
CGCCGAACGCCGAACGCCGAACGGTGAACGGTGAACGCCGAACGGTGAACGGTGAACGCCGAACGGTGAACGGTTGCTTCCGGGACTCTGGTGTGCTAACACGGTCCCCTTCATTTATGGCTTTTTTTTATCAGCAGACGTTGGCGAAGAGCGCGAGTCTGACCGGGACCTCCTTGCATACGGGGTCACAGGTGAGCTTGCGGGTGAATCCGGCGCCGATCGATCATGGGATTAAATTCAAGCGCATCGATTTGCCGGATGAACCGACGATCGATGCGAAGGTGGAGCATGTGAAGTTCGTCGAACGGGCGACCACGATTGCCGACGGCAACGTGAAAGTGCACACGGTCGAGCATGTGCTCTCAGCGCTGTGCGGCATGGGAGTAGACAACGCACTCGTGGAGATGGACTCCAACGAGCCGCCGATCGGCGACGGAAGCGCATATCCCTTTGTGGAGCTGATCAATATATGCGGGATCGAACAGCAAAAGGCGGTGCGCAAAACAATGGAAGTACGCGAACCGCTTCACATCGAGACGAAGACGGGGTCTCTATTGACGATTGTGCCGGATCGCACCTATCGCATTTCTTGTACCCAGGTTGGTCCGGAGGGCCGATTTACCCAGTATTATTCAACGGAAATCACGCCGGAGATCTATGAGAAAGAAATTGCCCGGGCGCGGACGTTTGTTTTCTACGAGGACGTGAAACCACTTCTCGATAAGGGCCTGATTCGCGGAGGGAGCCTGGAGAACGCAATCGTTGTGCGGGGCGAATCGGTCATGGGGAAAGAACCGTTGCGGTATCGGGACGAATTTGCCCGGCACAAGGTACTCGATATCGTTGGGGACCTTTTTCTCGCCGGGTGCAGGTTTCTGGGTCACGTGATCGCGGTCAAACCGGGTCACGCGGCGAATGCGGAAATGACCAAAGCTCTGGCCAAACGTTTTGCGCACATGTTGTCGATGGCGCCTGCCCAAGTCATTCCAATCGGTACCGGCGTCATGGATGTGAGGGACATTATGCAGATCCTTCCGCATCGTTATCCGTTTCTGATGGTGGACCGGATCCTCTCCTTTGAAGGAAATAATAAATGTGTCGGAGCTAAACAGGTCACGATCAATGAACCGTTTTTTCAAGGTCATTTTCCTGGGCATCCGGTGATGCCGGGGGTGCTGCAGATAGAAGCGATGGCTCAAGTGGCCAGTATCCTGCTCCGGAAACAATTTACGGACACCAGCGGAATCGGCTACTTCCTCAGTGCGGACGACGTTAAGTTTCGAAAACCTGTGGTCCCCGGCGACATGTTGATCATTGAGGCCGAACTGCTGAGAGCGAAAGGGAACATCGGGAAGGCGAGTTGCAGGTGTCTGGTCAACGGGGAAGTGACTTCCGAAGGGACATTGATGTTTGCGTTTGTGGCTCAATGAGCATTCATCGCACCGCAGTTGTGGATCCGGAGGCCGAGATTGGTCCGGATGTGGTCATTGGCCCGTATTGCGTCATTGGACGCGAAGTGACGATAGGCGCTGGTTGCTGGCTGCAGAATCAGGTGACGATTTGCGGTCCGGTGAAGATAGGAGCTAAGAACCGGTTCCATTCGTTTTGTTCGATCGGACAACAGACGCAGGATCTGAAATACGCCGGTGAACCGACATATCTCGAGATCGGTGAGGGCAATTGTTTCCGCGAATATGTCACGGTGAATCGCGCAACGGCGATTGGATCGGTGACGCGCGTCGGGAGTCGCGGGAATTTTCTGGCGTACAGTCATATTGCCCATGATTGCGTCGTGGAAGATGAAGTTATTTTTTCAAATAACGGGACACTGGCAGGTCACGTGCTGGTTCAAGCGCATGCCATCATCGGAGGCTTAACCGCGATTCATCAGTTTTGTCGAATCGGGAAACACGCGATTACCGGAGGATGTTCGAAGATCGTTCAAGATGTGCCGCCTTACCTGATTGCGGATGGAAATCCGGCGGTGATTCGAGGGGTCAACATTGTTGGGCTGGAACGACGAGGCGTTTCGGCGGAGACAATTCGAGTGCTGAAGGAATCGTATCGGATCTTGTACCGTTCCAATCTGAACACGAAACAGGCCGTGGAAGAATTGGAGAAGAGTTTCGGAGAGGTGGAAGAGGTGCGGGAGTTAATTAAGTTTATTGAGAAGAGCGAAAGGGGCATCATTCGATAGTCGCTGTCGTCTCCGGTACTTCGGGAGTAAGGCGAGACGCCTTACTTACTTCGGGAGCAGGACGCCATTTAGGCAAAGTAAGTAAGGCGTCCCGCCTTACCCTCCGACTGGCAGCTGAAAGAAAGCAAGAGGGCTTACTTAATTCGGGAGTAAGGCGGGACGCCTTACTTACTTCGGAAGCAGGACGCCATTTAGGCAAAGTAAGTAAGGCGTCCCGCCTTACCCTCCGACTGGCAGCTGAAAGAAAGCAAGAGGGCTTACTTAATTCGAGAGTAAGGCGGGACGCCTTACTTACTTCGGAAGCAGGACGCCATTTAGGCAAAGTAAGTAAGGCGTCCCGCCTTACCCTCTGACTGGAAGCTGGAAGACGGCAAGAGGGCTTACTTAGTTCGGGAGTAAGGCGAGACGCCTTACTTACTTCGGAAGCAGGACGCCATTTAGGCAAAGTAAGTAAGGTGTCCCGCCTTACCCTCTGACTGGAAGCTGGAAGACGGCAAGAGGGCTTACTTAGTTCGGGAGTAAGGCGAGACGCCTTACTTACTTCGGAAGCAGGACGTGGCAGCAATATCGACGGAGCGCTGCATTTGGCTGCACCATTTAAACTCGAGGACGAGTACGAGGACGAGTACAATTAGGGTGGTACCGCTGAAGTTTGCTTAGACCGTTGGCCGATAGATCAGATCGACAATATTCCGGACGTATTGTTCGTCGGTCATGCCTTCGAGGGTTTCTTCAGGGAAAGCGACGAGAGAGCGGAGGCGATGGGCGAGTTGACGGTATAGTTCGAGCCGGGAGTTTGGTGCGAGTTCAGCCCGGCGGACAATCGCTTCTAAAGCGAGCCGCGCTTCGGCCGGCGAAATAGTCTTTCGCAATTGGGCGGCGAGATGCGCATGATTCCGCAAAGAGTTGTATGTCCCGCTAAATAGCAACTCGAGGTCGGGAATCTTTTCGGGAGCAATATAGATGACCACGGTGTTTGCGGCGATATCCCCCAAGCGCTGATATTTCCGGGAGAGCGCGCAACAGATTCCGCCGACCGCGTAAAAAGCCGGCAACAGATCAACGACCCGTAAAAGATTTCTCATGACGATCTGCGACGGTTGCAGCCGGAATCCTTCGGCGTCGACTACACGGATTTTGAGGACCCGTTTTCCGAGTGTTTGGCCGCGCCAGCTCCACTCGAGAAGAATCGAGTATCCGATGGTGACCACAAAATAGGAGATGGTACGAGCCGCGATGGCAAAGTCAGCGCTCACGATCGCGGTGAGTAAAAGAACCTGGGAAAGCAGGCCGGAAATCAAAGTGATGCCGGCAAGGTCAATCGCAAACGCCAGGAAACGGGTCACTGGGCCCGCAAGATATTGGGTAAAACTGATGCCCTCCGGAGTGAGAATGATTAGAGCGTTCGTGCGCATGCAGTTGGAGACTAGGGAATCGAATCCACAGATTGCACAGATTTGAATTAAAAGAGAGTCGGGTGCGGCTGGGCGGGACGCTTTACTTACGCCCAGCAGATGGCAGTCTAAGCCTTTGTGCGGGTTCTGCAGTCCCTTTTGTTAGTGGTATTTCTTCTCACCGGGGCGATCCATCGTGTTTTGGGATTTGAGAGCTCGTATTGGGTGTGGCATCGGGCGATGCCCTTGACGCCGGACGAAGTAAACGAGCTTACGAGACAGCAGGTGACCAGACTGTACTGGGAAGTGGGAGAAGTTGCCTTCCTGGACGGCCGATGGAATTGGATCAGTCAACCGGTTCCGCGTGAAGCGCGCAGTTCGAGCAGCTTTCACGTGGTCCCGGTGGTCCAGATCATTCCGGACGAAGCGTTGGGCTCCTCTCATGGCGACCTTATCGCTCTCCTGAAATCCGTGACCGAATTTGGGGAGCTGCAAATTGATTGTGATTGCCCAGACCGGCTTCTCTATCGTTATGGTGAATTTTTGAGGCTGCTTCATCGAGAAGTGCCGCGGCTGACCTTCACTGCGCTCGCTCATTGGATCCATCATCCGGCCTGGCAGTCGCTGGAAGAGAATGCGGACGAAGTTCTGCCGATGTTTTACGATCTTTATCCGGATCCGCTCAACACGAGCGAAACCAATCCTCCGTCCCCCTTACTAAGGCCGGCCGAGCCACAATTGCAACCATGGCAGGAGTGCCGGATTCCATGGCAGGCCGGACTCCCGACGTTTGTTCGGGTGACGCTTTATGATTCTAATGGTAAATCACGCGGCCATATCCGGGATTGGTCTTGGAACGAGATCTGTTTCCAGAGAGCCTTGCGAACGCTCGGACCGGTGCGGTTTGGCACGGGCCTGTTTGCGGTGGACGAAAATTTGCGGATCAATCTTACTCCGCTGCCACAGGGAAGTTTGTTGGCTATTCGCTGCGCAGACCGGGAAGCAATTGCTGAGGCCACCGCCGCTGTGCGCCGATTCGGCGCTCAAGGCGTCGTTTACTTTCGCCTGCCCGACGGATCGGATTCCAGTGGCTGGTCACTTCGTCAGATCGGCCAATTTTTAAGAGGTGACCCTTTCGTTCCGAAACTCTCCGTGCGCATGAGCGAGGGCCGGCAACTGGAGTTAACGAACATTTCTGACTCAGATCTTCCTCCACGTTTCCTGGACGAGACCGGGGCGGGTGACCGAGGCTATGCGTTGGAAGTCGATGCCGACGCACCTATCTTTCGCGAAGCGGAAGGAGGCGAATTCTGGCGAGTCGCAGCGCACGTCTCACCGGACAAAAACCCGCGTCCGGCAGGTATTCCGCTCGCCACGCGACTCACTTTTTGGTTCAGTCACTTGCGTGCCGGCGAAGTTTTGCGAACCGGCTTGGTACAACTCGCACCGGGCGTAAAGCTCGACCAACTTCGGTACCGAGTGCTTGGAACGGGGGAAAACCTTTCGTGGAGAAAATTCGATTAACCTGGCTTCTTGTCTGGGCGGTCTGCGCAACCGCACTGGCAACCGGTCCAATGTATGACGATACGCCTCCCGCGCTGCCGTTTTATCTGCACCGGCTGCCAGCCAAGTCGTTGGAGGACATTTACGCCGAAACCCAGCCGCCGGTTGCTCCGGCGCAAAATATCGATTTTCGCGTGAAGGTCACGCAGTTGGCAGAAGACCTGGGGACACGGCCTTCTGCGGAACTGAACAAGGAAATCAATGATCTCCTGGTCGCCGCCCGTCTGGATTATGGGCAAAAAGAGTGGAGCGGTCGGGGTTTGGTCAATCTGCTCCACGACTTTCTCGATCTGATGTCTGCGGGAGCCGGCGACCGGGCAGAGTGGAAAAGGTACGCCGAGTGGCGTCTGCAGCATCTCGATTGGTTTGGCTTTAACAGCGACCCGAACCTGGGAAGGCCGGACGCCAAGACGACGTCAGATCGGGCTGCCGAACTGGAGTCTCAATTGAACGCGGCCTCTCCGCTGATGCGACCGCATTGGATGTATCTACTGGGTGCCCTCGGCTTCAAGTCTGGCGAAGATACCAAAAGCCAGCAATGGTTCGAGCGGGTGGTCAACCAGTACCCAACGCACCCGCGGGCCGAAGCTGCATTGTTCATGGACGGCCGCTGCCAACTCTCCCGCGCGCGGACTTATTCAAGCGAAGAGGCAGACATTCAGCGTGCGGCGGCAAACCGGCCGCGGGCGCAGGCGCTGTTGGAGAGGTATTTGCAACAATACCCGAACGGGCGTTTCGCTGGTGACGCGGTCGGCTGGCTGGGCGCAATCGCCTACGACAACGGCCAATACTTGACGGCCCTGCAATATTACCTGCGCCAAACGGAGTTACCCGCCCACCCAGAGCTGTTGCGACCCGCGCTGACGATGGGTGCAAAGATTCTGGTTCGGATCGCTTCCAAGCCGGATCAAAAAGAGTTCGCAGAAGTTGCCACTCATCCGCGACTTGCGATGGGGCTTATCTATCTGGTCGTCAACACCACGGAGGCAGACAATTTCGATGGCAAATATGACGATCCGGAAACGGTGAAACAGTGGAGGCAACGGATTCTACCGGCGCTCGCGGCCGCAGTTTCGGGTCAGGAATCCCGATATGAACAGGACGACTGGAAGCCGCGCTATCTCACGATTCTGGCCCTCGCGGCGAGCAATCAGGGAAAGCAGGATCAGGCGCTCAAGTTGATTGGTATGGCGGGTGAGAGCATCCAGGGAAGCGATGATCTTTCTTTTGCCCGCACCGTAATTCTGCAGCGCGCCGGTAAAGTTTCCGAGGCCATCACCGCGTTACAAGCCTTCTTGGACCATTTTCCCAATAGCCCGCTTGCCCGCGGAGCACGACTGCGTCTCGCGTTGGCGCTCCAGGACGATCATCAAGCCGGCGGCGCGATCATCGAGCTGAAGAAACTCCTTCCAGCCACCACTGAGTCAAGGGACGCAGATAGAACGGGGGAGGGTGAGACAGGCAACGCCGTTGTAGATCAATACACACCGGCAGGCGCTAACAATTCGGATGCGGAGCCGGAACAGGTGCGTCAACTGATCGATACGCTCTACAATTTTGCGCCGATCAACGAGCTCGAATCCGTTGCAAGTCGCCGAGATCTGCTTCCCGAAGTAGGAGCGGAATTCCGGGCCGTCCTCGCCCAGCGTTACCTGGCTGCGGAGCAGTTTTCAGAAGCCGAAAAGTATTTTCCACCGGGCGATCGGCAACTCGTCGCGAGTCGCATCGAGGAGCTTACCCGCGCAGTTCCGCAGGCTCAAAACGCTCCCGAGAAAGCAAGGGCTTGCGCGCGAGTGGCCGAGGCATGGGCAGAGGCGCGCGGTAAATTGCTGACCGCCCCGCTGGACACGGAGGAGAGTCGCCGCCTGGTCTTTGGCGACAGTGCGGAGAGCGCGAACCTCCAGCGACGAAAAAACGCGACCGCGTTAGCTGCCACTAGCAAGGTCGACGAGGAGCTGGAAAGCCGGGACGAGCTTCGGCACGCGTACCATTGGTGGTTGAAGGCTGCCGAGACGGATCCGGGTTCGGCGGCGGTTTGGTTATGGCAAGCGTTGAAAGCGATTCCGAAAATAGCCGATGTCTCTTCGTACACGATCCAGCGGGCGCTGGAAACCGGTGCCGAAGGGGAGAGCCGCACTCTGTATGACCGGCTGCGAAAAGATTTCTCACAATCCAGGGAAGCCACGCAATTTGCCGTTTACTGGACGATACCAACTCTGCCGCCGGCGGGCGAGCTCGCTGGCTGGCGCGATCCGAATTTTAGTGGAAGCCTCAGTTTCGAGGACGCATTTGGACTGGGAGAGAACGATGCCAATACAGGAGAATGGGCAAAACTGATCGCGCGAGCGATGGTTCTTAAAGAGCATGCGGGCAATTGGGACAGCGGACGACTCGCTGCGGAAGGAGGCGCCCTGGCGAAACGAGTGCGCCAGGTCTATCAAACTGCATACGACGATTATCTGCTGAACTTCGTGGATGATTTGGATTTATTCCTGCGAGAGCCAAATCTCGCACCTGAGGTCCGGAAACGATATGTTGACTTGCGCTTCGCATGCATGCGTCAAACGATCGGCGCTGACCCGTCTGCGTTCGGAGTTGAGAACCCTTCCGGGAGCAGCGATGCCGATGCTGATTTGCGAAAACAAATTGCCGCTGCCTTGTCGGACCCGAAGATGCGTCCGGTCGCCGATTACCTCGAGTTTCTCGATCTCGCCGTTGTCGCGAATCATCTCATTGACGTCGAGGTGCCCGGACGAAAGAGCGATAATCAACCATTTACCTATCACTTTCGGGACTATGCGCTGATCGAGCGGATGGCGGCATCTTTTCTGGAGCGTTACCCAAAGAGCGCCAAACGCGAAGCGGCTACCTTGTTACATGCTCGAGCCATCTTCATGCTGTCGTATCCGCGACGATTCAAGGAGTTTCCATCCTGGCCGGAAGCCGGCCGCTGGGGAGGAAGTATCCGTTACTGGACGGTTCAACGTGAGGCGTTCGATCCCGCGCGGGTATTAGCTGCGCTTGACTCCTACGATCGCGATTTTCCGAATGGCTGGTATGCCGCGGAGATCGGCAGTTATCGCGCCAATGTCTTCTTGCGTACCCGCCAATGGAAGGCGGGACTGGAAATGACGGTGACGCAGTTAGATAACAAATCGAAACCTGATTTGCGGTCCGACGCCGCGTATCGTCTGGCCCTCCTTTTTGCTCGCCTCGCGGATGAAAACGATCGTGCCGAATTGCTGGCTCTAATTAAATCCAACAAACGGGCCTCGAGCCTGTTGGTTAGTTACCTCAACATCGACTGGCCATGGCATCCCTTGCTTTACTTGAGAAAATATTTGGCCAACCAAGCCGGTGGCGCGATCAAGATAAAAGCGACCGGGGATAACGAGCCGAGCCAACCGCCGCCGCCCGCCGATGTTACATCGCATGGGCAAACCGCTGCCACGCCTTACCCTGGAGAACGGTATCCACAGACTCGTCAACGTCTCCTGACGCAGTCCGAGGTGGATACTCTCAGTTTTGCCCAATTACGCTACGCCATTAACGAAATGTACGCGCGGCATGGAGCACCCTTTCCTTCGCAGCCTCCCATCGAAGCGCAGTTCCGAAAGTTCCCCTGGTATCACCCCAACTCGAACCTGACGAAAGTCGAAGCGTCGTTTTCGCAGATAGAGAAAGACAATCTCGAATTGCTGGGGCATGCGCGTGATCTTAAGAGAAGATAATTTGACGATTCGTTGTCTCACCCCTTAAAAGAGCTTTTTTGCTGCAGCAAAAGGCCTGCTGATATGGTCCTTACCCTGGGTGCTGATAAACGGCATCGCACGCTATACATTTTGCCTCACACTTCTCCTGTCTGGAAGATTAAAAATATGGTGCTGCTGGGAGCAGGGCGAAAATCGGCGATGGTTTTGAAGTCAGGCGTTAGCCCGCGCAGCAGCTAAATGACTTCTAACAGGGTGTTGAAAAAATCTGAAATTTTTCACGCTCGAAGTACGCGCATAGGATTCAGCCCTGATGTTTGGAATTGGAAACTGGAATGAGCGGGTATAATCACCGAATTTGACGGAATCAGGACTTTTCAAACACCCTCTAACATCGCCGCGGCGTCGATCGCCCTGTGCATTGTCGCCATCATCCTGCTCGCTGCTCCGGTTGCCGGCGGATACCTGGAACGCCGCTACGTTCACGTTCTAGCGCCGATACTTTTCGCACAAAAAAACCAAGGTATCGCGCTGCAAAGGATCGCTTTTAGTCAATCCGATTTGTTGCCATTCTACGGTACCTCGGAGTTGGTGAAACCCGCAGGCAACAAGGCGGCAGATTTTTTCCAGACTTACCCCACCGGCTTTAACGTCTTTTCGGTAGGCAAGCCCGGGGCGGCTTCGTTGATCCTGTTGGAGAAGCTTGCCGCCATGGGTTCAGCTCTTCGAGGAAAAAAGGTGGCGATTTCGATTTCGCCGACTTGGTTTTTTCACGAAAACGTTCCTGTCACGTATTACAACGGGAACTTTTCTCTGCTCCAGGCAGGTGAAATCATCTACAGCCGGCACCTGAGCTTTGACTTAAAACGCGATGTCGCACGCCGGATGTTGGAATATTCAAAAACGCTCGAGAAGAGCGTCCTGCTGGCATTCACACTGAGGCAACTCGCGTCAGATTCCCCGATGAATCGCGTGATGTATTACGGGACTGTTCCACTTGGATTTCTCGAAAACGGCATTCTGCGGATGCAAGACCATTGCGAAACGCTCTTTTATATCTTGAAAGAATGGCGGCGGTTGCAGTTCGGTATGAGGCGTTCCCAACGGACCGTAGACTGGGACAGATTGATCGCGGACGCAACTGCTCAAGTTCGAGGATACAATGCGGACACGAGATCCGTTGGAGCCGAAAAGGGTCCCGAGATGTTTGTGGCAGGTGAACAGAACGCGCAGGAGTGGATCGATTTCGAACTGTTGCTGCGCGGACTCAATGAACTAGGGGCGCGACCGTTGGTGCTCAGTATGCCAATCGACGGACGCTACTTCGACCGGTTCGGTGTCGGGCGTCTCTTTCGCGATCTTTATTACAAAAGAATTCGAGGACTCGCGCAGGTTCATGATGTGCCGCTTGTCGACTTCGAAGACCATGATCTGGACGAGGATTTCCTAGCTGATCATCACGATCATTTAACCGACAAGGGCTGGCTTTACTTCGACAAGGCGCTTGACGATTTTTTCCATGACCGGCTTGTTTTGCAACCCGGCACCTGATGGGTGAGAATGCTGTGGTTTTGGAGCAATACTTGGCCGAGGCTTGGTTAGGGGGATGCACATCTAAACGATGAAACTTTGTGTGGCAAATTTTGAGGAGATCCGATGAGTGAACACGTGAAGCTCGAGGCCGGCGACGGTCATGAACTGGATGCCTATGTCGCGCATCCGGAAGGAGGGCCGATTGCCGGCCTGGTGGTGGTGCAGGAGATTTTCGGAGTGAAGCGGCATATCCGCTCGGTGGCGGATGGCTACGCAAAGGACGGTTTTCTGGCGGTTGCACCGGCGCTGTTCGACCGCTATGAGCGTGGCCTGGAACTCGGCTACGAAGGCGAGGATATGCAGAAGGCGATGTCCCTGATTTCCGGGCTGAATCTGGACGATGCGCTGAAGGACACAGCCGCCGCGGTCGAGTACGCGCGCAAACAGACCGGGAAGAAAACCGGGGTGATTGGTTATTGCTTCGGCGGCTCGATTGCCTGGCTGGCGGCCGCGCGCCTGGGTGTCAACGCAGCAGTGGGCTACTACGGCGGACATATCGCGAAGTTTGCCGACGAGCATCCGAAGTCTCCAATTATGCTGCATTTTGGAAAACTGGATCAGCATATTCCAAAGGAGAGCATCGACGCGGTGCAGGCGGCGAATCCCGAGGTGCCGATCTTCTGGTACGACGCGGGCCACGGCTTCAACTGCAACGATCGGGCGAGCTACAACGCGGAAGCGGCGAAGCTGGCGAAGGAACGCTCGCTGGAGTTTCTCAAGAAGCATCTGGGCTAGATTTTGCCTATGACCTCAGCCCAGGGTTGAATGGCGCGAAGATAGGAACGTTTGAGACGATTAGTGCCTCGAGATTGAAGCTTAGTCTAAAGCCTGTTGCGAAATGTCCCGGAGGGACGGTGCGATCGTAGCCTGGCACGAGTATCTGTTTAGCGTCGGTTTTACGGCCCGAAGGGCTACGTCCGCAGAAGTAAGTAAGGCGTCTCGCCTTACCCTCTTTTTGCAAGCTAACCGTCCCGATCCTATGTCCAACCTTGCAATCGGCACCAATCCGTAATCGACCACGAGGACGACGAGGACGATTATAAAGACAAGGAGGATTAGGATAACAAGTTAGTTAGCGCTTATGGGGTAAGCCCTGGGCTGGGCTAAACTTTTTTGCCCCTTGGGCCACAGAACCACAGAACTCCCTAAATTTTCCCGGCGCCGCCTTCTCGAATTGTCCAATCTGTAGTGCTCCGAAGGGGCTGAAGCCGGCTTTGCGCACGAGTACCGGCGAAGACCAGGAACATCAGGAGCGCGATCAGTTCGACCAGGCCGAAAACGATTTTGAATTGGTAGGGCAGAATGGGTTCGTGGTACTGGGAGAAAAATGCTTCGACTATTCCAGCCCAGATCAAGAGAAGAGCGGCACCCGAGATGAGAGTGACGAGGGAGCCTGTAACCGAACGGAGTCGCTGGTTGATGCTCTCCTGGGAATTCCAACCAATGAGCGCCTGACCCAGCAGTAGACCTGCTTGACCGGCAATCAGGATGGCCGGGATTTCAACGACACCGTGCGGCAACAACCATCCCATGAGAAAGACCGATTGACCGGCTCGCACATAATCGAAGATCACGGCGCCGAGAACCACGCCGTTATAAAATAACAGGAGCAGCGTACCGATTCCCCAGGTGATACCGAGAGCCAGCGCCAAGATCGATACTTTGGTGTTGTTCGTAATGAGTGCCGCCGAAAACCGGCCTTTCGAGGACGCCAGGACCGGGTTCGTACTACTTTCCTCTTCTTTCACCCGTTCGGCTGGACTCCGCAGCAGATGCGGGAACGGTGCGATCGCAGCTTTGGCATCCGGATCGAATGCGACCGCAGCGCCCCCGAAAAGTGCGCCAAAGATGGTGAGCAGGAGGGCCGCCATAAAAAACCGGGAATGTCGGCGGAACGTCTGCGGGAAGGTGTCGAAGAGCCAGCGTCGCAGCGACAATTTGTCTGACCTGGAACGTCCGCTCTGTAGTTCGGCGTACGCCCGGGTGAGCAACGACTCAAGGGAATGAACCAGGTTGGGTTCCGCAGCAAAAGTTGAGATTTTGATTAGCCCGGCACCCGTGCGTTCGTACAAATAATGGAGGCGTTGAACTTCCTCGAGCGTCAGGCGCAGGATGGTTTCATTTTCGACATGGGTGAGCATTTTATCCAGCTCTTCCCAGGTCGATCGCTCGCGCACGATGAATTGTTTCAAATCGACGATCATAACGTTTGTCGCCGTTTCAGATCCATATAATAGCTGACAAGCCTGAGTCCGAGTTGCTGGTTCGACACGACGTGAAACTGCACACCTTTTCGAGCCAGCACTCGTTGAAGATTTTGCAGTTTTACCCAACTCAGGTGACCACCCAATTTCCGATAGATTTCGTCGGGATGATCGATGGCCCCTTCGGCAAACAACGGCTGGACGGCAAGAGGCGCGATCATTACCGCCATGATCAGATGTTGCCTGGATAAGAGCTCGACTGCACTGACGAAGTCCTCCGCCGCAACCGGATCATCGAGCGAGGTCAGAAACACAAACAGCGAGCGCCGCTTGATGCGGTGCTTCAGCGTCGCCACGATATCTGCGAAGTCGGGTGATACAGTTTGCGGTTGGAGTGAAACTGCCAGGTCGCGGCAAACATTATAGTGAGCCGAGCCGGTTCGGGCTTGCACCAGGTGGTTCACTTTGTCCGAGAAAGAAATCAGCCCGAACCGGTCGCCTTGGCGTTCAGCGGCGACACAAAAGAGAAGAGCCGCAGCGATCGCACGGTCCAGATGATTCGTTGTTCGGCGGGAATTTTGCAGTGCGGATATTTCGGGAAGCTGACGCGCACTGAGACGGGAAGTATCAAGCGCAAGATAGATTTCTTTGGATCGCTCAAGCTGGAAGACTTTCGTGACAGGAAAGCGCCGTTTGGCCGTCGCTTTCCAGTTTATCTCGTCGAAGCTGTCCCCTCTTTCGTACTCTCGCAGTTTCTCAAATTCTCGTCCTCTGCCGATCTGGGGCTGGGCGTGCATGCCGATTGCGCCGCGATTCAGGAAGTGCGCGACCTGCTTACCTTCGAGCCTGAGGTTCGGGTAGATGCGGACTTCGGACTGAACGGTCCGTTGGTCACGATAAATCCAGAAACCAAGAGGAGAACGCCAATCAAAATAGAGGCGGTGAATGTGGAAGATGCCGCGCGAGGTTCCCACGAAAGGGATTCGAATAAATACTTCGGATGACGCCCTGGTCAGCGGGAATGTGGTCTGTTCCTGCTCCGGAGCCAATCCATCCGGAAATCCCACGGCCAGACGCACAGAATCGTTGTGCTGGACAGAGAACTGGGTTCGGACTTCCAGTTCTACGCGTTCGTCCCGAATCCCGCGGAGAGTGGCGGGAAGCTCGAATCGCAAGTTTCGATAACGACCGAGGCCGAGGGCGAGATCGCACACGGCGGCGATGAACGCGAAACCGATGAGCGGGAACGCAATTGGAACAAGTCCTCGACTCAAACCTGCGGCGGTGGCAAGCGGCACCGCCACGAGGAACATCATCAGAACCAAAGGCAGCCGGGGCGCGATCATCTTGGAACCGGGATTTTCTCGAGAATTTGGCGCACGATGGTCACGATTTCTGTTCCCTCAATTTCGAATTCCGGACGCAATACCACGCGGTGTTCCAGGATCGGTTGAACCAAGACGCGCACATCGTCTGGCGTCACAAATGCACGGCCGTTCAATGCGGCATGAGCGCGGCTGGCAAGAAGGAGCGCTTGAGTGGCCCGGGGACCGGCGCCGACAAGGATGCTATCATGTTTCCTGGTCTCCCGGATGATGTCCACCAGATAGGTTAACAATTCGGGTTTCACGAGGACATTGTTCAATGCTCCACGCAGGCGAGGAAGATTCGTCTCACTCACCACCGTTTCGACGCTGCCCCGGTTGAGAACTAACTCGGGAGCGTCCTCGCCTAACATACGTTCCGCCAGATTCAGCTCTTCCTCCCGATCCGGAACATCCATCCGTATCTTGAGCATGAACCGGTCCTTTTGTGCTTCCGGCAAGGCATAGGTCCCTTCGTACTCGATCGGGTTTTGCGTCGCGAACACCGTGAAATTCGGGGACAGATCGTAGGTTGTGCGATCGACGGTTACCTGACGCTCTTGCATCGCCTGGAGCAAAGCAGACTGGGTCTTGCTGGGAGCGCGATTGATTTCGTCCGCAATCAGGAATGTCGTGAAGACCGGTCCGGGCACGAAGTTAAATTCATTCTTCTGCAGGTTAAAAATACTAGTCCCGATAATATCGGACGGCATCAAGTCGGGAGTAAACTGGATGCGATTGAATTGGGTTCCTAGAGTGTGCGCCAGTGTTTTGACCAATAGGGTTTTCGCCACCCCGGGAACTCCTTCCACCAGGGCATGCTGGTTAGTGAAAATTGCGATTAAAGAGAGGTCAACCGGAAGCGTCTGGCCGATGACAACTTTGGCTATCTGAGCGCGGGTTCGAGTTAAAATCTCGTTCAGCTCATCTAGTGTACCGTCTCGCATATAATCGCTTCATTCATAATTTTTCGTTCAGCAACGTTGTTAACTGGTTGTATCTCTCGACGACCGACTTTTCTTCGCCGGGGTCAGAGCGGAATTTTTCCAGGGTTATGAGCTGGGCCGGCCTCGGCCGAGCTGTCTTAAGCCAAGTGGTGATACAGACGCCCAGCAGGTCTTTCTGAGAAACCACGCGTTGCAAAAGATTCAGAAAAGCTTGATCTGAGCCACAACCTGGAACGGTCAATCCATTTTGTTCACTCTTTGTTCTTGGAACGAGGGTGTATTGACATTTCCAAATAAAAAGCAAGAGAACGGCGACGATACTGACCAAGGTTCCCTGCAAGCCGTAGCGTTGCGCCAGCGTCATGATGCCGGCTTGCTCGCTGAGCCCCAGATGCGTCTCTTCAAACATAACGCCGCCGCGATTATCGATCAGCCAAACAAGCAAACCTGTATTCCGATCCGCCGCGAGCCCTTCGTTGCTCAACGGATACGAATCGGCGAGCAGGACAATCGATCCATGGGCGAACGCTCGTTCGACGATTACGCTCTTGTCGCCTTGAAGGGCGATGACCTTCCAGTCAGATGTTAGTCGAGCAAAGGAATTGCGGCCGAGCCAGCGCGAGATCGTGCCGAGCAAAGTGGAGCTGGCCGTAGCCGAGTGAATGGCGTTGATCGGCGCTATCTCGGCGCCCCAGCGCCGGATCAGACTTCGCCAGAGGACAGCGGATGTGTCGTCTGTCGAGTTCTGGTTTTCGTGCGCGGAGGATCGGTTTCCGGCGGGTTGATTTTTTTCGGGACGCAGAGCGACGATCAAACGACCACCGGTTGCCAACCAGTGATCGAAGAACTGAGAATCCTCGTCTGAATCGATTTGTTGATCTGGCCGCACGCCTGCGACGACGAGAACCTGGTTTTCGCCTAGTGGAAGAATTTTGGAAGACTGCAAGCGACGGCTGACATGAATCAGATCGGTTGCCTGGAGGCTTTCGTAGAAGGCTTTCAACCCTTTGGGATCCGCACGAAAGGTGGAATACTCGGGGAAACTGTTACCGGTCTCCAGGCGTGTTCTGAAGGTTGCCAATCCGAAGAACAGCAGAGCCAAAAAACCAACGATCAAAACAACCCATGCAGCCACGCGGGCAAAACTATGCGGCCGCATGTTTGATCCTTTCGTAAATGCCGTTATAAGTTTCCAGGTCGTCGCGCGTGACATTGTCCGGTCCGTACCAGCAGCGTTCAAACCGGAGGCGGCTATGGGCAAAGAGCCCAGGCAGTTCGGAGAGATGTTTCACCTTCCGAGCGAGTTCTTTTTCATAGTCGGTATTCGATTTCCATCGCTCGACAGTGATAAAACGGTGGGAAGCGAGATAAGAAAGAATGGCCAGGAAAAGGGCGCGTTGCGCCTGACGAAATTCGTCGGCCGCCATCTTTTCACGCGCCAGGGCGTACCATTCATTGTCTGGCAGCTGATCAGCTTCGATTTTTTCGTCGGCAAGGTCCGGTTTCTGCAAGGGAACGATCGATGGAGGAAGTTTCGGTGCCTTCATTTTCAGGACACGAATCACGAAAAGAATCACGGTTCCGGCCAACGCTGCCCAGAGCAGATAACTGAGGGCATTCAACAACGCGGAAGAAAGCGACGTGTCGAGTGGCACAGGTTGAGATTTGGGGTCCTTAAGTTCAAACGGCTTGAGCAACGATTTCAACTGGCGGCTAATCCAGCTGCCGAATGAAAGCAGCATTTGGCGGATCGAAATCATCCATTGTTCAAAGCTCGATTTTTGTTGCCGGTCGGGCGAGGAGTCGGCCCTTTCACGCCAACTATACTCCGGGTTTTGCAGGACTTTCTCGATCTGGCGGTCCAATACCGGTTGGCTTAGTGGCTGCTCGCGAGGTTCGCCTTGGGACGCACTCGTTTCGATGGGGTCGCCTGCGGCACCGCGGGGCATTGCGATAAGCAGGGCGACGCAAACTAACCAGACGGTACCCTGTTTGCCTGGTTTTTGAAGGGGCAAAGCACGGGCGTTTCGCTGACTGCGTAAAGCGGAGACGCTTTGCTGGTTGTCCGGCAAAATGGCCAGTCTGCGCAGTAAATCTCCACCTGTTGCCAAGGACTCCCCGTCGCAACAGCGGATTACCTCGATTGCTTTGGCCAGAAGATCGATCAAGAAATAGGCAGCGGCGGCCACGGCGATCAAGAGGACTGGGGAGAAAGCCCAGTTATAACTTCGGGTGAGGAAACTCTCGATCCCGAGCAGGATCTTCAAAAGGAATGGGATCGACAAAACAATCGCATAGAGATCGCAGAAAACGATCAGAGCCAGTAGAGACAAGAGACCATACACGGCGTAGCTCTGTTTCGGCCAGAGGCGCGCAAGTTGCCAGCTTTTTCTGACGTCGCTCCGTTCCGCACCGCCCAGAACCGTCAGATTCTGGAAAAACGCTGAGACGTAGGTGACGGGAAAAATGAGTAGCCAGGCGAGCGGTTTGAGAAAAAAACCGAGTGGCTGATAGGCGGTTTGCCTGCCCCACATCGCCAGCATGGTGGTTGGTTTCCACCATTTGTTGACGTTGCCGGTGTACACGCGGACCAGTTCACGGCAGCAGAACGCCTGCAGACCTTTCATCCAACTATAGGTCAAAGCCACGACCACAGCGGATACGGCACAGTTGTCAACCGCGTTGCGGCGGTAGCTCATTTCCGCGCAGAAGCTGGAGAGCGCCAGCATGAAAGGGACGGTTCCGGCGCAGTAAAGCGCATAAACCGTCGCCGGAGACGTGCGGAGAAGTTGGATGGCTTCTTCGATCAGGATCAGGGGCGTGCGGTCTTTGGCGTTCACCGGGGGCGTTCACCGTTCGGCGTTCGGCGTTCGGAGGCTATTGTCGTTGGCATTGTATCTTTGCAGTTTGCTCGCTTCATGCAAGCAACTCACCTCCGGCCCCGCGACCAACCGAACGCCGAACGCCGAACGGTGAACGGTGAACGGTGAACGGTGAACGGTGAACGCCCCCGGTGAACGGTGAACGGTGAACGGTGAACGGTGAACGGTGAACGCCCTTAGCTGAGGTCATGCAGATTGGGTGGAATTAGAAGGAGGAGTCGTCCGATCAGGTAAAAGAAGGACCAGGCAATCGCCAGGCCCGCGAACATGCCGATGGCCGACATCAACCACCCGACTGCCCGGTTCCCGGATTCGATCGGGGCGGATCTCCTGCGAAGGCAGTTCGAGCAGAGGAATTTTCCTTCATGCTCTGTGACGCATTCCCTGCAGTAGTAGTTGGCGCAGGCGGGACAACGGGCGATAGCTTCCCGTTCCGGATGGATCAAACATCTTTGAAAAGTAAGTTCCATAGAGAGATGTCGGTGAGAAAAAAGGTAAAGCAAAGATTACACAGATTCCGGTCCGCAGAATTTATGTTTTAATCTTCGAGGTTCATGGTTCTAGGAGAGGTTGGTCGGCTAATTGCGCGGCCCGGATCAGCGGTTCAATGGTTGCGATTCCTTGGCGAAAATCGCGGATTCTTTCCAGGGGGGCGACCCGATGGGTTTGAACCGCTGTTCGTAGCCTGACGATGCATGTTGGGCCAAGGCTAATGTTGTGGACGAAGGCGAGTCCGAACAGCGCGGTGAAGAACGTTCCCATTGCGACGGCGACAGGGTTGTGCACCAAGAAGAGGAGCGCACTGAGTAGGGCGAGAAAACCCCAGATCGCACCGAAAACGATCCATCGCGTGCTTTTCGTTGCGGTGATCACTTGAATGTCGCGGAAATAGAATCGCTTGTAACGTTCGACTAATATCAATTGTTCAATTAAGAGGAGGTGATCCGTTCCCAGATATAGTTTTGTCCGCAAACCTGGAATCAAGGTCATTAGCAAGCCGCCATTGGAGATCTTGGTATAGGGCATGGTGTTGGATGGCGAGTGGGTTACCGCCAGTGGGTGACAGCGTAGTAGATCACGAACGCCCAAAACGCGATCAGGAGGAGGCATACCAGGATGGCTATAACGAAACGGAGCCGAGACCGGGGCAGCAGGTTCCATTGCCTTGACCAGTAGTAGAACGACACAAACAACGAGACCGGAGCGGCGAGAATCGTGAAAAACCAGAAAAACACGGTGACCAACGGAGCTAGCACGAGGAAAAGAGCGACGTTGTCGAACAGAGGAGCGTAATAGACCAGCCCCATTTCATTTCGTTGTTTTCTCAATTGGGAAAGGCACTCCGGACAGAGTTGCCTGCTGCCGACGCCGATGGCGCAGATTTGACAGAGAAACCGACCGCAATTGTCGCATGGAGTCATCGCACGGAATCGCGAATGAAAATAACAAACTGCTTCGTGCTCTTGCGCGAGATGAATTCCAAGGCGAGACGGCGGATCCCGATCGAATTCGGGGAAAATATAGGCTTCCACCTGGGAATGGCAGGCCGGACATTGGCCAGGGTGCCCTGGGACAAACAGATTAATCGGCAGTGGTTGACTGCAGTGAGGACAACTCAGATTTCCGGCCATTTAACCTAAGTATCCAAGCGCTTTATTACTCTCGTGTCCGCGATGTAGTCATGAAGCGCGCGCCGCTGCGGATCGAACCCGACCATGATGTACCCGACGCACAGGGTCAGATCGCTGAGCATCTTTCCAAAAAAGCGGATCGCGGCTCTGCCGTAAGTGACTCGGGAAAAGTCGGCACGAACAATCCGCATGCGGAGCAGAAGTTTTCCAGGTGTGCCGCCGTAACGTCCGACCAGCAAGACTTCATAGGCGAAAGATAGAATCAGGCTGACTAGGACGAATCCAGCCTGGATCGCTAGAAAAGTGCCTAGCTGGGCAGTGTTTTCGAACCTGTCCATTCTGCCCCCCGGGGTCGTAAAGGGATAAGACCGGTAGATGATTACCTGATTTATCACCGTTAATGGAAGCGTAACAAATCCTAGGATCAATCCATCCAACAGCCTGGCGCAAAACCGAATCCAAAATCCGCAGTATTCCGCCGATTCTTCGCTGGCCAAGCCTTCGCGAACCTTCTGGAAGAACAAGATTTTACATCTCGGGCAAATGTCCAAGTCCCGGTAACGGACTGCCGGTTCCTGGTCGACCGTTCGCTTACACTCGTGGCAGCGAACGGATGGCCGCCTGAATATCTCTCCGAACGGTTTCCACGCGGACATGCCTTCTCGCCATATCGGAGTGGTCCACTCAATGGCCCCAGAGAGCCCGAGAGTTTCCAGTGCTCCTTCCTCGACGGGCCCTTGGCGCCGCCCGTCTACCCCGTAGTACCACGTCATAAATACAGGGAGATGCTCGCGGAAAGGTTGAGTCGAGTCAATGAGGAGCGTGAGGTAGAACCTATCGGCTTGCCGATACATTCTGCCCGCATGCCGACACGTTCTGCTACGCCGACACGCCGATGCGTTCCCTCACCAGGGCGGCGAGAGTCCGAATGGCTTCTTCGATGCGGTCGGAATATGGATGCCCGCAGCTGATGCGCATGCAGTTGCGGAAATTCTTTCCGTTCGCGGAGAAGATGCACCCGGGCGCAATGGCGATCTGGTGTCGATTTAGCGCGCGGGCGGCCAGTTTGGTGGTGTCCAGTTTTGCATCAAATTCGATCCATAAAACAAAACCACCCTGTGGTCGCGAGACTCTGATTGGGGAAGGAAAATACTGGGCAATCGCGCTGCTGAAAAGCTGCAATTGATTGGAGAAGAACCTTCGGATTTTCCTGAGATGCGCGTCGTAGGAACCGTGCTCCAGGAATTCAGCAATTGCCAACTGAGTAATCGTCGGGCAAGCCAGTGTTTGATTGGTTTTGAGTTGCAGGACTTGATCCCGAAAACGGCCCGGGGCAATCCAGCCTACTCTCAACCCGGGGGCCAGCGTCTTGGATATCGAACTGCACAGAAGGACGAGACCTTTGGTGTCGAAAGCCTTTGAGGTGACCGGACGCCGATCGCCGGGCGGACAAAGGTCACCGTAGATATCATCTTCGATCAACGGAACTTGATACTTGGCCAAAATTGAGACCAAGTTCTTCTTTTTCTCGACTGACATGGTGCATCCAAGAGGGTTGGAGTAGTTCGTTACCAACAGGCACGCGCCAATCCTCGGTACGTATTGGATCGAGCGTTCGATGTCGTCCGGCGAAACACCTGTCTGTGGATCTGTGGGAAGTTCAACGACTCGCAACCCTAGATTCTCGATCATCTCAAGGATGCCGTAATAGGTCGGTGACTCAACCAAAACCGCCGAATTGGGAGGACAGACAGTCCTTAGCGCAAGAGCGATCGCTTCGGCCGTGCCGTTAGTGACAATGAAGTCCTCCGGTTTCATGAGGCATCCCCAATCGCTTGACCGTCGCGCCAATTGTTGACGCAGTTTGTGGTGACCGGCCGGTTCGGCGTAATGGACGACTTCTGCCGACGCCGACCGAGCAATTGAGGAGATCATGCGTCCAAGCTTTGCAGTCGGGAGGATTTCCGACGACGGCACCGCGACGCTCAGCGGTATGACATCCTTAGAACCTCCGATCGAGAACGCCTGGTACCGCAGCTTGCTGACTTCAACGGGCGACGCTTCCAACCGAAGCGGCTGAGTGAGAGGCTCCGGTAGTCGGTGCCTCAACTTGATATAAAATCCGCTTCGAGGTCTGGCTTCTACTAGACCACGGTCCTCGAGGACCCGGAGGGAATGCAGGACAGTTTCCAAGCTCAACCGGTGATCCCGACAAAGCGAGCGAACGGATGGCAGACGATCTCCAGGGCGGAAGACGTTGGCTCGAACTTGGATCTCGAGGGCATTAGCCAGCGCCAGGTAGTGGGGGAACGTATCGGCGTTTCGGCGGATCGGCGTTTCGGCTTTGATTGGTGGCATTTGGCTGTTTTTGCACTCATGGCACCTGAGGGGAGGCGGTGCAAACTGTTCTGGTCGCTTATTTCATAATCTGTATCTGTTCTGGTATCGAATACTATTGGATTTTCCGGGGTGAAAACTTTGTCGATGGCCACGGTCGGTCCGGCGTTAGAGCGGAACAGAGCGCCGGTATGGCAGAGCTGGTTCTTTACGGCTCTCGGCGTGCTTTGTTTCAGCTTCACTTTTCCCATGACGCGACTTAGTTTGCGCGCACTTGATCCGATCTTGATCGCGCTGGTCCGCGGAGCCGGCGCAGGAATTGCCGCGTTGGTTTACCTGGTTTTGAGCAGGAGCCGGATTCCGGACCGGTCCCAACTGGTGCGTCTGGGTTCCGCGGCCATCGGGATGGTGGTGCTTTTTCCGATCTTGGTCTCAATTGCCTTGAAGTATGTTCCCGCGACACATGCGTCGGTGATGGGATCGATTTTGCCGCTGGCAACCGCTGTGTTTGGGGTCATCCGCGGGCGAGAATCGGTTTCGCGCGGGTTTTGGATATTTGCGATTCTCGGGACGGTCCTGATTGTTCTGTTCTCGACGTATCGATCGGGGTTGTCTTCGATCGAACAGGCCGATGTGTTGTTAGTCGCAGCATTTATTGCCTGTTCCTATGGATACGCCGAAGGCGGCCTGCTGGCTCGTGAGATGGGGGGATGGCTGGTGATCTGCTGGGCGCTGGTGACAGTGTTCCCGCTCGAACTGCTCGCGCTGATCGTTTACGTTTCTCACGCTGGTGTTCGAATCGGGTCAGTTACCACGGAGGCATGGGCGGGTTTGTTTTACCTGACCGCGGTCAGCCAATTCATCGGTTTTTTCTTTTATTACAAAGGTCTGGCTCTGGGAGGCATTGCGAAGATGAGCCAGCTGCAACTCTTGTTGCCGTTCCTGGCGATCTTCGCCGCTCACATAATTCTGGGCGAACAAATAGATGGCGCGGTAATCGTCGGGACTCTGGCCATCACGGCCATCGTCGCCGCGGGCGCGTGGAGCCGACGTCTCGGCGAACGCAGCACCCGGCCCGCCCTGCTTACGCCGCCGAACGCCGAACGGTGAACGCCATACGACCTGCCGAGGGACCCGCAATCGTTCCTAAAATCGTACTCGTACTCGGATTTTTTGGAGGCTGGTCAAATCAAAATAAGCCGAGTGCTCAATTGGGGCCGAAGACACGGCGCTAACCGTTCGTGGTGTCAAAAAGTTGAACAAACGAGCCGAGTTTTTCAGGTACACGCCGGGAGCTCACCGATGAAGGTAAGACCAGCGACCGAGGTGCAGATCCATTCGCCCTACATTCTGCATCTGTACAAACGTAAAAGAAGCGCTTTTGCGGTTACGAAATCGGTCGAAATCACAGTCTTCGACTTATCGATCAACCCGTACTAAGCCGTACGAAATTCCCGTACCCCCGCCTTGGGAGCCTCACAAAATTCGATGGCTCCGACCAGTGGTCTTTCCACCCGCAAAACCACCTGAAAAAATCGGCTCATTTGTTCAGCCCTGCATCGAGCCCCAACTGCTCGTCATCACGTCATCAAGCGCTGGGTCAGTACGCCCTCCGAGGGCATGCCACACCACACCGATGATCTCGCTGGATCGCTTGGCCTGTCGTGCGTACGGGGCATCACGGCTTCGGCCCTTAGGAAATGCATGACTTCATTGTTCGCGTCAGCCGCTCAGGGACTCCCCGCGGCGGCTTCGTTCAACCCGTGCGCCACCGAACGGCGAACGGTGAACGCCGAACGGCGCACGGTGAACGCCGAACGGTGAACGGTGAACGGTGAACGAGTACGACTAGCGCAATTTAGGAGAAGACGTTGAACGGCGAACGATCAACTCAGGCGCAAATACCATGGTCTGGGCGGGTTTACCGCCTCGGAGCCGTGCGAGGAGGAGATCCATGGTGCACTTGCCCATTTGCTCCATTGGTTGGGCGATCACGGTCAAAGGAGGGTCCATATAGCGTGCCCAGAAAGAGTCGTCAAAACTGACGATCGATAGATCACCGGGAACGGCAACAGCTTGGTCGCGAACGAAAGCGATGACCCCTGCCGCCATTTCCATGTTTGCCACAAAGAGCGCGGTCGGAGGATGACGCAGGGAGAACAGTTTTTGCGCGCATTGATACCCTGATTGCTGCAGAAAGTCTCCAAATTGAACGTACCCTTTTTTGACGCGGATGTGGTGACTGCGTAGTGCATCTTCAAACCCGACCAAGCGTCCGCGCGCGTTGGAAAGGTGCGGCGGTCCTGCAATGGTGGCAATTTCGACATGACCAAGCTCAAGGAGATGTTGGGTGGCGAGTTCGGCGCCTAGTTTGTTATCGACGACAACGGTATCGACATTCTTCAGGCCCGACTCACGATCAAGGTCGACCAATACTGCGCCGGATTTATGGAAAGCGCGCAGGAGATCCAGATTCGCTCCGGTCGAGCAATGGATGACGCCCGAGACTTTCCGGTCGAGGAGAAGCTGGAGAGCTGCTTCCTCTTTGGCGCTATCTTCGTCGGCGTTGCAGATGAGGACGGTATAACCGTTGGCTCTGGCTTCGTCTTCAATCGCTTTGACGACAGCGGAAAAGAAGAAATTTCTGATATCGGAGATAATGATGCCGATGGTTCTGGTCTGTTGGGTACGCAAAGAGCGCCTCGTCCCGTTGGGCGTGTAGCCATGGCGGTGGACGGCGGCGAGGACGCGTTGCCGGGTGGGTTGAGCAACATCTTCCGGCCTGCTGAGAGCCCTGGAAATCGTGGCAATGCTGAGATTCAGCTCCTTGGCGAGATCGTGGAGAGTCATGGGGAAGAGCGGTACGAAGAGCCGGGAACCGTGGGCTTGACATCTGTTTTGCACGAATTATAACTCGATGTAAAGTTTTACATTTTATCCCCCAAACAGCAGATCGCGGCGACCCTGGAAGGATCATCTAGCTCGGCGGAATAACTTTGGTTTCGCCGGATTGGTGTTCCTTTTATGTTGGCTCATCGCCTTGGATTCTATGGTTGCCCCAGCCGAACAGACCGACGCACCGAACCAATTGGCTCTGCAGATGCGGGGAATCTCCAAGAGTTTCGGGCCGACACCTGTTTTAAAAAATGTCAATTTCGATCTGCGTGCGGGTGAAATCCACGCGCTCATGGGCGAGAACGGAGCGGGCAAATCGACCCTGATGAAGATTGCGGCCGGATTGATCGACCCGTATGACGGGGAAATCTATGTGGGCGGCAAACAACATCGAATGGTGTCACCGCGAGATGCAACCAGGGCCGGCATCGCCATGATTCAGCAGGAACTCAGCCTGGTCCCTGAACTCGCCGTCGATGAAAATATCTTTCTCGGGCAGGAAAAAGTTCACTCCTTGTTTATGGTGGACAGAGAGCAACAGGTCCGAGCGGCTCGGGAGGTTCTGCGCCCTTTGGATTTTCAAGGCCGGATCGATCAGCCGATTGCCAAACTGCGGGTCGGTGAGCAGCAATTGGTGGAGATTGCCAAGGCGCTGGTGGCAAAGGCTCGGATCCTGATCATGGATGAGCCGACGTCGGCCTTGTCCATCAACGAAACTGAGCGCCTGTTTCAGGTGATTCGTACCTTGGCGAAAGAGGGCGTCGCGATCGTGTATATCTCCCATCGGATGGAGGAAGTCGTCGCGTTGGCTGATACGGTGACCGTGCTGCGGGACGGTCAGCTTATCGGCAGTATGTCCCAGGAAAAGGCGAACCGGCGCGAGATCATTCGGATGATGGTCGGTCGCGAACTGCAAGAAGTTTTTGCGAGTGGCAGGTCAGAGACTGCCACACGCAAGCCGGTGCTCGAGGTGCAAAATCTGAGGTTGGAAAATCCTGCCCCGACTGTCGCGAGAACGATGCTGGTGCGGAACGTAAACTTTTCCGTCGTGGCGGGAGAGGTGTTCGGGATCGCAGGATTGCTGGGCGCTGGGCGGACTGAGACACTGGAGGTTTTGTTTGGGTTACACCCGGGCACCTCCGGGGGAGAAGTTCGGATTGAAGGCGAAAAGATTCGTCTTTTGAATCCGGTCGACGCGAAAGCGGCGGGGATCGCGCTGGTGACCGAGGATCGTAAGCGAGACGGCCTGGTGCTTGGGGCCGGGATAGACCGGAATGCAGAACTGGCGGTTTTGCGAACGATCGCTGCCTTTGGTTTGGTGTCCTCCCATCAGGAACTGGAGCTTGCCGATCGAACGATCCGCAATCTCGGTATCCAAGCCAGCGGGCCGCGCCAGCTTGCCGGAACCCTCAGTGGCGGCAACCAGCAAAAGCTCGTGATCGGGAAATGGTTGCTGACCAAACCGCGGGTATTACTGCTGGACGAACCGACGCGTGGAATCGATGTGGGCGCCAAGGCGGAGATTTATCGTTTGATTGGGACACTGGCTGAGCAAGGCTTAGCAATGGTGCTCGTCTCCTCTGAATTACCGGAATTGACGCTGCTCAGCGATCGGATCCTCGTGTTGTGCGAGGGGCGTCCAACGGCGTTGCTGAGCCGGGAGCAGTTTTCGCACGAAACGATTCTGGAATATGCGTCGCCCGGAGGATCGGTGCAGCCTGCCTTCGCCGAAAGGGAGGTGGCCCGGTGAAAGGGATTGTTTTTTCGATGGGGAAATTTCTGCTCCAGACTAAATTGTTCTGGGGTCTGGCGGTTTTGTATTTGGTGGGGATCTTTTCGTCGCCAATCAATCACAAGGGCGTCAACATTTTCTTAAGTCCGGGGAACCAGTCGGACGTTCTCCGTCAGGTTTCGAACAATGGAATCATTGCGGTTGGGATGACGCTAGTGATCTTGACCGGCGGAATTGATCTATCGGTTGGCTCCATGATGGCCTTGGGATCGGTTGTCTGCGCGATGTTGCTGACTCAACAGGGTTGGACGAACGCGTCGTTTCTGGCGATCCCGGTTCTGGCGCTGGTCGCCTTTTTTCTCTGTGCCTATCTGGTGCCGTTAATTGCGATCAATGCCACTAGAGGTTCGGCCAAACCTGTGGAGAAGGCGCCTGCTACGGCCCGGTGGTGGGGGATCATCCTGGGAGCGATTCTCGCGATCTGGTCGGTCTGGTGGACGTTTGGCCAGCTTGGCCCGAAGTTCGGCGTGCCCGGTGTGTTAGTTGCCGTCCCGGCGGTCGGACTGATTTTTGGAGCGTTCAATGGGCTGTTCATTACGAAGGGCAAAATGCAGCCGTTCATTGTCACGCTGGCAATGATGGTAGCAATATTAGGAATCGCGCGTTTGCTAGGCGGATCGAATATGGCAGTGCATCCGGTGTACACCGGGACAAATGCCACGGAGGATTTTGATATTCTGCGCGCGTTGCTTTTCCAGGTGATACCGGTTCCCGGAATATTTTTTATCTTTGCCGTGTTAGTTTTTGGATTTGTTTTGAAAGTTAGTACGTTTGGCCGCTACATTTACGCGATTGGCGGCAATGAACAAGCGGCCAGGCTGGCCGGCATCCAGGTGGATCAGTTAAAAATTGCGGTGTATGCGATCTCCGGCATGCTCGCCTGCACGGCGGGGGTACTGTACACCGCGCAATATCGCCAAGGAAAACCGGACGCCGGCGCGGGTGCGGAATTGGATGCCATCGCCGCAGTGGTCATCGGCGGCACCAACCTCATGGGAGGCAGAGGATCAATGACCGGGACTTTGGTGGGTGTATTGATCTTCGGATTCCTGGGAAATATTCTACAGTTGCGGAATATCGATAGTAACACGCAACTGGTTCTGAAGGGAGGAATAATCCTGGCTGCCGTGCTGCTGCAAGAGGGACAACTTGGGGTGCGTTGGCAACAAATCCGCGGCTATTTCAAAGTGATCGATCCGGCCCGCGAAATAGGCTCTAAGTCTCGCCAGGTCGAGGAGGCACGGAAATGATTCAGGAGACAGGAGTCAGGAGTTTCGAAGT
>Ga0210387_10000505_pt1 | contig 27663 bp, 26 predicted proteins | sample IncBWC7OmetaG_FD_160108 | JGI IMG/M metagenome (GOLD analysis project Ga0210387, IMG submission 160108) | Forest soil microbial communities from Barre Woods Harvard Forest LTER site, Petersham, Massachusetts, United States - Inc-BW-C-7-O ...
TGGAGCTGCGTCCCGAAGAACATCCCTTTGACCGTTTGTCCGTGCCGGTCATAGATCTGCCCCAGGCCACCGTCGTCGCTGAACAACCCGTCGCCGCCGCCGAGGGTGAGGCTCGCGGAGAACAGCGGCGTGAAGTTGATCGACTTCGTCGCCACGATGTAGAGCGTCGGGCTGGTATGGAAATGGGAGAAATACGACGGGGTGAACCCGTGCGTGTTGCCAACCGTGTCGACCGTGACGTCGTGCCCGATCAGGAACCGGTCCTCGTGGTCGAAGGGCCCGAGATTCCGGAAGCCGACGGCGATCGCCGGCAGCAATGGCGAGAACTGCCCGTCCTTGAGGGCGAGCAGAGACCCGAAGAACCCGTACTCCGGATTGTTGCTGTAGAGCGAGAAGCCCAGTGAGAACCGGCCGAGCCACTGGGTCTCGATTGCATCGTACCCGGTCCATCCGTGCGCGAAGCTCAGGGGCTGGTTGGTCGACGGGATTCGCTGGCCGCTGTAGTCGATCCAGAAGTCCGCCGTCGACGGCGAGATCCAGGCGGTCGGCGCGTTGATCAACCCGGTGCCGAACTGCATGGTAGGCGAGAACGTCTCTTGAGCGCGGGCCGCGCCGCCAAGACTCGCACACAAGAGAGCAACCGCGAGCGTTGATCGCACAGGTCCTCGTGCTCCCTTGCTGGGGTAAGCGCAAGACGGATATGATTTTTGATCGAAACTCATTCGAAAACCATGAATCGTCAACTGCACACCGCGCTCCTCGCGCTAATTGCCTGCAATTCTTCGAGCGGCGCCACGACCACTTTTGACGGTGCGACCGCGGGAGCCATCGTCGCGGCGCGAGCGGCTGTCCCGGCGGACAGCTTCACGCAACGCATCGACGCCGCGCGCATCAGCGGCGACTCGACGGCGAAAGTCTGGATGATCATGGTCAGTGATTTCCAGTGCCCCTACTGTAAACAATGGCATGATGAGTCGTTTGCCGCTCTGCGCCGCGAGTACGTCGAGAACGGGAAGGTCCGTCTCGCGTACTACAATTTCCCGCTGACCATCCATCCCAACGCCGTCCCGGCTGCCGAGGCGGCGATGTGTGCGGGCGCGCAGAACAAGTTCTGGCCGATGCACGACGCGTTGTTCGCCTCTCAGGCAACGTGGGCGGGCCTCAAAGATCCTTCGCCAGTCTTCGATTCCCTGGGGACGAAACTGGGCCTGGATGCCCGTTCGTTCAATGCCTGCCGCACGACGCACGCCACGTTGCCCATGATCCGGGCCGATCAGGATCGGGCCGAACGAGCGGGTGTGCAATCGACCCCCACGATCATCATCGGGAGCAAACTGATCGCCGGCGCCCAACCGACGGACAACTTCCGGCGCGCACTGGACGCCGCATTGGCTGCCAAGTAGCGGTTGCATCCCCTTCTCCGCCCCGCGTACGCCGGCATTGCCAGAGTAGCGGCGACGCTCTCCGAGGCCAAGTGGCTGAGAGCACTCGGAGCTCGCGCCGGTCTCATCGACCGCTACCGCGCGTGGGCGACTGTTCATCGAGATACGAGCCGTCCGCTCCTCTGGATCCACGCTCCGTCCGTTGGCGAAGCGCTGCAAGCGCGACCTATCGTCGAGCTCATCCGTTCCGAGCGACCCGCGGTCCAGATCGCGTTCACGTACTACTCTCCGAGTGCTGAACGGTTCTCTCGTTCGCTCCCCGTCGATTTCACGGACTACCTCCCGTTCGACCGCGCGAGCGACATCGACGCGGCGCTGGATGCACTCATGCCATCGGCGCTCGTGTTCAGCAAGCTCGACGTGTGGCCCGTGCTTGTCGAGCGCGCGTCTCTGCGAGGGGTGCGACTCGGACTCCTGAGCGCGACGCTCAGTGCCCGGTCGTCCCGACGGTCGATGTTCGCGAGAGCCGTTCTCCATGATGCATATGCCAGGCTCGACGCCGTCGGCGCGATCGACTCGGCGGATGCGAGGCGCCTCATCGAGATCGGCGTCCGTCCGAATGTGATCGAGATCACAGGCGACACGCGCTACGATCAAGTCTGGCGAATGGCCGCCGACGCGGCGGGCGCGTTCCCGGAGCTCGCGGGGCGATCCATATGCGTCGCCGGCTCGACCTGGCCCCCCGACGAGCGCGTCGTCCTCGAGGGATGGCTCGGCAGCGGGATGCGGCTCATCGTGGCTCCGCACGAGCCGACCCCGACACACGTGCATCACATCGAGACGTGGGCCACATCCCACAAAGTGCCGTCGAGCCGGTTATCATCGGGCGCGACAGCAGCCGATCTCATCATCGTGGACAGCGTCGGTGTCCTGGCGCGACTGTACTCGCGCGCCACGGTCGCGTACGTCGGTGGCGGGTTTCACCGCGCGGGGCTGCACTCTGTTCTGGAGCCGGCCGCCTTCGGCGTACCGGTTCTCTTTGGGCCGCGGCACACCGGTAGCCGTGACGCAGGCCTCCTGCTCGCCGCTGGGGGTGGCTTCATTGTGCGGTCGCCGACGGAGTTTCGCGCGAGACTGCACGCCAACGAGCAAGCCGGCGAAGCCGCCCGAGAGACAGTCCGTCAGGGACTCGGCGCGGCCAGACGGTCGCTCGCCCTCGTCGACCGGCTGATGGTCGGACGGGAGTGATCGACAAAGAAACCCTGCACCAGGTGCACGCCTAAGCGCTGCACCTCGGCATACTCCTCGGCGCGCTCGACACCCTCGGCGATCACCTTCGCGCCCTGCTCGTTCGCGAAACGGACCATCGTCTCGACCAGATGCCGTTTCGTTGCGCTGGCATCAATTCCCGAAATGAGGGACAGATCCAGCTTGATAAAATTGGGCTCGAGATTCGCGATCGACCCCAGCCCAGCGAAGCCGCTCCCGGCGTCGTCCACCGCCACGCGGATCCCCCGAGCGCGGAATGCGGCGAGGCGCTCGCGGAACCGGGGATAGTCTTTGATCGCGATTCGCTCGGTGATCTCGATGACCAAGCGATGGGGATCGCCCGGCAAATCGAAATCCGGGTCGGAGAAGTCGTGTGGGTCGACGTTCAAGAACAGCAGCTCGCCCGGGCCCAACCGATCGAGGCCGTCGAGGGCCGTCGTCCGGCACAGGCGGCTCAATTCCCAGATGAGATTGGCCTCGGCCGCGATCTCGAACATGAGCTCGGGACGCCGCAGCCCACGTCGGGTCCCACGGGCCAGCGCCTCATATCCAAAGACGGTTCCGCTGGCCGCGACGACGATGGGGTGATAATCGATATAGATCGCGCGCTCGCGAATGCTCTCCTTGAGCTCGGCGATGCGGCGCAACCGCTCCTGTTGCTCAACGCTTCTCGCGGCACCCGCTGCCTCGCGAATGGCGCGATAGATGATACGCTCGAACCGAATGCGGGGGTCGACGCGTGCCTCGGCACGCCCGGTGACGATCTCGCACAAGGCGGCGATCTCTTCTCCGTGGGCCGCCTCGATCCGGCCGACCACGCGGGACTCGACGTCCAATGCATCGCGAGCGGATGTGTGGACAATCGCGAAGTTGTCGTCGAAGGGATGGAGGGAGAGCGCCAGCGCGTCGCCGGGGACCAGGTCGAGCAGGGCCGCCGCGACCGTGTCCATGACGGCGTCGAACTTTTCCCAGCCGTAGATCTCCTCGACCTTCGAGCCCCTAACGAAGTTGAGATAGAGCACGGCGAGATCACCGCGATCGCGCGCGAGCGCCCGCAAGGCCTCGCGCGCGTCGAGCACGGTGGGTAACGCGGGCACCGCTACTTCCGAGCCCCCGTCAATCCGAGCGGCGTCCACGCCACGGAGAAGCCGATACCCGGGTCATTGGGCAGCACGTTCGATCCGCCGAACGTGCCGAGCAGTCGTACGGATATCTGCGGCGTCAATTCCATCGATCCGCCGATGTCGAACTCGACGCCGAGCTTCGTGTCGCCCGGCGCGTTGTCGATCGACAGCCGTGGTTCGATGTAGGGGGTAATCGCCATGGTGCTCCCCTGGATCGGGAATCGATGGCCGATCGAGATGCCGAACGGGATCCGGAACTCGTTCGGGCTCCCGAACGCGTCGTAGAACCCTCCCGTGAGCAGGAAGTCGAGTGGAATGTCCTTTGACTCGCGCGCCAACTGGTAGCCGAGCGAGCCGCCGATCAAACCGTGTGTATCGAGGTGATGCGGCGGGCTCGTGAAGCCGAACTCGAGCTCGAGGATGAAATCGGGGGCGATGCCCTCACGCCACTGCGCGAGCAGGCCGGTGCCGCCGTCACCGCTCGAGAATACGGCGAAGTTGAATTCGCGGTTGACGACGCGAGGGGCTTGGAACTCGGGATAATTCCACGCTTGCGCGCTCGCTTCGCTCGCGACGCTCGCCGAGAACACGAGACCGAACGAGAACACGATCACACGGGCATTACGGGACATTCACAGTTCTCCGGGATTGGTCATTGTTAGGGCCGGCACCCTGACTTGGCGGCATACTGTGTGCCGCGGCCGCGACGCGAGCGTGTTTCAGGCTTCGACAGATCAGGCTTCGTCGGCGTGGTCGGTGATGACCCGTACCTGATCGTCGACCACCTGCAAGACGCCGCCCCGCACGGTGAACCGGTGGCTTCCCAAGCGGAGCGTACCGGTTCCGAGCAGTGTGACCATCGGGGCGTGACGGGGGAGGATACCGAGATCGCCGTCGAACGCGGGCGCGCGGACGGATTCGACGTCGCCCTCGAAGACGACACGCTCTGGCGACACGACCGAGACGTGCAGTGGCATTATTGCTTCAGTTTCTCGGCGTTCGCCACGACGTCTTCGATCGAGCCCGCCATGAAGAACGCCTGCTCGGGCAGGCTATCGAACTCGCCGTTCACCAAGCGCTCGAACGAAGAAATCGTGTCCTCGATCGTGAGCTGCTTGCCCTTGATGCCCGTGAACTGCTCGGCCACGTCGAACGGCTGCGACATGAACCGCTGAATGCGGCGCGCTCGTCCAACGATCTTCTTGTCGTCTTCCGCCAGCTCGTCCATGCCGAGGATCGCAATGATCTCTTGCAGCTCCTTGTAGCGCTGCAGAATGCCCTGCACCGCGATGGCAACCCGATAGTGCCGCTCGCCGATATACTGCGCGTCCAAAATTCGCGACGATGACGCCAGGGGATCGACCGCGGGATAAATACCGAGCTCGGTGATCGCGCGCGAGAGCACGACAGTCGCGTCGAGATGCGCAAACGCGGTCGCCGGCGCCGGATCCGTCAAGTCGTCGGCGGGGACGTAGATCGCTTGCACCGACGTGATCGATCCATTGCGTGTGGACGTGATCCGCTCCTGCAAATCACCCATCTCGTTCGCCAGCGTCGGCTGGTATCCGACGGCGCTGGGCATGCGGCCGAGCAGTGCCGAGACTTCAGAGCCCGCTTGCGTAAACCGGAAAATATTGTCGATGAACACGAGCACGTCGGCGTGCTCCTCGTCGCGGAAATATTCGGCGACGGTCAAACCGGAGAGACCCACCCGCAGGCGCGCGCCAGGCGGCTCGTTCATCTGGCCGTAGATGAGCGCGGCCGATTTGAGGACGCCGGACTCTTTCATCTCCAGATAGAGATCATTGCCCTCGCGCGTTCGTTCACCCACACCGCAGAAAACGGATTTCCCGGAGTGGACCTTGGCGACGTTGTTGATCAGCTCCTGGATGATGACGGTCTTGCCGACGCCGGCGCCGCCGAACAAGCCGATCTTCCCGCCCTTCACGAATGGCGCGAGCAGGTCGATGACCTTGATGCCGGTCACGAACATCTCGGTCTTCGGCTCGAGATCCACGAACAACGGCGCCGGACGGTGGATGGGCCACCGCGGAGCGTCGGCTGGAATGGGCGGACCGTTGTCGACCGGCTGGCCGAGGACATTCAAGATGCGGCCCAGCGCGGCGGCGCCGACCGGAACCGTGATGGGGCCACCGGTGTCGATCACTTCCATGCCACGCTCGACGCCGTCCGTCGACGACATCGCGACCGCGCGCACCTGATTGCGCCCGATCTCTTGCTGCACTTCAACGACCACGTCGATGGTGATCGGCTCGGCGCGATCGCCGGGCACCGATTTGATCTCCAACGCGTTGTAGATCTCCGGCAGGTTGCCGGCTTCGAACTCGACGTCGAGCACCGGCCCAATGACCTGGACCACGCGGCCGCGATTGTTGGCTTTCTTTTCCATATTACTCCAGTGCCGCGGCGCCGCCGACGATCTCCGCGATCTCTTGCGTGATCTGGGCCTGACGCGCGCGATTGTAATTGCGCTTATACGTGGTGAGGAGATCCGTCGCGTTGTCGGTCGCGTTCTTCATCGCGGTCCGCCGCGCGCCTTGCTCGCTGGCTGCGGTCTCGACCAGCGCCCGGTACACGGTGTTGCGCACGTAGGCCGGGAGCAGCATCCCGAGAATCTCTTCGGCGTTCGGCGCCAAGATGTAGTCTCGGACCTGCTTCTGGTCTTTTCGTTCGGGACGCGTGACAGGCAGGACTTGCTCCGACACCGGCGGGGTGGAGAGCGGTGAGTTGTACTTGGCCGAGATGAGGTACAACGCGTCGATCTTCTTGTCGATGAACTGCTGCATGAGATCGTCGACCAGACTCTTGGCATCGTCAGCGGTCGGCCGATCGGTGATGTCGGTGCGGCTCGCGGCAATCGGCCGATTCACGTAGCGAAAGTACCCGAGGCCTTTCCGGCCGACGACGTGGAGATCGATCGCGGCGCCATCCCTTTCCAGCCGCTCGATCACGCCGCGCGCTTCGCGGATCAGGTTCGCGTTGAACGCGCCGGCGAGGCCGCGGTTCGACGTGATCAGCAGCACCGCCGCCCGATGGATCTTCGCGGGTTGGCGGAGCAGCGGGAAGCGATCGGCGAGCTCCGGCGAATAGAGATCGGCAATGATCTCGCGGAGCACCTTGGCGTACGGGCGCGCGCCGACGACCCGATCTTGGGCGCGCTTGAGCTTCGACGTCGCGACCATCTCCATGGTCCGTGTGATCCGGCGGGTGTTCTCGACCGATCGGATCCGACTCCGAAGCTCCCGACCCTTAGCCACGGAATTGCTTGGTGAACGTCTCGATGCCCCGTCTCAAATCGGCCTCGGTCTCCTTGGAGATCGCTTTTTCTTTCGTAATCCGATCGGCGACCTGGGGGAACTGGGCGGCCATGTACGGATGGAACTTGGTTTCCCAATCCCTGATGTTCGCAACGGGAATGCTATCGAGCAGTCCCTGGGTCACTGCAAAGATCGACATGACCTGTTGGGCGACCGGCATGGGCTGGTACTGCGGTTGCTTGAGGATCTCGACGGTCCGTGCACCGCGGTCCAATTGACGTCGCGTCGTGGCATCGAGATCCGACGCGAATGCCGAGAAGGCCTCGAGCTCGCGATACTGGGCGAGATCAAGCCGCAGTCGTCCGGCAACCGCCTTCATGGCTTTGATCTGCGCCGAGCCACCGACGCGGGAAACCGAGATACCGACGTTGATCGCGGGGCGTACGTTGGCGAAGAAAAGATCAGAGTCCAAAAATATTTGGCCGTCGGTAATCGAGATGACGTTCGTCGGGATGTAGGCCGAGACGTCGCCCGCTTGCGTCTCGATGATCGGCAAGGCGGTGAGAGAGCCACCCGTCTTGAAGATTGTCTTGTTGTCGACAATCGACGGATCATCCGAGAGCTTGGCGGCGCGCTCGAGCAAGCGCGAGTGCAGATAGAACACGTCGCCGGGATACGCTTCGCGGCCGGGTGGACGGCGGAGTACCAGCGACAGGGAGCGATAGGCTTGTGCTTGTTTTGACAGGTCATCGTACACGCACAGCGTCGGCTTGCCCTCGTAATACATGAAGTACTCGGCCATCGCGCATCCCGAGTACGGCGCGATGTACTGCATCGGCGCCGGGTCGGAAGCGGACGCATTGACGATGATCGTGTACTCCATCGCCCCGGTCTCGCGGAGCTTGGCTTCCACGGCGCGGACGGTGGAGGCCTTTTGGCCGATGGCGACGTAGACGCAGATGACGCCCGTGCCTTTCTGGTTGATAATCGTGTCGATCGCGATCGCTGTCTTGCCGATGCCGCGGTCGCCGATGATGAGCTCGCGCTGGCCGCGACCGATCGGGATCATCGAGTCGACGGCCTTGAGACCGGTCTGCAACGGCTCCTTGACGGGCTGGCGGACGATGATGCCCGGGGCGTCGGACTCGACCTTTCGCGTGAACTTCGTGTTGATCGCGCCGAGTCCGTCGAGGGGCCGGCCCAGCGCGTCGACGACGCGGCCGACCATCTCGGGTCCGACGGGGACTTCGAGCACGCGCGAGGTACGGCGCACCTCGTCGCCCTCGCGGAGCACGAGGTAGTTCCCGAGGATGACCGCGCCGATGTTGTCCTCTTCCAGGTTCAGCGCCAGCGCGGTGATCACCTCGCCGGTCTCGGACGCCGTGATCTCGAGCATCTCGCCAGACATCGCCTTCTCCAAACCATAGATGCGGGCGATGCCGTCCTTCACCTCCAGAACGCTGCCAACCTCCTCGACGTCAAGCTCCTGCAGGTCGGCCGCCTCGATTTCGCGGAGGAGAATGTCCTTGATCTCACCAGGACGGAGCGTTGTGTCGGAGGCCATATCGAATCGGGGGCTGAGGAGTCGGGGTACAGCTTGTGAAAATTATCACAAGCCGAGGTCGCCAGTCAACGCACGTAGGAGGCTCCGTTCACGTCTATGGTTGTGCCCGTGGCATGCGGCGCAAGTCCCGACGCCAGAAAGGCCACGACGTTCGCGACGTCCTGCGGAGGCGCCATCGTGCCCATGGGAATGTCTTGCACCAGCTTTTCCAGCCCGACCATCTGGATAGACTGCCGCGCCATATCCGTCGCGACCCATCCCGGCGCGACCCCGTACGCCAGCACGCCGTCACGGGCATAGCCTCTCGCGATGCTCTTGGTGAGCGCGACGACGGCGCCCTTCGAGGCCGCGTAGTGCATGTAATGCGGCGAGTCGCCGCGGAACGCGGCGCGGCTCGAGATGTTGATAATCGTTCCTCCGCCGCGTGAGCGAAAATGCAGAATCGCTTCCCGGCAGAGATCGGCGAGGGCGACCACGTTGACGCGCCAGGTGGTGTCCCACGCCGCGCGCCAGGCGTCGAGCGGATCGTCGATGCTGGCCTCGATCGCGACGCCGGCATTGTTCACGAGGACGTCGATGTGGCCACGCCACGCGACCGCGTCCGACCAGAGCTGGGTGCCGGCACCATCCGCGTCGAGCGGCGTGCGCACGGAGACGACGCGGTCGGTTCCGAGATCGGCGACGATCTGCTCGGCCTGTATCCCGCTCGCGCTGTAGTGGAGCACCACTTGGGCGCCCGCTTGGGCCAACGTCCGCACGATATACGCGCCAATGCCGCGCGATCCGCCCGTGACGAGCACCACCTTTTGGTTGAGATCGATCATGGAACAAGCTACCTTTTGGGCGGATTTTCGCTCATGTCCGACAACACTCAGTATTAGGTACCGAACAAATGCGTACGACCGGCACGGTCAAGTGGTTCAACGACGCCAAGGGTTTTGGGTTTATCACACCCGAGGGCGGCCAGAAGGATTGTTTCGTTCATCACTCCGCGATCAAGGGCAGCGGCTTCAAGTCGCTCGCCGAAGGTGAGCGCGTGGAGTTCGACGTGGTCCAGGGCGCGAAGGGTCCCGCGGCCGAAAACGTCACGAAACTGGGGCGCTAACTCCGCCGGCCATCTGGTGCGTGGCGAAAGCAACGCACCAGATGGTCGTTCACCAGGCCGATGCCCTGCATGTAAGCGTAGCAGATCGTCGAGCCCACGAAAGAAAATCCGCGCTTCTTGAGATCCTTCGCCAAGGCGTCTGAGACTGACGTCTTCGCGGGTATGTCTCCTATTGCCTTTCGCCGCCCGTCGATCGGGCGGCCATCCACGAAGCGCCAGACATAGGCGTCGAACGAGCCGAATTCTTTTTGAACCGCCAGAAACGCCTTCGCGTTCGTGACGGCCGAGGCGATTTTTTGGCGATTGCGTATGATCCCCGGATCAGTCAGGAGCTTCGCGAGGCGCGCGGGCGTGTAGCGCGCGACCTTCGCGGGGTCGAACTCGGCGAACGCCTTTCGATAACCATCGCGCCGCTTCAAGATCAGCTCCCACGTGAGGCCGGCCTGGGCGCCCTCTAAGATCAAGAACTCGAAGTGCACCCGGTCATCGTGCACCGGTACACCCCACTCTTTGTCGTGGTAGGCGATCATCGCCTCGCTCTTCGCCCACGGACACCGCACGAGATCCATAGCTCATCCTATTGCAGCTTTTGCTGTTCGTTGACAAACGCCTGTCGCCAAGCGTTTGTGCTTCGCGTGCAAAGACTCGCGATCCGGCTGTTTCTGCTATCGAGCGCGTGCTGGTGGGGAGCCGGCCTCGCTTTCTCCAACTTGTGGTGGCTGACGAACTCCCACCAGTTGGCGTGGATCATGTTCTGCTACGCCTGGGAAGTCCCCGTCGTCGGCTGGACGGGCGTCGTCCTCCTCCCGATCCTGCACTGGCGCGCCATCAACGGATCGGTTCGCGGACTCTCACGCTTCCCGCGCTTCGTGGCTACCTGCGCGATCGCGACGAGCACGCTCGGCTATGCGATCGGCGCGCTGCAACTGATCGCGTTCGCTCACATCCCGTATCTCGAAGCCGCGAAGGTCGTTGTGCAGGGCGCGCTGCTCGGCGCGATTCTGGCTGCGGCGGTCTTCCTCGAGGCCGAGCGCACGGCGCGCGAGGTCGCGCTCAGTGACGCCGCCCGCGCGGCCGCGGCCGCCGAGCCGATTCGCCATACGCTGGCGAAGAAGATTCGCTACATCACGATCACGATCGTCCTCGGCGCAACGATGCCGATTTTGCTGTTCGGCCTGACGCTCCAGCAGCGCCGACTCGAGGAAGCGCGTGGAGCGGCCCTCGTGCAAGCGTTGGCATCGAATCCACCGCCGGGTCCGATGCCAGCGTTCGGACCGCATACGATGCTCTACGCGACCACCGAGACGCTGACGCCAGCGCTCGCGGGCGTGCCGGTGCCGATCGGCAGTCCTCGCCGCGCGACGATCGTGCGGATCGGCACGCTCGCGCTTGATGCGTCGTTCTCTGGGACAACGGGATCGTTTGCCAGCCGATACGATAGTCATCGTGTCGTGGCGTTTCGGCGAACGGCGAGCGGCTTTCTCGTGGCGGTGTCACCATTGGCCGACTACGCGCACGGACTCGTTGGGGCCTCGACCACCGCCGGCGGGTTATGCGTGGTGGCGTTGGCCGTCGCGGTGCTGCTCGCGTTCGCGTTTTCACGGAATCTGGTCGATCCGCTGCAACGTCTGCAGGACGCGACGAGCGCGATGGCCCGAGGCGAGCGCGACGTCGCGACGGTGGCGGCAATGGGGAACGACGAGATTACCGCGCTGACGCGCCAATTCGATGCCATGGCCGCTCGCGTCCACGAGGATGAAGCGAAGCTCGTCCAATCCGAGAAGCTCTCCGCGGTCGGCCGCGTCGTCTCGGGCATCGCGCACGAGCTCAACAACCCGCTCGCCGCTGTCCTCCACTTCGCCGAGAACCTGTTGAGCGAAGAGTGGCATTCGCCGGACGATCGCGAAATGCTGCAGTCCGTCGCCACACAGGCGCGCCGCGCGCGGGCCATTGTGCGCGACCTCCTCTCGTTCGTGCGGGCACGCACCCAGACCGAGGAGACGGCCGACATCCACGATGTCGTCCGGCACGCCGCGCAGGCGGTCGCACCGATCCTCGCCGAAACTGGCGCATCGCTGTCCGTGTCCTTCGACACGGTATCCATCCCGCTGGTGCGAATCGATGAAGTCGGGATCGAACAAGTGTTGACGAACCTGATCGTCAATGGCGCGCAGGCCGCGGGCACCGGCGGCCGCATCGACGTCCTGGTCCGAGCCAACGGCGCTCGCGTCCGACTCTCCGTCAGCGACACCGGGCCCGGGATTCCGAACGACGTGATGCCACGGATCTTCGAGCCGTTCTTCACGACGAAGGGACCAGGCAAAGGGACAGGGCTGGGTCTGTCGGTCTCGCTCGGCATCATCCAGCAGCACGGCGGACGGCTCACGGCCGAGAATCTCACGGACGGCGGTGCGCGCCTCGCGTTCGACGTGCCGGTACACCCGGATCAGATAGTGGCCGCCGCGGAGATCCGCGAGCGCGAGGCCCATATCAACGGTTGCGCGGCCGGGCCCCGGGCCGATGGCGAGACCGTGATGGTGATCGACGATGAGGAGTCGATCCGAGCGGCGCTGCGGCTCTTTCTCGAGCGCAGCGGATGGCGCGTCGAGGAGGCGGAGAGCGGCCGCGCGGCGCTCGCGATGCTGCTCACGGCGCCCCCGAACCGATATCGCGCGGTCATCACCGACCTCACGATGCCGGATGTCACCGGTATTCAGCTCCACGACACGCTCGCCGCCGCGCGCCCGGACCTCTGCGCGCGGCTCATCATCTCCACCGGCGAGACGATCTCCGACGCCGTTGTGTCGTTCCGCGCGCGGTCGGGAAAGCCGTTCCTGGAGAAACCCTTCGAGTTCGAGGCGCTGACAGCACTGTTGGAACAAATGCCTTAGCTTTCCAACATGGCGCTTCAGTTCGATACGGCGGTTCCCTCAGGAACGCCGGCCAGCAATTGTGTCGCGTGCAAGCGGCCGATCGGGGACTCGTACTACACGGCCGGCAAGGCGATCGTCTGCGAGAGCTGCAAAACGCGGATCGAGACTACGCCGCGGCCAGTCACGACACCGGCACACATCGTCCGCGCGACGGTCTTCGGCATCGGGGGCGCCATCGCCGGCGCGGCCGTGTACTACGGTGTCCTGGCCTTGATTCATCTGCAGATCGGACTGGTGGCGATTGTCGTCGGCTACCTCGTTGGACGGGCCATGCAACTCGGCGCGGGTGGTCAGCGTGGCCGGCCGTTCCAGATCATCGCACTGATACTGACCTATCTCGGCATCGCGTTGGGTTTGACGGCCGAGCTGGTCAGGCTCGGCGGGACGGTGACACTCCAGACCGTGATCACCTTGCCGGTCATCGAGAGCTTCGGCGACCTGCCGGCCTCTTTCCTCACCGCCATCATCATCGCGGTCGGATTGCGGCAGGCCTGGTACATGAACCGTGATCCGGGTCGCCCGACATTCCAGGGTCCATTTCGGTTCACCGCACAGGCGTGACCACGTGCGCGCGGTGTGATACGGAGCTCGCGCCGGCGCTGCTCAGCTGCCCGAGCTGTCACGCGCTCGTCCATGCCGAGCGGCTGAAGCAGCTCGCGAACGAGGCCGAGGCAGCGGAACAAGCCGGTGCACTCAAGCCGGCCATGGAAAAGTGGCAGGCGGCACTCACCCTTCTGCCGGCTGACAGCGAGCAGTTCAAGGTGATCGAGACGCGCATCGCCGACCTGACGCGCCGAGCGACTCCGGGCAAGGCCAAGATGCTAGTCCTCGGTCTTGGAGAGCGGAGGACGGTGGTGTCGGCCTTCGTGTCCGTCCTATTCTACGCCGCGCTCTTCAAGTGGCCGGTCGCGCTTGGCATCATCGCCTGCATCTACATCCACGAGATGGGGCACGTGTACGTGCTGCGGCAACTCGGCCTTCCGGCGAGCCCTCCGTTATTCATCCCCGGCTTGGGCGCCGTGGTGGTCCTCAAGCAGTCGCCATCCACGCCGCACGCCGACGCGCGCGTGGGACTCGCGGGGCCGGTGTGGGGACTCGGCGCGGCACTCGCCACGTATGGCCTGTTCCTGGCGACGAAAGCGCCTGCATTGAGTCAGATCGCCGGGTTCACGGCGCTCATCAACCTGTTCAATCTCACGCCGGTCTGGCAGCTCGACGGCAGTCGCGGGTTCAATGCCCTCTCGCGAGAGGAGCGGTGGCTCGTCGTGATCGTGATCGGGATCGTCTTCTGGCTCACGCAGCAGCGATTCGTCCTGCTGCCCGGCGTGATCGCCATCTGGCGTGCGTTCGACAAAAACGCGCCAGCCGAGCGTGACCCCTCGACCCTCGGCACGTTCATCATCCTGCTGGCGGCGCTGAGCTGGCTATCGGCGACGCTCGGGTACAAGGTCTAACAATGCCGTCAGGAACGCGGCTCGGACCTCGGGCACCTTGGGGTTGAACGCGGCCATGTCCTCGAACAATTCCATCGTGTCGTGGCCGACGACATCGACGATGTCCATGAGCGCCTCATGCGTCCGTGTCGACAGCGCGAGGCGTTCGATGCCGGCCCGGACGGCACCACGGCCGATGAAGTGTGTCAAGAACTGCGATCTCGCGACCTGGGCGTCGTGCTCCTCGGGGGTGCAGCGCACGATGGTGAGGCCGAGGCGCCGATAGACCTCCTCGACGCACGCGACGGCGCGTTCACCGCCGGGTAGCGCGCAGATCGCCGCGCGTTGGCCGGCGCAGCTCACGGGCGCGGAGTCGGGTCCAAACAACGGATGCGTGCCGACGACGGGCCGTCCCGGCAACAACCGGGCGAGCAGGTCACACGGAATCATCTTGACGGAGCACACGTCGGCGACGATCGTGTCCGGTCCGAGTGCGTCGCGAGCCCCAAGGAGCGCCTGCTGTAGGCTGCGGATCGGGACGGCGAACATCACCAACGGCGCCGTGAGGTCGCCGAGCGCTACCCGATAACCAACGCGCTCCAGTTGGGCGGCGAAGTATGTGCCGAATCGACCGGCGCCGATGATACCGATGTCTATCAACCCGGAGGACGTCATGGTACCACTTGTCTCGCTGTGGATGCCTATCGTCGTGTCAGCGGTTCTGGTGTTCGTTGCCAGCTCGATCCTGCACATCGCCCTGAAATATCACAACGTGGACTATCGCAAGTTCCCCAACGAGGATGAGGTACGCGCGGTGATTCAGAAAGGCAATCCGCCGCCCGGCCAGTACCTCTTGCTCTACGCGCTGGGAGGCAATCCGATGAAGGATCCGGCGTTGATCGAGAAGTTCAAGCAGGGACCGGTGGGGCTGGCGTTCCTGCGCAAGCCCGGCATGCCGAGCATCGGCCCCCTGCTCGGGCAGTGGTTCACCTATCTCCTCGTCGTCTCGTTCTTCGTGGCGTATATCGCCGCGCACACGGTAGCGCCGGGCACGCCGTATCTCGCCGTGTTCCGCGTCGTCGGCGCGGTCGCCTTCCTGGCCTACGCGGGAGCCAGAGCCCAGAGCGCGATCTGGCAGGGCGAGCCGTGGGTGGTGACCACCAAAGATATCATCGATGGTCTCATCTACGGGTGTGTGACGGCCGGGACTTTCGGCTGGCTTTGGCCTAAAGTCTGACGGGACTGGCTCGGTGGCAGCGTGTTGTACTTGTTCCAGACGCGGCGCAACTGGCGGCTCGAAGCGAATCCCGAACGCTCGGCCACGCGCTCGAGATCGAGCGTCGAGTTCGTCAGCAGCTCGCGGGCGAGGGCAACGCGCAGGAGATGCACATAGTCCAGTGGGCTCATCGCGGTGTGTGACTGGAACAGCCGGGTGAGGTGACGCGCGCTCGTGTGGGCGACGGCCGCCAACGTGGCTGCCGTCCACGCGCGCGCGGGATCGGCCGCGATCGCGTCCTGGACGCGGTGGAGGCCAGGGTGGATGTGGTTTCTTCCCTCTAGCCAAGGCGATAGTTGCGGATCGGCGCCCGTTCGCCGCGCATAGACCACCATGTGGCGGGCGATGCCGACGGAACACTTCGGGCCGGCGATGTCCGCGATGAGCGCCAGCATCAGATCGAGGCCCGCCGTGACGCCGGCGCTGGTGTAGACGTTGTCGTCCGACACGTAGAGGCGATTGTCGAGCACCCGCGCCTTCGGCGCGAGGTGTCGCAGCTCGTCGCAATCTTCATGGTGCGTCGTGCAGAGCCTTCCATCGAGCAGACCCGCTTCGGCCGCCACCAGCGCGCCGGCGCAGATGAACACCAGGCGATGCGACGGGCGGGCGACGGCCCGCAACCACGTAGCGACAAGTTGACGCGCCTTCGGCGCGCTCATATCGGTCACGGTACCGCAGACGACCACCATCGCGTTCGTCGGTAGCGAGGCTGGCAGCGGGCTCAAGTCCGACAGCGTGACGCCGACGGACGTGGAGACGGCGGGAGCCGGACCGACGAACGTCGACGTGAATCGCACGGCACGCTGATAGCGATTCGCGAGACGCACGGCATCCGCCGGCCCGGCGAGATCGACCAGCAGCGTGCCTGGTAGGAGTACGAAGTAGACGGGCTGCGTCGACGTCACAGATCGTTGAGCGCCTGCTCGGCGGTGACGATGCGCGCGAACCGATCGGCGAGCACGAGCTCCGTGCGCTCCCGGATCTCCTCAGAGCTGAAGCGCCGCCCGGTCCGCGGATGCACCATCGGAAACGTCAACGTGGCCTCGGTGACATAGTCGACCTTCCATCCGGAGTCCGAGGCATGCCGCGTCGTGGTCTCGCAACACTGCTCGGTGCGAATGCCCGTGACGATCACGCGTTGAATGCCGCGCTCGGTCAACCACCCCGCGAGGGGAGTCCCGGCGAGCGCGCTGTGCATGCGCTTGTGAAAACTGAAGTCAGGCTTGATGGCGATCGGAGCAAGCGTGCGGACATGGCCTGACGCGAGGGAAAAAGCGCCCTCGTCTTCGACATGAAAAACCTGAACGACCGGCACTTTCCGGTCGGCACAGCCGGTAATCAGGCTTTGCAGACGGTCACAGAACCGGGGAAAGTCAGCGTCGGTCCAATACGGACGCTGCCTGAACGATTCCTGAGCGTCCACGACTAAGAGTGCGGTGTTTGTCATGCCAGGGAAAATGGCCCTGGGGCGGCCCCTACGCTATACGACGATCGGACACGTACCGGACAGAAACGGACGCCGGCTCCCGGTCGTAGGGGAAGTACCGTTTGAGCTCGAGGATCGGGCGCTCGACCAGACGCCAGCTGACGAACGCGATCGCGTACGTGACCGCGAAGCACAGGACCGTGAACGCGAATTGCGCGGGGAGGTGTGAGCCGAGCACCGTGGGCATCGCGTCCGGCGCCAGACCGCGCGCGTGGAGGAGGCCGACCACGGCAAGGTGGAAGATGTACATCGCGTAGCTATAGCGTCCGACGGCGCGGAGGGCGGGGTGCGCGAGGACGCGGTGCGCCAGACTGCCGGCTGGCGTTGTCGCGGCAAACGTGATGAACGTGCCGGCGATCACCGCGATCAGCGAGAAGCCGATGGTCGCGATCTCCGGGGACTCGTTGGCGACCCGAATCCGGAACGTGAGCGTCGAGGCCAGCAGGATGACACTCGGGATCGCCACGTATGCGAGCACGCGACGCCAGCGCGCCAGTCCGCCGTCTGACCGGGCGGCGATCGCCAGGAGGGCACCCAGCGCGAGCGTATCAAGGCGGGTCGGCGTCATGACCACGAGGTCACGCGGTGGCGTGCCGGTGAGAAAGAGCGCGATGCGTAACAGCGGGCACACGATCAGCAAGCCGATACAGATTCGCGTCAGCGTGCGGCGGTCGACCAGGAGCACGAGCGCGGGCCAGATCAAATAGAATTGCTCTTCGACGGCGAGCGACCAGAGATGCGCCGTGCGCATGGCCGCGGCCGGCCAGCCGTGCAAGGCAATCAGGTAGTTCGTCGTGTACGTCCAGTACCACGGCTGCACGTGGCGGATCTCTCGAGCCGCATCGGGAAAATGGCGTGCCACGACCGGGATGGAGGACGCCAGGATGACGAGCGCGATACTGAGGTAGTAGATCGGGAAGATCCGCAGCACACGCCGGGCGTAGAAATTCCGGAAGTAGTGCTGTCCACCTTTGGCGTCGAGCAGGATGCCAGTGATGAGAAAACCCGACAGGACGAAGAAGAGGTCGACACCCGACCAGGTGCTGCCGGTAACGGCTTGTGCGGCGCGATCGAGCGTGGTGGTGGGTGTGATCCACATCGCTGAGTGGTCGACGAGGACCGCCAACATCGCGAGCCCTCGAACACCATCCAGCGTGTCGATTCGATCGCCGCTATATACTCGAGGCTGGTTTGTGTTTGACACGAGGCAATTGCCCCGAATCGCAAGACCCCTGCCGCACTACCCGAACGAAGCTTCGTCGGCGGTCGGTCCGTAGATCGATGGCACCGGCACGTTGTTGAGCCTCAAATACACCGTGAGCTGCCCGCGGTGGTGGGCCAGGTGATTGAGCACGCCCGACCGCAGGTTCTCGTATCGCGATACCTCGCTGACGACATGGCCCCGCGCGAGCATCCGCCACTTCGTCTCGAGGTGTGCGTCGTTCGTCTTCTTGAGCGCGTCCTTCGAGCGCGCGACGTTGGCGTCGAAGGCCGCGAGGAGATCCTGATTCGATTTGACCGGCGGTAGCGGTGGGCCAGCGGCGACGTCGAACTCGTCCTGGGTGAGCATCATCGCGATCCACCCCGGCATGTTCGCCACGAGCCCCGCGAGCCGACCCATTGGCATCGACTTCTCGTGGGGTTTCCAGTCGGCTTTATTCTCCGGCACCCTTTCCAACACACGCCTGGTGATGGCCGCTTCGTTTTCTAGCTCAGCCAGCAAACGATCCGTCAGGGTCTTCGCCATTACCAGAGTCCCCGCTCGTTGAGTGACAAGATGACAGTACTCAACCGATCGGCGGCATTCCACCAATTGCGCTGCACGGCCGCGTCGGCCGCGGCACCCTTGCCGGCCTCGATGGCGCGCACGATCGCCTCGTGCTCGACGACCGAGCGGTCGGCGGCGGCCGTCAAAGCCGTGGTATATAGGTGGTTATAGCGCTCGGCTTGCGGCTTGATCGCATCGTGCAGCGCTCTCAGGCGGGGCCCGGCGCCGAATTCGACGTACGTGCGATGAAACGACATGTCGAGCTCGAAGTACCGGGAGGGATCCGGACGCGCCGACCGTCCAGTGGCCGCGATCTCCTCGTTTATCCGATGCAGCCGGCTCGTGAGTGCCGTCCGCTGCTTCGCCGGCCGCTTGGCCGCGAGCCTGGCCGCCAGCCCTTCGATCTCGGCGATGATCTGGAACAGCTCTCGGACATCGTCCTCGGTCATGGGAGCGACCAAGAGCCGGCGCTCGTTGTCCCAACCGGCGCTCACGATGTACCCCTCTTGCTCCAGCCGGTGGAGCGCGCTCCGCACGGGTGTGCGGCTCACCCCCAGGCGTTCGGCGATGTCGTTCTCGATCACCCGAACGCCCGGGGCGAGCCGCCCGTGGACGATCATCTCGCGCAGCTGTTTATAAGCCTGCGCCGTTCGATCCCCGCGACCACCCGTCGTCTTGGCCGCAGCCTTTCCCCGTACCTGAGCGCTCACCGCTCAATGTTACGTGCCGTTCTCCACCGTCGGCAACGGGAAGCAGAGCTGGGTGCCAAAGGTCCCCCCGTCTTTGAATGGCGTCCCGACCGGGGGGTAGTATGGGATGAGCGTTTGCCCATACCGAATCATGTCGGCCAGCCGGTGTCCCTCCAGCCACAACTCGGCCGCACGCTCGTGGACGATGGCCACTTTCACGCTCGCCTGGTCCGTCGGCCCGGAGTACTCCGTCACATGGGCCGAGTCACGGACGTGGTTCAGGAACCCGATCGCGCCCGAGGGATTGCCTGCTTCATTTGCCGCCTCGGCCTGAATCAACTGCGCCTCTGACCAATGGGCGATAGGAATCGGCGTGCCGATCGTCGGGTCCTTCTCTGCCGCCCACACATGGGTCACCTGGTCCTGACCCAGGATGCCGGTGGAGTCGACCATCACTCGTGGATCCTGCACGCCGTTGGTCATGAAATGCTGGAACGGCACGTCGACTGAATAGAACAAATCACGGAACATGACGGTGTATAGTCGATTCTCGCGCCGCGTGCTGCCACCGTCGTAGGTGGCGACCTTGAGGAATCCTTTCGGGATCAGCGCCGCGTCGGCGGCAGCGTTGACGCTTTGGCCGCGATCGAGCCGCTCACGCGCGCGGCCCAAGAGTGCCATGTTCAGCGAGACGCTGTCGTGCGCCGTCGTCGCGTTCGTGATGGCGACGCCGAAGCGCGCCTCGGCGAGACCCAGCAGCGAGTCAGGCGTGATGTGGGGCCCGCCGTCGATGGCGCCGGCGCACATCGTCTCCCCCATCAGGGTGAGCGTATACCCCGTGTACGCCGCCGTCTGCCCGATCAGCTGTACGCGGTTGGGCACTTGCGTGGCGGTCCATCCATTCAAGAGACTGATCAGGGTATCGCCGTCGAACCGGGCCGTCGACAGTGGCGCCCAGACGCCGGGATTTTGTTGGCTGCCCGGATTGTTGCCGATCGGCGCGCAGGTGAAATCGAGGATGGGACTGCTGGCGTACATGGTACGGCGGTCGTAATCCCACCCGAGGGCGAACAGCTGCGCGTCCGCCAGCTCATCGCTGACGAGACCCGTCGCTGTAGCGTAGTCGGCGTACGCGCACTCAAAATCGGCGACCACGCTGTTGGCGATCAGCGGCGCGTTGGCCGGTTGAAGCAGGCTGCTCGCCAGAACCTGGCTGGCCGATGTTTCCGTGAGGCTGCCACACCCGGCGGCAACCAGAGCGAGCGCGATAACTATAGGTGTCTTCATAGTTAGAACGTCAGGTTGACCGTGGTGAAGAACTGCGATGGCAGAGGGACGAGGGCTTGGCTGAACGGTACGAACGAATCGGTGATGTCGACGCGCGTCTCCGGATCGAGCCCTTTGTAGCTCGTCCACGTATGGAGATTGCGACCGCCGACCGTCACGCTGATGTGGCTCGCGCGGACCGAGCGCGCCCACTCGTCGGGCAGCGATAACGTGCCCGAGACCTCGCGCAGCTTGGCGAAGTCGGCGTTCTCGATCCAGGGCTGAATGTATGTGAGGCTGCCGTGATCGCTCTGCAGCGCCGCCACATAGCGCGGATCGTAGTTCTGCGGCTTGTACGAGGCGAGGCAGTAGCCGAAGTCGATGCAGCGGAGATAGTTGTCGGCGTCGAAGAGTTGCCAGCCAGTCCGCGCGTCGACGAGGGTGTGAATCCGGAGTTTGCGGAACAGCGTGAGGTCGAAGCCGCCCGATCCCACGAACTTCGGCACCGGCTGCCCGACCGGCACGAGCGGCGCGCTGGCGCACGGCACCGGCGCGTGACCGGCCTTCGCGCCGCCATCGCACATGAGATTGGTCGCTACGCCGCTCGAGAGCGTGGCGCTCAGGACCTTCTTCGAGAAGTAGGAGTTGAGTGGCAACCCTTGCTCGTCATACGTGATGGGCAGCGAGGGGGACGGGTTAAATGGCGGGAGGCCGCCGAAATTGGTGATCTCGTTGGCGTCCGTCGACGTGTTCGCGAAGAGGTCGAGGCCGACCGGTCCATCGCGCAGCACCTGCGCCGTGGCCTGAATCTCGAATCCGTGACTGTACACCTTGCCGGCGTTGATGAATTCCACGCCGGGGGAACCCTTGGACGGGGGCAGATTCTCGGAGAGGATCTCGTTGATCGTGTTGCGGGAGTAGTACGTGAAGTCGATGCCGATGCGCGTGAGCACGCTGGCCGTAAATCCGGCCTCGATCTCCTGGCCGCGCTCGGGTTGCAGGTTCGGGTTGCCTGGCGCGAATGGTGTCGCGATCACCGAGCCGTTCGGGCCGGCCGCCGACACATACAAGGGGAGCGCGGCGAAATTCGGCGGCTGATTGCCGGACTCGCCGTAGGCCGCGCGGAGTTGGAGCTTGTCGATCGCGTGAATTCCCCAGAAGCTCTCGTCGCTGACGACCCAGCTGCCTTCGACCTTGGGATAGGTGACCCATTTGAAATTCGAGCCGAACGCGCTGTTGTTGTCGACGCGGACCGCGCCCGTAATGAACAACCGATCGCGCCAGTTGAACTGCTGCTGGGCATAGAAGCCCAGCGTGTTGTTGGTGACGAAATCGCCATCGGTCCGAATCACCGCCGCGCCCGAGATCGCGGACACGCCCGGACCCGGGAACTCAGAGGCGTCGACGTCGGTCGAGTCGATGTGGCGTGAATACCATTGCGCGCCGAGCGACGTGTTGGATTTGAGGGACGCGAAGAGCGGCAGCGAAAACGTGCCCGCGTAATCGAGCGTCGTGGTCTGCGTGTTTCGATTCTGCACGCTGTTCGACCCTTCCGCGGTCACCGGAGGGAAGTACTGGGCGACCGACGCTGGCATGAAGTTGATCAGTCCCTGATTGGTCTCGTTGCGCTGGTCATAGCCGACGATCAATCGATGACTGAACCAACTGCTCGGACGGTTCGTGACCGTCGCCGTCCCCGTGAACCCGTTCAAGTCCTGGGTATTGGAGAACACCCCGGAATTCTCGGCCGACGGCGGCGCTTGATAGTAGCCACCGCTGTTGGGGAAAAAGCCCGGTGAGCCAAAGAGCGCTCCGAACATCGGGCTGAGTCCATTCTCCTGACCCAGGGCCGCGTGGTTATGCACGATATACAGCGTGGAACCAAAATCGAGCGTCTGCGTCGCATGGTACAGCACGTTGCTCGTGGCCGCGAGACGCCGCTGTGCATTGGTGCGGTCGACGCCATTGTCATAGTCGTAGTCGGCGCCGATGCGGTAGGTCACTTGCTGCGTGCCGCCGGCGACCGAACCCGAGAGCCCGACCTGGTCGGCCGTGCGAAAGAGCGGGGTGCCGGATGCGTCGGCTACCGCGGCGCCGTTCCACGAGTCGAGCTTACTGGTCGCGGGGTTGATGAAATAGTTGGTGGGCATCCGACCGGCTTGATCCGGAAACCACATAGCACCCTGACGCGCCTGGATATCGAACGCGGGTTTCCCGGCCACACCCTTCTTTGTGATGACTTGGATCACGCCGTTGGACGCCTCCGTTCCATAGATCGTGGCGGCGGCCGGGCCCTTGAGGATCTGAATGCTCTCGATCTCTTCCGGGTTGATGTCGTCGAGCCGCGACGTGACCTGGTTGCCCTGGACGTTGGGACCTTGGGGACCCGTGCCAGCGTCGTTGGCCACGCGGACGCCATCGATGTAGAGCAACGGCTGGGAGTGCAAGGATATCGTGTTCACGCCCCGGATCTGGATCGCCGGACCGGCGCCGACCATCGCGCTGCCGGGGATGATCGACACGCCGGCGGCCCGTCCTTGTATCAAATTGCCGAGATCGGGAGAGCCGGACTGTTGGAGCGCCGGCGCCGCGTCGATCGTCGACACCGCGTTCCCCAGTGAGCGCTGCTGCACTTCGCCCGGGGTGCCGGTGGTGACGATCTCGTCGAGCTTCACGGCCGTTTCGTCGAGCGCGATCTCCACATCGCGGGCGCCGACCGCGACGGCCCGACGTGCGGAGCTGAATCCCAGGCGCCGGACAACGAGCGTCACGGAATCGCCGGTGAGACCGTTGATGACGAAGCGGCCCCGGACGTCGGTGACGGCGCCAATCGTGCGCCCCTCGACGCCAACCTGCGCCGCCTCGATCGGGGCGGACCCGCTTGCCCTGACGACCGAGCCGGAGACCGTGCCTCCGGGTCCCTGCGCTCCCGCGACCCCCGCCAGCCCGACCCACGCGAGAGCGACGAGCCACCACCGACCACGCTCATGCATTCGCCCACCTCCTGGAAGGCCGTCGGTATACCTTGTGTATACATTCCGTGCTCGCGACGATACGCACGGAACGGCCGCCGCACAAGGGTGCCGTGAAACCTGCGGGCGGGCGCCTCCGTATGGCCTGGGGCCTTTTCTGGTGGTATACTGGCTGTATACAATATGCGCACATTTGCCGCCTGGCCTGGGGTGGGGCTTTCGGGCGGGCGTTGGGACTCACAATTTGCTGACCGCATGACTACGATCCGCCCACTCGAATCCGCCGACGACTACCGCGCCTGCGTCACCATCCAGCACGAAGTCTGGGGCGCGGACTATTCGGATACCGTGCCACCGGCGATCCTCAAGATCGTCCAAAAAGTCGGGGGCATTGCCGTCGGCGCGTTCGACGCGGATGGCGCCCTCGTTGGATTCGTGTTCGGCATCACCGGTGTCGACAACGGTGAGCTCGTCCACTGGTCGCACCAACTCGGCGTCCGCGAGAGCGAACGGAACGCCGGCATCGGCCGGCATCTCAAGGAATACCAGCGCGAGGTGCTCCGCGGCCTGGGCGTCAAGCGCATGCGCTGGACGTTCGATCCGCTGCAAGCCAAGAACGCGCACCTGAACCTGAACCGCCTCGGCGTCGACGTCCTCGACTACGTGCCCGACATGTACGGGGCCTCCGATTCGATTCTCTTTCGTGGCCTCAAAGGCACCGACCGGTTCATCGCATCATGGGAGCTCGATCGTCCCAAGCCGCGGCCGCTCGCCGACCCCGACGGCATTCCGCTGCTCGATGGCACGCCGACCGACTGTCCGCCGCGACTCAAGGTCGCCGTCCCGCTCGACATCGGTGCGCTGCTGCGCACGGACCCGTCCGCGGGCGCGACGTGGCGGATGCGGACGCGGCCCGCATTCCTGTGGGCCCTCGAGAACGGGTATCGCGTCGACGGCTTCGCGCGCGACGCCCAAGCGCAACTCGGCTACTACATCTTGACGCATGATCCGGGTCGCTGAGCTGGCGCTCCGCGAGATCCGACTGACGCTGCGCGAGCCATTCCGCATCTCGTCGGGCGTCATGAGCGAGCGGCGCATCCTGCTCCTCGAGTTGCGAGACTCGGACGGCAACCTCGCGTGGTCAGAGTGCGTCGCGTTTCAAAATCCCATCTATTCCGCCGAGACGATCGACACGGCCTGGCTCGCGATTACTTCGTGGCTGGCGCCTCGCGTGCTCGGCATCGAGTTCGGATCGCCCTCTCAGGTCAAGCCGGCGCTCGACGATGATCTCCGCGGGCATAACATGGCCAAGGCAGCCGTCGAGATGGGCATCTGGGGGCTTTCGGCGCTGCGCGCTGGCAAGCCTTTGGCGGAGACGCTCGGCGGGACCCGCGATCGCGTCGTCACGGGTATCTCGCTCGGCATTCAGGCGACGCCCGATGCACTCGTGACGCGGGCGAAAGACGCGCTGGCGGCTGGCTATCGCAAGATCAAAGTCAAAATCATGCCGGGCAAAGACGTCGAGTACGTGGCCGCCGTCCGGGAGGCGCTAGGACCTGACGTCAGCATTATGGCCGACGCCAACTCGGCGTATACCCTCGCCCAGGCGGACCACCTCGCGAAGCTGGACGCGTTCAATCTCATCATGATCGAGCAGCCGCTGGGCGAGGATGACCTCGTGCGTCATGCCGCGCTGCAGCGACGACTGGCGACGCCACTGTGCCTCGACGAATCGATCACGAGCCTCGAGCGCGCCCAGGACATGCTGACGCTCGGCTCGGGAAAGATCATCAACATCAAGCCCGGCCGGGTGGGAGGGTTCGCCGCCGCGCGCGCCATTCATGATCTGGGTGTTCCGGTGTGGTGCGGGGGCATGTTGGAGAGTGGCATCGGCCGGGCGTACAACGTCGCGTTGGCGTCGTTGCCGAATTTCACGCTCCCAGGTGACCTGAGCCCGAGTGCGCGCTATTGGGATCGCGACATCGTCACGCCCGAGTGGACCATGGACGCCGAGGGCATGGTGAAGGTGCCGAGCGAGTCACCGGGCATCGGCGTCACGGTCGATGTCGACCGCGTCGAGAATCTCACGGCTCGCCGACAGGTGCTGACCGCCGCCAGATGAGATAGGCGGGCATCCCCACCGCGAGTGCGACCAATCCGGCAATGGCGCGCGCGGGCTGCCCGACAAGCGTCGCGATGACGATGCCGAGCGCCGCGAGGACGAAGAGGGCCGGCGTCCACGGATAGCCAGGCACGCGGAACGGACGCGGCGCGTCGGGCCGCGTGCGCCGGAAGACGAATACGCTGACGGCCCCGAGGCCGTAGAAGATCCACGCCGTGAACACGACGTAGGTCAGGAGCTGCGTGTACGTCCCGCTCGCCGCCAGCACCATCGACCACAACGCCGTGGCGGCGATCGCGATGGCGGGCGTGCCGAGGCGTGGGTGTATCTCGGCGAGCTTGCGGAAGAAGAGGCCGTCTTTGGCCATCGCGTAGAACACGCGCGGGGCGGTCAGCAGGATCGCGTTCACGGCGCTGAACATCGACAGCAGCACGACCACGGCAATCGCGCGGCCGGCCGCGGGCCCGAACGCGGCGCGGACCGCTTCCGAGGCGACGCGGTCCGACTTGGCGACCGTGGCCGGACCGAGCACGGCGAGATAGCCGATATTCGCCATGAGATACAACGCGATCAGTGCGGCCGTGCCGATCGCGATCGCGCGGGGGAACGTGCGCTGCGGCTCGAGCGTCTCGCCGGCGGAGAACGTGACGTAGGTCCATCCCTCGTACGCCCACAGGACCGCGACCATCGCGACGCCGATTCCAGTCAGCAATCCGGGCCCCGGCGCGACCGGTGCGGTGGCCGCGGTGGCCGGTCCGGCGACGCGACCGACCGCCAGGAGTCCGACGCTCATGAGTACGATCGCACCGACTTTCACTGCCGTGGTCCAATCCTGTACGCGCGCGCTCTCCTTCGTGCCGCGAATGTTGAGCAGGGCGAGCACGACGATCATGCCGAGCGCGATGCCCCGTGCCGCGATTGGGGACAGCGGCACGAGCTCTTGGAGATACGCCGTCGATCCCACGGCGAGCGTGGCGACGGACGCCGGCGCGATGACGGTGAACAGCATCCAGCCGAAGAGAAACGCGCTGGGGCGGCCGAAGGCGTCGCGAATATAGACGTAAATGCCACCGGCTTGCGGCATCATCGCGCCAAGCTCGGCGTACGTGATCGCGCCGAGGAACGACAGGAGACCGCCGGCCACCCAGACGCCGAGGGCGAGACCGACGTGGCCGCCGGTCTCCTGCAGCACGGGGCCCGGCAAGAGGAAGATCCCAGAGCCGATCACCGTGCCGAGTACGATGTAGACGAGATCGCCGAGGCGGAGAACACGCGCGAGCGTGCGCGTCACTGTACCACCGGTCGAACCACCGGTATCTCGAGCGCGCTCGGGTGTTCCGCGTCGTGATACAGCGTGATGTGCGCGGTGCGGGCGTCCTTTCCACTCTCATTCGCGACGACGCCGCCCGAGTGGTAATTCTTTTCGACGTAGATCGAGTTCGGCGAGCTGATGACGAGGCGCAGCCGGCTGCCCTTCGCTACGAGGCGTGAGAAGAACTGGAACGTACTGAAATCATACCGCTGGACCTCTCCCGGCTTGACCAGCGTTTCGTGCCGTGGCGACTCGCGATATCGTGCCCGCAGCATCGCGTCTGTCAGTGCGATACTGCGACCGTCCGGTTCGATTTCTGACACCGTGATGCTGAGATCCGCGTCCGGCACATCCATGGCGAGCCACAGCGTGAGGTGCAGCCAGCCAGTGATCTCGGTTGCCTCAGTGAACGGCGCGGTGTGATAGACGACGCCGGCGCCGTACAGGTTCAACGCGTAGCGTTGATCGGTCGTCGTGTTGTCGATGTCCGTGCGCTCCAGTTCATCGCCCGGGCGGGTGTCTAACGGGTCGTCGCTCCAATGATCCGCGCCGGTTTCCTTCTGCGAACCCAGCGTGCCCGACGAGAAGGCGTCGATCGAGTGACCGCCGAGATAGAGCATCTCCGGATGCGCCCCGATGCCACCGAGACTATCGGCATACTTCCAGAGCTCGGCGCCCTTGCCG
>Ga0210387_10000508_pt1 | contig 27523 bp, 20 predicted proteins | sample IncBWC7OmetaG_FD_160108 | JGI IMG/M metagenome (GOLD analysis project Ga0210387, IMG submission 160108) | Forest soil microbial communities from Barre Woods Harvard Forest LTER site, Petersham, Massachusetts, United States - Inc-BW-C-7-O ...
GATCTTCAATCCGCCGGTAAAATCACCATATAAAGTCCGGATCAGGGTCGATTTCCCACAGCCTGACTCTCCGGCAATGCCCAAAATCTCATTGTCATTGATGGTCAGGCTAACATCGTCCACGGCTGCAATGAAGGCGGCGGGGGTGCCATAACCGGCGCGCACATTCTGGAGCTTGATCATGTGCCAATCCTTCGAGCAGCGGAACGGATCGCGAGACCCGACGAAATCAGGAAGAGCGAGATGAACACCAGGACGATCGCGACCACTGGGGCGCCGACCCAGACGTATCGCTGCGAAAGCAGCGCCTGGTATTTAAGGGCCCAATTGATCATCGTGCCGATGGTCGCCTGCTGGGAGCTCGACAGCCCGATCACGGCCAGGCTGGTCTCTGTCGCAATCCCGACCAGGACGGTGTTGATGAAATTGGCAGCTGACCAACCCGCGATATAGGGGAAAATATGCCGCGACAGGATGCGGAGACGCGATTCACCGCTGAACCAGGCAACATAGATGAATTCTCGTTCGCGAATGGAAAGCGCTACCGCGCGCACCTGGCGGCCTGGATATGGCCAGTTGAAGAGCACCAGGGCGAGGCCGACATTGGTCAAAGAAAGTTGACCGCCGAAGAGAGCCGCCAGCAGGATCAGGATTGGCAGGCTCGGAATACAGAGAAGTGCATCCATCAGAAAGGAGAGCACCCGGTCGATCCAGCCGCCGGAATACCCTGCGGCCAAGCCGGCAAAAACACCGATCAGAGTCGAGAAGAAAGCAACGCTGAGCCCAAGAAGCAGGGAGTTTTGCAGGGCCCAGGTGAGCAGCCAAAAGATGTCCTGTCCGAGATTGGTGGTGCCTAGCAGGTGTGACCAGCTGGCAGGCTGGTTGCGCGGGACCTTGTACCAGGTCAGCGGATTGTTAGGCGCGAACCAAGGCAGGACAACCCCAAGCACCAGCAAGATCCCGAAGAGGGTCAGACCCAGACCCAGACGAAAGGAACCGATCTTCGGGATCTTGAACTTGCGCATGAACTTACCGGTGCCGGATGCGAGGATCGAATAGGGGATACATCAGGTCGATCAGGAGCGTGGCAGTCGCCACCGCCACAATGGACAGGCTGATCGTACCCATCAGAAGATTATAATCGCCTTGGATGACAGCGGTGTAGATCAGACGACCGATCCCGGGATATTCAAACAGTATTTCCGTGACGATTGAGCCGTTGAACATCAAGCCCAACTGCAGTGCAAGGAAGGTTATCTGCGGCAGGAGGGCGTTGGGCAAAATATAATGGGTCAGAATTCGCGCGTCTCCCAGGCCACGCAAACGTGCGTAGCGGACAAATTCTTCCTCGGCAAGCGCGGTGGTCTGGGCCTTGACGCTGATCACCCACCAGCCAAAAACGACAATCACGATTGACGCGGCAGGGAGGATCGAGTTCCAGATGACGCTCTGCACAAAAGCGAATGTCCACGGCGCGCCCTGAATGGACGTCGTGAGCGGGAAGATAGTCCAGATGTAGCTGAACAGGATGCTAAGGACCAGCGCCATGATGTAGTAAGGAATCGGGTAGAGGATAATCGAGATTGCCTCGAGCACGCGGGAGAAGGGCCTGTTCGGTCGCCAGCCGGCGAGGAGGCCGACGAAGTTGCCCAGCACCCAGGCAATGAGCGTCGAGGAAAGCAGTAGCCCGAAGGTCCAAGGCAGGGCTTCGCCGATCAATTGGCGGACCGGCGTCGGATACATGGCGAGCGACGGCCCGAAATCGCCCGTCAAAACAACCCGCTTCAGGAAGCTCCAGTATTGGCTCAAGAGCGAGCCTTTCAGGCCAAATGAATCGGCCAGAGATGCTCTGAGGGCGTCGCTTTGCGCGGCGCTCATATAGGCGCCCTGCGACGAGACCTTGGCCAGCATCGCCTCGATTGGGTCGGCTGGAGCAAAGCGCGGCACAAAAAAGATGATGGTAAGCCCGAAGGCGACCACCAGAAAATATGCGACCAGCCGGGAGGCTATTTGGCCGAGCAGCTTCATTTCAGAGGATTTTGGCTCTGCCCGCCATCGCCTTACATCCTGTCAGATAATCTCCAGATAGTCGGCGTCCGGTAGTTGCGGGAGCGGAGCGGAAGGCAGCGACTGGTACCAAAACGCCACCGAGGCGATGTCATCCTGCAGCGGCAGGTAGCGTCGATCCTGTTTCTCGGTTCGCCAACCGAGGGCCTGGATGGTGACCTTTAAATCTGTCTCGAACCGTATCGGGTCCATAATATGCCAGCGATACATCCCGAAGCGGGTCTGTGACTGATAGGTCCCGTCGGGACGCAGCACCTGAGGCAGGCCCGAATAGGGGGTGGTAAATTCTCGATAGACGCTTGTCATATTCGGGTCAATGACGCCGCCATCGAAATTATACGCGCCGCAAAAATAATCCTCTGTCCCGGTGCCGCAGATGGTCGGAAATTCGTCGTCCCCGTCCAGAAAGAATTTGATCTCGCCTTCCCCCCACCACCCGGAATTATTCACACCCCAGGCCAAATAGGTGCCGACATATTGCCCTTGGCCGCGAACACCATCGAGGATCAGGTAGTCTTGGCCGAAGGGGAGCGGATTGGTTCGGCGAAATTGGGCGTGAAAATAGGCGGCGTCCGCGGGGACTTCGGTCAGCGTGTAGTTAATTTGATAGTAGAGGATGACAGATTCCTCCGGATCGCGGTTTTCCAGCGTTACGCGGGCACGTTTCTTAAAGGGCATTTCCCAGTAGCAGTTGAAGGCGCGGCCCGGATTGACGCAGACGGCGAGCGAAGAGATCTGCGCGAAACGGTTCCATCCGCAGGCGAAAAAGTCGCCCAGGGGCGATTCGACCGATGGATGCTCCTGATCGTCCCAATGGATCCGCAGAATCAAATTGCGCCAGCGCACATTGGAGACGACACACCAGATTTGCTGGAGAGCGCCTGGACCCTCGATGTCGCAGAGAAGGCGATTCTCGCCCGGCGCAATTTGGATCGAAGGCGAGACTTTCCAGCCGCGCCCGGTGCCATCCCGAGCAAGGCCGCGGGCGTGGATCGCGCCTGTCCCTTCAATCGCCCTCGCGCCCTGGCCCTTTTCACCGGTGAAATTTTCGGCGCTAATCGAGCGAGTCTTGGCCGGCGACAATCGCCACAGGTTGCCAAGGTGCATTCCGAGGCCGGAAAAGCCCTCTAACATGTTTCCTCCCATCTGGGCCTAACTCTATCGAACACGTCGTTAAAAAATATAGTTGATCGTTTCAAGTCAACGGCAATTGCGGTCTTGAGCCAAGATTTAGGGCTGGGGCTGGGGCGAGGAGCCAAGGAGCCAAGGAGCCAAGGAGCCAAGGAGCCAAGGAGATGGGGGACAAGAAGTCAGAGGTTGGGAGTCGATTTGAGGCGCCGCAAAAAAAAGCCGACACCACCGCCCATTATATTTCTCCTCCAGCGCTCCTGGCTTCTGGCTCCTTGGCTTCTTGGCTTCTCCTAAGCGGGCGCCCCTTCAGTGGCGACGAGACTTCGTTTTGATCCCGATCCGATGAACGCGGCGAGGAATGCCGCCAAAATGCAGAGTAAGCCGGACGAAAAGAAGGCGAGAGAGTAATCACCGGTCTGGGTTCGGAGGAGGCCCGCAAGCCAAGCTACCGCCGCCGCCCCAACCTGATGGGAGGCCGCAATCCAACCGAACATCAGTGCGGCATTCTCTTCGCCGAAAACGTTCCCCGCCAGCTTTACGGTCGGCGGGACGGTGGCAATCCAGTCGAGACCATAAAAGACGGCATAGATCGACAACCCGTAAAAATTGAAGTTGAACGCGAGCGGCAAAAAAATAAGGGAAAGTCCCCGAAGAGCGTAGTACCAGGCCAGCAGCTTCCTGCTATCAAAGCGATCGGTCAGCCAACCAGATGCGGTGGTTCCAACCAAATCAAACACGCCCATTACCGCCAAGAGGTTTGCCGCTCCCACTTCCGGAATGCCACGATCAATGCAGGCGGGGATGAGATGAGTGCCGACCAAGCCGTTTGTCGAAGCGCCACAGATAAAGAATGTCGCTGCCAGGAGCCAAAAATCGCGAGAGTGAATTCCGCGGTTCAGGGCAGACAAGGCTCGATGAGCCGGATTCTCGCTTCGCCGCTCGACGCGGTGTAAAGTATTCTCACCGTAACGCGGGAGCGCCAGATCGGAGGGACGATTCCTCAATAACAGTGCAGCCATGGGAGCCATCACCAACGCGATCAGGGCAACCGTCAGCGAGACTGCGCGCCACCCAAAATTTAGAGAAAGGTTGGCTAGCAGTGGCAGAAAGATGAGCTGACCCGTAGCACTGCTGGCGGTTAATATTCCGAGTACTAATCCTCGATTTCGGACAAACCAACGTTCCGCAACCGTTGCTCCGAGCACCATCGCGATCATGCCGGTTCCCGATCCTACCAGAAATCCCCACAGAACCATCATCTGCCAAGGCGCCCGCATCAGAGATGTCAAGGCGACACCGAGGCCGAGGATAAGCAACGAAAAGCTCACCGTGCGCCGAAGACCAAATCGCTCCATTACGGCGACCGCAAACGGGCCGATCATTCCGAAGAGAAATATGTTCACTGCGATGGAGGCGCTGATGGTGGCAGCTGACCAACCAAACTCCTTTTCCAGGGGAACGAGCAGGATGCTTGGCGTGGCCCTGACCCCGGCACCTAAAAGCAGGATGAAAAACGTGGTGCCCGCGACAATCCACGCATAGTGCAATTTTGAGTTATTTTTCATGTTCCCCATTGCCGGCTACGGCGGAAGCTTTCGTCACGGCTGTTTCGGTCGAGGCAAGAAGCGTCCTCAGCTCCTGCATTGATTGGGAGCCGATCTGAGACAGCAATTGGCGTTGTGCCTCCTCCCACAATGGCCAACTGCGAACCAGTTTGCGCTTTCCTGCGGCAGTGACTTGCAGCAAGTGTTGCCGACGATCTTTGCCCGACGCAGCAGCAACCCATTTGGCCTTGGTCAGTGGGCGCAGATTGCGCGTCAGCGTGGTGCGGTCCATCCCTATCTTCTCAGCGAGGACCGAATGGCTGAGTTCACCTGCGCGGCCAATGTTTGCCAGGAGCGAGTATTGCGTGATGGTGAGACCTTCGGGAGACAAAAAGGTATCGTAAAGGGAGGAAAGCTTCCTGGCTACTCTGCGCACCTGAGCACAGATGCAAGGACCAAGTTCCGGTGTAAGCAATCTGGGAAAGGATTCCTCTCTCATAGGTGCAATTACACGTACTTTCTGAAGGGAGCAAGGAAAAGGAGTCAGGAGTCAGGATTCAGGATTCAGAAGGGCGGAAAATGTTGAGGACAGGTTTTATGCCCCGCAGGGGGCTAGAGGCTTCAGCCCGGCGTTTTGGATTTGTTCCAGCGTCATGTCCCAATCCTCCTTCCTCCCTCGTCCTCGTCCGGTTGGGGATCGAGGCGGTTTTCCAAGATGAAAGAAGGACGAATAAAGAAAGCAAGCGCTGGGAGTTTCGCTCGTAACGTCAAGGTCCGCCGAGCGCCAGTTGCTTTTAGAATATTCACGCGTGTCAGCCGTAGGGTGCTCCTGACTGAATCCTGAATCCTGAATCCTGACTTCTGACTTCTGACTCCTATTTATGATTGGCAAGACGATTGCTGTAATCCGCGGGTCTCTGATGAAGAATCGGGTGCTCCCCCAACGACAACGAGAGCAACAGCAGAATGAGAAGCGAACTTAATGCACGAGACGCCTTGCAGACAGCAAGGCCGGCGATTGGAACCTCTCTCGCTGGAGGGACGCCAGCGGCCTTAGATGAATAAATTGAGCCTATGTGGATCGTAGCCTTAGCGCTTCGGCGCCCGTACACGTTCACGGTCTTTGCTATTCTGATCCTCATCGCAGGACTTGTCGCGATCACCCGAACTCCGAAGGATATCTTTCCTGCGATCAATATCCCGGTTATCTCCGTTCTTTGGGGCTATGCCGGGATGTCCCCTGAAGGGATGGAATCGCATCTTGTTACCCAGTTTGAGCGCGGGTTGACGACGACGGTCGATAATATCGAGCACATCGAGTCACAGTCCCTCTACGGAATCGGCATCATTAAGGTGTTCCTGCAGCCGACCGCGAGCGTGCCGTCGGGTATCGCGCAGATTACGGCGGTCGCACAGTCTGCCTTGCGGCAAATGCCGACCGGGACAACGCCGCCTCTGGTGATCAGCTACACTGCTTCCAACGTGCCGGTTCTCCGCCTCGGCTTAGCCGGAAAAAATCTTTCTGAACAACAGCTGAACGACCTGGCCCTGCAATTCGTCCGCACACAACTGATTACCGTCCCGGGAGCGGCCGTCCCTTATCCCTACGGAGGTAAGCAAAGATATGTTTCTGTCGATCTGAATTACCAAAAGCTGCAAGCAGTCGGCATGACCCCGACCGACGTGGTGAACGCGATCAGCGGACAGAATGTGATTCTTCCCTCCGGAACGATGAAGATCGACAGGTTCGAGTATCAGGTCAATCTGAACGCCAGTCCCCCGACGATTGAGGAACTGAACGCCATCCCGATCAAATCGATGGCCAATGGTACCACCATTTACGTTCGGGATGTCGCCTATGTTCGGAATGGTTTCATTCCACAGACCAACATCGTTCGGTTTGACGGTGCCCGGGCGGCCATGCTCGACATCCAGAAGATCGGCAGCGCTTCAACACTCGACATCGTTCAGGGAATTAAGAATAAATTGCCGGAAGTTAAGCAGACCCTGCCGGCCGGGGCGGAAAGCCTCAATCTGAGTTTGCTGACGGACCAATCCATCTTTGTCAGCGCCTCGATCCAAGGCGTGCTCCGGGAAGCGATCATCGCCGCCTGCTTGACTGCATTGATGATCCTACTTTTCCTCAGCAGTTGGCGGAGCACTTTGATTATCTGTGTTTCCATTCCGCTCTCCATCCTCTGTTCGATCGTCGTGCTGAGTGCTCTCGGGGAGACGATCAATATCATGACCCTCGGCGGGATGGCCTTGGCGGTCGGTATTCTGGTGGATGACGCTACCGTCGAGATCGAGAATATCCACCGCAATATGGCAGAGGGCGGGACGATGGATGAATGCATCCTCAATGGTGCGGCCCAGATTGCGGTGCCGGCCTTCGTCTCAACCCTCTGTATTTGCATCGTCTTTGTCCCGATTTTCTTTCTCTCCGGTACGGCAAAGTATCTCTTCGTGCCGCTGGCGGAGGCAGTCGTGTTCGCCATGTTGGCCTCTTACCTCCTCTCGCGAACGGTCGTCCCGACGTTCGCAAAGTTTCTGCTGCCTCCAGAGATGGAACGGCACCGTTCAACGGAGCACCCAAAACCAAAAAACATCTTCGGCAAGATTTCGCTGGCCTTTGAAAACGGTTTTAGCCGATTCCGGGAAGGGTACCGGGACATGTTAAGCATTTGTCTGCGTCATCCGAAAGTGACCGTCTTTTCAGTCCTAGGGTTTGCCGCGGTTTCGATGCTGCTGTTTCCTTTTCTCGGCGAAGACTTTTTCCCGGCAGTCGACGCCGGGCGTTTTGATATGCACGTCCGCATGAAGCCGGGAACCCGAGTCGAAGAGACGGCGAGGTCCACCGACCAAATCGAACAGATGTTGCGCAGGGTAATCCCGCCCAGCCAGTTGGAAGGCATTATCGATAATTTGGGCATTCCCTACAGCGGCATTAACCTCTCTTATAACACCACGGGTACCACCAGTGCAGCCGACGGTGACATCCTGGTCTCGTTGAAAGAGCACCACAAACCGACCAACGAATTCGTCCGAGAAATCCGGACCCGGATGCCTCAAGAATTCCCCGATATTGAGTTCTGGTTCCCTCCGGCGGATATCGTGGCGCAGATATTGAACTTCGGGTTGCCGGCTCCCATTGATGTGCAGGTGCAGGGACTCAATAAGCGCGCTAACTTTGAGTTCGCCAGCCGTCTGATGGATCAAATGCGCAGCGTCCCTGGTCTGGTGGATCTGCGTATCCAGGAACCAAACACGGTACCTCAACTGAATATTTCTGTGGACCGGACCAGAGCTTCGCTGCTTGGTTTGCAGGAGCAAAATGTGGCCAATAGTGTTCTTGGCGCGCTGGCTGGATCTCAGCAGGTCAATCCTAACTTCTGGGTGGATCCAAAAAACGGTGTGACTTACTCGGTCACTGCGCAAGAACCCCAGTACCAAATGAATTCGTTAGATGCTCTCCGGAATCTGCCGATTCTCGGCGGAACGGGTGTCACCCCCCAGATTCTCGCCAATGTCGCCGACATATCCCGTGGCAACACCTCCGCGGTAGTCGATCATTATGATATCCGCCCGGTGATTAATATCTACGGGAATGTCGACGGTAAAGATCTGGGCTACGTCTCAAAGCAAGTCCAACGGCTGGTCGACGCGTCGAAGAAAGATTTGCCTCGGGGAAGCCTTCTCATTGTCCGGGGACAGACCAAAACCATGCAATCCTCTTTTACCGGGTTGTATTGGGGTCTGGGTTTTTCGATTATTCTCATTTATTTGCTCGTGGTGGTAAACTTCCAGTCCTGGACCGAGCCATTCATTATCATCACGGCATTGCCCTGCGCCTTGGCCGGTATTATCTGGATGTTATTCGTCACCGGTACCACACTCAGTGTTCCCGCGTTGATGGGGACGATTATGTGCATGGGCGTCGCGACTTCGAATAGCGTTCTGGTGATTACCTTTGCCAATGAAAAGTTACATGAATTCAGAGATTCTTATCGGGCCGCGCTCCAAGCCGGATACATCCGCGTCAGGCCGGTCATCATGACTGCGTTGGCGATGATTATTGGGATGGTTCCGATGGCCCTCGGATTAGGAGAAGGTGGAGAGCAAAATGCCCCTCTTGGACGAGCGGTCATCGGCGGACTGATTCTTGCCACCGTTGGGACCCTGTTTTTTGTCCCGACCGTTTTTATGATGGTTAGGAGGCGTTTTGTTTTTCCTGAGCAGTCTACGACACCCGAAACGGCCAAACCGTAGGCTTACTCGATTTGCAGTGAGTGAAAAGCATATGAATGAGACTCTGCTCCAAAGAGATAAACCGGAGACGCCATCCCCAGTTCGTGACGACCACGAGCCGCAGCCTGCGGTCGGCGCTCCGAAGAAGTCTCGGCGCGGGCTCGCCCTCAAGCTCTTCTCCTTGATCGGGGCAATCGGCCTGGTCGTCCTGGCCGTGCATGGCATTATGACGCGATCGGCTACGACGGAGAACCTGCAAAAACAGGCAAATCAAGCCATCGCTGGACTGGCGGTTTCTGTGGTAAAGCCCGCTAAGGCGCCCGCGATGATTTCGATCGATCTGCCGGGTCAGACCCAAGCGTTCAGCCAGGCTTCGGTTTACGCGCAAACGACCGGCTATGTGAAAAGTTGGAATTTCGATATTGGTTCCCATGTCAGGGAAGGCGACGTTTTAGCGGAAATCGACACCCCGCAGGTCGATCAGCAATTGAACCAGGCCAAGGCGGCGCTCAAGCAAGCACAAGCGGGGTTCGATCTTTCCCGGGTGACCTATGAGCGAGACCGGGACCTTCTGCAGAGAAAAGTCATCGCCCACCAGGATTTTGACAACGCCGAGAGCGATTATCGGGGCAAACAAGCAACGGTCAATTCCGCTGAGGCGGCGGTCCTGCGCTTGGAAGCGCTCGAGGACTTCAAAGTTTTGAAGGCGCCGTTCGAGGGAATTGTCACGACGAGAAACACCGATATTGGCGGGATGGTGAACGCTGGTGCCGGTAACCCGCTTTTCGTCGTGGCCCGGATCAAGCCGCTCCGGGTTTACATCAATGTCCCGGAGAGCATGAGACGAAATGTTACGATAGGTGACAGCGCGGAGTTGGAGTTTGATGAAATTCCAGGGAGGACGTTCGCCGGAAAGGTGGTTCGCACTGCCGGAGCGATCGATCCGACTTCTCGGACTTTACTCACGGAAGTGGACGTTCCCAATGAGAACGGTCAGCTATTCCCGGGCGCTTACATGCAGGTTCATCTGAGCACAGGAAGTAGCAAGCGATCACTCATAATACCGGCAAATACGCTGCTCTTTAGATCGGAAGGAATCATGGTGGGAGTTGTCGGAGCGGATAACAAGGTTGAGCTGAAGAAAATCAAAATCGGCCAGGACCTTGGTTCCCACCTGGAAGTTACTCAAGGTTTGTCTCCGGATGACCAGGTCATCATCAACCCATCCGACAGCTTGGCCTCCGGACAGATCGTGAGAATTCGACCTTCGCAGAATGAGGGAAAGCAAATGGCTGCGACTCCAGAACCAGCGCGATCTTGAACGGGTAAGCAAAAGCGGTCGGATGGTCGGAGATTCTAGCCTGTACCCGATCAAGCCAATGCACGCAGATTGTAGGCAAAAGCGGATGGTCGGAGGGGTCGTCCTGTGGGCGTAGAGACAGGCTGGAAGCCTATCCTACATTGCGCCCCCGGTGGCTCAAGGACATCTTAAGCCCCTCCTGCCGGTCGCTCCACGGACCCTCAGCGACGGCACAATGTAGCATAGGCTTCTAGCCTGTACCCGATCAAGCCAATGCACGCAGATTGTAGGCAAAAGCGGTCGGATGGTCGGAGGGGTCGTCCTGTGGACGTAGAGACAGGCTGGAAGCCTATCCTACATTGCGCCCCCGGGTGGCTCAAGGACATCTCAAGCCCCTCCTGCCGGTCGCTCCACGGACCCTCAGCGACGGGGCGACGGCGCAGTGTAGCATAGGCTTCTAGCCTGTACCCGATCAAGCCAATGCACGCAGATTGTAGGCAAAAGCGGTCGGATGGTCGGAGAGGTCGTCCTGTGGACGTAGAGACAGGCTGGAAGCCTATCCTACATTGCGCCCCCGGTGGCTCAAGGACATCTCAAGCCCCTCCTGCCGGTCGCTCCACGGACCCTCAGCGACGGCGCGACGGTACAATGTAGAATAGGCTTCTAGCCTGTACCCGATCAAGCCAATGCACGCAGATCGTAGGCAAAAGCGGTCGGATGGTCGGAGAGGTCGTCCTGTGGACGTAGAGACAGGCTGGAAGCCTATCCTACATTGAGCCCCCGGTGGCTCAAGGACATCTCAAGCCCTCCTGCCGGTCGCTCCACGGACCCTCAGCGACGGCGCGACGGCGCAATGTAGCATAGGCTTCTAGCCTGTACCCGATCTGGTTAGAAGCCGGTTGAGATAAATGAACGTAAGCGAACGAAGAATGCGACCGGGTGCGATTGTTCGCTGGCAAAAAAGTCGAGGACGAGTACGAGTACGATTTGGGGAGCCCGGCGGACGGTGCTACGGGTCCATCGGTGCTTGAAGTGCGAGGCGATCTCTTACATTCTGCAGCTTCCCCCAAATTTTACCTCGTTTATGGCCACAATCTGCGTTGATGTCGGGACATCGGTCATCAAGACGGTTGCTTTCGATGACCGCGGCACGGAGATCGCCATTGCCCGCCGGGAAACGGAGGTGCTGCGTCCCGCGCCCGGTTTTTCCGAGCAGGACATGCCTTCGGTATGGAAGGCGGCAGTGTCCACAATCCGCACCGTGGTAAAACAAATACGGGAGCCGGTGAACCTCATTTCGCTGACTGCCCAGGGAGACGGATGCTGGCTGGTCGATGGCGAAGGGCGCCCTACCGGCCCCGCTATCCTGTGGAACGACGCTCGTGGCGCCGCAATTATTGATCGCTGGCGAGAAGCAGGCGTATTGAACGAAGCCTTTCGCCGGAACGGTTCGCAGACCTTTGCCGGTCTTCCCAACGCCATCTTTACCTGGCTCAGGCATTATGATCCCGATCGGCTGGAGCGGTCCCACAAATCGCTCTGTTGCAACGGCTGGATCTTCTACAATCTGACTGGCCGGATGGCCGTCGATGAGTCAGACGCCTCCGTGCCGTTTTTCGATGTGCGCGAGCGGCGCTATTCGTCCGAACTCCTTAAACTTTATGGCTTGGAATGGGCCGAACGGCTGTTGCCGGAGGTGCTTTCGAACGATCGGCGCGTCGGCGAGCTCCTTTCCACGGCGGCGGTCGAATTGGGTTTACCTGCGGGGCTGCCTGTCGTCATGTCGCCTTATGACGTGGCCTCGACGGCCATCGGCGTCGGCGCGGTCAGCGACGGGCAGGCGTGCAGTATCCTCGGGACGACGCTTTGTACCGAGGTTGTCATGAACCAGGTCAACCTGGAACGGGAACCGTCCGGCTTGACCATCCCATTTGGTCCGCCGGGGCTGTATCTGCGGGCGTTTCCAACCTTGGCGGGCGCTGAAGTAATCCATTGGACCGTCAGGCAGTTAGGGCTCAGTGGGGTGTCGGAGTTGAGCCAGTTGGCTACCAAAGCCGAACCCGGGGCGGATGGCCTTTGTTTTCTGCCTTACTTTTCTCCTGCGGGAGAGCGCGTGCCGTTCCTGAACACCGGCGCCAGGGGCTCGCTTTTCGGGTTGTCGTTCGAGCACGGCCGTGAGCATATCGCACGGGCGGTGCTCGAAGGACTGTCGCTGGTGATCCGCGATTGTTTGGAGGCATCGCAAGAGGGACCAGCTCCCCTGAGTGTTTGCGGCCTGTGTGGAGGTGGCGCAAATAGCGAGGTGTGGTGTCAACTGATCGCCGACGTCATCGGCGCGCGTACCTCCCGCCCCGTGGACCAGGAAGTCGGTGCCAAGGGGGCATTCATCGCGGGACTGGTCGCCGTGGGAAAAGAGGCGGATTTTTCCAGCGCGGCCAATGATTTTGTGCGAATTCGGGATGTATTCGAGCCGGACCAGGACCGACATGCCCGTTACGATGAGTTGTTCGAGCAATTCCTCGCGATCCGCGAGAGCATCCTGCCCGTCTGGAAACGCATGGCGGACGACCGCTCCCAGCGGGATCGGGCGGCAGTCTGAGTCACCGGGAAAGCTCCTTTTTATGGCAACAAAGCAATCTTCAGATGCGGCCTGGCTCGGGCTGGATCTAGGCACGCAAAGCGTGCGCGCCATGGTTGTCTCCGGCTCCGGTGAGACATTGGCCGTCGGTTCGCACAAACTGACGAGCCGCCGCGATGGACCTCGGCACGAACAGGATCCCGAGGAATGGTGGCGCGCCATCTCAACCGCTAGCCGAGCGGCTCTTGCCGCGTTGCCTGCCGGCCTGCCCATCCATGGTGTGGCAGTGGATGGCACATCGGGCACGATCCTTCTGGTGGATGGTGACTTCAGGCCGTTAACACCCGGGTTGATGTACGATGACACCCGTGCGGTCGAGGAAACCGAACGCGTCAACGAGACCGGTGCCGCGGTCTGGTCCACGCTGGGCTACAATCGGATGCAGGCGTCTTGGGGTTTGCCGAAATTACTCTGGCTGCTGGCTCAGGCGAGCGGCTCGGTCCCCGGAACACGGCTGGCGCACCAGACGGATTTTATCAACCGCCGGCTGGTCGGCGGCGAGGTCGTCACGGACACGAGCAACGCACTGAAAACCGGCGTTGACCTGATCAACGAATGTTGGCCGCGCGAGGTGTTTGCCGCGCTCGGAGTGCCGGACGAGATTCTGCCGGCGGTGGTGCGTGCCGGGACTTGTCTCGGGATGATCAGTGCGGAGGCTGCTGCACAGACGAGCATCCCGCAACGCACGCCGGTGTTTGCCGGCATGACGGACGGTTGTGCCGCACAGATGGCGGCGGGAGCATTGAGCGTGGGAAGCTGGAACTGCGTACTCGGTACCACGCTCGTCCTCAAAGGGGTAACGCCCGATTTAATCAAGGATCCGTCGGGTGTCGTCTATTCTCATCGTTCGCCCGATGGCAACTGGCTACCCGGGGGCGCTTCGAGTGCCGGTGCCGGAGTGATCTCCAAGCTTTTTCCCGGGCGCGATCTGGAAGCGCTCGGGACGCTGGCCGCCGAGCGGGAGCCGGCAAGCGTCCTCACCTATCCTTTGCACGGACGCGGTGAACGCTTCCCCTTCATCGCGCCGGAAGCGGAAGGTTTTACTCTGGGCCAACCCGCCGACGAGATCGACCGGTACGCCGCACTGCTCCAAGGCGTGGCGTTCATTGAGCGTCTCTGTTTTGATTACCTGGACATGCTTGGCGCGCCAGTCGGCGGCCCTTTCTTGTTGACTGGCGGCGGGGCGAAGAGTCGCTATTGGTGCCAGTTGCGCGCGGACGTGCTCGGCCGCCCGGTTACCCTGCCGGAGAACGCCGAGGCGGCCTTGGGCATGGCGATTCTGGCGGCGGCGGCCGGGCACCAGGTGGCAGACGTCGCCGGCGCGATGGTGCGCATTCGCGAGGGGATCGACCCGCGCCCGGACCATGCCGGCCGATTCCGCGAGCCATACCTGCGGCTGGTCGATGAACTTGCCCGCCGCGGCTGGGTGGCGTTGACCGTCGCCCAACACGCCCACCGGAGGGCCGCCGCGTGACACACCTCTTCCTCGTCCGGCACGGGGCGACGATCTTGCACGCTGAAAACCGCTATGCCGGAACTACCGACGTGGCATTAGACCGGGCTGGCTATGCGCAGGCCGAGCGACTCGCCGCCTGGACTGCGAAGGCCGGACTGGCCGCGATCTGGTGCTCTCCGCTCAGTCGCGCCCGCGAAACGGCTGCCTCGGCTGCGCGTACGACGGGACTGGAGCCGCGCATTGACGAACGTCTGCGCGAAATAGACTTCGGCCAGATCGAGGGCAAGACCATGGTCGAGGCGGAGCAACTTTTTCCGGAGGAAATCCGGCGTTTCAGAGCCGATCCCGCGACCTATCCGATGCCCGGCGGCGAAGACCCGCTTCAGGCGGCCCGCCGTGGCGTGTCCGCTCTGCGCGACATTGCCTCCGAGCATCCCAGCGGGCGGGTGCTGGTGGTGGCGCACAACACGCTCATCCGCTTGACGCTCTGCTCCCTGCTCGGTATTCCGCTGGCGAGTTACCGGACGGTTTTTCCGGTGGTCCGAAATGGCGCGCTGACCGAAATCGGACTCGAGGGGGAAAAAACCGCTCTCCTGCAATACAATTCTCCGCCAGGCACGACCGGCGGACCATAGCCTCCCAATTTAACCCCATGAGCACACGCATCCTTGTCGCCGGCGACCACTTCATCCTGCCTTCGATCTTTGCCGACGCGATCCGCGACGAAGTGAAGACTGCCGTTGAGTTTCGCGAATATCAATCCCCGTGGCCGGGCGTGCCATTTGGTGAAATCGGTGAGGTCACGGAAGCGTCCGGCTCGGAGGACGACGTCATCGCGGCTCTTCAAGGAGTGAACATTTACGTAGCGAACCATGCTCCCCTCACGAAGAGGGTTCTCGAAGGTGCGCCCGACCTCAGACTGGCCGTTATCGCGCGCGGAGGGCCGACCAATGCGAACGTCAAGGCGGCGACCCAGCAAGGCGTGCTCGTCTGCAACGCTCCCGGCCGCAATGCCACGGCCACCGCTGAGCACACCGTGAGTCTCATCCTCGCCGTGCTACGCCGCATTCCCGAATCGCACGCAGCGCTCGCGCAAGGCGAATGGCGCGGCGATTACTATGAATACGACAAATGCGGCCTGGAACTGGAGAATTCCACCGCCGGGTTGATCGGCTACGGCGCGATCGGCAGCCGCGTGGCCCGGATACTTCGCGGTTTCGGGTGCCAAGTGCTGGTCTATGATCCCTACGTAAAGCCGGAGACATTGGGAGATCTGGCGCAAAAGGTGAAACTCAACGAACTCCTTTCCCGCTCGCACATCATTACCCTGCATGCAAGGGCCACGCCCGAAACCAAGGGGATGATCGGCAGGAAACAGCTCGCCGCAATGCCCGCCGGGTCGGTGCTGATCAACTGCGCGCGCGGCACGCTGGTCGATTACGATGCCGTTTGCGACGCGCTGGACAGCGGCCACCTTTGGGGTGCCGGCTTCGACGTGTTTCCTGAAGAGCCGATCCCGGCGCCCTCGCGCCTGCTGACAACCCCGCACATCGTGATGACGCCTCACATCGCGGGCGCCAGCAAGCAGACCGCCGAGAAAGCCGCGCGGATCGCCGCCGGCGAGGTTCGCCGTTTTCTGAACCACGAACCTCTCGAGCATTGCGTTAACCCGGAAGCCGTTGCCGGCCACCCCTGAAAGTCTATTCGGCATGGTAGCCGGGTTAGCCTGGATCGATCAAAATTCTTTAGTAAGTAAGGCGTCCCGCCTTACCTCTTCCGCAACCCAAGCGTCCCGCATTACCCTGGACTATGGACCTCCTGAGAACGATTTAGGAAGGGTAAGGCGGGACGCCTTACTTACTAAAGATTTGTTCGATTTCGCTTTTCACCCGGTCAAATTCACGGTCCAGTTGCGCGAACTCTTCCGGTACGCCCTGCGCGCTTTGCGTTGTTCCGAGGGTTTCCAACTGCTGGCAAATATCTGCCATGCCTTGCGCGCCGATAGCGAGGCTCGTTTCTTTCATCGCGTGGGCTGCTTCACGTAGCCTTCGGGCGTCACCGTCTGCGAAGGCCGATCGGAGCGCCGCCAGGTGCTCCACCGCATTTTGCTCAAAGGTCTCGAGCAATTGGGGGAAAAATGAGTCCCCCAATTCTGTCCCGAGTTCCTTCAAGCTCTGCAGCGTCTCTTGGCAGAGCGCGCTTTCAATCTTAGACAGCCTATCACCCGACCCGTCGCTGCTCATCCTGTGGCGAAGCGACGTCGTTTTCATTTCTATACCGCGAGCAAGAGCGGCTGCCAGCGTGTTCAGGCCGACCGGCTTGGTGACGTAGTCGTTCATGCCGGCGGCGAGACACTTGTCGCTGTCGCCCTGCATCGCATGAGCGGTCATCGCGATGATGTACGGTTGCGAATCGGCGTTCCCTCCCGCGCGGATACGCCGAGTCGCTTCGTAGCCATCCATTTCCGGCATTTGGCAATCCATGAGAATGATGTCGTAATGGCCGTGCTCAAGAGCATCCAGGGCCGCTAGCCCGTTGGAGACGACATCTGCAGTGTAGCCAATTTTTTTCAACTGCCTCACGGCGACCTTTTGGTTGATGTCGTTGTCTTCCGCAATGAGCACTCGCGCTTTCTGTCGCTGCGGGGGAGGCGAATCAAGCACCCGCATGTTGATGAGCCGGTCCCCATCCTTCACCAACGGAAGCGACAGAGATTTTTGCAGGGTGAAGGCTGAGTTGAGCGAAAGAATGTTTCCGTCGGCGTTCGTCATGACGACGCCGTTCTCAACGGTATCCAGCGCGACGGTCATTTCTAAAGGCGGAGAAGTTTTCTTTGTGCCAGGCATACAGCGTCAGGGCACAATAAGCTATAATTGCCAGAAATACCATGTCGAAACCAACCATTCCGCGCCCTGATTCGGGGACTGCCAGATGAATCACGCGACAGGACCCGAAATGAAAACGGATCTTTTGGATCAGCAGATCTCCCCCCTGAATTCTCTCCGCTCTCAGTTGCTCAAGTTTTCCGCGTTGGATTTTTGAGTCGCCAGGCGGCCACACACCGTCGTAGCACTTCGCTCAGCTGGAGCGGTGTCCAAGGCTTGGAGATCACATCGTCAAAGCCGTACTTGCGAAATTCGGACATGATGGGGGTTTGGGAATATCCGCTGGAGACAATCAATATCACAGAGTCGTCGAGTTCCCTCAGGCGGGCCGCTACCTCTTTGCCTCCCATTCCGCCAGGAACGGTTAAATCGACCAGCACAGCATCGAAACGGCGCCCTGAGTCTTTGGCGCTGTGATAAAGCTCGATGGCCTCCGCTCCCTCCCGAGCGCAGACCACTTCATAACCCAATCGCTCAAGAATCTGCGCCAGCACTTTGCGAAGGGCTTCTTCATCGTCCATCACTAGAATTCGACCCGAGCCGGCTTGTACGTGTGGACCGATGGCTAATTCCGCGGGTTGCGTTGCCTCGCACGCCGGGAGGTAGATGGAGAAGGTAGTTCCCACGCCCAACATCGATTGCACCGTGATCAGACCCTCATGCTTGGCGATAATGGCATGCGCGGTGGCCAGGCCCAACCCGCTACCGCTTTGCTTGGTCGTAAAGTACGGGTCAAAGATACGAGGTAAAACGTCAGTCGCGATTCCGCATCCGTGGTCCCGAACGGAAATCATGACATACCTGCCGCTGCTTAGCGGAAGCGAATCAGCATCGAAGACGACATTTTCAGCACGTACTTCAATGTTACCGCCTTCCGGCATCGCTTGACGCGCATTCAGTAAGATGTTGTGGAGCGCATGGCTGACTTGGTCAATATCGACCTCCGCGGATAGGAGGTCGCCGACGATGGCGAGGTCGATGGTCACCTGAGCCCCGGCACGAACCAGATCCACCGCATCTGTCACGATGGCGGCGAGCGGAGCTGGTTTGCGGACTGGCGCGCCACCCTTCCCGAAGGCCAAGAGCTGCAAAGCCAACGAGGTGGCGCGTTTACACGCCACCGCCGCCTGCTCGAGGATATCGCACACGGAATCAGCAGGGTTAAGGTGCATTTTTGCGAGAGCGATATTCCCCGAAATAATCGTGAGGAAGTTGTTAAAGTCATGCGCGATTCCACCCGCCAGTACGCCAAGCGACTCCAGCTTGCGGCCGCGGAACAGTTCCTCTTCGACCTGCTTGCGCTGCTCCATTTCAGCCAGCAGTCGCTCGTTCGCCTGCTGAAGTTCGGCGGTCCGCTCTGCCACGCGCGCGGCCAGTTCATCATGGGCCTCCTGGAGAGCTGTCTGGGCTTCTTTCAGGGCCCGTTCTGCTCGAATCCGCTCGGTGATGTCGATCGCATGGCCAATCACCACCGGCCCACCTGCAAACTCGTCGTAACGAATATTCCGACAAAACCAGATGCGTTCACTGCGATCTCTCGCTTCCAGGCGCATGAGACCGCTGCTGGTCGGCTCACTTCGGATGCGGGATAGGTAATCATCGAAAAGGTGGCGAACAGACGGTGCCAGAAACTCTCTCAGATTTCGTCCAATGCCGTCCTCCGGCTTGTACCCGTCCTCCGGATGATACCCCAGCGATTGTGTCGCGGCAGGATTGATAAAACGGAGTACGCCGTCCAGATCATGGATGCACATCAGTCCAAGGCTGTTCTCCACGAGCAGCCGATACAACTTCAATTGCTCTGCCGAATCCTGCCCTCGAGAAGCCTCGCTGGCGGCAGAATCCGAAGCCGAGCAACCGTCATTCATGTCAAGTTCCAAGCTCGTTTCATTCGAGTTGAACGGAAACGCATAGCACAACTATAGCATGACTCCCAGCCTGTATGCATTCGCACCATCGAGCAATGCTTTATTCCCGCCCCTAAATTGTCTATTAAGCTCAGGATCGAAACCCTGGGTATCTGTTTAGCGTCGTGTCCGAATCGTTCTCGTCGTCGTCCTTCGTCCTCGGCCGTTTTTCGGGTGGTACGAGCGAAACTCCCGCTGCTTGCTTTCTCTATGCATCCTTCTTCCATCCTAGCAAACCGCCTCGATCCCCAACCGACGAGGACGAAGGACGACGACGTCACCTTCTCCAAATACCCAAACTCCAGAGCCCCTGTGGGGCAATCAAACATCCCAAATTAGTGTACCGTTTCCTAAATTCCTTGAGCTTCGCCGCCGGTCAGTTGGCTGTTTTTCAAGGCGCGAGCGAAGTGCCGCTATCTGGATCATAACGGCCGAGCGAGCAACGCAGAAAAACAGCCAACTGGCCGCGGCCCGGGGGTTGCGTTGAAAATGGGTCGGCTGCTTCGTTGCTCGTCAGTCACGTATCGATCTAGATATGCTCCTTTAGCGCCAGTCCGGCTCGGACCGTCTCGCAGACGACCCATTTTGAACGCAACGAAACCCAAGGGATTTAGGAGACGGTACACTAGCCTTAACTTCGCGCCATTCGGAGGAGCTGACCGGGTGATCCGAAATTTTACGGCGAATGTTTACATTGACTACAATGATGTCGGTGACTACATTCCAGCGCATTAAACGAAAACGCTCCTCATTGGCCGGATGAACTTCAGAAACTGGACGGGTCACACGCTGAATTGTTTCGTGACCACGGCTTCCTGGCACCGCCGGATCTGGCTGCCAAACTTAACGAACTCATTAGCCGATCCGGCTGCTTGGCTGCGGAATCAGCCGCTGGTTCCTCATAAAACTCATGCTCAGCTGTCACAATAGCCGCGGGCGGCTGTCATAATTTAATGTCGCCCGACCAAGGCGGCAAAAACAAAGGAGACATATCATGAATTGGCAAAGTCGATTGGAAAAGACCGTGATCGCCTTGAATTTGTTCGGTTTAGCGCTTGGCTTCGGCACACTTGGCATCCTCATCCTGGTGAAAGGAGAGCATGGGAGTGAATCCTGGATCAGCGGAGTCCTTGGTATATTCGTCGGTTCACTATTTCTGCTGTTTGCCTTTTACTTCTGCAAACATACCTGGGGGCGGGCGGCTCGGGAAGGTCAGCCTTCGTGAGTCGGGCCTCTCGAGTGTACCGTCTGGCATATAATGGCGATGTCGTTGGGTTCAAAATGGGCCGCCGGCCACGCGCGAGGAGCACCACCAGGCTCGACGACAAGCTGGCAGCTCATCGCCGACAATTGCCACGAGGGGTATCAAGCTTTGTTGGTGCTCAACCCGTTCAGCACATGCTGGACAGTTTCGGGTACAATGGCCTTGAGCGGAGTGCCTTTGACTTTGCCTTCGATTGACACGGCGACCAATCCGTGGAGTGCTGCACCAATGGTCAGGGCCAAACGATCGGGATCGCCTGCGACGATCTTTCCCGCTTCTTGACCCTCTTGCAAAATCTTTGGGATGTGCGAAAACGCCGCCACTACGGCAGTCCGAAGTTCGGGAAGCATCTCCGGCCGCCGCTTCGCTTCAAACATCAAGGCGAACAGTGCTGGATGTTTGAGGGCGAATCCGACGTAAGCGAGCGCCGCTTTCGTCAATCGTGCGTTAAAATCCTGGCTGCGAGCTTTTGCCGCCTTGGCCACGACCGAGCTCAATCGTGCAAAACCCATGATCGCGAGAGCATCGATAAGGTCTTGTTTGGTGGCAAAATGCCGTTGCGGTGAGGCGTGGCTTACCCCCAGTTCACGGCTTAGTTCCCGTAATGACAAATGCTGGACGCCCCGGGTCTCCAGCGCGACTTCGGCCGCACTCAGCAGTGCTTGGCGCAGATTACCGTGGTGGTAGGGACGGGGCGAAGGCTTCACGCCGAGGAGCTTACATGGTGAGGCAAAATTTGACAAGTGTTGTCATTGACTACAATGGTGACGCTGTCTACATTCCCCGCATGCAGCTTAACCATGATAACACGCTCGGCGGCCGGTTCACCTTTCCCGGCACGTCATTGACAGTCCAACGGATAGGCTACGGCGCGATGCAGTTGGCCGGCCCCGGTGTGTGGGGGCCGCCCAAGGACCCGAACGGTGCCGTCGCCGTCCTTCGCGAGGCCGTCGCGGCCGGCGTGAACCATATTGACACGTCCGACTTTTACGGCCCGCACGTCACCAACCAGGTCATCCGGCAGGCCCTGTACCCATACCCGACGGGTCTGGTGATCGTCACCAAGCTCGGCGCCCGTCGCCCTCCCGACAAATCGTGGCAGCCGGCCATCTCGCCCGAAGACCTAACCGCCGGCGTCCAGGACAACCTCCGCAACCTGGGCCTGGAGGCGCTCGATATCGTCAACTACCGCACGATGGGGTCGATCCACGGCCCCAAGGAGGGGTCAATCGCCGAGCAGGTGACGGTGCTGGCCGACCTCCGGCGCCAGGGATTGATCCGCCACATCGGCCTGAGCAACGTCACGGCGGCCCAGGTGGCCGAAGCTCAGGCAATCACTGACGTCGTGTGCGTGCAGAACAACTACAACCTGGCCCACCGCCACGACGACGCCCTGATCGACGACCTGGCCCGACAGGGCATCCCGTACGTGCCGTTCTTCCCGCTCGGCGGGTTCACGCCGTTGCAGTCGTCCACCCTGTCGTCCGTCGCGGGCCGGCTCGGGGTCACGCCGATGCGGGTCGCGTTGGCGTGGCTGCTGCACCGGTCGCCCAACATCCTCTTAATTCCCGGCACGTCGTCGGTCGCCCACCTCCGTGAGAACCTGGCCGCCGGTCGGTTGACGCTGTCGCCGGAAACCTTGGCGGATTTGGAAGGGATCGCGTGAAAAGAAGTTGTCGGTAGTCAGTTGTCGGTTGTCAGGGGGCCGTGAAGGAAGTTGTCGGTTCTCAGTTGTCGGTTGTCAGCTTTACGCCGTCGCAAGGTTGCCGTGGCTCAATGACGTGCGGGCCGGCTCCGGCTCCTGCCTTGCCACGCAGGCCCGGTTCACGGCACCTGACAACCGACAACTGAGAACGGACAACTTCTTCACGGTAGCATAGGCTGTATTTTGTTCGTAGCGGCGAGCGATATTTTCCAGACAATCGATAGTGGCGCCGGGCGATCGCTTTCCCGCCGACAAACTGTGTGCAATGATCAGCCGGGTTGGAGGTGCTGAAGGGGCGCCAGAGGACGCGGTCCATTCATCCCAATTTCGCTCCTCACCGAGACGATATTCGTTCGTCGATGTGACCGCTGAAACGAATGCCAGTTACACTCTCTTCAGACGTTCTTAGTCCAATCGATCTTGCGCCCCCCTTCAGGGCGCGGTGCGGTTTGGGCCAGCCCCGGGGTTGAAACCGGTTGAAACCCCGGGCTGAGTCAGATGGCCCCTTTGGAGCAAAAGCTCGCTCAAATTTTCTGATATCCTGAAATTCCCCAGGGAGCGCACGAGCAATTTCGTAACATCCTCCGTTGGGGCAATTAAACATCCCAAACTAGCCTTAACTTAGAAGCGCCATTGCGGACAACCTGTTCCGGCGATGCTCAACTTCCTCTCCGGCGTGTTGAGCAGGTTCTCGATAATTTGCGTTATCTTGCCACGAAGGCCCGGTTCACGTTCCCGACAACCGACAACCGACAACTTCTTCACGGCTTCATGGCCAGGAAGAAGCTGGCCAATGCAAAAATTTACCAAAAAAATGTGGGAGATCGGAGGATTAGAGGTTATATAGGTTCCATAAGTAGCATAAAAATTAGGGGTTTGCAGATGGTGCATTTGCCAAAGTGCACCCGTGCAGCCGACGCTTTACCCGAGAATCCGGGGCGCGCAAATCAGGCGTTATTCATGAATTTTCACCAGGGCTGACAATGAAGCAAAAACCGTTTGTTGAAGACATCGAAACCTATGCCCAGGACATCGTGGATACGGTGCGCGAGCCGCTCTTGATGCTTGACACGACCTTGCGCGTGCGATCTGCGAACCGCGCTTTCTATCAGACTTTTCAGGTCTCTTCGGAAGAAACCGAAAACCGTCTCATTTACGAGTTGGGCAACGGCCAGTGGGATATCCCCGCCCTGAGGACACTGCTCGAGGACATTATTCCTACGAGCTCTGTGTTCAACGATTTTGAGTTAGAGCACACGTTTCCGATCATCGGGCGCCGCGTAATGCTGCTCAACGGTCGCAAGCTGCGCCCGGGCAGCCACACCGAGTTCCTGGTGCTGGCGATGGAAGATGTGACGGAGCGGCGGCGCTCCGAGGCGGATCTGAAAGCCATTGAAACATATGCTCAGAACATCGTCGATACGGTGCGCGAACCGTTGCTGATTCTCGACACCACGTTGCGCGTGCGATCCGCGAACCGCGCCTTTTACCAAACTTTTCAGGTCTCTCTCGAAGAAACCGAGAACCGCCTCATCTACGAGTTGGGCAACGGCCAGTGGGACATACCTGTCTTGAGAACTCTTCTCGAAGATATTGTCCCCCTGAGTTCGGTCTTCAACGACTTTGAGTGGGAGCATGATTTCCCGGCCATCGGGCGACGGGTGATGCTGCTCAACGCCCGCAAGCTGCAGGCGGGCCACCATGGGGAGTTGCTGGTGTTGGCGATGGAAGATGTGACGGAGCGACGGCGTTCAGAGGCGGACTTGAAGGCTATTGAAACGTATGCCCAGAACATCGTGGATACGGTCCGCGAACCGCTGCTGATTCTCGACACCACCTTGCGTGTGCGATCCGGCAATCGCGCCTTCTACCAAACTTTTCAGGTCTCTTCTAAAGAAACCGAAAACCGACTGATTTACGAGTTGGGTAACGGCCAGTGGGACATCCCCGACCTGCGAACCCTCCTCGAAGATATTGTTCCCAAGAGTTCCGTTTTCAACGACTTTCAGTTGGAACATGACTTCCCGGCCATTGGAAGGCGGGTGATGCTGCTCAACGCCCGTAAGCTTCAGGCGGGCCACCATGGAGAGCTGCTAGTCCTGGCGATGGAAGATGTGACGGAACGGCGGCGCTCGGAGGCGGACTTGAAGGCCATCGAAACGTACGCCCAGAACATCGTGGATACGGTGCGCGAGCCATTGCTGATTCTCGATACCACCTTGCGCGTGCGATCTGCGAACCGGGCCTTCTACCAAACTTTCCAGGTCTCTCTCGAAGAAACCGAGAACCGACTGATTTACGAGCTGGGCAACGGCCAGTGGGACATCCCGGTCCTGCGAACTCTCCTCGAAGATATTGTTCCCCTGAGTTCGGTCTTCAATGACTTTGAGTGGGAGCATGACTTTCCGGTGATCGGGCGGCGGGTGATGCTGCTCAACGCCCGTAAGCTTCAGGCCGGCCACCATGGGGAGCTGCTGGTCCTGGCGATGGAAGATGTGACGGAGCGCCGGCGCTCGGAGGCGGACTTAAAGGCCATCGAAACGTACGCCCAGAACATCGTGGATACGGTGCGCGAGCCTCTCCTGATTCTCGACACCACCTTGCGCGTGCGATCTGCGAACCGGGCCTTCTACCAAACCTTTCAGGTTTCTCTCGCAGAGACCGAGAATCGCCTCATCTACGAGTTAGGCAACGGCCAGTGGGACATCCCGGTCCTGCGAACCCTCCTCGAAGATATTGTCCCCCTGAGTTCGGTCTTCAATGACTTTGAGTGGGAGCATGACTTTCCGGCCATTGGACGGCGGGTGATGCTGCTCAACGCCCGCAAGCTGCAGGCGGGCCACCACGGGGAGTTGCTGGTGCTGGCCATGGAAGATGTGACGGAGCGGCGGCGCTCGGAGGCGGATTTGAAGGCCATCGAAACGTACGCTCAGAACATCGTGGATACGGTGCGCGAGCCGCTCCTGATTCTCGATACGACGTTGCGCGTGCGATCCGGTAACCGCGCCTTCTATCAAACCTTTCAGGTCTCTCTCGAAGAAACCGAGAACCGCCTCATTTACGAGTTAGGTAACGGCCAATGGGACATTCCCGATTTGCGAACCCTCCTCGAAGATATTGTTCCCAAGAGTTCGGTCTTCAACGACTTTGAATTGGAGCACGACTTCCCGTCTATCGGGCGGCGGGTGATGCTGCTCAACGCTCGCAAGCTGCAGGCGGGCCACCACGGAGAGTTACTGGTGCTGGCCATGGAAGATGTGACGGAGCGCCGGCGCGCCGAGGAAGAAATAGCTAAGGCCAAGGAAACAGCCGAGACCGCCAACAGAACCAAGAGCCTGTTTCTGGCGAATATGAGCCATGAGCTACGGACGCCGCTGAACGCCATTCTGGGCTATTCCGAGATGCTGCAGGAAGAGGTCGTGGAGCGTCAACTGGTGGGCGAATTCGGCGCCGATCTCGAGAAAATCAACGGCGCCGGCAAGCATCTGCTGACGCTGATCAACGATATTCTCGATTTGTCCAAAATTGAAGCAGGCAAGATGGAGCTCTATTTGGAAAGCTTCGACCTGACCGCGATGATCGATGATGTGGCTTCCACCATCCGGCCGATGGTCGAGAAAACCGCCAACACCCTGCACATCCGGCGTGCACCGGATTTGGGTGCGATGCACGCTGACCAGATCAAAGTGCGCCAGGCTCTGTTCAATCTCTTGTCGAACGCCGTCAAGTTTACCCACCAAGGCAACATTACCCTGGAGGCCGGCCGCCAGAGAATGGATGGCATCGAGTGGATCGTGTTTCGCGTAACGGACACCGGCATCGGCCTGAGTCCCGAACAGATCGTCAAGCTCTTTCAGGACTTCACCCAAGCGGATGCCTCGACCACGCGCAAGTTCGGAGGCACCGGCCTGGGATTAGTCCTCACGCGCCGGTTCTGCCAGATGATGGGCGGCGACGTAACGGTGCGCAGCGTGTCCGGAGAAGGCAGCGTCTTCACCATCAAGCTGCCCGCCGCCGTCAATGAAGTGAAGCCCGAAACCGCCGCTGAGTCTGCCGATGCCGTCATTGCTTCACTGCATGAATGGGGCGGGGACGGGGCCGAACCGATGCCGTCCGCCGGGAGCTGCGTGTTGGTCATTGACGACGACTCGACACAGCGCGACTTGATCCGACGTTTTCTGAAGAAGGAAGGCTTTAACGTGTACACCGCCGCCAGAGGCGAGGAAGGGCTCCGCCTGGCGCGCCAATTGCGGCCGGTCGCCATCACTCTGGATGTGATGATGCCGGGGATGGACGGCTGGAGCGTGCTCTTGGCGCTGAAGGCGGACCGGGAATTGCGCGATATCCCGGTCATCATGCTAACCATGGTGGACGACCCCGACCGGGGCTTTGCGCTGGGCGCCGCCGACATCGCCACCAAGCCGGTGGATCGCGCGCGCCTGTCGGAGATACTCAGGAAATACACCTGCCCGCATCCCCCCTGCCCGGTGCTCCTGGTCGAGGACGATGCGACAACTCGGGAGTTGACCCGCGCGATTTTGGAAAAGGAAGGTTGGAAGGTCAGCGAGGCCGAAAATGGGCTCGTGGCCCTGGAGTGCATGGAGCGGGAGCGCCCGCGCCTGATTGTGCTTGACCTGATGATGCCTGAAATGGACGGGTTCGAGTTCGCCGCCCGGGTCCGCCAGAGGCTGGAGTGGCGCTTAATTCCCATCGTGGTGCTGACGGCCTACGACCTTAGCCTCGAAGACCGGCGACGGCTCAACGGTTATGTTGAGACGGTTCTGCAGAAGGTAGGCGACTCGCGCGACGCGTTGCTGCACCAACTACGAGAGTTCCTGGATGATTACACTGCGCCTCGCGCCATAACGATGGCTGCGGGAGAAGAAGCCCGCGCGACTTCTCCTTGAACGCGTTTCCCAAGCCCATGCCCAAGATTCTATTGGTCGAAGATAACGAGATGAACCGCGACATGCTCTCGCGCCGGTTGCAGCGCAAAGGCTACGAGGTGGTGCTGGCGCTGGATGGTCAGAGCGGGGTGGAGATGACCCAAACCCAGGCGCCGGATTTGGTCTTGATGGACATGAGCCTGCCTGTGCTGGATGGCTGGGAAGCGACGCGCCGTCTCAAGGCCGATCCTGCCACCAGGCACATTCCCGTCATCGCCCTCACGGCGCACGCCATGTCCAGCGACCGCGAAAAAGCCATCGAAGCCGGCTGCGACGACTATGACACCAAGCCCGTCGAGTTGACCCGTTTGCTCGCCAAAATTGAAGCGCTATTGCGCGGGCGCAAGATGGCTTCGGTCGAGGAACCAACATGTTGAGCGAACCGCAACTCTCAACCGGCGAAGTGGCCCGGCACCCGCTGCCGTCCGGTTT
>Ga0210387_10000509_pt1 | contig 27467 bp, 23 predicted proteins | sample IncBWC7OmetaG_FD_160108 | JGI IMG/M metagenome (GOLD analysis project Ga0210387, IMG submission 160108) | Forest soil microbial communities from Barre Woods Harvard Forest LTER site, Petersham, Massachusetts, United States - Inc-BW-C-7-O ...
TCAACATCATCGGGACCAAGCCGCTGATGGCCGCGATCGTGGCCTGAGACCGAGCCGGTTCTGGATTGCAAAACCGACGCCCTTTAAGGCCGTTTTTACACGGCCAAGACCCATTGCGGAAGTTGAAGCCAGTTCCTTTCAATTTGAACCTTTGCCGACGAGAATGGTTGAGGCATTCGGATTATGCAACCATGAGGTCTTGGGAGGCGTTCATGCGTTCGTGGATTGTTGGTTCAATCTTTTCAGTATCGGTGGCTATGTCAGCCTGTGCTCCGGCCGGACACGCGAGCAAAATTCTTGATGCCCCGCCCAGTGGTCACGGTCGGATCGCAAACTTCTACGAAACGATTTCGCAGATCGATCCGAACGCTTGCCAAGCAATTCTTGCTTCTTTGAATAAGCAATGGCTGATCGATGACCATAAATTAAATGTGTATCCGAGAGCCAGCCTGACGGTCGACGCTTTCCTTTGGTCCGACCTTCAAGTCCATTGGGTGCGTAGGCTCGTTCAGAGGTCCAGCGACGAGCCTGACTTCCGTAAATCCGGCGCTGTGGGACCGCGCGGGTTAAACTTGGCGCAGGTAAAAATAGCTGGGCGGACCGCCACTATTTTTAGGCGAGATGTAGTTGCTGATAGCGAAAGATGGAATGCAACACTTGAGTTCAGCAGGCTTTGGATTTCGAACCAAGCATCGCCAAAGTTTCCTTCCGACCGGGAATTGACACAGGATGACTTGCTGCTTGTTAGCGGGTCTGAAATCTTGCTTAAACTTCCAGATCGACTTTCTAAAAGCAGCAAACAGTCTAATTCGGTAGTAGCCACGGCGGCATCTGGAACGACGGAGCCTCTGCTTTTGAACGCCCTTATGATCGGTGGGAAATTATATCTGCTCGCGCTTGATGCCGGAGAAGCCGAAGTTCACGCTCCGCGCGGCGGAGCTGGTACGGTCGATGTTTATGCTTTCAGATTTCATTCTGAGACAGATGTTAGGCCGACCTGCCTTTTCCGCAGCCGCTAATCACGTCATTTAGTTTAGTCGATGCGATTTTGTTTTGCCGTGTGCGAGGTCCAATGTCCGGTTCTGGCCCTTAGCAGACCCCCCGGTGGTCGCGTTGCCATGTCGGTTTTGATCGAACCTGATATCGGCCAGTGGGCGGGTCGCGTTCCGGATTGCCAATCGATCACGTAGTTTCGTATGGTTAGGCCGGAATGATCTCCTTGCGGAGATGAGGCATGCGCCTGAACTCTTTCCTGATCCGCCACGCGGCCGTCATCTTCGCGTGCAAAACCTTTCTGGCCGCGATGCTGGCGCTGCTTGCGGCGCTGTGGTTCGATCTGCCGCGTCCGTATTGGGCGATGGCGACCGTCTTCATCACCTCGCAGCCGCTCTCGGGCGCAACCAGTTCCAAAGCCCTCTATCGCGTGCTCGGCACCGTCATCGGCGCCGTCGCCGCCGTCGTCATGGTGCCCAACCTCGTCAACGCGCCGGAATTGCTTTGTCTGGCGATGGCGCTGTGGGTCGGGCTTTGTCTCTATCTGTCACTGCTTGACCGGCAGCCGCGCAGCTATGGCTTCATGCTGTCGGGCTATACGGTGGCCTTGATCGGATTTCCCGCGGTCTCGGAGCCCGGCAGCATTTTCGACCTGGCGCTGGCAAGGGTCGAGGAGATCACGCTCGGCATCGTCTGCGCCACGCTGGTCTCGACCGTCCTGCTGCCGCGGAGTGTCGCGCCGGCCATCGCCGGTCGCGTGGAAAGCTGGCTGAAGGATGCGCGGCGCCTTGCGCGCGATATCCTCGTCGGGAACGGCAGCGAGCGCGAGCTGAGCGCGCAGCAGCTCAAGCTTGCCACCGACTCGGTCGAAATCGATTTGCTCGCGGGTCATTTGTCGTATGACCAGATAGTCGACGCCAACACCGCCAGAGGCCTGCAACTGGTCCGGCGGCACATGATGATGTTGCTGCCGCTGCTCGCCTCGATTGCCGATCGTATCGCGGCGCTAAGGGGCCTTACAAAGACACCTGCCGCGCTCGAACCGTTGCTTGAGCGTATCGCGGATTGGCTGATGAGCGACGGCTTCAGCGAACGCGAGCCGGCCGGCGATTTGCGCCACGCGATCGCCGAGTTGCGGCCGAACCTCGATGCCGACGCTTCATGGGACCAGATCGTGCTGGCCAATCTCTTGATACGCCTGCGCGACGTCGTCGACGTTTCCGCCGACTGCCGCGCGCTCGAACGCACGATCGCGGACGGCAGTGATCCGGCGCTGGTGAAGCTCGCCTTCGAGCCGGAAGCGGGCATCGTGCTGTCACGCCATCGCGACCACGCGCTGGCGCTATGGTCGGCGGCCGGCGCGGTGGCGGCGATCTTGATTTGTTGCGTATTGTGGATCGCAACCGGCTGGACCGACGGCGCCTCGGCTCCGATGATGGCGGCCGTCGGCTGCTCGTTCTTCGCCGCGCAAGACGATCCGGCAAAAGGCATCAGCAGCTTCGGCTGGTGGTCGCTGGTCGCGGTTATTGTCGTCGGTCTTTATCTCTTTGCGATCATTCCGGGGATTACCGATATCGAGGTGTTGATCGCCGCGCTTGCGCCGACCTACCTGCTCTTCGGCTTCCTGATCGCGCGTCCGGCCACGAGTTTCATCGGCATGGCACTGGCCGCCAATTCGTCGACGCTTCTCGCCTTGCAATCGACCTATGCGGCGGATTTCCAGTCTTTCGTCAATACTTCGATGGCTTTCCTGATCGGCATGGCGATCGCGGCGGTCGTCACCAGGTTAGCCCGCACCGTCGGCGCCGAGTGGATCGCGCAGCGGCTGATGAGGACAAGCTGGACCACACTCGCGGTCACGGCCGAACGGCGCGGGATGAACGACCGTGCCGCCTTCGCCGGGGTGATGCTCGACCGGCTGGGCATGTTGACCCAGCGCATTGCCGCCATCGACGAGACCAGCCGCGGCGACCTCGCGAATTTGAGCCTGCTCCGGGTCGGTCTCAATATCATCGACCTGCGCCGCGCCCGCCGGTTGCTGGCGCCTTCCACGCTTCATGCCATCGATGACATGTTGACGGCACTTGCGGTCGCCGCTCGCAATCATCCGGTTGGTAGCGCGCTGCCGCGTGAATTGTTGCAGCGGATCGACCTTGCGCTCGCGCGGACCGTTGAAGAGCCTTCCGGGAAACCACGGGAAGACGCGTTGATTGGCATCACCGGCATCCGGCGTGGCTTGTTCCCTCAAGCCGCCGCCTACGGGGACGAACCGGCGGGCGAGGGGAGGCTTGTGGCATGAGGCACGAAATCGATATCTTCGGCGTGCTCGTGCCGTCGCTGCTGCTCTGGTTTGTCATTGCCTACGGCCTGCTCGCACTATTGCGCGTGATCTTCGAGCGCACTGGCTTTTACCGCGCTGTGTGGCATCGGGCCCTGTTCGATCTGGCGGTGTTCGTTTGCCTTCTCGGCGGCGTCGTCTACCTGTCCGTGGAGTACTTGTCGTGAAAAATCTCTTTGCGCAAATCCGCCGTTTTGGCCTGACCGCGCTGGTGGTCGCCGTCGCGTGCTTTATCGGCGTGCGTCTGTGGGCTTACTACACGGATGCGCCGTGGACCCGCGACGGTCATGTGCGTGCCGACGTCGTTCAGGTTGCGCCCGATGTGTCCGGCTTCGTCACCGACGTGCTGGTGCGCGATAATCAGCACGTCCAGCGCGGCGAAGTGCTCTTTCGCATCGACCGCGCCCGGTTTGCGCTGGCGCTGCAGCAGGCTGATGCCATCGTTGCCGGCCATCGTGCTTCGCTGGATCAGGCCAATGCCGACCTTACGCGCTATCGCTCGCTGACCGACCTCGCCACCTCGCAGCAGAAGCAGGAGGCGGTGCTGTCGACGCAGCAGCAGGCTCAGGCCGCCTACGATCAGGCGGTGGCCGACCGCGCCGTCGCGCAACTCAACCTCGATCGCAGTGAAGTGCGCGCTTCCGTCAACGGCATCATCACTAATATGGACCTTCTTCCCGGCGCCTATATCACGGCGGGCCATGGCGTGATGGCGCTGGTCGATACGGACACGCTCCGGGTGGAGGGTTATTTCGAGGAGACAAAACTGTCCCGCATCCATGTTGGCGACCAGGTGCGGATCCGCCTGATGGGCGATGCGCGCCCCTTGACCGGACATGTCGAGAGCATCGCCGCCGGCATCGAAGACCGCGATCGCGGCCAGGGCGCAAGTTTGCTCGCAAATGTCAACCCGACCTTCAACTGGGTGCGGCTGGCCCAGCGCGTCCCCGTTCGCATCGCGCTCGATGACATTCCCGATTCCGCGCGCCTTGTGGCGGGACGTTCGGCAACCGTCGAGGTGATTGATCGACAAGCGAGCAAAGGCACCTCGGTGACGCAAGAAACCAACCACTGAAGACGGCTGGTATCAGCGTCCTCCTCTCAAAACAGCAAGAACGCGACAGAACGAGCATTAAAAGATCAATATCGGCTCATGATAGACAGCGGGAGACAATGATGAAAAGAATTGGGTTGTCTGCGATTTTGATCGTCGCAGCGCTGGTCGCGGTGTTGGGCGGCAGAGCGATTTCCGCGCAGGACAAGTACACTCTCGAAGTACCGGGCGGGCTCGCCTTCGCCGAGTTCAGGGGATACGAAGGGTGGCAAGTCATTGCGATCAGTGAGAACGGCGGCAAGATCGCCGCGATCATGGGCAATCCCATCATGATCGACGCCTTCCAGTCGGGCGTGCCCGGCAACGGCAAGCCTTTCCCGGATGGCGCCATGATGGCGAAAATCCATTGGACCCCAAAAAAGCAAGAGGCGTATCCCGGCCAACCCATGGTGCCGGGGACCCAGCACGACGTTGATTTCATGAAGAAGGACAGCAAGATGTTCGCCGATAGCGGCGGATGGGGATATGCCGAGTTCGAGTACGACGCCGCCTCCGACACATTCAGGGCGGGCAATATGGATGACAAGCCGCCGCAGGCGAGCGATGCGAAGTGCGGTTACGCGTGCCACACGGTGGTGAAGGGACGCGATTATGTTTTCACCGAGTACGCTCACCGGTGAGCGAACTGGGAGGCATCGGCCGACGCCCGATGCCTCCGCCACGAAAATCATCGATGCGGGCCAAACGCAGGCCCGAGGGGAGTCGATCATGAACGATGCCGACAACGATCGCCAGCGCACCTCACGCCGCGCCGCGCTCGCCGGCGCCGCGGCTGCCCTCGGCTCGGCCGCGGTTGCCGCGGTGATCTCGCAGGCGTCAGCGCAACAGAAAATCAGCCAGGCCGACGCTACATATCAGGGCACGCCGAAAGGCGGTCAGCACTGCGACGGCTGCGTCAATTTTCAAGCGCCGAACGCGTGCAAATTCGTTCAGGGCAACATCAGCCCAAGCGGCTGGTGTCAGCTGTTCACCCCGAAAAGCTAGTCACGGCTTCGACTTCCGATTTCACTCAGTTCAGGCCTGATAGTTGATCAGCGTCGACCCAAGCGAGCTCGCCGCGGTCGTGGCGCCATTCGCACCATAAGACAGGGACGACTGGGCATCCTGAAGCTGCTTCAGGAAATCCTGCAGGATGTTGCTCAACGAAGTATTGTCAGTCGACGAACCGCCGGTCGACGAAGCATCCGTTGAAGAAGAGCTGTCGAGCAACTGAGCGATTGCTGAAGCTGAACTGCCTCCGGACGGCGGCGGTCCTGGCGGAGGTCCACCAAACCCCTGCGGACCACCGGGGCCGCCGGGGCCTCCTGATCCATCGGGACCGTTGCCGAAGGTGTTGCTGAAGAGGTTCTGCAATTCGGTGGCCTGATTGCTCGTCAGCGCACCGCTGGCGACCTGAGCCTGGATCAGGCTGTTGATCTTGGACTTGATGTCGCCGGGACCGTTGCCTCCCGTGCCATCGGGTGAGCCCGCAGTCTGCGACGACTGACCTGCGGTCAGCGAACTGTTGATACTCGTCAGGGCGGAAGACAGCGCCGACTGGTCTGATGAGCTTACGGTGCCGGCCGACACTTCAGACTGAAGTTCTGCTTCCAGCTGCTGAAGTGGACTGCTGTAGGTGTACTGGCTTGATCCGAGTGACGAAACTGACGACATCAAATGGCCCCCCGCCTAAAACATGAATTGATCCTTGGACGAGTATGGTTAAGGAACCCTGACTCGTTCGCCGCTGATTTGTTGCTGAAGTTTTCTGGCGATGGATTCACCCGCGTTGCGGGCGCGGTTATGCGGAGCCGGTGTTGTGCGGTGTCAGCGAGGCGCGAAGGAGGATCGGGCGGCTGTCAGTTGAAGCAACTCACGTCGCAACCGGTCGATCACGCTGGCGTAGTCGCGCGTTTCGCTCTGTCGGAACAGGCGAACTGTCGGGTACCAGGGGCTGTCGTCACGGCCGAGCAGCCAGCGATAGTCCGGCGTCCACGGCAGAAGAATCCAGGTCGGGCATCCAAGTGCGGCGGCGAGATGCGCGACGCTGGTATCGACGGTGACGACGAGATCGAGGCATTTCACCAGCGCTGCGGTGTCCGCGAGGTCTTTGAACTCGGCGGTCCAATCGATGATGCCGGTTTTGTCGAGCTCGGCCTTGTCGTCGGGCCGCGGATCCTTCTGAAGGCTGACAAAGCTCGCATCAATGTCGAGCAGGCGCGACAGCGCCCGCAACGACGTCGATCGGTTGTGATCGTTGCGATGATTAGGGTTGCCCGACCAGACCAACCCAACCCTCAACCTGTCGTGAGCTCCGAGACGCTCGTTCCACGCCTGGATGCGCGCCTCGTCCGGCGAAGGAAGATAAGACGTCTCCGCAGGAATGCTGTCGAGGCGTGTGCCGAATACCATCGGCAACGTCCCGATCGGGCAATGCATGTCAAAGGCGGGCAGGGGCTCACCGAAGGCAAGACACTGCGAAACGCCTGATAATCCCGAGAGTAGGGGGACAAGCGGGCGCTCGACGACCAGGATGACGCGTGCCCCGCGCCCTGCCACGTCAGGCGCATAGCGAACGAACTGAATGGTGTCTCCGAGGCCTTCGTCGACGTGGATCAGGATGGTTTTTCCCTGAATAGATTCCTCACCGAGCCACATTGGCTGGCTGAATTTCGGGTAGGGCGCTGGGTCCGGTATCGTCCAGCGTGCCTCGCGCCCGGCCCAACCGGCCTCGAAATCGCCGAGCAGCATCTTGAGCAAGGCCAGATGCCAATCCGTCATGGGATTTGCCATCCGCCGGGCGCCGATATGATCGTAGAGCGCCAGCGCCTCGTCGAAGCGCTGTAACTGTCCGAGGATGGAAGTCTTGTTGTTCAGGATTTCAATTGAATCCGGCAGACGCTCGAGCGCGGAATCGAACCAGACCAGCGCCTCTTCCTCGCGGCCAAGCGATTGCAGGCAGGCGCCGATATTGTTGAGCGTGTCGGCGTTGCCCGGCCGAAGCGTGTTGGCCCGCAAACTATCGGCCAGCGATGGTTCGAATTTTTTCAGGCCGAGCAGCGCGCGGGCGCGTGCCTGCAATGTCGGGGCGTGGTTGGGCAGCACCTCATCGCAGACATCAAGGCAGGCGACCGCTTCCTCGAATCGCCCGACGTCGTTGAGCAGAACGCCGCTCTTGTAGGCGGCGTCCTGGTGGCGCGGATCGAGCTTGAGCACATGCTGAAAGCTCAACAGGGCATGGTCGTAGCGCTGCAACTCCAGCAAGGCGTCGCCCATCTGCTTCCATAGTGCGGCATCATCCGGCTTGAGCTGGACCGCCTTGTCGAAGGCTTTCAGCGCCTCTTCGCGCCGGCCCTGCTTCAACAGCGTGGTTGCAAGACTTGCGATATAATCCGGTTTCGGCTCCTGTGCGATCGCGCGGGCCGTCCACTCCAGCGCGTGATCGTACTGTCCGGCGCGGAAGGCGATCAGTCCCATCAGGTGCAGGGCGCCGGCGTGATCGGGATCGGATGCCAGCAATTTTTGGCAACAAATTTGGGCTTCGAGCGATTGCCCCGATTGCAGATGGCGATGGCCGGCTTCGCATTGCGCAGCCGGCATCATCTCGCCAGCATCCGTCTTTTTCTCGGCCCGGCGGTCTCTGCGGTTCATCGGCACTTCTGGGATCGAGGCAGGGTCTTAGGCTCTATATGATTCGTGCTTCGTCCTCATCGACAAGCTGGTTTGGCATGGACGGTCTGCGCTGCGGGTCTTGAACTTGGGTGGCTTCCTGGAAGAGACTTGGAGCCATCGTTGTGTAACCGGCTTGCCGCCTGGCAGGGGAAGAAAGCGCCATGCATAAATCTGAAATATTCATCGCTGCGCTCTTTGCTGTCTCGGCGTCTGTCGCCTTGGCCGCCCCCGTCAGGCATGCGGGTGAGTGGGAGACCACGATCGACAAGGGGCAGCCGCTGGTCGCCTGTTTTCCCGTCGACGAGACGCTCGATGAGAACACCCTGATGCGGCCGCTGGCGAAGATTCCCGGCGCCAATTGCAAGGTCGACAGCGTCAAAACCGTCGGCGACGTCACTTCGATTTCGATGCAATGTGTGATCGGCGGCAGCACGATGACCTCAAGCGCGACGATTACCGCGACGGGGCCCGATGCCATCACCAGCAGGGTGCAATCCAAGGGTGGGGCCATCAAGTTGCCCAATGGGCAGACCGTGCCGATTCCGGATAGCGATACCGTAACGGTTTCGCGCCGGCTCGGACCGTGCAAGCCGGGCGACCGGCAGATCACGCATTAATGGGGAACCGCGCGCTATAAAGCAGACGCCGCCGCGGCCGATTGTCCCGCGCCAGGCAGCCAGTTCCGGGTGGTGCGGCCAGTCCTGCGTCCTACGCGGCCTAAAGCCGCCCTTTCCCCGCCGTATTCGCCGTGTTAACCCGATGAGACCACGGGCGAAGTTAGCTTTTCAGTGTCGCGCGCCCGATTCGCTTGTAATAATCGCGAGATGATCAGAACCCACCTGCTGACCGGTTTTGCGGCCATTGTTGCCGCTGCGATGATCTCGTTTGCGCCGCCGGCGCACGCGCAGATCGGCAATATCTTTTCCGATCAGCCTCGGCCGCCGGGCAGCGTTCCCCGTGGTGGCCAGCAGCCGCAGGCCGTTCCCGACGACGAAGAAGAAGTCCCCGAGTTGCCGCGCGGGCGCCTCTTGCCGACGCCCAACCGGCCGCCGCCGGGTCAGGGCGTGCCGCCGCCGGGAAGCGTGACGTCGCAGCCGCTCGCGCCGCCGCCCGGCACCACGGTCATTCCGCAAAATTCGCAGCCTGGTGTCGCCGTGACGCCGCCGCAACCCGGTCAGGTGCAACCCAATCAGGGTGTCGCGGTTGCGCCGCCCGGCGTCAACGTTCCACCGGGGCAGCGTCCGCAACAGAGGGGCGCGGTGCCGCCGGCGCCCGCCACATTGCAGCCCGGTGACGAGGTCGTGACCGAGCCGCCGGCGCAGAAGATCGTCAACAAGAAGGCGAGCTTTTCGGGATTGGACAAGATTACCGGCCGCATCATCAATTTCGATGAAGACATCGGCGAGACCGTTCAGTTCGGCGCGCTGCGCGTGAAGACCGACGCCTGCTACACCCGCCCCGCCACCGAGGCGGCCAACACCGACGCCTTTGTCGAGGTCGACGAAATTACCTTGCAGGGTGAAGTGAAGCGGATTTTTTCGGGCTGGATGTTTGCTGCAAGCCCGGGCCTGCACGGCATCGAGCATCCGATCTACGACATCTGGCTGACCGATTGCAAAGCGCCGGACGCGACCGTCGTCAGCGTGCAAACCGACGCGCCGAAGCCGGCTCCGCCGCCGCCGCAAAAGCGGCCGCCGGCACCGAAACAGCAGGTGCAACAGGCGCCGCGGCCGCTGCCGCCGCCACAGGCGCAGGTCCAGCAACAGCCGCCGCCACAGCCTCAGCCGCAACCGCCGCCACAGTCCGGCGGCCTGTTCGGAATTTTCCGGCAGTAAGTTAGTTGCGCGCGGCGATGATTTCGAGCGCGCGCGCGCCGGCAAGCGGCGGATCGGCGGGCAGCCTGTAAAAGTCCGCTTCGCCCTTCAGTGCCTTGTCGAGCAGCGCGGTATAGCGGCGCCGTGGAACTTCGGTCGCCCCGAAACTGCGCAGGTGCTCGGTCACATATTGCGTGTCGAGCAGTTCAAACCCTCCGGCGATCAGTCGGGCGACGAGATGCACGAGTGCCACCTTCGAGGCGTCGCGGACACGATGAAACATGCTCTCGCCGAAGAAGGCCCGGCCGAGACTGACGCCATAAAGCCCGCCGACGAGATCGTCGTCCTTCCAGACCTCGACGCTGTGGGCGTGGCCTAATCCATGCAGCCCGACATAGAGATCGCGGATCCGCTGATTGATCCAGGTATCGTTGCGGCCGGCTTGCGGCGCGGCGCAGCCGGCAATGACGGCCTTGAAGGCACGGTTGACCGTGACCGTAAAGGCATCGGTGCGCACGGTGCGGGCGAGGCGGGAGGCGATACGGAAGGCATCAAGCGGGATCACACCGCGCATTTCCGGCTCGACCCAGAACAGGCTTGGATCGTCGGCGCTTTCGGCCATCGGGAAAATGCCGCAGGCGTAAGCGCGCAGCAGCACTTCGGGCGTGATCTCGGAATTAGCGGTGTCGCGCGGCGTCATGGTGCGAAGGTTAGCAGGCTTCCGCGAGCCCGCGGCAAAACATTACGAAGCAAAATATCAAGAGACCTGGTTCGCCGTCTCAGCGGTGGCCTTGGCTTTGGTCTGACCGGCCAACGGAAACCGAAGCACGATCCTCGTTCCTGAATGAGCCGGGTCGCGCTCCACGCTTGCGGCCAGCTTTGCCGCCATCGCGGTGACGATGCGTTGTCCCATTCCGGTCGAGCGCGGATCGGTCTTGGCATTCAGCCCGACGCCATTGTCGGCGATGCAAAGCTCCAGCTCCCTGCCTCGTCCGGTCAGGTCGACATGAATCGGACCGGCACCATCCGGATAGGCGTATTTCACCGCGTTCATCACCAGTTCGTTGACGATGATCCCGATCGCAACGGCCCGGTCAGGATCGATCTCGATCGCTTCGGCTTTCAGCGTCAGCCGCGACATCCTGTTGCCTTCGGCGGACCGCCGGAGATCCTCGAGCAGCGCGTCGAGATATTGATTGAGCAGCACGCTTTTCAGGTCATGGGAAGTATAGAGCCGGCGATGGACCTGGGCGACGGCGGCGACACGTCCCATGGCATTGGTGAGTGCGGCCTTGACGTCGTCCTCCGCCGCCGAACTCGCCTGCAGGTGCAACAGCGACGCGATGATTTGCAGGCTGTTGCCGACGCGGTGATTGACCTCGCGCAACAGCACCTCGCGTTCGGCGGCAAGCGCCGCAAAGCGGTCGCGTGAGGCGTGCACCTCGGCCTCGGCGTCGTCGCGGGCTTTTTGCAGGCGTGCCTGTCGCAGCGCGCCGTCAACGGCGACCTGGAGCAGCGGAACGAAGTCGCCTTGCACGTCCTTCACCAGATAGTCGGCCGCTCCTGCCTTGAGCGCGGTGACGGCAATCTTGGAATCCTGCGAAGCGGTGACGAACACCACCGGCGGCGCATTCGCTATCGCCATGATCCGCTCGAGCGTTTCCAGCCCGTCCAGACCCGGCATGTACTGATCGAGCGCGATGACGTCGATGCCGCCTTGCGCCAGACGATCCAGGCCCTCCGTCCCGCTCCCGGCGTGGACGACCTTCAGCCCGAGCCGTGTCAGACCGCGATCGACCAGGCGTGCGAGCGCCTTGTCGTCGTCGATATAAAGCAGCGTGGGCGTCTCAGCGTTCATGTGGTGCAAGGGGGAATCTGGATGACCGAGAAGAACAATCCCAATTGCCTGATAGCGTTGGCGAAGCTTTCGTAGTTGACGGGCTTGGTGATGTAGACATTGCAGCCGAGCTCATAACAACGCTTGATCTCCTGGGAGTCGTCGGTCGTGGTCAGCACCACGACCGGCGTCGACTTGAGATGCTTGTTTTCCTTGACCCGTTGCAGGATTTCGACCCCGCCCATGTCGGGCAGGTTCAGGTCGAGCAGGATCAGCAGCGCTTCTCCCTTGTGATCGAGCCCGGAGCCGTCGCTCCCGAACAGATACCGTACGGCGGCCGTGCCGCTTGTAAACGGCACAATTTCGTTATTGACGCCGGAGCGGCGGATATTGCGTTCGATTAGACGGGCGTGACCCTCGTCGTCTTCGATCATGATGATACTGACCGGTTTGCTCATGAATCCCTGTTCCGACGGTTGACGTTCCAGTTGATAGGAAGGGTTACTGTGAAGGTACTTCCTTTATCAAGTTCCGATGCGACCGACATGGTGCCGCCCAGCCGGCGAACCAGGGTGCGGACATGGGCAAGGCCAATCCCCTGACCCGGTTTGTCCTGCGTTCCGGCGCGCCGGAACAGGTCGAAAATGCGCTGGTGATCCTTGGGGTCGATACCACGGCCGTTGTCGGCAATCTCGAAGATGGCATATCCGAGTTTGGTGCGGCCCCGGACCGATATGTCGCCGGGAACACCGGGCTTGAGGTATTTGAGTGCGTTGTCGATCAGGTTGGAGAAAATCTGCTCCAGCGCGAGGCGGTCGCTGGTGATTTCAGGCAGCGGTTCGATGCGGATCTCGGCTTGCGCCTCCGAGGCCTGATGCGCAACGGTTGTGACGATCGCCTCGATCAGTTCTCTGGTGTCGATCCTGACCGGATCGAATTCGCGCCGTCCCTCGCGGGTAAGGCCAAGGATGGCCGAAATCAGCCGGTCCATCTTGGCGATCGACGATTTGATGAATTCGAGAGCTTCGGAAAAACCTTCGAGTAATTGCTTGTCTTCCGCGTCCAGGGCGCCTTCGACGCCGTCGCCGTCCGCCTTTGGCGGTGGGGCGGAGATCGTGGCGAGGCGCAAGGTGCCGATCCGCCTGAAAATATCGCCGCGCAGTTCCTCAAGCTCGCTGGTGAAGCCCATGATGTTGACCAAAGGCGAGCGAAGATCGTGGCTGACGATATAGGCAAAGCGCTGAATTTCGTTGTTGGCCTCGCGAAGATCGGCGGTGCGTTCGTCCACCGTGGTTTCGAGGTTGAGGTTGTTGTCGAGCAATTGTGCTTCGGCCTTGTCGCGTGCGCGGGTCGAACGGCGAACCAGGAAAACGGAAATGCCGCCCAGCAGGATGACCAGAGCTGAGCCCATGACCGTTACGATAGACGCAAGCCGTTCCGTGCGGTCCGCGGTGGTGGTGCGCAACATGAACAGGCGCTCTTCTTCCGTCCGCATCCGACCGGCAATTTCATCGATGCGCTGGACGGCCCCGCCGGAGTCGGACGTGCGCAACATGGCGATTCCGCCGGCCGTGTCATGCCGTTTGGCGAAGCCGATGGCTTTTTCGAATTCATCGAGCCGCGCCTGCACCGGCTGGCGTAACTGATTGGAATTATCGATCTGCACAGGGTTGTCGCCGGCCTGTTTGATCAGCTTGTCGATATCGGAATGAACGCTGGCAGCCGTGGCCTGGTATTCGTCGAGAAAGCGCTGTTCTTCAGTCAAGAGGTAGCCGCGCGCCGCACTTTCGGTGGTACGAATGCGCAAAAGCAGGGTTGAAATCTGGTTTTCAACCTCGAGCGTATGCACAACCCAGTCGTTGTCCTCGCGGGCGCGATTGACGAGGATGACGGACAGGGTGCTGACGGCGACCAGCACCAGAAATCCCGCCGCGAGCAGGAAGGTTTGCCCCACGGCGCGTTTGCTTTTCGCGCCGGGCGTTCCAGTTGTCGCGCTAAATGAAATCAAAACCACCTAAAGGAAAACTCTGGCAGATCCAACGCACAAGCCGTGTTTTGGTTCCAGAGCGCGGAACTTTTCGCCTCAGGGCCGGAAAGTCCTGAAATTCAGCTCGTCGATTGGCCTGCGAGATACTGCTCCAGCCAGTGAATATGGTAGTCGCCGTCGATGATGTCGGTCTCCCGCACCAACGCGCGGAACAGCGGCAGGGTGGTTTCGATGCCGTCCACGACCATCTCGTCTAGCGCCCGACGCAGCCGCATCAGGCACTCGGCCCGGGTCTTGCCGTGCACGATCAGCTTGCCGACCAGGGAGTCGTAATAAGGCGGGATCACGTAGCCCTGGTACACGGCGGAATCGATCCGAACGCCGAGGCCGCCGGGCGGATGATATTGCAGGATCTTGCCGGGGGAGGGACGGAAGGTCACCGGGTTTTCGGCGTTGACGCGGCATTCGATGGCGTGACCGTTGACGACCACCTGGTCCTGCGTGGCCGGCAGATCGCCGCCGGCGGCGATCCGGATCTGTTCCAGCACGAGGTCAATTCCGGTGATCATCTCGGTGACGGGATGCTCGACCTGGATGCGCGTGTTCATCTCGATGAAATAGAACTCGCCATCCTCGTAGAGAAATTCAACGGTGCCGACGCCGAGATACTTCATCTGCTGCATCGCCTGCGCCACGATCGTACCGATCCTGGTGCGCTGGGCCGCGTCGAGGGCGGGCGAGGGACCTTCCTCCCAGACCTTCTGATGCCGGCGTTGCAGCGAGCAATCGCGCTCGCCGAGATGGATGGCGCCGCCACGGCCGTCGCCGAGCACCTGGATTTCGATGTGGCGCGGCTTCTGCAAATATTTCTCGAGATAGACCGAAGCATCGCCAAAGGCGGATTTCGCTTCATTGGCAGCGGTCGAGAGCGCAAGCATCAGGTCTTGCGGGGTCTGCGCCACCTTCATGCCGCGACCGCCGCCGCCGGAAGCGGCTTTCACCAGCACCGGAAAGCCGATGCCTTGCGCGATCGCCATCGCGTCGTCGTCGGCCGTGACCGCGCCATCTGAGCCCGGCACGACGGGAATGCCGAGGCGCTTGGCGGTCTTCTTGGCCTCGATCTTGTCGCCCATCAGGCGGATATGCTCGGCCTTCGGCCCGATGAAATGCAGATTGTGATCGGCGAGGATTTCGGCAAAGCGCGCGTTTTCCGACAGGAATCCGTAGCCGGGATGCACCGCGTCCGCGCCGGTGATTTCGCAGGCCGCGAGCAGCGCGGGCACGTTGAGGTAGCTGTCCTTTGACGGCGGCGGCCCGATGCAGACGCTCTCATCGGCAAGCCGCACATGCATGGCATCGGCGTCGGCGGTGGAATGCACCGCCACCGTCGCGATACCAAGCTCCTTGCACGCGCGCAGAATCCGCAGTGCGATTTCGCCGCGATTGGCTATGAGGATTTTATCGAACATGCGGTTCCAAAGGCGAAAGGCGAACAGCGAGTGACGAATGGCAACGGAACACTCTATTCGCTATTCGCCACTCGCTATTCGCGTCTACTCGATTATGACCAGCGGCTCGCCGAATTCCACGGGCTGGCCGTCCTCGATGAGAATCTGCGTGACGGTGCCGGCCCGCGGGGAAGGAATCTGGTTCATCGTCTTCATGGCTTCGATGATGAGCAGGGTCTGTCCCACCGACACTTTGCTTCCGACCTCGATGAAGGGCTTGGCGCCCGGCTCGGAAGCCCAGTAGGCGGTGCCGACCATCGGCGAGGGGACGGCGCCGGGATGTTTCGCCATGTCGGCTGCAGGAGCCGCGACGGCTGTTGCCGGCAGTGGCGCCGGTGCAGCGGCGATTGACGCGGCCGCGGGCACTGAAGCTGCAATGCTGACATTGCGTGCCACGCGCACCCTCAAGCCCGCGCGCTCGATTTCGATTTCGGTGAGACTGGTTTCGTCGAGCAACAAAGCGAGTTCGCGAATGAGCGCTCCGTCGCTGGTTGCGAACTTTGCGGCTGCTTTGTCCTCAGGCTGGCGCGCCATGATCTTGATCCGGAACTCTCTATCTCGTGGTTTAAGGGGCCCGTCAGGCCTCAGCTTTCGGGTCTCAGCTTTCAGGTCTCAATTTTTCAGGTCGTGGCCTTGACGCCGAGCTTGGCCGCAAGGCCGCTGATCGCAAGGCGGTAGCCGTCAATGCCGAAACCCGCAAGTGTCGCGAAGGCGGCCCGGGCGGTAAATGAGTGGTGGCGGAAGCTCTCGCGGGCGTGGATATTGCTGATATGGACCTCGACCGTCGGGATTTTCACCGCGACCAGCGCATCGTGGAGCGCGACCGAGGTGTGCGAGTAGGCACCGGCATTGAGGACGATGCCGGCCGCCTTTTTGGCGTGGGCTTCGTGGATGAAGTCGATCAGCTCACCCTCCCGGTTTGACTGCCGGCAATCAGCCTTCAGGCCGAATTTAGCGCAGGCTTCCGCGCACAACTTCTCGACGTCGGCGAGCGTGGCGTGGCCGTAGGTTTCGGGCTCGCGGGTTCCCAACAGATTGAGGTTTGGGCCGTTCAGCACGTAAATCGTGTCGGCAGCGGTCTTGGCCATCCAGATCCCGGTGATGTGGTGGTGATGGCGCGGTTATAGGTAACTAAAAGGCTGGAGGGAAGCCTTAAGCCCCGGTGGGGTGGGTCCCAAATACCTCATCTACTTGGTGAAAACCCCGATAGAATCGACGGAAACCATTCATTAACCATAAAGGACGGTCTAGCGGCCCCTCAAGCCGGATACCGGTCGGGAACGCCCAAAACGAACAGGGCGGGCCTGAACGGCCCGCCCCAGATTCGCGAATTTAGGATCGAGATCAGGCGTCGAGTACGGCGACGATCTCGAGGGTTCGCGGATCTACCACCACGATTTGGTCGCGGACGAGGAAAAACTCATAGCCTCGCCAATCCGGATAGTACGTCACGATTTCGGCCGGAAGCGGATGGAAGCCGACTTCGCGGGGAACACGGGTGCCAACCGAGATTGCGAAGTTGATGTTGGTCACAGGCGACACGTGCTGATCGCGGATGACGGTCGTGATCTTGGTGCGCTGTTCGGTGGAGAGCTTGGCTCCCGCGCCAGCCTGTCCGACGGTTTTCGAGCGGTCTTCCTCTTTCGCGCCGGCAGTGTTTTCACGGCCCTTGTCGCGGCCCTCGGCCTTCATGTTGCCACCGCGCTCGTCTTCAGCCTTCATGTCCTTACCGGCAGAGCCTTTTTCATTCTGCGTGCTCATGCCCTTGGCGCGGTCGCCCTGTTTGGTGTCTGGTCTGGCGTCTTGGGCCGATTTTTCGCCCATCGATTTTTCACCCGTTGCACCGGGCTTCATCTCCTGTTGGGCGCGCTGGTTCTTCACGCCGCCCTTTTCTTCGGACTGGCTCGCTTTCATCCCATCCGAAGAACCTTCACGGCTGGGTGCGCCAGCGGACGGCGAAGCGGCAGGCGCCGACGGCGCGCTCTGCTGCATGCCAGCGCCACCGGCAGCTCCGCCTTCGCGACCGCCCATGCCTTGCGCATTGGCAAGACCTGTTCCGGCGATCAACGCCGCGGTGGCCGCGGTGATCATCAAACGATTCATCATCGAAATTTCTCCTCACGAGTTTGCACTGCCCGGCCGACAACGAAAGGAGGGTGGCGATGTTCCGCGGTTTTGCCGGTTCCGTAAAGTTTGTTTGATGAACGGCGGATAAATGCCGCGCGCAGCAAAAAGCCCACAAAATGAAGAGGCCGGCGAAATCGCCGGCCTCTTGCTTCGAAGGATAGTGACTTGGAGTGCGACTCTGTGCCGCTGAACTAGCAGGTCGCTTTGCCGCAGCGCGCGACGCCGATTTTTTCCTTCAGGCCATCGAGGCCGATGGCGCCGACAACCACCTGTTTTCCGATGACATAGCTTGGCGTGCCGTTCATGCCCATCGATTCGGCGAGCTTGAAGTTCTCTTCGATCGTGGCCTTCACTTCCGGACCTGCCATGTCCTTTTCGAGGCGGGCGACATCAAGCCCGGCATCCTTCGCGGCTGCCAACGCCCGCGCCTTGTCGGCCGCACCGCGGCCGCCGAGCAGCTTCTGGTGGAAGTCGAGATATTTGGCGCCGCCCGGATCCTGCATCCGCACGGCGACGGCGACCTTCGCGGCCTCCACCGAACCTTCGCTCAACACCGGAAATTCCTTCAGCACCACCTTGAGCTTGGGATCGGATTTCATGAGATCGAGCATGTCGGACATCGCCCGCTTGCAGTAGCCGCAATTGTAGTCGAAGAACTCGACGAAGGTGACGTCGCCGTTCTTGTTGCCAAGCGTGACGTTGCGGGGCGAGTTGAAGATCGCGTCCGAGTTCTGGATGATGCTGGCTTCGTGCTTCTCGTTTTCAGCAGCAGCCTGGCGCTTGTTCAGCTCGTTCATTGCCTCTTCGAGCACTTCCGGATGGCTGACCAGGTAGTTCTTGACGATCGTCTCGATCTCGCCGCGCTGACCGTCGGAGAAGGTTTGCGCCAGAGCAGCTTGAGGTGCTGCAACGATTGCCAGCGCGAAAAGAGCGGGAGAGAGCAGGCGGAGCGGGGACATTGGATGATTCCTTGGGTTTTCTCTAAATCGGGTTCGTTATTGGTTCGCGTCAGAATCGGGTTGGCGCCCTGGGCCCAAAAAGCGACCCGTTCGATTCTGCGATGATCCTGTCTCAAACTGAAATTTGGGCCCGTCCTTCTTTTGTCCTGCGGGCAACTTGGCTGAAACAATATCGTCCGCTTTGACCCATCCGGGCGTGCCAACAGCAAAGCGGGTCTTGGCGCGAGAGGCGAGGTCTTTCGCTGTCTTGTTGTCTCCGCGCAAGAACGCCGACTGTGCCGATGCGAGATCGGCTTCGGCGAGGTCTCCCTTGCGGGCAAAGGCCATGGCCAGCTGAGTATAACCGATCGGCTGCTCGGTCTCACGCGCCATCGCGTTGCGCAAAATGTTGATCGCTTCCTCCGTGTAGGCCTTGTTATCGGCCGCCACGAGCGCCTGCCCAAGTAAAATCTCGATGAGCGGGGCGTTATTGGACAGAGCCACGGCCTTGCGCAGCGCCGGAATCGCCTCCGCGGGCCTCGCGCCTTCCAGCAGCGCCTGGCCGCGCAACTCGTAGAAATAGGGGTTGTTGGGCTGGGCCTGGATCAACGAATCGATTTGGCCGAGCGCGTTGTTCAGATCGCCATGAAGATAGGTCGAGATCGCGTGGGCATAGCGCGCCGGCAGGCTGGTATTGGATAGCGGATAGCGCCGATAGACCGTGTCCTGACGTTCCAGGAACCCGGAAATCTTGGCGCGCATCATATCGTGGCGCAGTTGCAGCGCGGGATCGTCCTTCTTGTCCCAATAGGGGCTGGTGCGGGCGAATTCCTCGAGCGCCGCGACGCGTTCGGCCGGCATCGGGTGCGACTGGTAATAAGGGTCGGCGCCATGCGCGGAGAAAAGGCTGTCATCGGTGAAACGCTTGAAGGTTTCGTACATGCCCTTGGGCGATTGACCGGTCGCGGTCAGGAATTTGACTCCAGCGCGGTCGGCGCTTTCTTCCTGCTGGCGCTGATAGGAAAGCATGTTGCGCATGATCACGGTCTGGGGCGCTGAAATCGCAGCCGCGCCCGCATCCGCCATGCCGGTGCCGCCACCTCTGGCGCCCGCGATCAGAGCGCCGGCGCCGAGCACCATCGCGACGATCATCTGGGTTTGGGCCTGGGCCAATTGCTCGCGCAATCGAGCCAAGTGGCCGCCGGCCAAGTGGCCGGTTTCGTGCGCGAGCACCCCGATGATCTGGTTCGGGGTTTCCGATTGCAGCAACGCGCCGTGGTTCACAAAAATGCGATGCCCGTCCGCGACAAAGGCGTTGAATACGGGCTGGTTGATGATCGTGACCTGGATATTCTGCTTTTCTAGGCCGGCGACGCGAAGAATCGGCCTCGTATAGTCGCGCAGGAGCTGCTCGCTCTCGGTGTCGCGCAGGACCCCGAGCTTTTCCTCCTGGGCGAGGGCGGCTATCGGGGCAGCAAGGAGAGCGACCGCGGTGGCGATCGCGGTCACTTTGGTGGTTTTCCGGAGCAGAGCGAGGCGCAGCAGCATCAAGCAGTCTTTATCGATTGGCGGCAGATTTGATACGGGATATGCCCTAACAATCCGCGGAATAAGGCTAGTCTGGGGCGGCAGTCCTGACACCCGTAAAAGCTCTTTCCCGCGACACGACAAAATGTCAGAGCCGGAACACCAATCCAGTAGCAGAAATCGATGCTTGAAGCGACATTGAGAGAAAGTGCCAAAGGTCTTCTGACGGCAGCGTCCGGACGCAGCGACGTTCCGCCATTCATGGTGATGGATGTCATGGCGGCTGCTGCCCGTATCGAGGCGGCCGGCGGTCATGTGATTCACATGGAAGTGGGGCAACCGGCCGCATCGGCGCCGAAAGCCGCCATTCAGGCGGCGCGTGCCGCGCTGGACTCGACGCGGATCGACTACACCGCCGCGCTCGGAACCCCGAGCTTAAGGCAACGAATTGCCCGCCATTACCGCGAAAGTTATGGCTTTGCCGTCGATTCCAGCCGGATCGTCGTTACCACGGGCTCTTCGGCTGCCTTCATTTTAGCCTTCATGGCGATGTTCGAACCCGGCGACCGGGTCGCGGTGACGGTTCCGGGTTACCCGCCTTACCGGCATATCCTCACCGCGCTCGGCTGCGAGCCGGTATTGATCGAGACATCGAGTGAAACCCGGCACGCGCTGACCGGCGAGGCTCTGCTCGCCGCGCACCGCAAGGCGCCGCTCAAGGGAGTGTTGGTCGCAAGCCCGGCGAATCCGACCGGCACGATGATGTCGCGCGAAGCGTTGAGTGGGTTGATCTCGGCCGCCGAAAGCGCCGGCATCCGCTTCATCTCGGATGAAATCTATCATGGCCTCGACTACGCATTCCCGGCGGTGACGGCGGCGGAACTTTCCGCCGATGCGCTCGTGATCAATTCGTTCTCGAAATATTTCTGCATGACCGGCTGGCGCGTCGGTTGGATGGTGGTGCCAGAACCGCTGGTGCGTCCGATTGAGCGGTTGCAGCAAAATCTTTCTATTTCGGTGCCGACACTGTCGCAGATCGCGGCCGAAGCTGCCTTCGACGGCTGCGCGGAGATGGAGGAAGTGAAGCGCGGTTATCTGGAAAACCGGCGTATCCTGATCGAGGGCCTGCCGCGCGCCGGCCTCACTAAATTTCTGCCGGCCGATGGCGCCTTCTACCTTTACGCCGACGTGTCGGACTTCACCTCCGACAGTCTCGCATTCGCGGGCCAAATGCTGGAAAAGGCCCACGTCGCCGCGACCCCGGGCGCCGACTTCGACCCTATTCACGGCCGGCAATTCATCCGCTTGTCCTATGCGCGGTCGGCGCATGAAATGCGCGAGGCGGTGGAGCGCATCGCCCGTTGGCTGAAGTGACGCGGATTAAAATCAGCCCATACCATTGACACTCCCGGTGCAATGGATTTTGGCTTGAAATCAAGAACGTTGATGAGGGGGAGTGAGTTCGATGGCGCCAACGACTGTATCCGTACCAGCGCCGGTCCGCGCGGCCAAACCCTGGTACACGGTTCTTTATATCCAGGTCCTCATCGCCATCGTGCTCGGCGCTTTCGTCGGCTGGCAGTTCCAGGATTTCGCGACCAGCGACTGGATCAAGGCGCTCGGTGACGGCTTCATCAAGCTGATCAAGATGGTGATCGCGCCGATCATCTTCTGCACCGTGGTGTCGGGCATATCGCACATCCAGGATGCCAAGAAAGTCGGCCGCATCGGCATCAAGGCGCTGGTCTATTTCGAGGTCGTCTCGACCTTCGCGCTCGTCATCGGCCTTCTGGTCGGCAACATCGTTCGTCCTGGCGCAGGCTTCGGCGGCGCCCTGGCCAGTGCAGACAAGGTGGCCACCTACGCCAAGCAAGCGGGTGAGCAAAAGAGCGTCGATTTCTTCCTGCACATCATTCCCGACACCGTGGTCGGCGCCTTTGCGAGCGGCGAGATTTTGCAGGTTCTGCTGTTCTCGATCCTGTTCGGTTTTTCGCTGATGGCGCTCGGCGAGCGCGGCCATACGCTGCGCGCTTTCATCGACGATGCGGCGCAAGGCGTGTTCGGCGTGATCGCGATCGTGATGCGGGTAGCCCCGATCGGCGCCTTCGGCGCCATGGCCTATACCATCGGCAAATTCGGCACCGGCGCCATCCTCAATCTCCTCGGCCTGATCGCGACGTTCTATCTTACCGCGGCGCTGTTCGTGATCGTGGTGCTCGGCATCATCGCGCGTGTCCTCGGCTTCTCGATTTTCAAGTTCCTGGCCTACATCAAGGACGAGCTTTTGATCGTGCTCGGCACCTCGTCTTCGGAAAGCGCATTGCCTTCGCTGATGGAGAAGCTCGAACGGCTCGGCTGTTCGAAGTCGGTGGTAGGCCTCGTGGTGCCGACCGGATATTCCTTCAATCTCGACGGCACCAACATCTACATGACGCTGGCGACGCTCTTCATCGCGCAGGCGCTCGGCTTCGATCTGACGCTCGGGCAGCAGATCACGATCCTCGTCGTTGCGATGCTGACGTCAAAGGGCGCGTCGGGAATTACGGGAGCGGGTTTCATTACACTCGCGGCAACGCTCGCGGTGGTCGATCCGCGCCTCGTTCCGGGCATGGCGATTGTGCTTGGCATCGACAAGTTCATGAGCGAATGCCGCGCGCTGACCAATCTTTGCGGCAACGGCATCGCCTGTATCGTGGTGTCGGCGTGGGAGGGCGAGCTTGATCGCGACCGTCTGGTGGCGAATCTCAACAAGCAGATCGATCCGACCGATATCGAAACCGCGGTGACGACGACTTAGCCGTCCAGCGCGGCGATCTGCAAATTCAAAAACCGCCCGGTTGTCGCCGGGCGGTTTTTAATTGGTCCCAGATTTTGGGGTGTTCTATTCGCCGCCGCCGAAGCGTCGTGACCACCATCCCGCGCGCCGAGGCTGGGCTGCTTCCGTCGTGGTTTCCTGCGCCGGCTCGGAATGCGCTTCAGTTGGCGCAGCCTGCGGCTGATGGGAACTGGGCGGTGCCGGTTCGGCCTGCGAACTGGACCCAAAGCTCACCTTCTCGCGCACCGTTGAACGTCGCCGCGCAGCCTTTTCAGCCTCATGCGCCTCGGCCTCTGCCGCTGATGGGGCGGTCGGCTGGACGGTTGCAGGCTGTTCGGCGGGGTACGACGGTGGCGCGTGTTCAGCCGGGGAGGGCGATGGCTGCGGCGAAATTCCATCAAAGTCGGCAACCGCGCTTGCTACCTCCGGCACCGGAACAGGTCCGAGCTCGTCGGCAATCGATCCGGCAAGACCGTCCTCCGCTCCGCCACGCCGGCGGCGTCCGCCGCGGCGTCCACGGCGCCTCGGCCGCCGCTCGCCCGAACCATTATCGGGACGTGCCTGGTTCGGCTGTTCGCCAGATTCGTCTTCATCGGCTTCGGCTTCGTCGGCGATTTCCGCATCGGCCGAAACGCCTGCGTCCGGTGCGAAAGAACCATCCTGACGCGGAATTCCACCTTCGCGCGGCTCGCCGTTGCGGCCACGCCGCCGCCGCCGCCGCTTGCGCCGCGGTCCGTCGCCGCCGGCCTCAGTGCTTCCTTCTTCGCCACTGACGGAATCCTCGCCAAGTCCTTCGGTCTCGTCGGTTTCCACTTCCGATTCCGCCTCGGCGTCGAGCAGCTCCTCGTCGTCGAAGACCTCTTCCACCTGCGGGGGCGAGGCCGCAGCCTGGGCCGCCAGTAACGCCTTTGCCGCCTCCAGCGTGTGTACCTGTTCGCCGCGATCGATCACGAACGACTGTTGTCCGCTCACGGTCGGGTCGGCGATGACGGCAAGCGTGACCTTGAAGGAGTTCTCGAGATCGCGCAGATGGCCGCGCTTGTGGTTGAGAACATAAAGCGCAACGTCGGTCCGGGTCCGCACCACCAGATTGTGGGTCGCACCCTTCATCAAGACTTCCTCAAGTCCGCGCAGCAATTGCAGCGCCACCGAGGACACCGAACGAACGTGACCGCTGCCGCCGCATTGCGGGCAGGGCTCGGTCGAGCTTTCGAGCACGCTGGCGCGGATGCGCTGGCGTGACATTTCAAGCAGGCCGAAATGCGAGATGCGCCCGACCTGGATCCGCGCGCGGTCCTGCCGCAGGCAGTCGGACAGTTTGCGTTCGACCGCGCGGTTGTTGCGCTTTTCGTCCATGTCGATGAAGTCAATGACGATCAACCCGGCCAGGTCGCGCAACCTGAGCTGTCGTGCAACTTCTTCCGCCGCTTCGAGATTGGTCTTGAGCGCGGTGTCCTCGATGTGATGTTCGCGGGTCGAGCGGCCGGAGTTGACGTCGATCGAAACCAGCGCCTCGGTCTGGTTGATGACGATGTAGCCGCCTGAGCGCAGCTGCACGGTCGGCGAGAACATCGCGTCCAGCTGGCTTTCCACGCCCATGCGCGAGAACAGCGGCTGGCCGTCGCGATATTGTTTCACAGCCCGCACATTGGAGGGCATCAGCATCTTCATGAAGTCGCGCGCTTCGTGATAGCCGGCTTCGCCCGCCACCAGAATGTCGTCGATTTCCTTGTTGTAGAGGTCGCGTAGCGATCGCTTGATCAGCGAACCTTCTTCGTAAACCAGTGTCGGGGCCTGCGACTTCAGCGTCATGTCGCGCACCGTCTCCCACATCCGGATCAGGTACTCGAAGTCGCGCTTGATCTCTGGCTTGGTGCGGGAAGCCCCGGCAGTACGCAGGATGATGCCCATGCCCTCGGGCACGTCGAGGTCCTGGACGACCTCTTTCAGTCTTGAGCGGTCCTGGGCGGACGTGATCTTGCGGCTGATGCCGCCGCCGCGTGCGGTATTCGGCATTAACACCGCATAGCGTCCGGCTAGCGACAGATAGGTGGTCAGCGCCGCACCCTTGCTGCCGCGCTCTTCCTTGACGACCTGCACCAGCATGACTTGGCGCCGCTTGATGACTTCCTGAATCTTGTACTGGCGGCGCGGACGGAAGGCGCGTTCCGGCACTTCTTCCATCACGTCGTCGCCGCCGACGGATTCGACTACCTCTTCCTCGGCCTCGTCGCCTTCATCGTCGTGAGGCTCCTCGCCATCACCGGCTGTGTGCCCATCGTCGGGCGGCGCGGCGTGCTGTTCGCTCGCATCGCTCGCATACCCGGCATGAGCGGCGTTTTCGGCCGCAACCTCATCCGCTGACGCCTCGTCGGCGGCGTGGTCTTCGAGCGCGTCGTCTTCACGTGCGCTGTCCTCATGTGCGCCATCCTCGGGCGCTTCCCGCAACGCCTCCGAAATATCCGCAATGGCCTCTACAGGCTCGGCCGCGCGTGCAGGCGTCTCGGCGACGTGAGCCGAACCGTGCCCGTCGTCTTCGGCATGCGCCTCATGATCGTGCTCGTGATCATGCTCATGATCGTCGTCATGATGATGCGCCGTGTCCTCGTGGTGATCGGCGTCATCGTGATGTTCGTGATCGTGCGCGTCATGATGGCCTTCCTCAGCGTGAGCATGGGCGGCCTCGTGCAATCCGTCTGCCGGTGTTTCCAGGCTTGAGGTTTCGACGACCTCGCTTTGAACACGCTCGCCATGCCCGCGCCGGCGCGAGCTGCGATGGCGCGAACGGCGGCGGCTGGCGCGGTTCTCGGATTCTTCCTCCGCCTCGCGATGGGCACGCTCATCGGCTTCGATCAGCGCCTGACGATCGGCGACGGGGATTTGATAGTAATCGGGATGAATTTCGCTGAAGGCGAGAAAGCCGTGGCGATTGCCGCCATATTCGATGAACGCGGCTTGCAGCGACGGTTCGACCCGCGTCACCTTCGCCAGATAGATATTACCGCGCAGTTGTTTGCGTTGCGCGGTCTCGAAATCAAATTCTTCGACGCGGTTGCCGCGGACCACAACGACCCGGGTCTCCTCCGGGTGGGTGGCATCGATAAGCATTTTGTTGGGCATTTTGGAACTCTTGACGGCGGCGGGCGCGCAGGGCGGCGCGCGCAAATCGCACGGCCGGGTGACGCGACGGTCCACCTGATTCGGGGGTGAGGGGAAGGCCGAAACGCAATCCTGCGCGCCTCGCCGAACATGATTCCCGGGATAGACAACGACGCGCGCGGCTTGCGCCCCGCATCGGCGGTATTTTTCCCTGGAGTTCCGGCAATACAGTCTGGCGCATTAAGCGTCGGCCCGTCTGAGTAATTTGGGGCGGCGAAGTGGCCGCTTATCGGTCGCTGAAGACTTGGCGCTAAAGCGCACGCCTCAATCGTATATCGGGGCCAAAAAGGCCCGATATCGGTTAGGTCGGATCTCGAGCCGTCCCTGGAACAAGCTGTTGACCTGGGAGCGGAGCCGCTCGGGCTTGAAACCGCCCCTCCTGTCAGCCGCGCGCTGCGCTGGCTCCGAAGGGGCCGGAAAGACGCTGAATTCTCCTGCTTTGGAGGCTCCTGCGCTGCACCGGGAGGCTGAACACGACACAACCGGGAATTTTGGCCGTCAGCACTACCTACATACGTGGATCGGCCTTTCCGTGCAAGGGAGTCGCCTGCCGGCCACACTCTGCCCTTTTCAGGGTATAGCGTTTAAGACGCGATTAACCCCGTGGTTTTATTGGGGTAAGAGAGCTGCTCGGAGGCACGGATTCGGTGGCGGGCCGCGCAAATCACCTTGTATTACTGGGCTTCGCGCTGTTGTGCGCCGCAGCATGCGTGTGCCTTCCCCTCGGCAAAGTGGCTGCCGAGAGCCAGCCGTCCAAGCCGACCCTGCCGGTTCGATTGCCCGTCGCCTCCGATGCCCGCCTGGCCGGCGATGGCAAACAGACCCGCTTCGTTCTCGACCTCGACCAGCCGATCTCGGTCCACGCCTTTGCGCTCGCCGATCCCTATCGCGTGGTGGTCGATATCCCGCAGGTCAGTTTTCAGCTTCCGCCCGGAATTGGCACCGGGGGCCGGGGCCTGATCAAGGCATTCCGCTACGGCCTCGTGCTGCCGGGCGGCTCGCGGATCGTCTTCGACCTCACGGGGCCTGCGAAGATCGCCAATGCGTCGGTACTTGCCGCCGCCAACGGCCAGCCGGCGCGGCTCGTGCTTGAACTGGAGGAGGTCGACCGCACCACCTTCGTGCAGATGCTCGCGCCGGAAAGCCGCCCCGAGCTTCGACCGGCGATCGCCGGCGCGAAGGAAGGCTCGCTTCCGATATCGACCATGCCTGCGAAACTGGAAGCGCCTGCCGTGTCGCCTTCGCCGCCGGATACGCGTCCCGTGATCGTCATCGATCCCGGCCACGGCGGCCCGGACAACGGCACCCAGTCCGGTACCGAGAGCGAGAAGAATCTGGTGCTCGGCTTTGCGCTCATCTTGCGCGATCGCATCGAGAAGGGCGGAAAATACCGCGTCGTGATGACGCGCACCGACGATACGTTCATCCCGCTCGACGATCGCGTGAAGTTCGCGCGCGCCCAGTCGGCTGCTTTGTTTGTCTCGATCCACGCCGACGCGTTGCCGCGTCATGAAGGCGATGCCCAGGGGGCAACGATCTACACGCTGTCCGATCGCGCCTCGGACGCCGAGGCCGAGCGGCTGGCGGAGGCCGAAAACAAGGCCGACGCCATTGGCGGCGTCAACCTGACCGCGGAGCCGACCGAGGACGCCGACATCC
>Ga0210387_10000510_pt1 | contig 27402 bp, 20 predicted proteins | sample IncBWC7OmetaG_FD_160108 | JGI IMG/M metagenome (GOLD analysis project Ga0210387, IMG submission 160108) | Forest soil microbial communities from Barre Woods Harvard Forest LTER site, Petersham, Massachusetts, United States - Inc-BW-C-7-O ...
GCATGACTGTTACAGGCTTCACCGGCTTCCTTCGTCCGCGTAAACCAGATGGCTCCTGGGCCGACCCCTATTTGACCGTGCGAGGCACCTGGCCGGACTTCATGTACGAAGGCGATATCTGGACTTATTCGTTGTATGCTCCACAGGACATGCGCCGATTGATCGAGATGGCTGGAGGTGCGGATCTCTTCAACCGCCGCCTGGACTTCATCTTCACGCGTGGTCACTTTGACGTCACCAATGAGCCAGGCTTTCTCCTTCCGGTCCTCTATAACTATGCGGGCCGTCCTGACAAGTCTGCGGATATCGTCCAGCTCCTACTGGAAAAAGCGTTCACTGACTCACGCGCGGGAATCCCCGGCAACGATGACTCTGGAGCGATGTCGAGCTGGCTCATCTTCCAGACTCTCGGTATTTATCCCGTCGCCGGCCAGGATGTCTATCTCATCAGCACGCCGAGCATACCCTACGGTCTCTTACTCTCGGTAACGGAAAGAAGCTCCGGATCATCGCGAAGAATCTCGACCGGTCGGGCCTCAACCATTACATCCAGTCCGCCACGCTTAACGGCGTAGATCTTCCCAACTCCTGGTTCCGCCATGCGCAGATCAAAGACGGTGCTACCTTCGTCTTTACCATGGGCTCCGCGCCGTCTGCCTGGGGACAGATCACGCCGCCGCCGTCTATGAGTGATCCCGACTTTCGTTTCTGCGTCCCAAGGCGAACTACCTCGCAGGGGATGAACTAGGCTTCACGACATCGAATATCGAGTCCGTTGCGATAGAGACACGATGCAGCCCATGTCCAGACCGGCCATCGAACGACGAAGATTTTGAAGAGTCCCGATGTTGCACTGGCCAGTTGTCCAGGCCACTAAGAGTCTTCACCTCGAAGGTGTAGGTTTGCGCGCATTCGAGGTCGCCGGCAAGAGAGTCCCAACTTGACGCAGGAGGGCCGCAGCCTCCGTAGCGCCCTTTCGGATACGCCTCCTGATCAAATCAGCATTATCCATGTCGCGGTTTTTCTCATGCTTGGCCAAAGTATCTATGTCTTTCAAGAGTTCTTTAGACTTTTTCTCGAATTCCTTCTTCAGCTGTTTCAAAGCGTCTTTGTCCATGTGTAGAGGATAGACGGATTAGGTCGAAGCTGAAATAGCGTCCCTCCAAATGCCATCCCGGCATGAGGGGCCGTTTGCCCGTCCGGTTGATGGACTCCGGCAGTCGTACACAGCAGACGCGACACAGATGGGCAAAGCAACCACGGTTCCTGCAAATCGCTTCCAATGGATGTCAGGCAAGGAAGGAGATTCCATGGATCGGCGGTTGACCGACAAGGACCAAAGTCAAGCCAATGACGCTGGGCAGCAATCGAACTCCGCTGCAGAGCCATCAGGGCCCAAGGGCGACGATCCTTCTACAGCGGGCCCGGGCCCGACCAAAGTTAAATCCGAAACACCTGAAAACCGGCTCGGTCATATAAATCCCTCGGCGCCTGAGGAGGCTAACACTACCCCTGGAACCTCAGGAGAGAAGTAGCGTCAGCCTTGTTAATGCCAGACTATCGCCCCGCGTCTCCGGTAACTTCGGCCTCCTGCAGAAAGTCGAAGTTGCCGGACGGTCGCGGCCGCACATTCACGATCCGCCGTGTATGCACTACCTCATTGTTCGGATACCACAGCGGAATCGACGGCAACTCCTCCGCCAGAATCTGCTGCACCTCTACATAGTCTTTCTTCCTTACCGCGCGGTCCTGCGAAGCCGAAGCCTCTGCAAGCAAAGCATCCAGCCGCGGATTCGAATACCGTCCCCGATTTCCCCCCTTCGGCGGAAAGCTTCCCGACGCATACGCATACCGAAAAATATCCGGGTCTTCATTGCTCCCGATCCACCGAAGCGCATAAATCTGAAACGCCCCCTTTGTCACGTCCGCATAAAACGTCCCAAACTCCGCCGAACGGATCTCCAGCGCGATTCCCGCCGCTCTCAACTGTTGCTGCAACACCGCAGCCATCAGCCGCGTCGTCTCGTCCGTACTTGTCTTCATCGTCAACCGCATCCGCACGCCATCCTTGCCGGCAGGGAAGCCCGCTGCATCCAGTAGGCGTTCAGCCCTCGCCACATCGTGTGGATACTGGGCCAACTCGTTATTCGTGGCCGCCGCCCAATGCCCCATTGGCAACAAAGTATTTGCCAAGCGGGCCTGCCCACGCCATATCGCATCCACGATCGCCTGCCGATCGGTCGTGCAAGCCACGGCCTGCCGCACGCGCTCGTCCCGCAGCAACGGATCTGTGACGTTAAACGTTACATAAATCACCGGCGACCCCGGCCCCGACTCCACCTTCAAGTTCGGTCTACTCTCGAGCGTATGTACCATATCTAGCGTCACCACATTACTCGCCAGGTCCGCCGAACCCTTCTCTAACTCCAACGCGCTCGTAATCGTATCCGGCACCACCTCAAACCGTATCCGCTCGATTCTCCGCGCCCCGGCCGCAACCGCTGGCGTTCCCGCCCAGTAATCATGGTTCCGCTCTACGATCACCTCTTTGTCTTGCACCGCACTCACAAACCGGAACGGTCCTGACCCCACCGGATGCAAACCAAAATCCTTGTCCGACCCGCGAGGCACCACCCCAAACAACCCATCGCTCATATTGAACAGCAGTCCCGCATCCGGGCGCCTCATCCGCACCATCACGGTCAACCGGTCCTTCGCCACGGCCCGGTCTACCGCCGCAAAGCTTCCTCCCTTCGCCGTTACTAACGACCCATCGATCAAACTCTCAATCGTATAAACAACGTCCTCCGCCTCGAGCGGCCGACCATCATGAAACCGGACTCCATCGCGCAGATGAAACACCCAGGTCAGCGCATCCGGCTGCTCCCAACTCGTCGCCAGCCACGGCTGCAACTCATAGTGTTCGTCCTTCTTTACCAGCGCATCGAAGATCTGCCCACCCACCCGCTCCGACTGAGCGTCCGTCCCCACCCGCGGATCCAGATTATTCGGACTACTCTCAATAATCATCACCACCGAACCCGGCGCTTCCACCCGCCCCCGGCACCCCACCAGCAACAAACACCCAGCAACCATCAACCCAACACAAATTTGGGCGCCCCATCTTCGCGCGTTACCTGCGCAAAGCTGGGCAATCGCGAAGCGATCCGCGCTTCTCCCCGCGACCGCAAAATTCATCCTCGAGACACCTTCCCCAAAACCACCGTCCTCCGTGCCCCCGTGGCCGTCGGGACATTTCCCGGCGACCCCTTCCAATTCAACCAGGCTAGCAGGGCAAACGCCACCGCTTCCTTTGCCTGCGTCGGAACTCCCAGCTCCTCCGTCAGCCGCACCTTCACCCCCAGCGGCTTCAACCCCTCGTCCAGCAGCCCCATCAACGTCGTATTGTGGGCCCCACCTCCGGCTACCACAAACTCGACCGGCAGGTCCGGGGCCGCCGCCGCAAGATGCGCGCGAACAAACCTCCGGTAAGCATCCACAACCGAAGCCGCCGTTAGTGCGGTAGCGCTGGCAACCACGTCCTCGTCCCGGTCGTCTTTTCCGCCGGCCCTCCTGCACATTGCAACAAACCGCGAAACAAACGCGTCTCCAAACTGCTCTCGCCCGCAAGACTTCGGCGGCAGGGCAGAGAAGTACCCCTCCCTCAGAATCTCTTGCACAACCGATGGCAGCACTCTCCCTGTCCGTGCCACGGCTCCGTCTCGATCGAACTCCCGCTCATACAATCTCCTCATACAACCGTCGATCACCATATTTCCCGGCCCGGAATCAAACGCCATCACCCCATCGACCGCGGCCCCAGCAGGCAGTGCCGCCATATTCGCAATACCGCCAAGGTTCTGCATCACTCTGCTCATCTTTGTCGATCGAAACAAGCAGTAATCCAGAATCGGCACCAGCGGAGCACCCTGCCCACCCGCCGCCAGGTCCCCCGGACGAAAGTCGCTCACCACCGGCACCCTCAGCCGCTCCGCAATCACCGCAGCCTCACCCATCTGCCATGTACACCGCAGAGGCGACCCAAGATACTCATCTGAGGCTCCCTGGTGATACACCGTCTGCCCATGACACCCCACCAGCTCAGCTGTCTCCCCAAATTGCTCCTGCGCCTTCGTCACCGCGTCCGCATACACCTCGCCCAGCCGCCAGTTCAGCCGCGCCAGCTCCGCCACAGAGATCGCCTGAGCGTCCATCGCCCCCAGCACCGCTGCCCTTACGCGGCTTGGATAGCCAACTCCAACGTGTCCGACCAGCTTCACCACCGGCGTCCCGTCCTTCGCCCGCGATGGTGAGATCCGACACAGCGCCACATCTACTCCGTCCGCCGAAGTCCCACTCATTACCCCCGCCACCACCATGCTCTTCGCCATCAGCCTTTCAACTCCCTCTGCAACTCCGCCAGCAAGTTCAGCGCCTCTCTCGGAGTCAGCCCATCCACGTCCGCCTCCGCCAGCCGATCTACAATCCTCTGCGACAGCGGCGTAAACATTGTCATCTGCATCTGTGGAACCGGCGAAGCCTCGCGCACCTGCTGGGTCTCCGCCCGCTCATGCACCTTCAACACCTCGCGCGCCCTTGCAATCACGCCTGCAGGCAGCCCTGCAAGCTTTGCAACTTCGATCCCATAGCTTTTACTCGCCGGCCCCGCCTCCACCGTGTGCAGAAACACAATGCCCCCCGCCGTCTCTTTCACCGTCACCCGAAGGTTCGTCAGCCGTTCCAACCTTTCCGCCAGCAGTGTTAGCTCATGGTAGTGCGTCGCAAATAGCGTTCGTGCCCCGATCCGATCATGCAGATGTTCCACCGTCGCCCACGCCAGACTCAACCCATCATAGGTAGCCGTCCCGCGTCCCATCTCATCCAGCAGCACCAGCGACCGGTTCGTCGCCGTATTCAAGATCGCCGCCGTCTCTGTCATCTCGACCATAAACGTCGACCGGCCCCGCGCAACATTGTCGCTCGCTCCAATCCGCGTATAAATCCGATCCACCAGCCCCAGCCGCATCCGTTCCGCCGGAACAAAGCAACCCATCTGCGCCATCACCACCAGCAGCGCTGCCATTCGCAGATATGTACTTTTGCCCCCCATATTCGGCCCGGTAATCAGCAGGACCGCCGGCCCCGCGTCCGCATCCATATGCACCGAGTTCGGCACAAACCGTCCTCCGCCCGACTCCTCCAGTCGCCGCTCCACCACCGGATGCCGCGCCTGCACGAACTCCAGCACGCCGCTGGTCTCCACCTGCGGCCTAACCCAACCCCGCAGCACAGCGAGATGTGCAAAACAGCCCAGCAGGTCGATCTCCGCCACCTTCCGCGCCGTCTCCCGCATCCGTCCGGCGGCCTCCAGCAACTGCCGCCGCAACTCCGCGAAGATCCTCCGTTCAATCTCGCCGCTCCGTTCCTGCGCGGTCAGGATCTTCGTCTCATACTCCTTTAGCTCCGGCGTCGTAAATCGTTCAGCATTCACCAGCGTCTGCTTCCGCTCATAATCCGCCGGGACGGCCTTCGCATTCGCCTTCGTCACTTCAAGGTAATACCCAAACACCGAATTGAACCGAACCTTGAGCGACCCGATCCCTGTCCTCTCGCGCTCTCTCTCCTCAATCGCAGCCAGCGATTGTCGGCCGCTTCGGCTCAGCTCCCGCAACTCATCCAGCTCCGCATCCACACCCTCACGAATCGCCCCGCCGTCCCCGAGCGACACCGGCGGCTCCTCGGCAATCGTCCGCACGATCATCTCGTGCAGGTCTTCCAACGGATCGACACTCACCCCCAACTCACGCCAGCGCACACTTTCAAATAAGCCGACCGCAGAGACCACGCCGGGCAGACACCCAAGCGTCTTCGCCAGCGCCATCACCTCCCTTGGCCCAGCCGAGTCCAACGCTACCCTCCCCAGTAGCCGCTCCAGGTCCAGTACCCCATCCATCGACCGCCTCAACCCCTCACGCCGTCGCAGGTCTCCCGCGGCCTCACCCACAGACTCCAGCCGAGCCTCAATCTCCCCGAGGCTACTCGCCGGACGCAGCAACGAAGCTCGCAGCAGCCGTTTGCCCATCGGCGTACAGCAAGCGTCCATGGTGTAGAACAACGTAGTCTGCGCCGACTCCCCGGAGAACAGCGGTTCGACAAGCTCCAGGTTACGCACACTCACCGCGTCGAGCTCGAGACAGGTCGACCGTTCATAAAACCGCAGCCCATCTACATGCTCCAACCCACCCTGCTTGGTCTGCCGCATGTAATGCAGCAGCGCTCCCGCCGCCACCGCTGCAGTCTCATGTCCACCCAGCCCCATTCCATCCAGCGAATGTACCTTGAAGTGGTTCCGTACCAGGGGCACCGCATACTCCGACGTAAACACCCACTCATCCAGGGCCGTCTTCGTCCGAATCACATCCAAACCTGCCGCCGTCTCGCTCTCCCCGGCTAGATTCACCCCACCCAGCAACCCTGCTCCATACAGCAACTCCACCGGCCTCACCCGTCCCAACTCGTCCACCAACGCGGCCCATGCACCCACCCCTGCAAACTCCGTGGCCCGAAACTCCCCGGTCGATAGGTCCAGCAACGCTAGACCACAAACCTGCTCGGCGCCCGAACCCATCACGGACACGCTAGCCAGATAATTACTCTGTTCTGCCCCCAGTGTCGGATCGAGCGACGTCCCCGGCGTGAGCACTCGCGTCACCTCCCGCCGCACGATCGTCTTCGTCTGCTTTGGGTCCTCCATCTGCTCGCACAGGGCGATCTTGTACCCCAGCCGAAGCAACTTCTGCAGATAAACCTCCGCAGCATGGTAAGGGACCCCGCACATCGGCTGCTTCTTCTCTTTGTCCCTCGCCGTCAGCGTCAGCTGCAGCTCCCGAGACACTAGGATAGCGTCCTCATAAAACAGCTCATAGAAGTCACCGATCCTGCAGAACATCAGGCAGTCAGGATGCTGTTCCTTTGCCGCAAAGTACTGCCGCATCACCGGAGTCAACCCAGCCGCGTCGCTCGTCAAACTGGCCGTCGTCTCTATCGTCATCCCATTCTTTGCCACAGAACCGCAGAATACCGTACTGGCCCCCGCGCCCATTCGTCCCCTGTTCAAAACCGGGTGGCAACGCCATCGACCAACCCCCCTCTCAGTGATTGGGGAGCACCTGCTTTCCCGCGAGCAAAACCCACGTCGAGCAGTACAGGAGAACCGAATGACCAAACAAATCAACGGCAAAAGGATCGCAATCCTCTCCACCGACGGATACGAGCAGGTCGAACTGACTGACCCTAAGAAAAATCTCGAAAAGGCCGGCACCACCGTAGATGTCATCTCTATCAAAAAAGGCGAGATCAAGGGCTGGAACCACACCGACTGGGGCAAGTCCGTCAAGGTCGACCATCTCGTCAACGAAGTCAAACCAGCCGCAAACCCGAAGACATCCCCGCCTTCAGCAACCAACTCATCGAAACCCTGGCTAAAGCCAGTTAGCCGCGTCTATACCTAGAAAAAGGGACGCCCACGTCGATAAGAAGTGGGCGTCCTTCGCTCCAGGTTCCCTTGGGGTCGCATAAGACGTTGAAGCGGAGACTTTTCCGGTCATCCTCGCGCGCCGAACCAATTATCGGCAACCTTCCCCCAAAATCAACCTCAACCACAGCCCGCCTCGCAGAGTCCCCCGCGTTCCATCACGACACCGCACCCGATATACTGAAGATTCGCGAGTTTAGCCGCTGGCGAACCTTATCCATGTCTCTCCTCTGGCTCAGAGTCGCGATCCTCCTTTACGGCATAGCCGCACTCGCGGTCTTGCCGGCCGCCCTCTACGATCGTCCTCACTGGCGTCACATCGCCATCCCCGCCACCGTCGCCGCCGTCCTCTTCCACTTCGTCTCGCTCGCCGAGATGCTCAACGTGGCCCACCATCGTCTCCCCGTCGACACACACGAGACTCAGACCCTCCTCGGACTACTCCTCGCCATCGCCTTCCTGGTCGTCTACTGGCGATACCGGACAGTCTCTCTGGGCGTCTTCATCCTGCCCATCTGCTTCCTTCTCGGCCTCGTCCCCGCTTTTCACCCGGGCCAGGAGAACACCGCCTTCCCCATGGTCCACACCGGCTGGATATTCCTCCACGTCGCTCTTCTTCTCGCCGCCTACGCCGCGCTATTGATCTCTCTCCTCGCCTCTCTCCTCTACCTCATTCAAGAGCGCCGCCTTAAGCAAAAATCCCCCGCTCTCCCCTGGCTCCCACCGCTCGAAACACCCCTTGAAGTCTTAGATCAGATCGCCCTCAAGGCCCTCCTCTTCGGCCTGCCTTGCATGACCGCGGGGCTCCTCATCGGCTCTCTCATCGCCCAGGTCACGGTCGGCGCGTCCTACTTCCGCGATCCCAAGATCCTTTTCGCCTTCGCCCTGTGGCTCGCCTACATCGCAATGATCTACATCCGCCGCGCGGCGGGCCTGCGCGGACGACGCGCAGTCTACCTCTCCAGCTTCGTCTTCTTCGTCGTCCTCGCCGTCTGGGCCGCAAACCAGTTTTCGGCAGTCCACAGGTTCACCGCCCCATGAACCAATCCAAGCCCAAAACGACCCAGGGGCGTCTCGTCCTACTCGGCATCAACCACATCACCGCGCCCATCGAGGTCCGCGAGCGCCTCGCCATCCCCTCGGCACGCCTGGCCGACGCCACCCGCTCCCTCCTCCATCAGCCGGGCATCCGCGAGGGCCTCATCCTCTCCACCTGCAACCGCGTCGAACTCCTCACCCTGCAGGACGACAACGAGACCGCCCAGTCCCAAGCCAAAACCGACCTCCTTCGCTTCCTCCACGAGTACTTCGCCGTCCCCCCTCACGACATCCAGCCTCACCTCTACGAATTCCAGGAGCGCGAAGCCGTCCGCCATCTCTTTCGCGTCGCCAGCTCTCTCGACAGCATGGTCGTCGGCGAACCGCAGATCCTCGGCCAGGTCAAAGAGTCCTACACCATCGCCCGCGAGGTCGGCGCCGTCTCCACTCAGCTCGAATCTCTTCTCCAACGCACCTTCACCGTCGCGAAAAAAGTCCGCACTGAGACCCAGATCGGCTCGAGCAGCGTCTCCATCGCCTCCGTAGCAGTAGACCTCGCGCAAAAAATCTTCGGCTCCTTGCAGGGCAAGACCGTTCTCCTCGTCGGTGCGGGAAAAATGTCCGAGCTGGCCGCGCGTCACCTCATCGAACGTGGCGCCTCATCTATTCTCGTCGTCAACCGCACCGAGTCCCGCGCAGAAAAACTGGCCGCTGACTTCGCCAGCCCAAACGTCCACACCGAAGCCGTCCCGTTCGACGCCCTCTACGAACACGCCCCCCGCGCCGACATCGTCATCACCAGCACCGGCGCTCCGCAAAAGATCTTCGGCCGCTCTCACGGCCAGCACTTCCTCCACGCTCGCCGCAACCGTCCCATGTTCTTCATCGACATCGCCGTTCCTCGCGACGTCGACCCGCGCATGAACGAGGTCGAAGGTTGCTTCGTCTACGACATCGACGACCTCCAGCAGGTCGCCGCAGCCAATCTCGCCGATCGTAGCCGCGAAGCCGCCGCCGCCGAAACCATCGTCAGCAGGGAAGTAGACAAGTACCACGAGCGTCTCCAGTCCCGCGACGCCGTCCCTGCTATCAAGGCCCTCCAGCAGCAAGCCGAAGAGCTCCGCCAGGCCGAATTAGCCCGCTCTCAATCCAAACTCGCTGACCTCACCCCACAACAACGCGAAGCCGTCGAGGCCCTCACCCGCTCCCTCACCGCCAAACTCCTCCACCCGCAACTCACTGCCCTGCGCGAAGCCACCCGCCCCAAAGACCCGGAATAGACGCCACGGATTAGGCCGCCTCAGCGACGGTAAGGTCGTCGTCCAAATTACAACCGAGCCTGATCGGATCCACCTCGTTATTAACCCCACGGTCGCTGAATAGTTGCGTTTGGGCAACTACACCAAAACCCTGTAATGACGCGGCTTTACGCTTGTGACCTTTCGCCGATCGTCACATCTAATTCGACAGAGGTTGTAATGATCATGACAAGGGCCAAAGCGTTATCGTGGACACTCTCTCTAGCGGCTTTATGCGCGACTGCCTTCGGGCAGAACGCGAACCCGGCCGGCCCAGGGACTCTCAATTATGTGGAAGGACAGGTCTCCATCGAAGGCCGGCCCCTCACTCCCCAATCTGTAGGTAACACCACTCTCCAGGCCGGTCAGACACTGGCCACCGCCAACGGCAAAGCGGAAATACTACTCACACCCGGAATCTTTGTACGTCTCGGCAACGACAGCAACGTTCAAATGGTTTCGCCCGATCTCACTCACACCGAGGTTCGGCTCGACCGCGGCCGCGCCAACGTTGAAGTCGATCAGATCTACCCGCAGAACACCATTCTCGTCGACCTCAAAAACGGTCAGACCCAGCTTCTGAAGACGGGCCTCTACTCCTTCGACGCCAACAGCTCGACCGTCCGTGTCTTCGACGGCCACGCGGCAGTCTACCCCGGGACAAATCCTCAGACTGATATCAAGCCGATCGAGGTCAAAAGTGGTCGTCAACTGGCTCTCAGCGGAGAACCCCTCAAACCCCAGCGCTTCAACAAAGACCAGGCAGAGGCAGATCCACTCTACAAATGGAGCAGCCTCCGTTCCGACTATCTCGGACAAGCCAATCTCAATTTGGCATCCGAATACGCTGGCTATGCCAACTTCTATCCCGGCTGGTACTGGGCAGGTGGTCCGTTCGGCTATACCTGGCTTCCGGGAGCTGGTCTCTTCTGGAGCCCGTTCGGCTACGGCTTCTACTCACCCTGGTACCTGTACGGAGGAGGTTTCGTTTACAACCGTGGCTTTTATGGCCGCCCGGGCTACGGGTACCGAGGCGCCGTCGCATCCGCTCACGTCAGCGAAGGTGGCTTCCATGGCGGTGGCTTCGCTGGCGGTGGTGGGTTCCACGGTGGCGGCGGCGGTGGCGGCCATCGTTAATCATTAACTCCGTCTCGTACAAACTCCGTCCAAGTCGCCGGCATCGGCTGGACGGAGTTTCTTATCTACCTCTTCCTCTCCCGCTGAAGCCCTTCGCTGCCGTATCCTGAAGAGGATGAGCAGCGAGTACAGCAACCCCCACAGCCCTATTCGCATCGGTAGCCGAGGCTCCCAACTCGCCCTCTGGCAGGCTAACCACGTCCTCTACGCCCTTCGCGACGCCGGCTACAACGTAGAGCTCGAGATTATCCGCACCACTGGCGACCGCATGCAGCAGCCCGGCTTCGTCCCGCCTCCAAACCTCGACGGCAAGGGCATCTTCATCAAAGAAATCGAAGAAGCCCTCGAAGAAGGCCGCATCGACCTCGCCGTTCACAGCCTGAAGGACCTGCCTACGAAATTGGCCCCCCAGTTCACCCTCGCCGCCATTCCCAAGCGCGCCGACCCTCGCGACGTCTGGGTTTGCGAATCCTACTGGGCGCTCCACACCCTCCCAACCGGAGGCCGCATCGGCACCACCAGCCCTCGCCGCCGCGCACAAATACTCGCCCTCCGTCCCGACGTCACCTTCATCGAGATAAGAGGTAACATCGACACCCGTCTAAAAAAACTGGCTGACGGAAAATGCGACGCCCTCGTCCTTGCCGCCGCCGGCCTCGACCGCCTCAAGCGGACCGAGTCCGTCCATCAGCGCTTCGCCCCCGAAGAGATCTGTCCCGCCCCCGGCCAGGGCGCCCTTGCCCTCGAAACCCGCAGCCCCGCATATCCAATCGACGAGGCCCGCGACGCCTACGTCCGCCAGGCCATCGCCTTCCTCGAGCATGCCCACACCCGCTTCGCCGTCGAAGCCGAACGCACCACCCTCGACGCCCTCGGCGGCGGCTGCTCTCTCCCTATCGGCGTCCATTGCGTCCCCCCCGAAACTGGGCAAGGGAAGTGGCGCATGCTCGCCCAGGTCGTTTCCTCCGACGGCGAATCCATGGTTCAAATAGACACCGAAGCCACCATCGACACCCCCGCCTGCGCCCTCGGCGAATGGGTGGCCAAAGACCTCGTCTCCAAAGGCGCCCTCGATCTTCTCCCTGCTCCCGTGGCCTGATCAGACCCGCCGCCGTCAGTCCACGACTGCAAAAATACTAGTGTTATTTCACCCACAAACCAGTAATTTTGCCACTTCTTACCTTCATAAGCTCCGACGTAGACTCGCGATGAGATCAGGCCCCATCCGCCAATCAACCGCAGCTACTGGAGAGAGCTATGTCAACTATTTCAAGGACCTTCAATTCAAAAATATTCAGGATTGCCAGCATAGTCTTGGTCGTCGTCGGGACTGTTCTGTTATCAACCCATACCGGGTTCGCAGGCAAGTATGAAACCTTAGAAGCCCAGGCCTTTGGCACCGGCACACAGATGGGCCAGAACATCGGCGTCACGTTGAACATCTACGAGTTTTCAACGCCCGCCGATAGGACCAACTTGCTCCAGGCCTTCGAGAAAGGTCAGAACCAGGGATTGGTCAACGCCCTATCGAGGATGAAAGCTGTTGGCCATGTTGAGATCACCGGAACCCTGGGCTACGACTGCTCTTACATCAAGATGACCCCAACGCCGACCGGTCGCAAGATCGTCTTTGTCACCAATCGTCAGATCCGTTTTGGCGAAGCCTTCTTCGACACCCAGTCGCAGTCCTTTAATCTGACCGCAGGCGAGTTTGATATCAACGATCAGGACAAGAGCAAGAGCACGGGAGTTCTCTATCCTGCAGCGCAACTGATCCTCAATGCCCAGGGCCAATTGCAGTTAGATCTCGCTCAGAACCCCTGGAGGCTCTCTGACGTCCTCGATTGGGCTGGAACGTCCAGCAATTAGCGCGCAACTTGAAGTCTGTTGCCGCGAAGAATGACCTCGAGTTGAAATCACGAGACCGCCTGCTATCGGGCAGTCCGAAATCTACCTTGTGAGGAAACTATGACCATGAATCGATGCTTTGCAATCAAGTGCACTTCGCTGATGTTGTCGATCGTTGTGTCCTCCAGCTACGCAACGGCCCAGTCGAAGAGCAGCAAGTACGCTTGCTCAGAGCCAAACCCCGCGCAAATGTGCACTGCCGCCAACACCTGCGGCTCAGCTTCTACCCCCTGTCCTGTCGATGTGAAGAGGACTGCAAACGCGGCTTCATCCACTCCCGGCGTACCCAACGCCAAGGCCAATTCACTCTTCTGCGTGAAAGCCGGCACAACAGTTCAATGGAAAAGCACCGGCAGAGACATAGGATTCGTCGTCGATATGGGCACAACCTCTCCGTTTGAGCCGGGCGGCGCCATCATCGGTGGCACTGACCGCACCGTTTCTGTCGTGGCCCGCAAGCCCGGCTGCTACAAATACTCCGCCGGGGCATGCATGTCGGGCGCCATCTACGGAATGTGCGGACAGACGAACGCAGAGATGGTCGTCACCCCCTGACGAGGGCCTCCGTCGTGGCCGGCGCACCATCTGTTCTTCAGAACGGATGGTGCTTGCGGGTTCCCGATCGATGAATTTTGGCAAGCTTGAGCATCGCATTTCAGCTTGCTCCGCTGGGCCGTTCTCAGAAGGGTGCCTTAATCGCGTCAGCCGTGCGGTATTGAGGCACCGGAAATGCCGCATGATGGGGCGCGGTCACCACCGGAGGGTTCCCCGGAATCTTCACCCACACCTTCCATCCCGCGCCCTCCCCATACTCCGTATAGTCCGTGTAACCCGACGCACTAGGCTGCCAATTGTCGTCGCTCCCTCCCACCCGGACATACAACTCGCCATGCGTTCCAACGACGCGGGCCGCATAGATCCCAGCCTGCTTCGCATTGTCCTGTAGATCGACTGCGCTCCCCGAGTTCACCCCCGCTACCTTGCGCGCATTGATCAGCGCCTTGATCTTGTCCTGCAGGTCCTGCCCCCACTCGAAGTAGTGCTTCCAGTAAACGCACGGTACCCCTGGATGCGTCAGAAGAAATGCATACGCCTGCTCCACCTGCCAGTTGTTCGCAAAAGAATCCGACTCATGCCCCTGCTCGGGAGTACCATCCGGGTTCGTTCGATACCCGGTGTCCTGGTTCTCCGCGAACGTCACCGCGCGTTCCTTCCACGGCATTCCGTCCGTCGTATCGCCAACCAGGCCGATGCCATTTCCAAAACCATACAGGTCCGTATACCCGCCATTCGTGATCGACTTCAAACTGAACTGCGTCTGGAAGTCGAAGACATCGCTCGAAGTCGTCAGATGATCGGCACCCGTCGTTCCACTCACTGTCGCAGTTGCCCAGACCCAGCCCCTCTGCTCAGCCTGCTGGGTCCAGTCGTACTCCCCGACAGAAAACGTAGGCTTCGTCGTGTTGTTGTATAGCGCGATCCACTGCGCCCCATACCCATGCACCATGTCGAATCGCCAACCCCGATACCCGAGCGACTGCAGCTGCAAAAGATACCGAGCAATATCGCGGCGCACGCGGATATCGGTGTGTGCAAGGTCGCGAAATGAAGGATACGCATACGTCGTCCCCGGCCGATACGACACGACCTCCTCGCACTTGCCACGTTGCGCCACCGGCGTATTCGCTATACCCGAAGCGCTGTTGCTGAAAGCCTCATCGTCCGCGCAGATCGCCCACGTCCCCCACACCGGGTTCTGAAAATCGGCCCATCCGTTCGTGCCGTCTCTGTGGTTGATCACGATGTCCGCCACCGGTTCCACGCCATTCTGCAGCAGCGCCACCAGCGCTGCCCGGTGTTGCTGCAAACTGCCATAGCTGTTATCGAGCCGAAAGTATTGCTTCGGGTTATAGCCCACGCTGCCGTCCCCCGAGTACGCAGGCGGGGGCATCCACACCAGGTCGAAGTTTGCGTTCGCTATCGCCGCGGCGTCCGAAGCCACAATCTCATACCAGAGCTGGCTCCCCATGGCTGGAAACTGGTCCGGATGTCCGAACCGCGACGACTCCCAATAAAACCCCTGCAACATCACGCGGTCGTCGCCGAACCCAGCCTGCCCCCACATCGGCAGTGATAAAGCCGACAACACACAAGCAACAACGACCGCAAAGACGGTCAGTCTTGAGGGCCTCTCGGACCTCATGGCCTTAGGTATCGAGCCCATCTCGCACCTCAGGGAACAGGAGTTGGAAGCATCGAGGGCCAGCGATCATTCAGACCGGGCCCATCGTTCACTCCAGCTTATATGCAATCCCTCAAGGGCAAGATCGGCGCCGCTACCAGGCCGACGAATCGTTCGCAGTCCCACATTCACAGTCGTCGCACCAAAGCTAATTCCAGTTGGGCAATCTTTCAGTAGTTCAATTGATCACTAAGCCACAGCCAGTTCTGGTTCCTTGACCGCAGGTATTGCATTTGGCCGTTTCCACTCGCCCATGTAACGACTCAGCAGGGCCGAAGCGCAACCCTCGCCGCAAAGGATAATAATGTCGTCTTCAAATGCAAGGTTCGTGTCCCAAGGCATAAAAGTGATACCACCCGGCGTGGCCTTCGCCAGCACCCAATGGTTGCTGGTTTTCTTCTGGATCCCGCAGGTGCATGTAAATAATGAAGTTGCTGCCATTTCCTGCCTCCTTTCGCAGTTTGTAGTAATTCTTGTGTGATGTGCTACATTTTGCATAGTTGCAAGTTGAGTACCAGTCCGGTCTCAATCCCCGCTAAACCTTGAAACATCCTTATTTATCAACGCCGACTTTCTGGCTGACCCTGCACAGGATCTGACCCGGAGCTCTAGAAAGTGGCAAAAGTTTTCCTATTTGCCCACCACCACTCCACGCCACACGAACCACCCATCGAAACAACACTACCCTCCCACCTACCTCGACCCAACTTAGCCCCGCCTCAGGACCCGGTGTCGAGTAGTGTGTTTTCGATCCAATCCCAGCCCGGTTCTAGATGCTCTTTACAATCTTCCGGAACTCGTCCTCCGTGAACGCCCGCGAAGTCTGTGACGTAATGCCTCCCTTTGACATCGTGGTAAGCATCGCCTTCGCCATCGCCTCATCGTTCGGCGCCTCGGAGATGACTACAATGTCGTGATTCCCCGTAACCAAATACATTTGCAGTAGCTTGACCCCGTCCGCGGCAAAAGCTTTCCTCGCTGCGTCCAGCCTGGCCGGGCTCTCCTTGATCGTCTGTACCCCTTGTTGCGTATATCGGCAGAGTGAAATGTAAGTAGGCATGAACTTCCTCCCATGGCGCGGCATCCTAGGCCCGCAACCCAATAAAGTCAACGCCGCCGCACCCCACAAAGATCTTGAAACCATCATTGTTCGCAAGAAATAACAAACCCGCCAGTGTCCCGGCGGGTTTGTGGGTTAAGGGCTTTCTTTGAGGACCAGTATCCAGTTTAGAAGTTGGCGCGCATCCCCATCTGGATCTGGCGTGGGCTGTTGCCTTGGGTCTTGGTAACACCAAAGCTGGTGGGTGCGGAGATATTGAGGCTGGGGTTGGCGAAATCGAGATGGTTCAACGCGTTGAACATCACTCCCGACAACTCCAGGTTGACCCTTTCCCAGACGGCGACCTGCTTCTTGACGCTTAGGTCCATGTTCAGGTAGCCAAGACCGCTGATCGGACCTGCGCCGCTTCCATGAGTGTCGATACCGAGGATGGTGGGACGAACAGTGTCATAGACGGCAACGGGGTTGGTAAACATATTGACCGCGGCCGAAGTGCCAGGAGTTTTTACAGCAGTTCCGACCGAGATGCCATTCGAATCGACGCCACCTGTGACCCCGCGGTGCGTGTGGTACCCCCCGGTGTAGGCCGTATTGAACTGGCACTGCTCGTTGTCAGCGAAGTTGCCTGCGTCCGCACCGCCGAAGGACTGTGACGTGGAGTTAGTGATGCAAGCCAGCGGCTGACCTGTACCGGCCACGATAACGGGAGAGATCGTCCAACCGCCGGCGAGGCGCCCGACGAACCCCCGCTGCGACGAGTACCAGGGCGTCTGCCACACGATGAAGGTGTTGAAGATGATCTTTTGGTCATACGTCTGACGCCCGTAGCCTTGATGGAGGTTGTAGGAGTCGTCGGCGACCTGTCCGCTGGTCGATTGCGCATAGGCGTAGAGTCCAAGGGCTTTGCTGTAGGTAAGATTCTCCTGCAGCGTGAGACCGTGGTAGTTGCTTGTCTTGAAGCTGATGTAGCCGCCGTTGTAGTTGCTGTAGCCGGCCGCCGTACCAACCGTGAGACCGCTGACCAACTGACCCGTGGAACCGTAGGGCGAGCCGGCGATCGGTGTGTTCATCATGGTATGCGCGAAATTGAAGCCTCCGTTATCGAGGGCAGACCAGAGCGCGAATAGCTTCTGCTGGCCAAAGTTGCTGGCCTGCTTCGCGACGACAGCCTGAGTGCAGTTAGCGTATGTGTTGCAATATCCCGTGCCTGATAGGGCAGTCTCAAAGAACGGCTGCGGGCTGACGGCGGGATAGATCTTCTTCGATGCGGCCGTGGTGTTTACGGAGCAGAGGCTGGCGGAGGTCGTGCAGCCGAAGGCGCCTTCGACCGCTTGATAAGCCGATTCGAACGACTGACCACCGGAGGAATACATGTAGGGAACCGAGTTGGGGTTCACCATGGTGTACTCGTGATGGATGATGCGACCGATGTAGCCAACTTCAATCAACATCTTGCTGTTGACCTGCCGCTGGACGGAGAGGTTGAAGGTGTCGGCGTCATTGGGACGCAGGGTCGAATCCAGCGGAGAGGCGATCGCCACGCCCGGACCGCTGTAGCCCGGAAAGTAAGGTTGTCCGATGGTCGTCGGTGCCGCAGCGAGCGGAGCGGTCAGACCGTCAAGACCACCGCCAGAGCCGAAGCGGAACCCCGTGGAATCGGTGAAATTACTTGCGTTGCAGTTACCAGTGCCCGTAGTAGGCGACTGAGGTGTCCGGCACTGCACCGCAAGGACTAGACCAGGGCTAAGCAGCGGGTTTAAGACCTGCAGGTCACCGTTAATTCGACCGTAGATACGGCCATATCCGCCCCGGATAACAGTCGCATTTTCGCCAACGAGCTTCTCCAGGAAATCGTTCTTGAACTTGGGACTCCACGAAATGGCGATGCGCGGGCTGACCGCGCCGTAATACGGGTTATAGGGATACTTCCGGCCACCCGCGACGTTATGCACGAGTGAAAAACCGGTCTCCGGGTTATAGGACTGTCCCGCCATGGCCGCGGCCTTGCGCTGATTGAGGTAGTCGATTGCCTTGATCGGGTTATTGTTAGCGTCGACCCACATGACCTGGTTTCCATTTCTCTCAGTCGGAGGCATCTCGATCGCGTAGCTGAGGCCGTAGTTGATGGTCAGGCTGGGTTTGGCGTGCCAGGTGTCGGTGGCATAGAGGTTGTAGTAGGGAATTACAGTGTTGGCGCTGATAGGCGTGAGCGGTGGGTTCAGAGACAGCGAACTGCCAGAGCTGCTGTAGGTGTTGGCGACCTGCGTGTCGGTGACGAAGCCGTAGTAGGTATCCAGCTGACGGGCATAGTTGCTGGTGCCCGCCGGAATACCAGCTGCGATGAGCCCGGGATAGGTGAGCAGACCGCCGCCGCTTGTATCGCCAATTTGGTAGGTGGTCGTGTAGTTGATGGAGTTTCCGTTATCGGTGCGCTGGTGATAATTGAAGTTGTGCTGATACTGGCCGCCGAATTGGATGACGTGGGCGCCCTTCAACTTCGTGACGTCATCGCGTACGAAATTGTCCTTACCGTCCCAGATACGGGTGCGGATGCTCTGTGCATTGACGTTGTACGGAGAGAGGACCACGGTCGCTGCGCTCTCGCCCAGAGGTTCAACGGCGCCACCGGCGCCTGCGACCTGCGGAGGAGCGCCCTTATCGCCCCACAGCCACAAATTGCGCAGATAGCTGTAATGGAAATCGTTGATGAGGGTCGAACTGACGTTGGTGGTCACTCCGATCACCAGGTACCAGGGGTCCTGGGGACGAGGGTCTGTCGCTGTGGGAACGCCGATGGTGTTGCCCGAGAACCCGCCACCGATATCGACTTGGTTCGAGGTAAGGTTGGTGAGCTTGAAGTAGCGGTAGCTCGCCATCAGGTGCCACTTGGCGCCGAAATCATGGTCCATGCGGATGACACCGAAGTTGCTGCTTTGAGGAATGTGAATATTGGCCCTGTAGCCGATGATGTTAACGCCATCGCAGTACGACGTTGAGAGCGCACCGCAGCTCGGATCGAAGGTGCCGCCAGAGTAGCTCGACCCCTGCTGTGGCAGTTGCGTCGCATAGAAGTTCCTGAGTGTCTGGTTCATTCCAATGCCGCGAGGATCGGCCGCCTTCAACTGGGCAGCGGTATATTGGACGCCGCCAAAGGTAAGGTTGCCGGCCATAAACGCAGCCGATGGGACGGTTCGCTCGTAGGTAGCGGCCAGCGGGTAACGGAAACCCTCGTAGTTAGCGAAGAGATAGGTCTTGCCGCCGAGGAAGTAGGGTGCGATTGGTCCTCCACCCGCGAGGCCGAAGCGGCTGTAGTGATAGCTGGCCTTGGCAGTGTAGGACGTCGGAAAGTTGTTCTGCCAGGTGTTGGCGCCGAAGTTGCTGTCGAGGTAGTACTCGTAGGCCGTGCCGTGCCACTTGTTGGTGCCGCGTTTGGTAACGACCGATGCCTGCATCCCCGAGGAGTTGTTGAAGTCAGCCGTCTGGCCGGAGCTCGATACTCTGAACTCCTCGACGCTGTCCTGTGGCATCGGCATCACGCCCGAGCTGCTGGCAGCAAGGAAGCCGCCGGTGGTGGAGTTGCCGAACGAGCCGGTGTAGGACTCCATGCTGCCGTCCATGTCGCTCGAGTTGTTGCCGCCATCAAGCTGGAAGACCGCCTGGTCCTGCACTGTGCCGGCAACGTTGCCCGCGGGTGTGACGCCGGGCTCGAAGGCAGCGAAGGAGCTGACGTCGCGGCCGATAGCGGGAAGTGAATTCACCATCACGGGGTCGACAGTTTGACTGACGGAAGCGTTTTGTGTCTGCAGGTCGGCGTTCGAAGCCTGCACCTCGACAGTGGTGGTTTGGGCGCCGACCATCATTTTGAAGTTCGCCGTCGTCTGCGTACCGACGCTTACCACCTCGCCGGAGATGACATCGGTCGAAAATCCGGCGCTCGTCGCCGAGAGATCGTAAGTACCCGGTGTAACGTTCACCAGGGTGTACTGGCCCTCTTTGTTAGTGAGCGTCTTTCGGATTGCCTTCGTCGCAACGTCGGTCAACGTGACTGTCGCATTTGCGATGGCCGCGCCGGTTGCATCTGTGATGGTCCCGACGATCGTGCCGGTGCTGGTCTCCTGCCCGAAGGCAGGTTGGCTGCTAAAGATCACTGAAGCTAAAAGCATGGTGATCACTACTGTCAACGCCTGTAAGCGAGAGATGAGTCGTGTCATGTGGTCTCCTTTGAAATGGTTCAGCATCTGGCAGCCGGCTGTTTTTGGTAAGCCACTTCGGAATAAAACAATCTCTTTGTGGCGTTTGAATTTAGAAAAAAGGCATTTCACAGACCGCAAGGTTGATACAACTTTTCGGAAAATCGAACAAGAACTTCGTCACAAATAACGGACACTTCGTCACACTCGTGAAACTAAACAGTTATGCATGCCGTACAAAACGGGGGGGCGACCCTTCGTTATACGGAACGCCGACACTAGTGCTACAGGTAAGCCACAACTTACGGGACAGACTCTAGACACAGAATTTAAAAACGGTTAGGCAAGACACAGGAGTCAGTTCAACACGCTAGACGTGGGCCATACTTGAAATCGCTTCAAGTAACAGAACACCTAAGCCACCGCTGGATGCGGCCTGCTGCAAAGAACTGCGTTTACATATGAGATACCAGAACGTAACACAGAATTAATTCTGCGCAAAACATTTTTTTTTGCACCATTTCCTGATCAAGTCTTTCCCCACCCCGAACCAGTCGCCTTTCGATCGGTTTTCTGTGTTTAGAATCGCCTGTAGATGCCTCTCCATCACAAACGCATCCTCATCACCCGCACCCGCCACCAGGCCTCCGATCTCGCAGCACAGCTCGAGGCCTTGGGGGCGACCACCATCATCGTCCCCACCATCGAGATCGTCCCTCCCAACTCCTTCTCCGCGCTCGACGCCGCCCTCACCTGCCTCCGCACCTATGACTGGCTCTTATTCACCAGCGCCAACGCCGTCGAAGCCTTCCACCGCCGCGCCCAACTTCTTCACCTCACTCAGCTTCCCAAAAAAATCGCTGCTATTGGCCCTGCGACTCTGAGCGCCGCCAACGCTATCGGCCTGACAGTCGACCTCGTTCCCCCTCAGTACATCGCGGAGTCCCTCACCGCCGCCCTACTCCCCGAAGCCCCCGGCAAATCTTTCCTCCTGGTTCGCGCCGCCGAAGCCCGCGACCATCTCCCCGAAACCCTCACCGCCGCCGGCGCCACCGTTACCATCGCCGAAGCCTACCGAAACCAGCTACCTCCAGAATCGATCCCCACCCTGCAGGCTCTCTTCGCCTCACCCGAAACCTACCCCGACGCCATCACCTTCACCAGCGCATCCACAGCCCGAAACCTATTCGCCCTTCTCGAAGCTGCTAACCTGACACTCCCGCCGAACATCGCGCTGGCCTCAATCGGCCCCATCACCAGCGGGGCCCTCCGCGATCTCGGCCACGGACCCACGATCCAAGCCGCCGAACCCACAATCCCCGCCCTGGTGGAAGCCCTTGAGGCATCGTTTAGCACCTAGCCAGCTGGATCACCGAATGTCCGCCTCCGGACAGCAAATTTCGAAGATGAACAGAGAGCCGAGCTCACTCCCAATCATCGGCTAGCTGAATGAACAACTTCGTCGAAACATAAATGGAGCCATATCTGCTATCTATAAAGTGATCAAGCCAGTTCGCGAGGAGAACTATGGGATCGCTCCTGCAAGACATCCGGTACGGCCTTCGCGGCCTCTTCAAGAGTCCCGGCTTCGTCACCGTTGTCATTCTCTCTCTAGCGCTGGGCATCGGCGCCAACACGACGATCTTCAGCGTGATCAACGCGGTCATGTACAGGCCCTTGCCTTACGTCGAACCCGCTCGTCTGGTCACCCTTTGGGATACGATCCGGACCAATCCAGACGCAAGGATGGCGCCTCCTATTCTCGTCATCGACGACCTCAGAGGGCAGAACCGCGCCTTTGAAGATATCGCGCAGACCAGCTTCACCGCGACTTCAAACATCTCCGGCCTTGGCGCACCCGAGCCGATACGGCTGCAGTACGTAACGCCAAATTTCTTCAGCGTGCTCGGCGCTCAACCGCAAAAGGGCCGCGCATTTCTCCAATCCGACCTCAAGGACGAGGCGCAGACGATTGTCATCAGCGATGCCTATTGGAGGCGCCGCTTCAACGCCGATCCCGGCATTCTCGGAAAGACGGTAACGATCCAGGGACTCTCCTCCACCATCGTCGGAATCATGCCCGAAGGATTTGCCCCCTTCTACGGCGACAGAATCGATCTCTGGTGGCCGATCAATCCCAGAAACTCCCGTTACTCCGATCGCGCAGATCATTGGCTCATGGCAGTCGCACGTCTCAAACCCGGTGTCTCCTTTGAAGCGGCGCAGTCGGAGGCCGACAGACTCGCGCTCCAGCTCGAACACGACTACCCGAAGACCAACAAGGGTATTGCGATGAAAGTCGCTCCTCTTCACTCCATCCTGTTTGACCGCACGGTGCACAGCCTCTACCCGCTCTTCGGGGCGGTAGCGTTCGTACTCCTCATAGCCTGTCTCAATGTCGCCAACCTCGTGCAATCCAGAGCCGAGACTCGTCGCAAAGAATACGCTCTGCGCGCTGCACTTGGCGCACAGCGCACCCGCCTCATCAGGCAGATGCTCATCGAAAGCGCGCTCCTGGCCCTCTCTGGCGCTGCCGTCGGAGTCGCCGTCGCCGTCGCCGGCATCGCGCTCTTTCGTAAACTCGCGGTCAACTTCCCCAACGCAGCAAGCATTAGCATCGACGCACCGGTTTTGCTCTTCGCCCTCGGCATCACCATGCTCACCGTCGTCCTCATCGGAATGCTGCCTGCTCTTAAGGCCGCAAACCCAAATCTTAACATCGCCCTGCAGGATGGAGAGCGTGGCGCCTCAGCTCCCTCGCGTGGCCGTGTCCGTCACATCCTCGTCATCTCCGAGGTAGCACTGGCGATGGTCCTTCTCATTGGTGCAGGGCTCATGATACGAACCGTCCTCCGCATCCAGCAGGTAGATCCCGGCTTCGACTCCAAAAACGTCACCACCATGGACATCCAGTTGCCCGCAGGCGGAAAGTACATCCGTAACATCGCAGGCTCCGACACCGGAACAGTTCTGCCCCTGGTGCCCACCTTCTATAACGGCCTTTTAGACAAAGTTTCGTCGCTGCCGGGAGTCGACTCCGCCGGCATCATCAGCCTGCTCCCAACCCACGGAGGCTTTACCGCCAGCTTCTCCATCCTCGGGCATCCCGCTCCCGACCAGGATCATCGCCCTCTTACCGGCTACAACGTCGTCAGCCCTGGACTCTTCCAGGCCTTGAAGATTCCGCTCCGCCGAGGCCGCATCTTTGAGCAGCGCGACACTGGGTCTGCACCCTGGGGCGTCGTCATCAGCGAAACCTTCGCCCATCGTTACTTTCCCCACCAGGACCCCATCGGCCAGCAACTGCTGCTGCGTTACGAAGGATACGGAACCGACGAACCCCAGCCGCGACAGATCATCGGAGTCGTTGGCGATGTAAAGAACTACCAGCTCGCGGGCGAAAGCACGCCGTTCGTCTATCTCTCCTGGCAGCAGCAGCCCTCCATCATGCCCGGAGGCACGGTAGAGGCGAGACTGCATGAGGCGCTCGTGGTTCGCACAAGGTCAGGCTTCACCGGTAACCAGGCGGAGTTGGCCGCCTCGGTCAAGAAGGCCGTCGCCGAACTCGATCCCGACCAGCCCGTAACCGACGTCATGTCGATGGACGAGGCCCTTTCCGACGCCATCAGCAGCTCTCGCTTTTACATGCGCCTGTTTGAAATCTTCTCGGGCATTGCCCTCCTGCTCGCCACCATCGGAATCTATGGAGTGATCTCCTACCATGTCAGCCAGCGCACGCGCGAGTTCGGTATCCGCTTTGCCCTGGGAGCCTCCCACGCCGATGTGCTCAGCCTCGTCACTGGGCTCGGACTAAGGTTAACCGCAATAGGCGTCCTCATCGGCGCCCTGCTGGCAGTCGGGATGGCACGCCTTATCGCTGGTCTGCTCTTCGGAGTTAAACCAGCCGACCCACTTACTTATATTCTCGTTGCCGCGGGACTCATCACGGTAGCCCTCGCCGCCTGCTATCTCCCTGCGCGTCGCGCCGCCAAGGTGGATCCAATAGTTGCTCTACGCTACGAGTAGCCTCGCATCGGATTCTTCTTCTCGCGCCTAGTGCGAACTCCACGTCTTGTCCGCTGAGTTGCAAATCTTCTCCAGCGTGCAGTCCACACACTTCGGCTTCCGCGCCAAACAAACCTGCCGCCCATGATGGATCAACTCATGTGAGAACGCGATCCACCGTTCCTGCGGAATGATCTTCATCAGGTCCTGCTCAACCTTCTCTGGCGAGGTCTCCTTGGTCAATTCGAGCCGTCGCGACAACCGCATCACATGCGTATCGACCACCACGCCCACCGCGATCCCATACCACGACCCTAACACAACATTCCCGGTCTTCCGCGCCACCCCCGGCAGCGTCAGAATCTCCTCCATGGTCTGCGGAACCTTCCCTCCAAACCCCTCCGTCACCACACGCGCCGCGCCTTGAATCGACTTTGCCTTGTTCCGAAAGAATCCCGTAGTCCGAATCAACTCCTCAAGTTCGGGAAGGGAAGCTGCGGCCATCGCCTTCGGAGTAGGAAACGCCTTGAACAGCTTCGGCGTCACGAGGTTCACCCGAACATCAGTGCACTGCGCCGAGAGAATCGTAGCCACCGTCAGCTCCCAGGCATTCTTGTGGTTCAACGCACAAACCACTCCCGGATAGGTCCGCGCAAGGATCTCCAGAATCGCCGCGACCCGCTCAGGCGAAATTGGATTCGCCGCAGCATTCTGTCGCGGGGCCCGCTTCTTCACCGCCGGCTTGCTAACTCGCTGACTCGCTGTCTTACTCATCCCAACCGGTCCAGCATCTCCGTCGCCGGGACCCGCACACAGCTAAAAATTGGCGTGTCCTGCAGCGTATACATGCTGATCTCCGTCTCCCTCAACTGTTGCACAAGATCGAGAAAGTCCTCAGGAAAATTCGTCTCAAAGGCCACGACAAACTCCTGATCATCGATCCCAAACGAGTAAGTCGTATTCAGCTTCACCCGCGGATACGTCAGCCCAATCCGAATATGCTCATCCATCAACCGCTTTCGCTCCGTAGCAGGCAACAGGTACCAGGGCCGGGTCTTCCAGAACGGATAAATAAAGATGTACTTCTGTCCACCTGGCCGAATCGCGCCACGCCCTTCGCCCTCACTCTCGTCCGGCCGATCGATCTGATACTGCGATCGCTTCGTCATCGCCAGAAAATTATGCGGTGAGTTCAGATACCCTCCCAGCGGCGTCCGCATCAACTCACTCCGCATCTGGTTCAGCTCATCTACGCCATACCCAATCGACCAAACGCACATATCCACATCACCGCGCGTCCCAACTGTCGAGTAAGTCATCGACAGAAACTCCCCGGGCTTGTTCCACTTCGCCAGCACCTCGGCAAACGCCGCCTTATGCGCAGCCTTCTCCTCCACCGGCAGCCTCCGCCACTCCGGCATCACCTTATAAAAGCTGAAACATACAATCTGCCGTTTTACCGGCGGCTTCGACGGGTCATGCGGTGCTGCACCATAGCTACTGGCAGGCCTCCCTGTTGAAGCAGGAACTGTCGCGGTGGAACTCGAAGCATCTACGGTTGGAGCAACAACGGTATCTGACATAAAACATCTCCTGAATACTCAATGCTAGCGCATCCTAGAGCATTGCGTTCACCCGGTATACTGCACTTGCATGTCCGAAAAAATCATAGCCATTCTTGTAGGCCTCATCGCCAGCGGCGGTTACGCCAGCGTCATTCTTCTCATGGCGATCCAGTCCGCCTGCATCCCCATCCCCTCTGAAGTCATCATGCCGCTTGCCGGCTACGCCCTCGCCCACACGCAGCTCGACCTGATCGTCCTCGCAACCGTCGCGTCGCTCGCCTCCAACCTCGGCTCCATCCCCGCCTACTGGGTCGGTGCCCGAGGCGGACGCCCCATGGTCGAACGCTACGGCAGCTTCATACTCCTCAGCCGACAGGACCTCGACCGTGTCGACCACTTCTTCGACCGCTTTGGCTCCATCGCCGTACTCATCGGACGCATGCTTCCCATCATCCGCACCTTTATCGCCTTTCCCGCCGGCGTCGCGAAGATGAACCAACTCCGCTTCCACATCTACACCTTCATCGGATCCTGGCCCTGGTGCTACGCGCTCGCCTACGTCGGCATGAAGCTCGGCGCAACCTGGAACACCGACCCTCGATTCAAGGAAATCTTCCACCGTTTCCACGTCGCAGTCGAACTGGTTCTAATCGCCGGCTTCCTCTGGTTCGCTATCTCGCACTGGAAGAACCGGATCCGCACAGAAGAAGCCTGATCTCCGCGCAAAACACGTTACCGCTAAAGCCCGCATAAACACTGCTTTCGTTTGCGCCCCCTGCTCTCACTGCGCGATACTGAAACTTCCGCCTAACGGAAAAATCGCAACATAGAAGGGTATTACCAAGAATGTCCACACCCGGAGCCGCCACGCAAGCCGCGGCCAGCATCAAGCCTGCAACTGGAAAATTAGGAGTCATGGTTCCCGGCATGGGGGCCGTCGCCACCACACTCATCGCCGGAGTAGAAGCTGTCCGCCGCGGCCTGGCCAAACCCATCGGCTCGATCACGCAGATGGGTCACATTCGTCTCGGCAAACGCACCGACGGCCGCAGCCCCCTCATCAAGGACTTCGCCCCCATCGCCGACCTCAACGACATCGTCTTCACCGGCTGGGACATCTTCGGCGGCAACCTCTACGACGCGGCCAAGACCGCCCAGGTCCTCGACCGCGATCAGCTCGAACAGATCCGTCCCTATCTCGAATCCATCGAGCCCATGCCGGCCGTCTTCGACCAGCACTACGTCAAGCGCCTCACCCCCAAAAAATCCAAGACCGGCAAAAACAAGTGCGACCTCGCCAACCAGATCCGCAACGACATCGCCGAGTTCAAGACCAAGACTGACCGCCAGATCATGATCTGGTGCGGTTCCACAGAAATCTTCCTCGAACAAACCGCCGTCCACAAAACACTCGAAGCGTTCGAA
>Ga0210387_10000511_pt1 | contig 27361 bp, 28 predicted proteins | sample IncBWC7OmetaG_FD_160108 | JGI IMG/M metagenome (GOLD analysis project Ga0210387, IMG submission 160108) | Forest soil microbial communities from Barre Woods Harvard Forest LTER site, Petersham, Massachusetts, United States - Inc-BW-C-7-O ...
CACATTCACTTCGTAAGCCATTTAGCACCTCGGTGCGAGTGTAATTCGTGCCATTGTGCGTAAACAGCTGAGCGACGGGGCATGCGCTGCCCCCCGCTGGTTGGTTGTGTTCACGCCTGTGCAGAAGGGGCACCGCCAGCAGTTAGGCGACTAGGCGGGCACGCAGTTCACCCGGCAGGCGGCGGAGCTGTGCGGCGGTGAGGGGATCCTTCACGCGGAACCCGCCTATGAGGCCTGTTACGTGTGGGTTCCGGCAGCCGCCGTAGCTTTTCCATGTGGTGAGCAGGGCACGGTGGTCGGAAACGGTGATGGTGGTTGTAGGGTGGATGAGCCAATGTGACATGGGTGGTGCCTCCTATGAAAACCACTTTGTCACACGTAGAACTAGTTGTCAACTACTTATTTATCATAAACTTATAATGCAATCATTACAGCTCCACTTTAGATGTCCAGTTTTAGGACTCCACTTTTAGAAAGCCACGTTACGAATGCATCCTTACGCGTCCCTTTAGGCGTGCCGCGAAAATAAACGAACCTACGCCTTCCATGATTCGTAAGGACTTGCGGTCGCTTTTCACCGGGCTGAGCACAGACGTGACCGCTCGTCGCTTGCAAGCGCACCCGCTCGGCGGTACAAAGACCTTTAGAGGGACAAAGCAACGAAGGCTCCAGGACGTTGGCGCGTCCATGGAGCCGGATGGCAAATGATTGGACGCACGCGAATGCACCGCAATCAGCCTGTCTCATTATACGGCTGACTGCGCTGCTCACAAATCTGAGAGGTGACAGCGATGACAGCAACGTATGAAGAACGTAGAGAAAACCTCGCCACCAAGGCCTCCATCCTCGTACAGGTCCTTTTGGGGAACACCCCCGGTGACGTTGAATTTATGGCAGCCTACCCGGAGCGCGCTTCGCTAGAGACGTGGGAAGCCCTGAAACCCGAATGGGGTAAGCGCGGCCTCCGCAGCGTGGGATTCATCGGTCTGGTTGACATGCAGCCCACCGTGGTTTTCTCGGAACCTTTGGAGCCAAAACAGGTTTCCGCGCTTGCTGTCGCCTTCGGTGTCTACGTTGGCACGCTGGTGACGAACGCCCATAAGCGGCACACAGAAGTGTCCGAGCTAGAGCGCATTTATGAGTACAGCGACGGCCCGAAATACATCAGCTAGGCCACCAAAGTTTTGCAGCCGGGAGAGATAGCTTCCGGCCAGCCGTGGCAGCACCGGCAGTACGCCGCGTTAGGCACGGGAGAACTGGATGTGAACGCGCATGGCGGCGGGGAGACGCCTAGCGCACTGCCTAATTGCCGCACAGGGAGAAAGCCCTGTGCCATCACGACGGCTTCCCGTGTACTCGGGTTGTGAGGCGTGCCGCTGGCGGTGATTTTCTACTCACCCCGGCACGGTAGTTAGAGGATTTTCAAAATGGCAAGCTTGATGGAATTATATGAGCAGCACAAGGCCGAACTGGATAGGGCAGAGGCTTTGCTTGGCGCAGGGGGTGACACGATGACGGCCTCAGAGGCTGAGCAGCACGATGGCGCGATGCGCCGCGCTAAATCAATTACAGCTCAGATTGAGGCGCGCAAGGCACAGAGCACCATCTACACCATGTTCCGCAGCCCCCAGGAACTCTTAGCCGCAGGTGAAGGATTCACCAACGGTGCCGCTGCCGGTTACATGGCGACGTACAGCCCGGCGCTGAATGTGTCGGACTCGCGCCGTCCAGAGTACAGCCGCGCGCTGCATAGTTTCCTACAGTCCGGTGGCAAAACCGCCTCAGAGGACATGGTGGTTGGCGCGGACGGGCAGGGTGGTTTTCTGATTCCCGGCTCTGAAGCCTTCACACGGCAACGCAGACCGAGTAGCAATTACGCGGGGCCACGTGCGAACGCGGCGCTGTATGAAGGCACGCAGGGCAGCTCCACCACGGCGGGCGGTGACCTTATCAACGTTCCGACGTGGCAGCAAATCGTTCCGCTGGGAGTACCAGACCTTGCGCTGTACGATGCCAGCCTGTTGATCCCTACGGCAACGGACATCAAAGTCCCAAGCCAAGCATCGTTCGGTGCAAGCGCGCTCAAGGCTGAATCCAACGGCACCGTGAACGTCTTTGGTGGATCCGATCCCACCCTTGGACAGACACTCTTGAGTGCATACATGGTCGGTGCGGCGCGAGTCGTTTCTTGGGAGCTGTTGCAGGATGTGGAGATGTTCCAACAGTTCGTTGTCCAGGACCTCTTGATTGGACAGCGGCTCACGGAAGGCGCGCTCCTGGCAACCGGCACCGGGTCTGGTCAGCCTCAGGGCATCCTAGGCAACACCGGGAACGGCACCAACACGGCGTATGAGCTGTTGGGCACGTCAGCGGACGGACTGACGCTCATCGACGCTCTGTATGACGTTGTGTCCACGCTCAAAGGCGTCTATCAGCCGAACGCTTCATGGGTGATGGCACGTGCTACCGCGCTGGCGATTCGGAAAGCACAGATGCAAGCGAATCTGTACGTGCCCGTCATCACGACGGACCCGAACGGAGACATGCGCATCCTGGATAAGCCGGTTCTGTTCGACTCGAACATGCCGAGCCTGCCCACCGCCACCACGGCGGGCGTGCTGCCCATCCTGTACGGCGACTTCCGGGCGGGCAACATGATTGGCGTCCGTGGCGGAGCAGGCATCAACGTCAAAATCCTGGATCAGCCGCTTGCGATGCAGGGGCAGCTTGCCATTCTGGCGTATCGCCGGATTGACAGCCGCATCCGTCGCAGTGAAGCCATCCAGCAAATCAAGATTAGCCACAGCTAGTGGCTAAGCAAGAGTCGGGCCATGTTCTTTGCGGCACGGTGGCCCGAGGGTGCCTCACACCTGAAGTGGCCGTGCCGCACCTTCATTCAGTCAACCCGGCTTAGTGCAGAGCTGAGCCGGGTTCTTTTCCAAATTTGAAAGAGGCATTGTCATGGCGCAACCAGTTTGGGTGCTTTCAGTAGACCTAACCACAAAAACGGCAGGCTTCCAAACCGGCATGGCGGACGCGGCCAAGACGGCGCGTGGTGCATTCAGTGAGATTAGCGGTGGTGCCGGGAAGATGGCCGGTGAGGTGGGCGGCCACATGCGTGAGTCGCGTGAGGGTGTCATGCTGTTGGGTGAGCAGTTTGGCGTTCATCTGCCGCGCGCACTCTCCACGTTCGTAGCAGAGCTTGGTCCGATAGGTGCGGCAATGGAAGCGGCGTTCCCGTTCCTTGCCATTGCTGCGCTGGCGGGCATCCTGATTGAACACCTCCACTCAATGCATGAGGCAGGCGAAAAGCTGACGGAAAGCCAGATCGGCTTTGGCACCGCCGCCAACAATGCGTTCAACAGCCTTGACCAAAAACTCCTCCAGGCGCAAATCCGCTCGGACGAATTGAAGGGCAACCATCTAGGTGCACTCCAAAAGCAGTTAGAGCTTATCGATAAACAGAGCATGGCGGATCTTGCCAAGCAGTTCGCGGACCTCCGCAAGGAAGCGGACGGCGTATTCGAAGGGCTGAAGACGAGTTGGTATCAGTTCGGCAGCGGTTCGCAGGGCGCAAAGCACGCGCTATCCGAATTCAGTGCGCAATATCAGATGCTCTTGTCTAAGAGCGAGGCTGGTCAAGCGGCGGACCTGCTCAAGGGCACACGGGAGAGCGCGGAGAAGTCGCTGGCTACGTTGCAGAAGGCAGCGGCAGAGTCCCAAGCCCTCCAGGACATGATTCCCAAAGGTGGCATGGCAGGCACGGGTAGTCTCATGTCCCTTGTCTCCGCCGTCCACGGTGCCAAAATGAAGGGTATCCAGGAAGAAATAGCAGCGCAGCAACAGTTGCTGGCCGTGCTCAACGATCAGGGCACGGTTCAAGCTAAAGACGGCGCACTGGCAAAGCAGGATAAGGACAACGCGACAACGCAGGCCAACAAAGGCGGCGCGAGCAAGGCAGCGGAAGCGGCGCGGCAGGCGGCAGAGGCCAAGCAGCAGATGAACGCGCAGAACATCGCGGCTGAGAAGGCTTCCGCTGACGCTCTTCTGACGATTCATCGCGCGTCTCTGGAGGCACGCCTTTCGTCGGACATTGAGTTTGCAGGAAAAGAGCGGGACAACCAGTTACAGGCGAATCAAGCGGAGCTGGCAGGTTTGAACAAGTCCGGCCCCGACTACGCCAACCAAGTGAAGGCGCTGAACGAAAAAACCCTGGAGATCAACAATCAGTACGCGGACAAGGTGGTGGAGTTGCGCGCCCGTGCGTCCGTGGAGGAATACAACCGCGACCTCCAGGTGATGCAAGAGGGAGAGCGGCAGAAGATTTCCAACACGCAGGAAGGCACCGCCGCGCGGCTTGCCGTCATCAATGCGGGCATCGCTGAAGAGCAGGCACGCAACGTTCAAGACAGCGCCTTTATCCGCGACCTCATGAACCAACGCAACCAGACGATGGTGAAGATGACGGAGGAGGAAACCAAGCTCAAAGTGGAGGCTGCCAAGGAGGAGGCCAGCAACACGGAGAAGATGGCCGCGTTGTCGATAGAGGCCGAGAAAACCGCACAGGCACTCATAGACAGCTCGCACCGCATCAGCGCCGAGCAGCGTGTAAACGAGGAGACGAAAATTGCAACGGAGGAGTTTGACCTCAAAAAGCAGGCGTTGGATAAAGAGCTAACCGCCTTGCAAGGCTCCGGCGATGCCTACAACAACAAGGTCAAGCAGATCCAGGATCAAGAGAAGCAACTGACAGCACAGCACGTGAACGAAATAGCGCAGATCAAGGAGAAAGCGCAGGCCCAGCAAAATCAGGCCATTCTATCGGCGGAACAACAGGCGGAGAGTCAGTTGGCGGCAGGTTTGACCAAGTCCATTATGGGGCATCAGACGTGGGCGCAAATGATTGACGGTTTCGCACGGCAAGCTGGCGAAGCACTTATCAAAAATTCGCTCATGGTGATGATGGGCGCGGACAAGGAACAGTTGGCCAACGCCAAGAAAGCAGCGTCTAGCGCCTACGCAACGGGCGAGTCAATGGGGCCGGCTGGCGTAGTTCTAGGGCCGGTTATGGCCGCCGCCGCGTTCGCCGGAGTCATGGCGTTTGCAGACGGCGGTGTGGTGCCGGGCGTTGGCAACCGTGACACCGTACCAGCCATGCTGACACCCGGTGAGGGGGTGGTGCCTAAAGGCGTGATGGAGGGCTTGAGCAAGATGTCCAAAGAGGGCGGCATGGACGGCGGATCCCACGTCCACATGGCCGCTCACTTCTCCCCCACCGTTCACGCAATGGACTCTGAGGGCGTGGACCGGGTGCTTGAGAAACACGCAGACCAATTCCACCAGCACTTTCAACGCACGTTGAGGAAGATGAACAAATAGACCGTTGAATTCCACCAACCTGTTTCGCGGAGCGCGTGTAGGTCACGTGAGCGCGTGTACGGACCACTACAGCACAGAAAAGAGGACACATGAGCACGATGGAAAAGTACCTCAGCCGCTTGACGGAGGCTGAACAAGATGAAGCCGAAAAGATTGAGGCGGAACTGAACGAACTAGTTGTGGGCGGTTTCACTGAAGCGACGGCAACGGCATTCATAAGCGCAGTTCCGGTAATCAGGCGGTACACAAAGGGAGCAACAGTAGTGAGCATTTTCGATGTGGCTTTGAGACAAGGCGTGATCGAAGTTCTCAGCCAGCTCAGTCGTGAGGAAAGGCAAGAACAACACAAGGGTAGCCCGCGACGTAAAACCAGAAAATCTGGCGCGCGATTGGTAACCTAATGCCACGTCCGAAAACCTGGAAGCTGAAAACCGCGCCGGATAAATACGGTCGCTCTGTCACCAAGAAGGTCACCACCCAAGTTGATGTTTCGGCTTTCACGGAGTGTGCCATCTTTCCCTACTTGGTCATGGCTGCTAATCCGCATCTATCCGCGCCCGATATCCAGGACGTGTTGGCGTCTTTCGGTGCACATCAGTGGCGCTCTGAGACCTGGATCAAGACGCGCCGTTGGATGTGCAATCCGCCAGAGGATGCCGCGTTGCAGCCGAGCACTGACGGCCTTGATGGACGCGCAAGACACATCATGAAAGAGCATTCGCGTTGGTCAGCCCGTAAGTTGGTGAAGCTGTTGTTAGACAACGGCATCGTGCGTCCAATCGAATGGGTGTACCGTAGCAGATTTGACTGATTACCCGTAACTAACACGCATGATTGGAGATAAGTCCATATTTACACGTCGTCTGTCGTCCATACCATAGAGTAGCGGACGACTCACTACGTTCGCCGTCCTTACTAGGAGATTGTCATCTCTTCGCTTTAGGCTCAGAGACAACAATCTCAGTGGTGTTTGGGTGACGGATAAGCCCAGGTAACTAGTCCACCCGCTTGATGATTGCACGTGGGCTATTGCAACCGCACCAAACGCATGAGTATAAGTCATTGATAGCAAATGATATAGGGGTGGAGCAAAATGTTGAAAACACCATCCAAATAGAGCTCCGCCATCCACAAATTTACACAAACGAATAATTATGGAAATATGGAAAACCATAGATGGATTTTATAATTCATATCTACAAATGAGACTCAGTCGTATGTTCCAGGCAGACGATGCCGAACCGACCGCCGGGAAGCTCCTCAACCGTGAACTCACAAACATGGAAGTGGATGGCGACTTTTTCCCGGTTCAAAAATTCGCATTCATACTGAGCTTCCATTCGCGACGGCCACGTGTAAGTTGGCGTGCTGCTGTAAGCAACTTTTACTGCGCCTATGACCCGTTCGATAGAGCCGTCGGGGTGCGTTATCGTTGCCGCGTTTGAGTATCCGTGAACATAGACTTTCATGCTGCCATAGTACCTCTAGGCGCCAAGCCCGCCTGCCGTTTTCAGAGCCGAGTTTGTTCTTTTTAGAGACTGCGCACGTAGGCAATGATTTTAGAGGGAAGGGCAGGGCAAGGTTGGTCTACTTCACCGTCGTAGTCTTCGAGATAGGCAAACTCGACGCGCACCACCCGGTAGGTGCCCGCGCCGCGATTCTCTTGCCCGCGAGTTTCGCCCGGTAGAAATACAACGTCGCCTGCTCTTGGGATTGCCGTGACATCGGTCAAGGGGACCAAATTTATTCCGAGGCGTCTATCGGCATCAGCGAACTCCAAGCAGCCATGACTTACTGACTGTGGTTGCAGGGCTTTCTTTTCCTGTCGATAAAGATTGACCGTCGATACCGCTAGCGTAGGAATGCCTACTATGGCGATGACGTCTGCGAAGAGGCTGATGGGATCTGGCAACGGGAAGGGCATGGCAGACATTCTAGCGCCTTGCGCAAAAGCCGCCCCCTAAAGTTCGGCGCAAGTTAGGATTGTTGGCTATGTGGGAATACAAAGTCATCACAATCAACACTGAGTACGAAACCAACGTGGACCTCGTTCTTACAGGTGCACCAATGCCATCACCTGATTGGGGAGACTCTATGGCGAATCCGTGGATGTACCACGCGGTCTTCAAAAGGCCCAAGTAGCGTTTTGCCTAGGCCCAACTGGCCACGATTAGCTTGTCCAGGCGGTCCTGCCGCCCTTTCATCCACGCGGCGTAATGCTTCTCCGTGGTCCTGATGCTTTCATGCCCCAGCGCCTTGCTGACATCACCAATGGGGACGCCGCGCTCCAACATGCTGACGGCGAACGTATCGCGGAGACGATGGCTAACCATGTGGCCCTCACCGTACAGCCCCGCCGCCTTGAAGACGGGAGCCACGCACCGCACCTGAAACTTGGTGGTGAAGTTGGCCGGGTCCCCGTTGCCGCTCCAAAAGAAGTATTCAGCGTGGTCGTTCTCAAGCGCGTGCAGCTCTTTGACAACATCGACGGGCAGGGGAACCGCGACATCCACGCCCGTCTTCTGCCGCTTGGTGGTCACCCGGTAGTACGTCCCCACTCGCTTCACCTCAGAACGGCGCAACGTCAACGCGTCCAGGATGGACAGGCCGCTCCAACGCATCAGCAGGAAGAGGGCGCGGGTCCGGATACGCTTTTGATTGGCGGTAGGGTGCGGCATGGCCACGGGAATGGACGCCAACAGGTGCTCAAATTCCTTTGCCGACAACGGCAGGGTAGGGGACGTGGTGACCTTGATCCTCGGCATTGCGGGCACCCGTTCAATCCACTGTGCCTCATAGCAGTACCGAAAGAATCCCCGGTATCGCTCACGGAGCTTGGATTGCGTGAATGTGCTTGGATACGTCTTCGCCCACGTGCCACAGAAGCCCGTCAGTAGCTCACGGGTGATCCCCTGGACCGTATACACACCGTTGTCCTCGCAGTAGTCTTTGAGCCGCGCCAGCTCACGCGTGTACTTGCCGATGCCGCCCGCTGAAAGTCCCTGGACACGTTTGTCCGTGATGAAAATGTCGATGCACTTGCTGAGGCCGTTGATGTCGATCTTATCGGCGTGCTTGCCCGCGAATTGATCCTCAAGGTTGCGTCTCAGACGCTCCGCAGCGGCCCAGGAACGCGTGCCAGCGGCCTTTCGGTGCTGTTTACCATTTGCAGTCCACCTGAAGTGCTTGCGGCACTTACAGCGCTTTTCAAACTCTTCACCGACGTATTTGCAGTCCTCAGTGTGCCGAACGAAGATCGTGATAACAACCGATGGCATAATGGCCTCTCAGCGGGACGTTAGCACAGAATTAGCACAAAAGAAAACGCCCCGACGAATCGAGGCGTGTTTACTAGTGATTTGAAGTGGTGGGCAGAGAGGGACTCGAACCCCCGACATCCTGCTTGTAAGGCAGGCGCTCTAACCAACTGAGCTATCCGCCCACTCCTGGGCACAAACCTAAGTGTAGGCGAAGGAACGATTCGGGGCAATGCACGGGGCACCGGGATATCATGGACGTCGCGCGATGTATTCGTGCGAACACGGGGGAAAGCAGGAACGATGAAGGCATTGGTGAAGAGCAGGGCGGAGCAGGGGTTGTGGCTGGAAGATGTGCCGGTTCCGGAGATCGGGATCAACGATGTGCTGATTCGCGTGCGCTATACCGGCATCTGCGGGACCGACGTGCATATCTACCAGTGGGACGAGTGGGCGCAAAAGACCATCCCTGTGCCGATGGCGATTGGGCACGAGTTTGTTGGCGAAATCGTTGCCGTGGGATCCAATGTCAATGATTTTTATCCCGGCGATATTGTGAGCGGCGAAGGGCATGTGACCTGCGGGCGATGCCGAAACTGTCTGGCAGGCCGGCGCCATCTATGCGCGCACACGCTGGGCGTTGGGGTCAATCGGCCAGGCGCGTTTGCCGAGTTTATCTCGCTGCCCATGACCAATATCTGGCGGCATGATCCGAAGATCAACCAGGAGGTCGCCGCGATCTTCGATCCGTTTGGCAACGCGGTACACACTGCGCTGTCGTTTCCGTTGCTGGGCGAGGACGTCCTGATCACAGGCGCGGGGCCGATCGGGATCATGGCCATCCCGGTGGCGAAACACGCCGGTGCGCGGCACATCGTGATTACGGACATGAATCCGTATCGGCTGGCGCTGGCGAAGAAGATGGGCGCAACCCTGGCCGTCAATCCTACGGAAACCCCCATCGCCGAGGTGCAGAAGCAGCTTGGCATGCAGGAGGGGTTCGATGTGGGGCTCGAGATGTCCGGGAACGCGCAGGCGCTGCGCGATATGATCGCGAACATGGCGCATGGAGGGAAGATTGCAATCCTTGGAATTCCTGCAAAGGAGGCGCCGATGAACTGGCGCGACGTGATCTTCAACATGCTCACGATCAAGGGAATCTATGGGCGGGAGATGTACGAGACCTGGTACAAGATGTCGGTGATGCTGGAGAGCGGCGTCGACATTGAGCCGGTGATTACGCACCGGTTTGCGTATAGCGATTTTCAGAAGGGGTTCGACGCGATGATCTCTGGCCAGACGGGCAAGGTCGTACTGGACTGGACGAGTCTGATCAAGTGATGGGCTACTCAAACGCAGCGCAGGCGGAGGCCTCATCGGCATGCAGGGTGGTGTACTTGGTGATGCCAACCATGGTGAAGACCTTGGTGAAGTGCGGGCTGAGGCCGAAGGAATGGATCTTCTGCCCTTTTTTGCTGGCGGCGATCATCATTTGAATCACCAATGCGATGCCGCTGGAGTTGAGGTATTCAACCTTGGAAAAATCTAAGAGGATGCGCTTGACGATGTCGGGCAGGCCCTCGTAGGTGCCGATGACCGCGGGCTGCGAGGCGCTGGTGATGTCGCCAGAAAAGCGCATGACGGTGATGGGATCGCCCGTGGGGGCAGGCAATTCTTCGACGGTAACGCGGGTAACTAATTCCGGCATGCTGTCTCCACGATCTGGATCGGTGTCCAGATCATTCTAGAGGGTAACGCTAGACCTGCGGGTTGCTGAGATGAATGACCATCCGGGCGTAGCTCCCGGCGGGCGGGGAACTGACCCACTCAGCCTCGTCCACCAGGGCCTGGATAAGAAACATACCCATGCCGCGAGCGTCTTCCTCGCCCATCATCTTCTTGTCGATGTCCGGTGCGTGCGTCTTGCCCTGCGGCCCCTCGCCGTTGTCCGTAACCTTGACCTCGAGCGAGTTGGCGTCCATGGACAGAACCACCCCGACGCTGAGCGACTCATCCAGCTTGTTGCCGTGCTCCATAGCGTTGATGCAGGCCTCGGCCACGGCGGTCTTGAGGTCGTCGACCCGTTCCTCGCTGAAGCCCATCAGGCGCGCCACGCTGGCAGCCGTGTTCATCGCTACCTTTTCGTAGCCCATCCGCGAGGGAAGTCGCAGCTCGATACTGCTACTGCTGGCTCGCCCGCTCGCTGTCGCTTTATCGCCGCTGCCGGTCGTTTTATTGCTCAACGCCACCCTCCCTCATCGCCTTGCGATACTTAGCGTTGAGAAGAATCTTTGGCCCGTCTGCCAGAGTAGAGTAGCAGTCCCGCCACGTCCGGCAACGAAAATCTTGAGGGATGAGCCTTGTGGTGAACGATGCGGGCAGTAATAGATGAGGTACACTTTCACCAGTTATACCCCGACACCGAGCCATAGATGACCAAATATCGAGCGAAGAAGGAGTTACAGGCATGAGCATGAAGTTAGAAACCCGGGACGCGAGCGGGGTAACGATTATCGATTTGAGCGGCAAAATCACCCTGGGCGAAGGTGGGGTTGCGCTGCGGGAAGAAGTTCGGAAGCTGCTGTTCAAGGGGTCCAAGAAGATTGTGCTGAACCTGGGTGAAGTGAACTACATCGACAGCTCCGGGCTGGGTGAACTGGTGAGCGCCTATACGGCAGTGAAGAATGCCGGCGGCGAGTTGAAGCTGCTTAACCTCACCAGCAAGGTGCGCGATCTGCTGGTGATTACCAAGCTGGTCACGGTGTTTGACGTCAAGGATGACGAGGCTTCGGCGGTTTCGTCGTTCGCGTAACGACATTTTGAACGGGATGCGGCACAAGGCAGCGGGGGGAACTACGCTGCGTTGCGCCGCACCTGGAGTACCAGAATGTCATCTTCCTGCCCGAACTCCTGAGCTGCCGTGGCGATCTGCTCGGCGGATTGTTTGTTCTCCAACAACTCAAGAATTCGATCGAAACCAAAGAGGTGACCGCGAGCGTCCTGGGCCTCGACAATGCCGTCGGACATGAGCGTGAGCGTGTCCCCGGGATGCAGAACGAAGGTGGTGACGGAGTGCTCTGCATCCGGAATGGTTCCCAATGGCAGCGCCCCTTCCATCTCCATCTCCTTATCGTTGAGATACGGAGGAAGCTGTCCAGCGTTGGCGAGCGTCGCGTTTCCGTTGGGATCGATATAGAGAATCTGGCAGGTTGCGCTGGCGTGCTGGCGCTCGCATAGCTGCACATTGACCTCGTGCATCATCTGTACAGGGTCCCAGCTATGCAGGGCGGCGTTGCGCAGGGCGCCGACGATCGTGGCCACCAGCATGCCCGCCTGCATTCCTTTGCCCGTCACGTCGCCTACAATGATGACCGCGGATCCGGGCACGTCGCCGGGAAATACCTGGAAGAAGTCGCCACCCACTTCGCGGGCCGGACGATACGCACTGTCGATGCTGAGGCCAGGAATTTGCGGCAGCTTGGTCGGGATCAGGATCTGTTGAACCTGTTGGGCCTGCTGGATCTCGAGCTTCCACTGCTCCTTCAGTTTCTGGGTATTAAAGTAGCGAATGAGCAGCAGGACCGTGATCATGAGCAGCGAGACCACGGTCGCAATCGTGCCCAGCGATATCTCGAACCCCAGAATCGGGAACTTGGTCTTGATGTGAATCAGGCGCATCTCGTGTTGATAGTTCGCGACAACCACCAACACGACGGCGGTTGCAGCCATCCAACCCTCGGTCTTTTGCCGTCGCAGCCCACGGTAGGTTACAAAGAAGAGCAACACTCCGAGGTAGAGCTTCGCGATCAGGCGGATGGGATCGATAAAGCTCGCATAGTGCGTTGGAACGTGCAGTCCGTAGAGCGGCGGCCGGAGCGTCGCCGTGCAGATCATAAGAATCCCCACCACCGACCAGACCAGCCAATGCAGGCGTCCCGTCCTCCACAGGCGAAACCAGTAACCCCAGAAAATGACCCACAGCCCGATGCGCAACGGCGCCAGGATGACATCAATCAGAATGACTGTAGGAGTTTGCCCCATCCACGCCGTAAAGGATCCAAGTTGCACGAGGGTATTGGACAGCAGCGTGACCAGGCATACTAAAGCCAGCCAGAAGTATGCCTTCTCCTCGCGATCCAGCCAGAAGAGGGAGAGGGTCATGAGCAAGGCCATGATCAGGATCATCGATTCGACAAAGCCGGTGACCAGGTCATGGGCATTCTCGTCGTAGGCCAGTTGCGTCAGCGCTCCGATGATCGATGCATATCCCAACACGGGTGGACCGTGGAGGCCACCTGCGTCCGGACTATTGAAGAGCGTGGCGCTGTCCATCCACATGCGGATCGCGATGGTGATGGTCCCATCATGAAGGCCTTTGGGCAGGCGGAACTCTTCGGGCAGCGTGTTGTAAGCAGTTACATGACCGTCCGTGAAAGTTCCAAAGGAACCGATCTCCTGGCCATTGACGAAGACCTGGTAGGCATCGTCGGCCCCATCCGGCATCTTGATTGCCAGCCGGCGGGTAGCGCCCTCGACGTTGACCCGCAGCCGGTACCAGGCATAGCCGGCGTAGTGGGGATAGCCAGTGGCCGTCCAGCCGGGCAGGTCGCCGCTGATGGCCAGGCTAGCGTCGGCGGATCCGGCCGGTGGAGTGAGATCCATGGAGCCCCAGCCGGAGTCGTCGAAGTCGGTCTGCGCCCACGCCATGTTGTCGCCGGTGCGAAACTTCCAGGGTCCGACGAGCTCGGCAGAGGACAGGCCCAGCGTAACGGTCGGCGTGGAAGCTGCCGGTGTCGTGCTGGCGCCGGCAAGCTTGCCCGCAGCCGGTGCAGTCTGCGCGCCCGCTGACACGGACCCCAACAAGATCAACAACGCCCAGGCCACACGGCGCATAGCAACTCCCTCTGCAAAGGACTCAGACATTCAGAAATGGGGCCAGCCAGCGGCCCGCGCTTGTCATTTGAAGACCGCGATCTCCCGGTGAGGAATTGTAGCTCCCCGCAGGAGATTGCTACAGCAAAAGAAAAAGGAACCTTACGCTGGGTAAGGTCCCTTCATTCTCGCACGGCGAACCATGCGGATATACGGTTGGAACGGTTTACATGCCCAGAGAGTCTGCACCCATGCGACGGCGGTAGATGAAGCCTGCGCAAAGGAGGAATCCTGTGGCAAGCAGCATGAGGCTGGCAGGCTCAGGGGTGGGCGCAACCGATTCGACCGACAGGGGGCCGAAGTCGGTGTAACTTTCGCCCGTCTCGGTGATGGTGAAGAAGGGGTCATCTTTATCGAAATCGCCGTCGCCCTTTCCGGCAGGAACGCCAGGGCCACCCGAGAAGTCGAACTGGTAATCGTCGCCAACCGTTGTCCACGTGCAGCTGGTGAAGAACTCAGTGTTTCCGGTGAGGCAATTTCCGGTGGTGGTGAGGCCAGCGATCGGGAAATCAATCTGGATATTGGTCAAGGGCGAACCTGTGTCGTTCTTGATGGTCACGCAGCCGTCCGTCGGGTTCGCGCCGCCGCAGGAGACGAACATAACGTTCAGGATTCCGCCCGTGTAATTAATCGCGGTGGGGTTAGCGTCTTGTACTCCGAGCTTGAAGTCGTCAGCCCTTGCCATACCGCTCAGGGCGCAGACCAACATCAGCGCAAATAGACAACGTAAACATTTCATCTCTGAATTCTCCTTGGGAGGTACCTGTAACTCGGTTGTTCACTGCACGTCTTGCTTTACCGTTAGGGGGCCGGAGTTTCATCCAACGTGCGGTTGATTCTCTTGGTTTCGTCTGCTGCGTGTCAGCTGGCGTCGTGAAAGCAACTGCAGGGGAGAAAATCACGGTTGCAAAATGGTTAACCGTCCAGTGAGTCGCGCCTGGAGTTGCTGTCGTTCCAGGGAGTGCTCCTGTGACGGAAGGTCTAAAGCTCGGAAGATTTGCAACAGGTGCCTCTGCGCTGTTCCTGTTTTGTCACGTCTTGCCGAACCACGATGTTGCTCTGGTGGTGAGTTTTGGGCCCGAACGCAACTTGCCAAACCTTTGCGATGCCAGAAGATAGTGCAAGCAGCGTGCCAAAGACCAAGGGCCTAAATCCCTGTATTTCTGGCGTTTAGCTGTGGATTTCTACCGGAGTGCGCAATTTCTTGCAGTGTTTGGGCGAAGTAACTTCCGCTGGAGTTCCATGCCGACGCCCGCGCCAAATGCGATTACTATTAGCCGGAGATGTGTCCTCGACGAATCACCGATTCGTAGTCGAGGACCCGGAGACGATATGCAAAACACGAAGATGGAGAGCAGCCTGGAAGCGTTGAAGGCGGCCGGTACCGCCGTGATTGCCGATGTATTTGACAGCCTGCAGAAGACGCCGCCGGTGCTGGACAACTGCCTGCGTCCGATTGGGCCTGCGACCGTGTTTGCCGGCCCGGCCTACACGATCACAGGCGAGTCGGTGAGGTTTACCGGGGGAGACCGCGCCAAGCTGACAGCGATCGACAACATGCCGGCGGGCGTGGTGGCGGTGTGGGCGAGCCGGTGTGCCAAGAGCTGCTGCTGCTTTGGCGACCTGCTGGCCAGCGCCATGCGGGCGCGTGGATGCGTGGCCGCGGTGGTCGACGGCGGCGTGCGCGATACCGCGTTCCTGTCGGAGTTCGGCATGCCCGTGGTGGCACGCTATCGGACGCCGATCCAGGGAGTGGGGCGTTGGCGGGTGACCGGGTCGCAGGTGAAGATCTGGGTGAGAGGGACACTGGAGGAGTGGCTGTGCGTGTGTCCCGGTGACATCGTTGTCGGAGACTCCGACGGGGAGCTTGTCATTCCGCAGCAGATGCTCGAGGAGGTGACCGCCAAGGTGATCGAGTGGTCGCGCATCGAGTCAGGATCGCGTGCGGATATTGTTGCGGGAATGCCTCTGCTGGCGGCGCTGGAGAAGTACGGTCACCTGTGATTACGAGCTCTACTCGGCCAGCAGCAGGCGCAGGTCGCGAAGATTGTTGCCGGTCGGTCCGGTGCGAATGGTCGCGCCCACTCGTTCCAGCACCGAGGAAGAGCGAAACTCGGCGAGGGCCATCCTTGACTCCCGACGCAGGCGCGGATTTTCCAGCGTACGCTGATCGACCACCGCTCCGGCGAAAGGGCTGCTGCCGTCGATGCCGTCGGAGCCAGCCGATAGCACGGCGACCGATCCGTCGTCGTTCTGGAGCCGTGTAGCGGCGTAGAGCGCGAAGTGCTGATTGCGGCCGCCAATGCTGGAGGCCGTCAGACGATTATTCGGAATGGAGACCGTGATCTCGCCAACCGAGATGAGGCAGACGCGCGGGTGAACCTGGCGCAAGGTGCGGAGGCGCGCCAGGAGATAGTCGGCGGCGGCGAGGCAGTCCCAGTCGTCGCAGGTGTTATCCACGACGACGTGGAAGCCAAGCCGTTCGGCTTGCTGTCGCGCGGCCTCGGCCAGACTGTCGCCATCCAGCAGCGTGACCGCGGCGTGGGGAGTGAAGTCTCCGGGTTTAGGCGTCTCGGGCATAGCCGGATCGAGGAAGAATCGCTGCACGGTCGCGGGGAAGCGCGCGGGCAGGCTGTACCGGGCCAGCACGGCGCGGCAGTCCTCCAGCGTCGTGCTGTCGGGCACGGTGGGACCGGAGCCCAGGGCGTCGAGGTGGCCGGCTGGAACGTCGGAGACGAAGAGGGAGACACAGGCGGCTGTGCGCGCTGCGATCGCCAGACGTCCACCTTTGACGGCGGAAAAGTGTTTGCGCACGCAGTTGATCTCGGCGATGGAGGCGGCGCTGTGGATGAGCGAGCGATGGAAGGCGATCGTGTCGTCCAGCGTGATCGCGGGATCCAGCGGCAGCTCCATCAGGGCAGAGGCGCCTCCGCTCAGCAGGAAGAGGCAGACGGTTTCGGGGGTGCCCGAGTGTGGTGTCACAGACGGCGTGATCGCGGCGAGCAGGTCAAGGACTGCCCTCGCGCCGGCGAAGGACGCATCGTTCGGAAGCGGGTGGCCGCCGCGGAAGAACGCGAAGCCTTCGGGCAGGGAAGACGGTAACGACGGCGCGATGACTACGCCCTGGAGATCAATCTCGGGTGGCAGCGCAAGGCACGAGAGTACGGCTTCGAGCATGGCGTCCGCAGCTTTGCCGACGGCGACGACGCGCAGATGCCGGCAGAGCGTGAGATCGACTCGGGCGATCAGATCCCGGCCGTCGTGGCCGAGCAGAAGCGTGCGGACGTCGTCAGGCGAGGTCGCGATATGGATCGAGCGCTCCGCGGCGCGCTCGATGCTGCACTCCCGCAGCGCGGACGCAAAGAGGCCGCGTGCGCGAACCGGCAACGGCGCTCGGGCAGCGGTATCCAGACCGGAGACGATAGGAGATTCTGTCATGAAGGGATGAGGGGGGCAGCGTTGCCGGTTTAGACCTAAGACCGCTGCAGGGTTCGAATATAGGCGACCGCTGCCTTCATCTGGTCGTCCGTGAGCTTGCCGGCGAAGGCTGGCATCTTTCCCTTGCCGTTCTTCACGATGGCGATCAGGTCCGCGTCTGGAGTCTGGATAATGGAGGGGGTCTTGAAGGATGCGGCCTTGATTGCGTGGCCGGCCGGAGTGTTGGCGGTGCCGTCAGGGCCGTGACACATCTGGCACTTGGCCTTGAAGAGGTCCGCCCCACTGTTTTGAGCCAGGGCAGGCCTGCCGACTGCTGCGGCCAGACTACAAAGTACTGCGACTCTTACGTGCGTCTTCAATAAATGCTCCTTTGTGCCGATACTAGTATCGTATCGGTCCCTTTAGGCCGAACTATACGCCAGCGCGCTGGGATTGCTTGTGACGGACGGGTAGTATCGAAGTGAGATACACGAAGGTGCAGGGGAGAGATTCTGTCGATGGCCAGGCCAATTATTGTTACGGGCGCCGCGGGATTCATTGGGCGCAATACGGTTGCGGAGCTGAACGCTCGCGGCGAAAACGAGATCATCCTGGTCGACGATCTGGGCAAGGATGAGAAGTGGAAAGATCTCGTCGGCTTGCGCTACGAGGACATCGTCACGCCCGAAGAGTTTCTGGGGTTGATTGAGGATGGCGCGTTCGTCAATGCACGGGCGGTCATCCATCTTGGCGCCTGCAGCGCGACCACCGAGAAGGACGCCGGCTTCCTGGTGCGCAACAACTATCAATACACACGCGTGCTGTGCAACTGGGCGCTCTCCAATGAGATTCGGTTCGTGTATGCCTCGAGCGCGGCGACCTACGGCGATGGCGCAGAGGGCTATGACGACGCGGACGCCGTCACGCCTGCGCTGAAGCCACTCAACATGTATGGCTATTCGAAGCACATGTTCGACCTGTGGGCGTTGAAGCATCGCTTGTTCAACCCATCGGCGGAACGTTCCCACGACACCAGTGACTCGAATATCGTAGGACTCAAATATTTCAACGTCTTTGGGCCGTATGAGGATCACAAGGGCGACATGCGCTCGGTGGTATCCAAGAGCTATGAGCAGATCCGCCAGACAGGCGTGGTGCGGCTGTTCAAGAGTTATCGGCCGGAGTATAAGGACGGCGAGCAGATGCGCGACTTCATTTATGTGAAGGACGCGGTGGATGTGACCCTGCACTTTGCCCTGCAGCCGGCGGACGCTCCCGGAGGCTTGTTCAACTGCGGGACAGGCAAGGCGCGCACCTGGGTCGACCTCGCAACCGCTGTCTTCAACGCCATGGGTCTGCCGCCGAAGATCGAGTTCATCGAGATGCCGCAGCAGCTGCAGGGCAAGTACCAGTACTTCACCCAGGCCAACGATGCGAAGCTGCGCGCGGCCGGATACACCAAGCCGTTTACCAGCCTCGAAGATGGTGTGCGCGAGTACATCCAGGGATACTACCTGCGGCGGGAAGGGTAAGTTTTTACCGGACCCGCAGCCTGAACAGCGTATTCTGGCGGAGCTATGCAAAGAGCCAGGAAGACCAAGGTCATCTATCCGGGGACGTTCGATCCACTGACAAACGGTCATCTTGACCTGATCGCGCGGGCGTCCAAGATTGTTGACGAGTTGGTGGTCGCGGTGCATCGAAACTCGGAGCAGGGCGGCAAGGGCAAGCCGCTGTTCACGTTTCTGGAGCGCGAGCAGATGCTGCGCGAGGCGACGTCGGAGATGCGGAACGTGTCGGTGACGACCTTCGACGGCTTGCTGGTGAACTTCGCCAAGGGCCAGAAGGCGAATGCGGTGCTGCGCGGCATTCGTGCGGTGTCCGACTACGAATACGAGCTGCAGATGGCGATGATGAACCGCAAGCTTGATCCCGAGATTGAGACGCTGTTCATGATTCCCGGCGAGCGCTACACCTACGTGAGCTCGCGGCTGGTGAAGGGCGTGTTCATGCTGGGCGGCGATGTCTCCAGCATGGTGCCCCCCAATGTGATTGAGCGGCTGAAGCGCAAGTCGCAGGGCAAGATCTCGTGACCGGACCGCAGCTGCCGGCTGCACCCATCAGCATTCAGGAGCAATTCGGCCAGATTGACATCTACGTCTTCGACCAGATTCTGCGCGGGAATATTACCGCAGACATGCGCGTGCTCGACGCCGGCTGCGGCTACGGCCGAAACCTGGTGTACCTGCTGCGCGAAGGCTGCGAGGTCTTTGCGTTGGACGCCAATGAACAGGGAGTCGCGCATGTGCGCGCGCTGGCCGCGGAACTGGCTCCGCACCTGCCGCCCGAGAACTTTCGCGTCGGCGCTATCGAGGCGATGGACTTTCCCGACGCCCTTGCCGATGTCGTGATCTGCAGCTCGGTGCTGCACTTTGCGCGCGATGAGCAGCACTTTCTCGCCATGGTTTCCGAACTATGGAGGGTGTTGCGGCCAGGCGGGTTGCTGTTCTGCCGCCTTGGGTCGCGTATCGGGATGGAGTTCGAGCGCCTCCGGAAGAACATCTACCGCATCGGCGACGGCTCGGAGTGGTTCCTGGTGGACGAAGCCGTACTGCTGCGGATGTCCGAGCAGATGAATGGCCTGCTTGTCGACCCGCTGAAGACCACCATCGTGCAGGATTTCCGCTGCATGACGACCTGGGTGTTGCGAAAACGGACGGGAACTCGATAGCTGGTACAACCCTTTCACTCCACCGCAAAATCTGAAAGACTACTAGATATGAGTACAGCGACAGCTACGAAAGTCCTAACCGACCGGATCAACCGGATCGAAGTTTCGGCCACCATGGCCATCACCGCCGAAGCGCTCAAGCTGAAGGCGCAGGGCATTGATCTGGCCGACTTTGGCGCGGGCGAGCCACACTTCTCCACGCCGCAGCACATCAAGGACGCGGCCATCCAGGCGATCCAGCAGAACGTGACCCGCTACACCGCCGTAGCCGGTACACCCGAGGTACGCAAGGCCATCGTCGATCGCCATGCGGCGGACTTCGGCACCAACTACGCCGCCGACGAGTGCGTGTTTACGGCCGGCGGCAAGCTGGCCATCTTCAATGCCGTCGAGGTATTAGTCGAGCATGGCGATGAGGTCATCGTGCCGGTGCCATACTGGGTGTCCTATAAGGACATTATCGAGTTCGCGGGTGGCAAGCCGGTGTTCCTCGAAACAAACGAGGCGGAGAACTTTCGCATCACCGTGGAAAGCGTCGAAGCCGCAATCACCGACAAGACCAAGGCAATCATCCTGAACACGCCGTCGAATCCGTCGGGAGCGGTGCTGCCGTCAGAAGACCTGTACGCCATTGTGCGGCTGGCGCACAGCAAGGGTATCTACGTTCTGCTGGACGAGTGCTACGTATACCTCACATTCGCAGGCGAGATCGTCTCGGGCGCGTCGTGCACCGAGTGCAAGGAGCACGTGATTGTGCTCGGTTCGCTCTCGAAGACGTACGCGATGACCGGATGGCGCGCGGGCTTTGCGCTGGGGCCCAAGCAGGTCATCTCGGCGATGAGCAAGCTGCAGTCGCAGAGCACATCGAACACCGCCAGCATGGTACAGCGTGCGTCAATTGCCGCGCTCACGGGCTCGCAGGAGTGCGTGTCGGAGATGCGCGCGGACTACATCAAGCTGCGCGACCGCGTGCTCGAGGGCTTCAAGTCGATTCCCGGCCTGACCTGCACCGTTCCGCAGGGCGCTTTCTACGTGTATCCGAACATCAGCGCGTTCATCGGCAAGGGCGGCATCAAGTCGGCGTCCGATCTCGCGGCCAGGCTGCTGAGCGAGGCGCATGTGGTCGTGGTGCCGGGCGAGGCGTTCGGAACCGAGAACCACATCCGGCTGTCGTACGCGGTGTCGGGCGACGTGATCGACAAGGGCGTGCAGCGGATGCGCGATTATCTTTCGAAGTTGAGCTAAGGCAAGACGCAGAGGCCGTCCCATGTGGGGGGCGGCCTTTGCCGTTAGAGATGGAGATGTATGTCCTCAGGTACAACGAAGACTCACCATCCGTTTGCGGCGGTGGTGCTCGCAGGCGGCAGTGGGACGCGCTTCTGGCCGCGCAGTCGCAGGTCCCGCGCCAAGCAGGTACTGCAACTGGACGGCGAGCGCACCATGATTCAGCAGACGGTCGCCCGCCTCGATGACGTGATGCAGAACTACGGCGTGTGGGTAATTACCAACGACCTGCTGAGTGGCACCATTGCGGAGCAGTTGCCGGATATTGCGCGCGACCGTCTGCTCAGTGAACCGGAGTCGCGTAATACCGCGCCGGCCTGCGCGCTGGCGGCGTTTCTGCTGGAACGCGAAGACCCGGAGACGGTCATCGGTATCTTTCCCTCCGACCACACGATCGGCAACGTCGCGCGCTTTCACATGATTCTACGCGCGGGCATCAAGCTGGCAGCATCGGGCCCGAAGATCGTGGTGCTGGGCGTTCCTCCAACGCGCGACGAGACCGGCTACGGCTACATCGAACTGGGCGCGGCGGTGACACCGACCACGGTGGGCGGGGAAGCGATCCCGGTGCGGCGGGTGCGGCGCTTCACGGAGAAGCCGGATCGCGCGCGGGCGAGAGCGTTCCTGCGCTCGGGAAACTACGCGTGGAACAGTGGCATGTTTTTGTGGAGCGCGAAGACGCTGTGCGACGCGATTCGAGAGCACTCTCCCGCCATGGTGCCGCTGCTGGAAAAGATTGCGGCAGCATGGAAGACTCCGAACTTCGACAAAGTATTCGCAGCGCTCTATCCGCAGTGCGAGTCGATCTCGATTGATTATGCGGTTCTTGAGCCCCGGTCAGCCAAGGGTGAGACGGCGTCGGAGCTGTACTGCCTGCCGGCGGACTTTGCGTGGAACGATCTCGGCTCGTGGGCAGCGCTCCATGAGTACCAGGCCGAGACGCGCGATTGCAAAAATCAGAACGTGGTCGAGTCAGAAAATTCGGTGCAGATTGACTCAACAGGCTGCTACGTCTTCGCGCCCAACAAGATGGTCGCGCTGGTGGGGGTAAAAGATATTGTGGTGGTCGAGACAGAGGACGCCTTGCTCGTCACGACGCGCCAGGGCTCGCAGGACGTGGGCAAAGTGGTGAAGGAACTTAAGAACCTGGGCAGGACGGACCTAATTTGAGCACCGCAGTTAAGTTTGGGACCGACGGCTGGCGCGGCATCATCGCCGACGACTTTACTTATGCCAACGTGCGCGTAGCCGCGCGGGCTATTGCGCACTACGTGATCGAGCACGAGGATGCGTCGGCGGGCGTGTGTATTGGCTACGACACGCGCTTCGGATCGCCGTCCTTCGCGCGCGTGGTGGCAGAAGTGCTCGCGGGCGCAGGGATCCCTGTCGCGTTGGCCAACAAGGTCACACCCACCCCGGAGCTGTCGTTTGCAGTGCGCGGGCGCAAGGCCGCGGGCGGCGTCATGATTACGTCCAGCCACAATCCGGCGGAGTGGAATGGCGTGAAGTACAAGGCGAGCTATGGCGGCTCGGGCAGCCCTGCCATTATTGCGTCGATCGAGAGCTACCTGGAGAAGCCGTTGCCGTTGGCCGCAACGCCTGCGCCCATTGAAGAGGTCGACTTCTCCGCGCCCTACATCGCTGCGCTGGAGTCCTTTGTCGATCTCAAGGCCATCAAAGCCTCAGGGTATCGCTTCCTGATCGACACCATGTACGGCGCGGGCAAGGGATATATCGCAGGCATCTTCGAACGCGCGGGCATTCCCTGCGTGGAGTTTCGCAGCGAGACCAATCCTGCGTTTCCGGGCATCAATCCCGAGCCGATCCTCCCGCATATCGCGGCGACCCAGAAGGCGGTCGTGGCCGAACACTGCGACGCCGGTCTCATCACCGATGGCGATGCAGACCGCATCGGCGCAGTCGACGAACACGGCAATGTCGTCGACGCGCACAAGATCTTTGCGATCCTGCTGCAGTGGCTGTTGAAGCGCAAGCAGTGGCCCGGCGATGTGACGCGCGCGTTCAATACGACCAAGATGCTGGACCGCATTGCAGCGAAGCATGGGCGCAAGCTGATCGAACATGGCATTGGCTTCAAGTATGTGGTGGACCTCATGCTGGAGCGCGAGATCCTGATCGGTGGCGAAGAGTCTGGCGGCGTCGGCATCAGCAAGCATCTGCCGGAGCGCGATGGCCTGCTCAACAGCCTTCTGATTGCGAACGTGATGGCCGATGAGCGCAAGACGCTCGGCGAACTGGTGGCGGCGCTGCAGGAAGAGTACGGCGAGCACCAGTATGGCCGCATCGACATGCACATCAGCGAGGAACTGAAACAGTCTGCAATTCGCCGCGCGAAGGCGGGCGTGAGCGAGATGGCTGGCCTCAGGGTGCTGCGCGTGGAGACGCTCGACGGGATCAAATTCTTTCTCGAGAATCCAGCGTGCGCCAACAAACCCAACGCTGCCGAGACCTGGCTGCTGCTGCGTGCGAGTGGTACTGAGCCGCTGCTGCGCGTGTACTGCGAGAGCTGCAGCACGGAGAGCGTGCAGCAGGTACTCGATGCCGCGAGAGTGTTTGTGCTGCAAGGGGATTCGGCGTGAGTGGGCTGCTGGCGCTTGAGGTGGCTGGAGTTCTCTTCGATATGGACGGCGTGCTGATCAGCTCGATCGGCAGCGTCAATCGCAGCTGGCGCAAGTGGGCTGAGCATTATGGTCTGCCAAATCCGGAGACCTTTCAGATTGAACACGGGACACGGGCTGTCGACACGATCACCAGGCTGAAGCCCGACCTGGATGTGAGCGAGGGGCTGCAACTTATTGAGGACCTGGAGATGGAGGACGTCGCCGATCTGAAGGTGCTGCCGGGCGCACGGGCGTTGTTGGAGAGCCTGCCGCCGGAGCGCTGGGCGATTGTGACCTCGGCAACCAAACGGCTGCTGCTGGGACGGTTGCATGCGGCGGAGCTGCCGGTGCCGGATCTGTTCATCAGCGGCGACATGGTGGAGCGCGGCAAGCCCGACCCGGAGCCCTACCGGCGGGGTGCGGAGCTGATTCACTCAGCGCCAGCCGATTGTTTAGTGGTGGAAGATGCGCCCAGCGGCGTGGGCGCGGGCATCGCTGCAGGGTGCAGCGTGCTGGGCGTGCTCGGAACACACACGGAAAAAGAGTTGCGCGCAGCGGGAGCAAGCTGGATCGTGCGATCACTCGAGGAGGTGAGCGCGCAGACGAGCCCGAACGGTGTGACGCTCCACCTCAGAGCGATCTAACCAATTACGCCTGCGCGCCGCGCTTGAGCAGGATTGCCTCTACGCGCTGCCGGTCGTCTTCGGTATCCACGCCGATGGTGTCGTACGCGGTCTCGGCCACATAGATGGAGATGCCGTTCTCCAGCAACCTCAACTGCTCGAGGCGCTCGGAAAGCTCCAACGCCGTGGGGGCGAGCGCGGCAAAACGCTCCAGCGCCGCGCGGCGATAAGCATAGAGCCCAAGGTGCTTCCAATAGATGACGTCGCCGCGGCCGTCACGGTCATACGGAATCGTTGATCGCGAGAAGTACAGTGCTCGGCCATCCAGCGCCGATACGACTTTAACCGCATTGGGATTGGCGATGTCCTCGAGCGCGCACCTCACCTTGGGAGTGGTGACATCAACGTCGGCCGAGGTGAACCGCGCAAGGATCGCGGTGATGTGATCGGGCAGCAGCAACGGTTCATCGCCCTGGATGTTGACGTAGATATCGGCGTCCACGACGCGCGACACCGCGCAGAGGCGGTCGGTGCCGCTGGGCAGGTCAGGCGAAGTCAGCAGGCAGCGCCAGCCGCGCTCGTCGCACAGCTTCTGCACCTCAGCAGAGTCCGTCGCGACGATCACCTCGTCCAGCTGCGGGCACGCCTTAGCCGCGCGATAGACCCATGCCAGCATCGGCTCGCCGGCTATGTCGCGGAGAACCTTGCGGGGAAGGCGCGTGGAGGCGAGGCGCGCGGGAATGACGCCAAGGATTCGGGGGGCCGTGCTGCTCATGAGCCAACTTTCTCGTCTTTGTTCTTAAGATAACTCTTCACGGCAAGAAAAATGACGGCCGCCAGGATCACACCGAGGATGATCGCGATCACCCGAAGAAATCGGAAGATCCCCGGAAGGTAACACGACCAGTCGGCCCCGGTCGCTTTGCAATCCGGTACCGCTGAGAGCACGGACGCCCACGCAAGGGGGCTGGCAACGGCCAGAATCGCAACGCCCGACAGCGCTAGGAGGCGGCTTCGGAGGTGGGTTCGAGTTAGAAAACGATTGAGCACGTTTGACCTAAGAAGTGGCGAAACTTATGATGGAAGAGCGGCTGTCGTCGCGGCCGGGTTTCTGTGGCCGCTGGATGCAGTCTCCCACCCGGCGGTGTAGCTCAGATGGTTAGAGCGACGGACTCATAACCCGTAGGTCATTGGTTCGATTCCAATCACCGCCACCATTCACCCGCCGCGCCACGCAGCGGGCTGAATCGAAACTTCTGCACTAGAGAGTATCATTTGGCTAGCGAGCTGCGTCTAAGCTATAGCACGACCCCGTACGCTTGCCGCCGTTGTCCAAACCGATTCTGGAGTCCGTCACCGCACTATGCCAAAGAGCCTCAAGATCAGCCTGCTCGCCGTATCGGTAGCCCTCATTCTCTGCATCTTCGTCGGCGTCAATACGCACAGCGTGGCTGCGTCCGGCGATCCGGCGCCGCAGGACGCCTACAACCAGATCAACGTCTACGGCGAAGTCCTGCAGCATATTCAGTCTGACTACGTGGAAGTCCCGAACATCCCCAAGGTCACCAACGGCGCGCTGCGCGGCCTGCTGGAGTCCCTCGATGCCGACTCCAGCTACCTGACGCCGGCCGACTACAAGGCCTACAAGGAAGACCGTGGCGGCAAGGCACAGGTGGGCCTGGTTGTCTCCAAACGCTATGGCTACGCCACCGTGGTCTCCGTGGTTCCCGGCTCTCCCGCTGATAAGGCTGGACTTGTGGATGGCGACATCATCGAGGCCATCGGCATGGAGGATACCCGCAATCTATCGCTGGCCATGATCCAGCTCCTGCTCCAGGGCGCGCCCGGCAGCCAGTTGCAGATGGCCGTCATCGGACCCCACAGCGCCAAGCCGCAGAAGATGACTCTCAACCGCGTGCTGGTCGTGGAACCTGCTGTGAAAGAGTCTCTCTACGAGGGTGCGTCCATCCTGTACCTCAAGCCAATCATCCTCGATCGCGAGCACGTTCAGCAGATCGAAACCTGGTTGAAGGACATGAACAAGGCGGGCAATAAAAAGATTCTGCTGGACTTGCGCGACGTCTCCGCGGGCGATATGACCGAGGCCGTTCGTCTCACCAACTTGTTCGTGAGCACAGGAACGATCGCCACCCTCGAGGGCCAGAAATTCCCCAAACAAATTTTCTCGGCTGATCCGTCCAAGGCGATCAATACGACTGCGCCGCTGGTCGTTCTGGTGAACCACGGAACCTCAGGCCCGGCGGAGCTCGTTGCCGGTGCGTTGCAGGACAGCGGCCGCGCCCAGCTGGTCGGAGAGAAGACCTTCGGCGAGGGCTCCATGCAGAAGACCTTCGACCTTCCGGACGGAGGAGCGATCATCCTCTCGATCGCCAAGTATGCGTCGCCCTCGGGCAAGCAGTTTGAGGACGATGCCGTAACCCCGGCAACCGTCGTCGCCTCCAACAAGGAACTGTTTGAGGATGATGATTCCGGGGATGATGCAGCAGCCGCCACCACTCCGGCCACTCCCGACTCACCGACACCTCCGGGCAATCCGCCCGTCAAGAAGACCCCGCCCCCAACCGACGATCAACTCAACAAGGCGCTGGACATGCTGAAGACCAAGGCAGCCTGATCCCGTCACCCAGATCCCGGATAGCCTCGTACCCGAGGAGCTGATTCCAGACGGCCGCATGGTAAGGTTGGTTTTGCCGTGCCACCATCAGTGAAAATACGCTACCGGGTCCCCAGCATTCGCCGCTCGCATTTGTTGCAAGCCATGCGGCGCTTTCCGTTCGGCGAGGCGGATGTCCGCAACCGCAAGCTCTCAGCCCGCGCCGCCGCTCTTGCCCTGCTGAGCGTCTCCGTCGTCTTTGGAGTGATGCTGGGGCTCATCCTGGTCTACTCCATCAATCTGCCCCAGATGACGGATCTGGAGCGCTATCGCCCCAGCACCACCACCAACCTCTACGACATCCACGGGCAGATCTTCGGCTCCTTCGCCGACGAACGCCGCATCGTGGTCCCCTACTCCGAATTTCCGCCCGTGCTGCGCGCCGCCATTTTCTCCATCGAGGACAAGGACTTCGAGCACAATGGCGGCATCAACCTTCTGCG